>Ga0105358_10000913_pt1 | contig 15412 bp, 13 predicted proteins | sample GOMGulsemesocosm_5_FD_83509 | JGI IMG/M metagenome (GOLD analysis project Ga0105358, IMG submission 83509) | Methane-oxidizing microbial communities from mesocosms in the Gulf of Mexico - GOM15C Gulf of Mexico | ecosystem: Environmental > Aquatic > Marine > Cold seeps | place: Gulf of Mexico... | reverse complement strand
TATTTAATTATTCAGAACAGGAAATAATAGGCCAGAATATTGCGGTCATTGTCCCCTCCCCTCATAAAGAAAACCACGATCAATATTTAAACAACTACCTGAAAACTGGATTGAAACATATTTTAGGTAAAATCATAGATGTCAATGCGCTAAAGAAAAACGGTTTAGAGTTTCCTATTCGTCTGGCTGTTAATCAAATCCCTCTACAAGATGAAGTTTTATTTAGTGGCTTTATCCATGATATGTCGTTACAAAAACAATTAGAAATGGATTTGTTGCAGCATAATGAATTGTTAGAAAAACAAGTTGAAGCTAAAACTAACGAATTTGTAAGAGCAAAAGACGAGGCCGAACTTGCCAACCAGGCCAAGTCTACTTTTTTAGCCAATATGTCCCATGAACTTAGAACACCGTTACATGGCATATTAAGCTTTGCCCGTTTTGGAATTAAAAATGTTGGCAAAGGTAATCTGGATAAACTAGAGAAATATTTTGATCGCATTAATACCAGCGGAGAACGTCTCTTAGTATTACTTAATGATTTGCTCGATTTAGCTAAATTTGAAGCAGGTCAAATGAAACTGGAAATGACTGCTCATGATTTAAATGAGTTAACGCAGTCTTGTGTCGCAGAGTTTGAAGCTCGACTAGAGGAAAAACAGCTAACAGTTCATTGGCAATCAGATAACATCAACACCTTAGCTACGTTTGATCATGTGCGTATGGCGCAGGTTTAGGCCTAGCTATTTGCCACGAGGTAATTAAGGCTCACAGAGGGAAAATTTGGGCAGAACAAGCGGATGACGGTGGTGTAATCTTTAAATTTGTTATCCCCATATAAATATATCGCTTTCATACCAATGACATAGCAAGCAACTCTATAAGCAACCATTAAATAATGAAAAAAACAGTCTATTGATTTTCGTCACTCCATTGTCAGCACATTACTCTTCTGGTTTTTAGTTTTAGCTTTAGTGCCTGTAAGTGTAGTTGCCTGGATTAGCTATGAGCAGGCTTCAGAAAGTTTGTATGAATCAGCTTCATCACAATTAAAACAGATAGCCCAAGCCGACAGCCAATTTATCCAAAACTTGTTTGATTACCGCTTTATGGACCTCAATTATCAGACAAAAGCACCTTATACAATTAAGCTATTTAATCAACTTCATTCTGGCTGGCAACAGAGTGAAGAGCCTTTAGAACAATATATTAAAAGTCATCACTGGAACAATGTTATACAGCTACCAAAAATATTCGTGACCCTTCATCTTTAGTTAAGGACCATGCAATTCCCGTTATTGCTATGACAGCTAACGCCATGCAAGGTGATAAAGAAAAGTGTTTGCAAGCAGGTATGGATGATTTTATCTCCAAGCCTGTTGATCCAATTAAACTAAGTAAAGTCTTAGACCAATGGTTGGCTACTGTAGAAATTAAGCAGCATACAGCCCGTAATAGATCAGCAATCTATTAATACAACTCCCAAAGATGAAGGTAAGGAGCCTGAGGAAGAAGTTCTGGTATTTGATTATGCGGCCATGAGTGCTCGTTTAATGGATGATAATGATTTGATACAAATTATTGCTGATACCTTTTTAGCCGATATGCCTGTCCAGGTTGAACAGCTTAAAGCAAGTATTGATGACAACGACTGTGATCAAGCTGCAGCACTTGCTCATAAAATCAAAGGCGCGGCATCTAATGTAGGCGCAGATGTTTTTAGCGCAGTAGCATTCACAATGGAACAGGCAGGAAAATCAGGCGACATGGAAAAGATCAAACAAACCTATACAGAATTGGAACAGTGTTTCTCACAATTAAAATCAACCATGGAGGAAACAATCAAGTGAAATTATTGATTGCAGATGATGATGCGATATCCCGTGCTATGTTAGCCGCTGTAACAACAAAATGGGGTTATGAAACCAGTGTTGCTGAAGACGGAGAAGTTGCCTGGAAAATGCTACAACAAGAAGATGCCCCTTGCCTTTTATTAATTGACTGGGAAATGCCAAAATTAGATGGCTTGGGTCTTTGTCAGCGCATTCGTCAACAACAAACCAATACTCCGGCATTTATTATTCTTCTTACCTCTCGCAGTGATACTGATGATGTGGTTGCCGGCCTAAAAGCCGGTGCGAATGACTATATTGTTAAACCATTTGCTAACGCCGAACTAGAAGCCCGCTTACAAGTCGGACAGGATATGCTGGAATTACAGCAGAAGTTGAAGAAAACACAGGATATTTTAAATTTTGAACGGGAAACCATAGAAAATATTATTATTAAAACTCAAGGTTCAAAACCTTTTGAACCATCACAATTGAGACACATTGAAATCCCAGTCGAAAGGACATCTGGCGATATTTTATTATCCGCCTCTAAACCAGATAAGACACGGCATATTATGTTGGGTGATTTTACTGGTCACGGGCTAGTGGCTGCAGTTGGCGGCCCCGTTGCTTATGATGTTTTTTATAGCATGACTGCCAAAGACCTTGCCATGCATGATATTGCAACAGAAATTAATAAACAAATACTGGCTCGCTTACCAACAGGCTTATTTTTAGGCGCTATTTTTCTTGAGCTAAGTGCTGATGGTCTTTCTTTATCGGTATGGAATTGTGGTATGTCAGATATTTTGATTTATTGAAATTCTAAATTACAACAACGATTTACTTCCAGCTTCATGGCTCTGGGTATTATTAAACAAGAATTTGAGCCTACTGCAACCATTCCTGTAAAAAAGGGAGATGTGGTTTATGCTTATTCTGATGGTATCACTGATGTCATTAATAGTAATGAAGAGGAATTTGGACAAGAGCGATTAGAGCAAAAAATCAGTGAGTTATTATCTACTCATTCTGAAATTGATTTTCTAAGCAATACTGTTGATAGTTTTCGTGGAGAAATGACACTGTTTGATGATGTTACTTTAGTTGAGTTGTTAATATGGTAATCTATGCTCCGTAGAGACAAGGCATGCCTTGTCTCTACCAGGTACATCCAAAATTGCTTTCAAAACTAGAAGAATAGACTATTTGATCAATCGTTACCTAAGCACTGATTAAAAGTGAGTCAATAAGGTCTTCTATTTTTTTATCCATTTGCATATCAGCATCAAATAATGCTGAACTCTGTTCTTTTGCATGATTAAGTAATTCAGAAAAGTATTCCTCTTGCTGGTCACTTAAATCCATATTAATAAAAGCCCAATTAACCTTACTCACTAAATCGTCTAATATAGCAGTATTTTTTTGTTCATTCTCTTTATGTGCTGTTTCAATATCACCCAAAACATCGCGTGTCGTATTGATCAATTTAACTAACGATGAGGACATTTCTATACCCACTATTCTGGCATCTGCACCTTCGACTAGCATACCTGTCACATCATTTAGACGACCATATTTTGCTTCATCCTGTATCGGCATATTTTTAATTAAAACAGAGATGTTTTTAAAATTAATAATAGTGCGTTTACCAAAATGAATAAAGCGATCTTTTTCCCTTACATGCTCCATGGCTTCTTGTTCACGATCTCCTACAATACCAATGGTAGAAAAGAAAAAATCTTGTTTATCCTCGGTCACACGAACAGTTGCGCTTAATTCAAATTGACTTAATGATTCAAGTAAACGTTTTGCCAATGCTTCCAGTGTCGCACAGTGATAGCTATCCCGTGTAAACTGCATCACTTCACCCATTTCACTGGCTTGTGTCATAGCAGTCATCGCCATACTCATGGCATCGTTTGAACCTTGCTGTAGATCCTTTTTTTCTTGCTGACTTGCCAAAGTAAGCTCTACTTTAGCGAGCAGTTCATCTTCTTCAAATGGTTTGGTAACATAGTCTTCACCGCCAGCCTTATAACCATTCATCCGTTCTTCAGGCAGGCCTAATGCTGAAACAAAAACAACGGGTATATCTGCTGTTTCAAAATTTTCTTTTATTTTGATACAGGCTTCTATCCCTGTCATACCAGGCATATTGACATCTAACAAAATAAGGTCAGGCGTTATTGAATATAATTTCTCTAAGCACTCTTCTCCCGTTACCGCAAATTCAAGTTGATAGTCCTCTTCTAATGCTTCTTCCATTATTTCAATATTAATGGGTTCATCATCTACAACTAGGAGTAGTGGTTTGTCAGACATAGTATTTATGTGTTTATCTATTTATGAGGAATTAGAGCTATTTGAAATAGTTTCTTTCAGCCCAGCAAAATATCATTATAACTGAACTTGTGCTATTAGTTTATTACCTGAGCCTATATATTCAAGTGTATCAAAGCTTTTTTGGGCGATAACAATCCCTCGTCCATGATTATCTTTTGCCCTTTCGGGGGTTAACCTTAAATAACTTTTCCAGTCAAACCCCGCACCTTCATCTTCTATCGTTAACTTGATTGAAGTGTCATCTTTACTATAACTAATTGAGACTGTTTTATTATTGTATTTAGGTAAGTTGCAACGCCGATTTATTTCGCTTAACCAAGTTCCTTTTTCCTTTAGCCGCGTTTTTTCATCATAATCTATTGCCAAGTTGCCATGTTCCAAAGCATTAATCATCAATTCGGACAAACCTGTAGACACCTTCTCTGCATCAGGATAAGTATTAGCAAGCAGCGTTGCTAAAGCCTGACATTCTTGCAGCGTTTTGTATTCAATCATACCTTTTTTGACTAAGCCAAAAGTCGATACATTCTGCTCGACAGTCTCTTTTACTTGCTGTTTATGCAGGCTGTCATTAACTGCAGTTTCGACTATGGATTGAATTTCCTGTTCTTTATACGGTTTGGTTAAATAGTAATAAGCACCCGCATCCATTCCCTGTTGCACTTCATCTTTACCAGCACGGGCTGTTTGCATAATAACGTGAATATGTTTGAGTGTTGAATCCGCTTTTATCCTTTTAAGCACTTCCATACCATCCAACTTAGGCATCATCCAATCTAATAAAACCACATCAAAGTCATTTGGGTTGTTTTTGAGCAATGTCCAAGCCTGCTCTCCATCTTCTGCTGTTAGAAGTTCATAGTCATGATCAGCAAAACATTCTTCGAGAATCATTAGGTTATAACTTTCATCATCAACTAAATAGTATTGATGGTTTTTTATTACTCATACCTGTCCTTTATCTATCAGTATTTAGTGAGAACCCTTCAAAAATATTACTTATCAAGCAGGGTATAGGCCTTGGATTACATCGTTCCGTAGTATTTTCTCTAGTTTCTTACTATAGCAAATACATCCACTTTTTAGTATGTTTTGCGCTGGTTTTTATTTAAATTTATACCACCGTACTTAGCGGAATATTAAAATGAAATACAGCACCACCATCAGCCATATTTTCAGCCCATATTTCCCCTTGGTGAGCTTGTATAATTTCTTTACTAATAGCAAGTCCCAATCCCGTTCCACCGGCATTACTTTTAGTTTTTGAACTTTGAATAAACTTATCAAATACTGTGGATAATTCCTCTTTAGGTATGCCAACACCCTCATCTTGAATGATCAAGCTCAAATAATCTCTATTTTGATGATGACTTCCAATAATGGTAATGAAAATAGCTTTTCCTTCAGGGGTAAACTTTATAGCATTGGATAATAAATTAGTGATAACTTGAGCGATACGCCCTTTATCAAAAAAAGCCATCGTACTCACTGTTTGAATCTCTTTTTTTACCGTTAAGCGTTGTTCTTGAATGCGCGTTTCCTGCTCTGCTAAACAGTTTTCCAATATTTTGGACAAATCATTATTCGCCAAATTTAATTCCATCTTTCCGGCCTCTAATTTTGACAAATCAAGCAAATCATTCAGTAGCGTTAGCAGACGTTCCCCACTGACATTAATGCGATCAAAATACTTTAGATTTTTAGCTTTATCTTCTTTATCTATATTTTTAATACCGAAACGGGCAAAACTTAATATGCCATGCATGGGAGTGCGTAGTTCATGGGACATGTTCGCTAAAAATGCTGATTTGGCCTGGTTTGCTCTATCTGCTGACTGTTTTTCTAACTGCAACTCCTTTGTTCGTTGTTGCACAGTTTTTTCAAGCTGATATTTTTGCTTTTGTGTACGATAACTGAAGAAAGTTAAAAGAAATAAGATGATAGATATTAGAAAATAGGCAATCAGATAAGGAATAATCACCGTTTTTTGATGAAACGAATAAGCGCCATCAAGATTAATGCGTATTTTTAAACTGGCTAACCCCGTATAAGAATATTCAAAACCCGTTATTTCAATCAGTTCGTGCTGAGGTAATCGAGAAGCTTTATAATGAGCTAATCTATAACCATTTCTGGTAGATAATTCAATTTCTGCTATATCTGAGTATTTTTCTCCCCAAATTAACACCAAATTTTTAGCACCTCGGTAACCTCGATTTTGTAATCTTTCTTTTAGCAGAACAGCTAAAAAACTAAGCTCTTCTTTTGAGTCTTTAGATATCTGTTCAAGTTTATTCTGCATTAGAACTTTTGACTGACTCCAGCCTAAAAAAAATGTTAATAGCAATACAGCAAGCAATATCAGCCATATTATTTTTGCTATAGTTTTTCGTTGAAATAGTTTTTTAAACACAAATTTTAAGATCATAATTAGGGCAAATGTAACTTATCAATATCCTGAATTATTATTCGTAAGTTTTGATAATCTCTATCATTAGCCTCAACCAATGCAGTCATATTTTTTTTGATCCCCTTTAATACATTCAGACCCTCTTTTGAGCTCTTCATATCCAACAAGGTATCCCGCAATCTATTGATGATTTTCTTAGGAAGCCTTGACCGAACTACAAATAGATGTTCGGATATTTCTTGGGTTTTAGTTAAAACACGTAAACCCTCTTGTTCATAACGTTTAAATACTGCTGGTTTAACCGCTCCTGCATCAAAATCACCCGATAAGACAGCCAATGCAATATCATCATGAGATGACAGTAATGGATGCCTATTATGACTCCCTTGGTATACATCTGCTTGGTGCAATTGATGGTGCGGTACGATATAACTCATGGTTGAATTAATATTCCCCAAGGCTATTTTCTTTCCTTTTAAGTCTGCCAGACTCATTATGTCACTGCCTTTGCGCACAATGATATTTCCTTGAAAAAAAGACTGCCCATTGATTTCCAGTTTAGCCAAAATGGGTTTACTGCCATATTGCTCAACTAACTTAATATAAGATGCCGGCCCCATATAGGCTATATCAACTTTATTTAAGCCTATATATTTAATATGCTCATCATAACTACTGCCAATTTTAAGCTGAATTTTAAACCCTGTTTTTTGGCTAAGATAGTTAACTAGGGGATTAAATTTTTTTTCTAATTCAGTGGTAGTCAAATAGGGATGGATAGCTAATACCAGTACCTCTTGCGCATAAGAAACTTGAGGAATATAGAAGAAGAAAAATAAGGTTAGTGTCTTAATTTTTAATGAAAAAGAATGCATTTCGCCCTTAACTCCAATATTGAGACATCATTATATATTAATACAACAATATTATAACTGGATTTTTTCAAGCCAAAATCGACCCTGCAAGGCTACAACTTATATATTTACCCTTCTACTTAACGGGAATTAAAAAATAAAAAACCGCACCGCCATTTTTGCCATTTTTAGCCCATAATTTACCCTGATGTCCCTTAATTATCTCACTACAAATTGATAAACCGAGGCCTGTTCCACCCGCATTGGTTTTAGTTTTTGAACTTTGAGTGAATTTATCAAATACCGTATCTAATTCATTGGGCGGAATACCAATACCATTATCTGCAATGCTTAACTGTATGCCATTGATGTTTTGCTCGCCTAGTTGTAATGACTCCGGCTGTATTGCAACAATTATTTCACTATGTTCAGGTGAAAACTTGATGGCATTAGAAAGGAAATTGGTAATGACCTGTCCTATTCGTACTACGTCACAATTAATATGGCTAGGTTGTTCTGCATGGATGATAACAGTCAAATTTAGTTCATTAAGTCTGGCATGTTGCTCTGCAATGCAACTTTCGACTAATTCTTCTAAATCTGTTTCACTATATTCAAATGCCATTTTTCCTGCTTCTAATTTAGATAGGTCAAGCAAATCATTTAATAATGTTAATAACCGCTCACCACTTACATTTATACGGTCAAAATATTTTAGGTTCTTGGCTTTGTCTTCCTTATCAATATTTTTAATTCCATAGCGAGCAAAGCTTAAAATGCCATGCATAGGTGTTCGTAACTCATGTGACATATTCGCTAAAAATTCTGATTTGGCAATGTTGGATAATTCTGCAGCTTCTTTTTCTAAGCGCATCATTTCGGCTTGTTTTTTCTCTGTTAAATCATGCCAAACCATAACGATAACATCTCGATTATTTAGTTTAATTGTATTGTAAATAACCGACCTGTTTAGAAGCGCTCCATCTTTATGTCTATGTCTAACTTCTATAATGCCATTTCGAGTTGCTTTTATTTCGTTTTGTCGTTGCTCAAGGGTTTCCTCCGTTACATCGCAATTAATATCACTTATTGTAAAATTAGTAAATTCATTACGGCTGTAGCCCAATAAAGTATAAGTTGCAGCATTAAACTCTAATAATTTAAACGTTTCCCAGTCAATTAAAACGATGGAATCAGGAAGCAAGTCAAATAAGGTATGGAAACGCGTTTCAGATTCTTTAAGTTTTGTTATGGCATCCTTTTTATTGGTTACATCAAGGTGTAAACCAATACAAAAAACAGCACTCCCTTCTTTATCCCTAATAATTTCAATATGAACTTGCACCCAACGTACTTCTTCACTTCGAGTAACAATCCGATACTCCATCTCGAATTCCTTTATGGCCTTATCTGCTATTGCTGCTGAGAATTTGCCTTCAGCCTCTTTAAAATCGTCAATATGCACGCATTGTCGCCAAGCAGCGTATTGATTAGAAAATGTATCTGGGGACATATCAAAAATGGCACAACTTCGCTCATCCCAGGTTAACTTATCCTCTTTAATATTATAAAAAAGAGTGCCTGCATTGGCAGAATCTAGCGCGCTTTGTAAATAAAATGTTTTGTCCTTAAGTTCAACATCAGATTGCTCCAGTAACGCTGTTCGTTTATTAAACCAAGCAGACAAAACTCCTAATTCATCTTTTGTATTGTGTTCAATCAATTGGTATTTGTTAGATTTTATCGCAGCTTGTAATTGATTGATAATAGAGACCAAAGGTCGCTTGAGAATTCTTTGTAAAATAAAAAACAGTGCGATGATAAATACCAGTACCGCAATCAACTGGTACTGGGCTATTTTTTTGGTAATATCTGATACCGAAGAAAACAGAATATGCTTGGGTATGACAATGCCTAGAATCCATTGGGTACTAGGGACTCTAAATAACAACCCTGTAGCAGTCGATTTAAAAATAGCATCTTTTTCGATCTGAAAAGAGCTTATGAAATGATCTGTTTTGTCTTGTAAAGGGAGGGTAATTATCGATGCAATGATCTTTGCTTCCTGAATATTAACCTGATAGCTTTGTTGTGCAATCTTTTCTGACAACTCTGTTACATCATTTTGATTAACTTGGTTAACTCGTTCTATCTCTTCATTAAATTGCTTAAAAGCCAACTGTTGCTTGGCTAGTTCAGCCATAGCGATGTATTCATTATTACTGAAAAGCTCTAAACCTATATTCTGATCTGGAAATGAAATAAACCGGCCATTTCGATCTAACATAAAAGCATAGCCACCCAGTGACTGCACATGTTTGTCCAATAACGCTTTCACACCTTCAAGTTTAATATCAATGGTACTCACACCATAAAAAACATCTTCTTTAAAAATAGGAGCAGAACTGGTAACCATCGGCTGATATGAGTAGGGATCAGCGTATGACTTAGACCAATAAACTTGATCCTTTTTTATATACCGTGTCGGTACATACCATTCTTCATGATGGTAGCCTGATCCCTTTGGGCCATTATAATCATCATAATATTCAAAAACATTATCCTTATTACGTCCCCAAAAGAAACTGCGCCGTTCTTGTTTTTTATCGAAAAGAAAGGGTTCAGGCCAAACACCACCACCTGCAATAAAGTTTTTTAGTTCACTACTGTTAAAAACTTTTGGTATTAATCGCTTGTGAGTTAATTCATCGTTAGATAATCCACTAGCGAGATTAGCTAACGAGACCGTTAAAGTTTTTGCAATCGTTAATTTCTCACTCACTTCTGAAACCATCTCATTACCGGCTCTAACCACTAACTTTGTAGTCTCTTTTTCCAGTAATGGCAGAATTATTCGGTCAATTGAATACGCAGACACAGCCAATAAACCCAGCATAATGATAAAAAACCAGACTTTAATTTTCGTTAAGATGCTGTGTTGCCAAGCAACTGTGGTTGTTGGGAAGGTTTTGTATGGTTGGACTTTCATAGAAGAGTTGTTATGGGGGGGGCTTTAGTTGCCAATTTCCATTAGTGTATAAGAATAAGCGACTACTTAGCTAGAAAAGTTTTAAACATTCTTTTTCTACATGCTTCGTCCTGAAGTTTTTTGTTCTCAATTAATATCTCACAATAAATTCTATCCACTATTTAAGTAGCTGTTTAAAAAACAGATCAAGCCTAACTTTAAATATAACTGAAAGCTCAAGGGTATTGCTTGTGAACCCTATTACAAAGTTTGTACGACTAAGCCAAAATTAATTATAATACCCGTGCCATTGGTTACGATCTTTAGCATGTCAGTGAGACACTTTAATGAGTCTGGCTGGCTATAAAGCATCTCTGGTTATCATTATTCACTGTTCATTACTGAATAAGAAAAGCCAACTATTTAGCTTTAAATTGTCATACTAAGGGTATAGCACAGTTTATACAGCTCAATTAAATATTGCACATCAACTGTTGCCCGATGCCTTCCGATAACAATTCTTCTCGCTTCTTGCTTAAGTTCTTTAAATAAATCAAATCGTCTTTCTGCACTTTTTTCTGTATTTCTCAGCAAAGCCATCATTATAGGGTCACTGTGCATAACTCGAAATGTTGCATACCCCAAATCAGATCCTACGCCAAAAAGTATATCAATCCAGAACGCATCAAATTCTCCACCATCAGCATAGATAATTTCATTTGGTTTAATTGAATTTGACATGAAGTTACAGAGCCATCTCGGATGAATCCCGTCCTCTCTGCACTGTTCTTTTGTAATACCATGTATTTTCTGAGAGTCTGGGTTCCAATCAGTCCATTCATCAATTTCATGGAAATTTATTAAATAATTCTCAATATTTCTGTCATCATCAGACCATGCTACTTCGATGGGATAACTTCTTCTACCCAGACTAGATGCCTCAATATCCAAAAAACGAGGCATTATTATTTTAGGTACGTGCTGATTATTTTTTATACCGTCTCCTTTAGACAGTAAATGTTTGCTACCAATTCACAACTATCTGTCATTGCTGACAACTTTATTTCCAATAATTACACTTATAGAACCCCATACCATTACTTCCACACAAACCCCATTGGATTACTCTCTTCTAAATCAATGTGCTGTAGATCTACAGGAAGGATTCTAATTAGATCTTTTGTTTTGCTAAGTGTCATTCGATAAGCAGCAGATGCAAGTGCATTTTGAAGCACTTGTTTGATTTGCCTTGGCGTATAGCATTTCAGCTCTATTACCACATCTTTGCTTAAAGAATTACTAAAGACGTTTTTATGATGTACTCCACTCCAAAGGTCATTATAAATTGATGAAATGACAACCTCTGTCTGGCATTTCTCCAATGCCTCTATCTCAATAATTGTAAATCGTGAAAGAATAGCTTCTGGAATACATTTAGTCTCATTAGCCGTTGCAATAATTGATAATTTGCTTGCATCTATCGGAACTTCAGGGATGAATTCATCGGTAAAACATTGAGCAGCTTCTTTATCTAACAAAGTGTACATAGGACCATAGGGATCATGATCTGGTCGCACTGACATTTTATCAATTTCATCTAGGACAATAAGGGAGTTTGCAACTAATCCGCTCTTTAGTACCGATAATATCCTTCCTGGTTTTGCACCAGCCCACTGATGGGAGTTTCCTGAAATAATAAAGTTGGCTGTAACAGTACCGCAGTCCAATTGACTATAAGGCAAATCAATCAGTTCACCCAACTTCCTGAGAACGGCTGTTTTTCCAATACCGGGAGGACCCACCAATAAAATGGGTGGCAACGTAAATTCTTTGTTTTTATTGAATCGACACAGGGCCGCCTGTCTTTCAATAAATGTTAACAGTGATTTACAGTTTGGGAAATCTCTTTTTAGTCGAGCAACCGCTTTAAATAATTGTATGTCAACAGCCTTTAATTCACGATACCCTGAATCATTTTTTATTGAAAAATACGACTCTATCTCAGCCCGCTGCCTATTTTGTCTACTATCCAGCATATCCTCTGCTGTTTTTCTATTAAATAATCTGTGTGAGCCGATAAATTCGATTTCTTTAGATTCTTGATTAGTAGACATATTCGTTGATTTCTCCTGGGGTAGTTGTTTTGTTTTTTTCGGTTTTCCATAGTGCTTTAAAGCTTGTTTAAACAAAGGGTCATCAAGCAAGTTTGTAAATTCTTTTTTTGTAAGATGAGCATAGACTTTATTTAATAAAGTTACGTGATTAATAAGCACATCAAAGTCTAACGCTAAAAGCTTATCCGCCTTTCTTGCGAGATGTTTTGCTTGATCTAATCGTGTACGTTCAAGAAGTGATTTTTTAGGTCTTTGTGCATAGAAATAGGCATCCATCATTCTTGAAGCAATGAATTCAGGAGACGGAGGTGGAACAGTGTCTTCATAACAAAACTCATGATGCTCATGGTGAATTTGCTGAAAAACTTTATCGAGAATTTTTAAATATGAGATGAGCTCAGGAAATGAGCGATCAAAAAGTTTGGGGAATTTTCTTAAGAGAAGCGATACTTTGTTTTTTGGACCAGTTATATTGCTTTGTTCTTTATATAATTTAACCATTAGTTTATGAAATAGTGAGGCTAAATAATATACTTATTAATTAAATTAGTCAATAATAACTTGCATAAAACTAATAAATTTTATATTTATAATAATACTAAAAACCATAAATAATTTAAGTTATGTTTAGTATTAACAATACTACATTTATTTTGTAAAATAAATTAACTGAAGTTAATTTTTATAAATAATAATGAATAATTTAAATGCAATACTATTACCTGCACCTAAACCTCGCGTTAGTATACCTTTAATAATGCTCTATTCTACATTACCCAATGCTTATCGTAGTAACAATAAAGACCAACTGGAAAAAGATGCTCGAATAATAATAGCAGATAGGTATAAAAACACTACAAAATATAATATAAAAAAAGACCCTATGGAAATCAGTACCGACTGGTGTAAATCATCAAGGTTCTTTGGTAAAACACTATGGGTCAAAGTAGCGACTTTGCTATGTAAAGACCTTAATGAATTATATATCAAAAACAAAACAACCAAATTTGCTATCGCCTCAGCAATGCTTCATCCTCACGTCAGTGTTTATAACAAACTACACAAGCAATTTCAATCAATACGCCCTAGAGATTGAGCTTTAACCGTGATTCTATACAATCTTTGCACACTACCTGTTTATATCTTCATAACGTGTTATTGCAAGTTTTGTGCAAAAAACTGTATTTATGAACTCTTTCCCTGGCAGCATGTAAAAGCATAGCTCCATTGCTACTCTATCAATCTTTTCAGTGCTTATCTCTAATGTTTTAAGTGCCTCAAGAACTGATCATTGCGTTCTTGGTCGATACAAATACAGTATTTTCCATGCTTTCTTACCGCATACCTCTATCATCCTGCTTTATTGCACGATGTTTAAAGGATTCTGTTTGTTTTTCTCTTACCTCTTCGACAAAAGAGAGTTTCCTTTTTCTACTTTCTAAATCGTTGAATTCAGTTTTTAGTTTAATGGTATTTTCTGCTTTAGGATTAATAACTTCAATCGTCATAGAGTCCTTTTTCATAGCTTTTATAATATCGATTTGATGCTGGCTCATTGTTCCTGAAGTCGAGATATATAACGAACTGTTCGATGTGTCTAGTCTGTTTGCTGCTTCAGCTTCTAATGCACTATTAACTATGACAATACGATTGTACTCAACAGCATCGTTATTGTTAGCTGTGTATATGCCCTTTTGACCATTTTTTGAATACCATGAACCCTGTTCATTTTCTAATTCAAAACCAATTATTTGTTTCTGTTTGTTACGATGAGCAAAAGCAACGGTTTCATCGTTAATCGCTTTTGCATCCACACCGGTATCTTCTTTTAATATTCCCGATTTTTTAGTAACCGATTTCATTCCATCGGCTTTTTCAATGTTTGCATGGTTAAATAAATAACGCACATGCTCAACATCCATTGAATCCTCTTTAACAGCTTCAACCAATTCATTTTTTATTTCTAAATTAACCGTTGAATGGGTATTAATAACCTGAGTATGTGCGTCATAAATAGCTTGAATGTCTACATTATCAGAAACAAATTTAATGTTTAACTCTGCTGCTGCAAATGCTGCTTTGGCTTGAAATTCTAATGAGCCAGAGGATTTAACAATCTCGAATCTTTCGGCTGCTAAACGTACTGCGGCTTTAACCGATTCATCGCTTATATTTTCAACAACAACTTGATCACCATAATCTTTAAAATCTGTTTGTCCAAATGTTTTTCCATATGCAACGTGATCTTCTTTTCTTTGTGCATAATAACCGGCATTGGTTAATACTTTTGAAATGACAATTTGGCGTATATCAATGATCTGGACAACGAGTAGTGAATTGAATGACGGTTGCAAAGTATTCGTCTTCTCTGCTTCAACACGTTTTATCTGCTTTCCATATGCTGATCTCATGTAGAGCCTTTCAGCTAACGTAGTGTACTTGCTATTCTCTGTGCTCACTCTTTTAAGAAATTGGTGCCAGCTCACGTATTTCTTATACGCCTTTTCTTTTTCAGCCCAGTGTTTTTTTAACTGTTCATCGTCATGTTTATTTCTAAGGTTTAACGTTGTTGTTAACACTGTTTTTTCAGCCCTTAAAGTAGCGTTTATTTCTGGAACACTTTTTTGCTCCCCTTCAGGTTGCATACTGCGTTCAGAAAATGCTTGTTTGCGTTTCGCTTTTAATGTTTCACTGAGTAATTTTTTTAGCTGTTTTTTCTTTTCAGACTGTTCAGCTATAGCGGATTTTTTAGCGGCAACATACTCTGATTTTCTTGCTGATTGTTCAAGTTTATAAAGATCACGTAAATCTTGTTCATTGTATTTACTCGCATTGCGTTTAACTCTAGGTTTTCTGTTCAGTGACCTCACTTTTACTGACGCTTCAAT
>Ga0105358_10000912_pt1 | contig 15415 bp, 12 predicted proteins | sample GOMGulsemesocosm_5_FD_83509 | JGI IMG/M metagenome (GOLD analysis project Ga0105358, IMG submission 83509) | Methane-oxidizing microbial communities from mesocosms in the Gulf of Mexico - GOM15C Gulf of Mexico | ecosystem: Environmental > Aquatic > Marine > Cold seeps | place: Gulf of Mexico... | reverse complement strand
TATTCTAATTCTTGCTCAGTAACAATGTCAAAAGCAAAGACTTTATCACCATTTTCCAATTCTGCTTCTTCAGGTTCTTCTACTTCTAGTCCCATTTTAAAAGCCGTTACCGCTGCTGCTTCTAACAATTCAAAACTAGCGCTAGAAAAGTGGTGCTCAATAGTATGGTGTACTTCTTCATTTGTGCCATCGGCAATAAGGTCGGCTATAAGGTTTTTCGTATGTGCGAGCCAAAGATTTAGTTCGTCATCTACCATTAGTTTACTCCTTTGACTTCATCTGAGTTTTCAGACGTTATCTCTTGGTTTAATAATTCAAATTTTTCACACATCATTTGTCGAGTATCATTGGTTACAGTTCTAATATTATCTTTGCTTTTTTCTGTTAAATAAATAGGCTCTAAAAACTCAATAATTATTTTGCCATTGTCCCATCGATTCATTTTAATGATGTCGTGATAGCTGCTTGCACAAATAGGTACAATTGGCACCTCAGCTTGTAATGCGGTTCTAAATGCTCCCGTTTTAAAAGGTAAAACCCCCCTACCTTTACTACGAGTTCCTTCCGGAAATAACCACACCGATAAGTTCTGTTCTTTTATTTTTTTAGCAGTTAGTGCAATAGTATTCATCGCTTTATTGGTATTAGTACGGTCGATTAAAATATTACCCGTCAACCAATACATTTGCCCAAAGAAAGGAATCCACTTTAAACTTTTCTTTCCTAAACTCACGGTGTTAGGCTGAACAGCATTTGCTAAGGTGAAGATATCCCAACTGTTTTGATGGTTACAAACATAAACAACCGAGCCAATATTTTTGACACTGTCAGGCATTCTTATTTCTATTTCAAGGCCTAAAAGTTTTGTGATTTTCCCTAAATATTTAGCGGCAAAATGCACATTATTTTTATGGAAAGGACGCAACAAACTAAAAAGTGAGGCAAATACACACACGATAACCAAAGCGATAGTTACCAATAATATTCGAATAACAGCTAACAACTGGATTTTCCAATGAGGAACAAAGCAGCAAGTATACATTGAAATAACATAAATAGTTAACTGCACTAAAATTAAATGAACTTATCATATATTAAATTTAATAATTTCAAGTTATTGCTTTCAAAAAACCATATTATTATTGTCGATTTTGCAAAATATTATAAAAAAAACCTGCATTCATAAAAGGATTGGCTATAGTTAAGTTTGCAGCGATTAAACAAATATAATATTCATCTGCGAACAATAAAAAACATCAAACAAGCCCATTTAAACGAACAACTAAGGAAAGCAATATGAGAAAGTTAATCTTACTTTCTTTGCTTACATTAAGTCTTCAAGTGACCGCAAAATCTGATCCCATAGATAATGATAATAGCGTGATAGGTACTGAAGAGAATGTATTAGGAAGATTATCTAATGAGAACAATTCTACTCTTTTTACTAATAAAGACTTAAATTCATGGTTCTGGGATCAAAACAATCAAAATTTACAGATAAAAAATATAGGAACTTTACTTCCACAACAAGCAAATATTAACTCTGATATAAATACTGAAGTGTACAATCAAATAAATCCTGAAAAACAAGTAAATGCAGCCTATATTAACGGACGATTTAGTGCTCAAACGGGATATTTAACTGATAACAATGAAGCAGCCAAATTTTTTGTGCAAAGCTCTTACGTGGTATTTACCAATTACAAATTTAACATTGCAGTTACTGCAAAAATTGAAGCTTTAGATACCGAAAGAGTACAAAATTATTATGGGGTGTTAAGTACCAACTTGAATATTTCAGATACAAGTACCAATGCCACATTAGGACTAATTGGCACTTATGAGCTAAGTCCAAAGTGGACTATCATAGGCGCACTAACATCAACAGCTTTATCTGATGACATAGCTGACAGTCCACTAATTGAAAATAATAAATACAACATGGCATTAATTGGTACTAGTTATTCATTTTAAATAATAATTTGTTAGTGCTTATCTAGGTTAAAATGGTGCGGTTTCTTTAATACCTTTTTGATTCAATGCTGCCGACTTAAAAGACATTAAATTAGTATATCTATCTAAAATATAAAGCTCGCGAAAAACAATCCAATCGAGGAGACAATATAAACAAATCGCAGGATAATTCCACTGCGTAAACTCACCTTTAGCGGCTTTTTTTTCAAGTGCGGCTAATACTTGCTCAATACGTTCATGTTGTAGATTATAAAACAATCTGTCTTCTGATGAGTCTAATTGTGAACGACTTAACAATAATAAATTAATAAATGCATCATTGGCAGCATCGATTAATGTAAGCAAGTTTTCTTGAGGCCAAGTCAACTTAGTTTCATCATATTTTTCAGCAAGATAACGATAAATAATTCTTGAGTCATAAAGACAAAAATCATCATCAATCAATGCTGGAATTTTTTGAACAGGGTTATTTTTAGTTAATGTATGACGACCTTCTATTGAGAATATATCAAGATCGACAAATTCGTATTCTTTTTCAAGTAGGTAGAGTCTCAAACGACGGGCAAAAGGAGAAGTAGTAGAGCCGAGTAACTGCATTATTAGTAACCAAATGAACAAAGGGGGAAATAATAGTTTATTTCCCCCTTTGTTATAAACATATAAAAACTTTATTTTTGTTTTCTCACCTAGAATAAATCCTCATTAATATTAAATAGACAATCACTGCCAGACTTTGCTGAGGCGATTAATGATAAGCGACGGGGCAATATTCGTGCAAAATAATATCGAGCCGTATGAAGTTTACTAACATAAAAGTCATCTCCTGATGCTTGTTTACTCAATGCAGCCTCTGCCATTTTAGCCCATACAAAGGCCATAGCAGTATAGCCAAACACATGTAGATAATCATTTGCTGCAGCGCCTAATTCTTCAACATTTCCTTGTGCAGCAGATAATAAATATTCTGTTAAGTCGCTTAATTCAATTACAGCCTGTGTTAGTGGTTCTATGAATTCCTCCATATTTGAGGAACATGTATTGGCAATATATTCTTTTACTTCACGTAAAAATATTTGCATCAGTTGGCCTTTACTACCGGCAACTTTACGCACAAGTAAGTCCATGGCTTGTACACCATTTGTGCCTTCATAAATTTGTGCAATACGAACATCTCTTACTAGCTGCTCTTGACCCCACTCACGAATAAAGCCGTGACCACCAAAAACTTGTTGTCCAGCAACCGCACTATCAAAGCCCATGTCAGTAAAAAATGCTTTTGCTAATGGTGTCATTAGTGCTGCTAAGTTTTCACCTTGTTGCTGCTGTTCTCCTTCACCGTAAGTTGCCATATCAAGTTGCATTGAAATATACGTTGATAGTGCTCTAGAGCCTTCATTTAATGCTTTCATATTAAGTAACATACGACGAACATCACCATGAACCATAATTGAGTCTGCAGCTTTTTCAGCTGATTTAGCACCACTTAACGACCTGCCTTGAATGCGATCTTTAGCATATTCTAATGCGTTTTGATATGAACGCACCCCAGCACCGATACCTTGAATACCAACACCAATGCGCTCAAAGTTCATCATAGTAAACATGCACGCAAGTCCCTTGTTTACCTCACCAATAAGGTAACCTTCAGCACCATCAAAATTAATGACACAAGTAGCAGAGGCATGTATACCCATTTTATGTTCAATTGAGCCACAACTGACATTATTTGCATCATCTAAACTTTCGTCATCATTGACTTTGAATTTAGGTACAAGGAACAAAGAAATACCTTTAGGACCAGCAGGCGCATCAGGTAATTTAGCAAGCACAAGATGAATAATATTTTCCGTTAAGTCATGCTCCCCTGCGGTTATGAATATTTTATTACCAGTAATATTATAGCTACCGTCATTGTTAGGTATTGCCTTCGTTCTTATCATGCCAAGATCAGTACCTGCATGCGCTTCAGTAAGGCACATGCTTGCGGTCCAGTCACCCGTATATAATCGTGTTAAATAACGTTCTTTTAATGCGTCGCTACCGTGTTTAGCAAGCGATAGAGCAGCGCCTGCCGTTAACCCTGGGTAAAGTGCAAATGATATATCACCAGAGCAAAGCATCTCTTCGTGCAGTCCCGTTATCACTTTAGGCATGCCCATGCCACCGTATTCAATTTCTCCACCTAATGCCGTCCAGCCTCCCTGTGCATAGGTTGAAAATGCAGCTTTGTATCCCGGGGCAGTTGTCACTTGACCATTTTCAAAACTCACACCGATTTCGTCTCCTTGACGTGATAATGGTGCAATTTCTTGTTCTGCTATTTTTGCACACTCTTGCAGTATGGCATCAGCAGTTTCACGGTCTACGTGTTCAGCAAGCGCTGGTAATTTTTGCCATAATTTATCAATTTTCAATACATCATATAAAACAAAACTCATATCTTTTAACGGAACTTGATAATCTGCCATAAATACCTCAATAAACAATGGCTACTTATATTCAGCCACTTAAACAAACAATTAAAACATGCGTTTGAATATAGCTTAATATTAAAAAATGTAAAGCCAAAATTGTTTGCTATTGAACATGAATATAATGAATTTCCATTTAATACCTATGTTTAAAAACACATAAAATGGTAACGGGTATATAATTATTGTATAAATTGGATTAGATAATAAAAATATTGCTGGGTCTATTGAACTTCCACGGTTAAAATTTGTTCAAAATCAACAAACCCTAATAGGCGGAAATGTGATGTATTATATAAAACTCAGTACTTTATTAATATTTTTTTGCGGCTCTGCGATTGCCGAACAAGCTCATTTTTCAAAAAAAGAATATGAGGATAGCTACCAATTCAGCTATCAATGGCAAGATATCAACAAAACAATACAATCAATTACCTTTGCTTTACCTAAAAAAAACCTCTTTGATCAATTCAGAAATTTCAAAACATACAAAGTTGATTTAGCTAAGCAGTTTGTTAATAAAAGCATTAAACGAAAATTAAGAAAAAAACCTTTAGACAATGTTCAAGTACATTTTAATAATTTGGATAATAGTATAGATATCAAAGGTAGAGATGAACTAAAGATACAACAGGCTCACACGGCACTTAGCAATATGGAAATAGAAATTTCAGAACAATATCTTAAAAATAATTTTTATCACCGTTTTGTTACCCACAACCAAGTTAACGCCATTAAACCAGATCATAGACGATTCGCTAGTTTATCCTCAGATAGTCTAAAGCCACTGAAACCCGTTATTTTAGAAAATGTATCTATTAAAAATATACGAGAGGTAACAGATTTTACACTTGGTTTTATACAGAGCATTCCATACTCGACACTTGAATCACGTATTACTTCCGCTGGTGCTGGTTTTAATCCTCCTTTAAAACTTCTTTGGGAAAACCAAGGTGATTGTGATAGCAAAGTAACGTTAACTGCAGCGTTACTGCGGTCGTTAATGCCAAGAATTAATATTGCACTGATATTTATTGATAATCATGCATTAATTGGCGTTAATATCGCAGCCGAAATTGGCAGCGAAGAAATGACTGTAGAGCATCAAGGCATCACCTACTTGCTTGCAGAGCCGACAGGTCCAGCATTATTAGCTTTGGGGACAATATCTGAGGACTCTCAACATGCGGTCTTACAAGGACAATATACAATTGAAACTATGTAGCCTTAGTTAGAAAGACATTGAGCACGATAAATTAGTTTTTTGTCGTTAACATAAGAATGGTTTTTAATAAAACCTTAGCTTGCACAGGTTTAGCCATATGAATATTCATTCCTGCAGCCATACTATTATCACGGTCTTCTTTTCGAGCATGTGCTGTCATGGCGATAATGGGTAACTGCTCATACTGTTGTTGTTGACGAATTAATCGAGTAGCGGTCAAACCATCCATAACGGGCATTTGTATATCCATCAAAATAATGTCGAAAGCTTGCGACTTTAAAATGTCTAATGCAATCTGACCATTATCTGCAATAGTTACTTTGGCCTTCATATTTTTAAGTAATTCTTTGGCAACTAGTTGATTAACCAAATTATCTTCAACAAGTAAAATATTAATGCCTTCGAGGTTTTGTGGTAAACGTACTTTTAAATTATCTGTTCCTATTTCAGATGAAGTCGTTTGTTGTGAAATCAAGACTTTATCAATATCGAGTAATAGTTGTCGATAATAAGCTTGTTGCCAAAAAATATAAGGTATTGTTAACTTTTTAAGTTTTTCTTCTGGGTAGATTTCTGAACTTATTAAGGGTTGGCAAACAACAAGTAAATCAACTTTATCGTTTATTTCATTTAAACTCTCGTCAGTTAGTTTTTTTTCAGTAATAACCAGTACCACCTTTTTAATTTTGGTCTGTTCAATATCCTTTAATACGTTAAATCTATTGAAATTCCAGCCTATATTTTCTACCGATTTTATCAAATTCATTGGAAAATCGTCGTCTAAGCAAAATACATTGACACCTGCAACATCTGGCTCGAAATTTTGTTTTTCAATAGTGATCGGTAAAGAGAAATTGAACTCACATCCTTGACCCAACTCACTATTCAGCTCTATATTCCCTCCCAATAGATTAACAATTTGTTGGCATATAGATAAGCCTAGACCTGAGCCCCCATACTCACGTGTCATCGACTCGTCAGCCTGTCGAAAGGCTTCAAACAAATGTTTTTGTTTATCTTTAGAGATACCAATACCCGTATCGTTTATTTTAAAAGTGATACATGCTTGGCTTTCACTTTTAAAGGTAGTACTAATAGTGAGTCTTATTTTCCCCTGGTGAGTAAATTTTACCGAGTTATTTAAGAGATTAGTAAGTACTTGTACCAGACGCATTTCATCAGTAAAAATGGATATTGGCACATCAGGACTAATATCAACAAGCAACTGTAATTTTTTACTTTTTGCCATGCTCATATTCAGTTTAATCGCATTATTAACAATAGAATCTAAACGACAACTTGCCTTAACGATCGACATTTTACCCGCTTCTATTTTTGCCAAATCTAGCAACTCATCAACAAGGTACAGTAAAGTTTTTGAGGCATCGTAGGCGTTTTCAACATGTTGCTGTTGAAAGGTAGATAAAACTGAACCTTCAAGTAATGAAATCATGCCCTGTATCGCATTTATAGGTGTTCTTATTTCATGACTCATATTAGCTAAAAATTGGCTTTTTGCTTTATTTGAGTACTCAGCTTGATCCTTAGCTTGCTGCAACGCCGCCTGTACTGCATATTGCTTGGTAACATCACGAACAATGTTCAGTGTGCCAATATTTTCGTCAACATTGTTATAAATATGAGTACAAAATACTTCGAAAGTATTCTCCTCTGTTTCAACAATACGTTGAATGCCACTCTCATCAAAAGTAATTAAGGTAGACAGCTCTGTAAGGTTCTTTCCTAATTCATTATCAATAATAATGTTGGCTTGTTTACCTAATACATTTTGCTCATGTGCATTGATATATTTCTCAAAAGCTCTATTGCAACCAACTATATTTCCAGCTAAGTCATTAAATAGTATATATTCAGGTATAGCATCCATAACAGAACGTAATAACGCATAGTCACGTTGATGTTTTTTAATCGATTTTTGTAATTCCTTGGTCTTGTCATTCACTTTAATATCAAGCAAGGTATTATGCTCTTTCAAGCGCTGTAATAAACTTCGGTTTTGCCCAAAAATATCTTCAACAACGTTAAACCAGTGATGCCAACCTTTGGCTGGTTTTATTTTACCCGGATCACCGTGGGAACAATGCTCGATATGGCGAATAAACTGTTTAGTTGGTTTAATGAAAGTACTGCGCGTTAAGAAATAAATTAAGATTAACAACCCTAACAAGCCAAGAAACAAGGCAATAAACACCGACAAAAATTGATAATACAAAGGGGCAACAAACTGCTCATAAGGCTGATATTTAAGTAATGTCCAACCATTAATGTCTAATACTTGCTTTTGAATATACCATTGTCCAATGATCGCACTCCCTTCTATATTTGCTAACATTGACGAAGATAAGTCAGCTAACTCATCAGGCATTACTTTTTGCCATTGGACACTTTTATTAATAGTGATGTTGTCTTTATTTTGATGTGCTAATACGTTGTTATCTTTATTTAATAACAATAGCCCTTGGTTGGGTTGAGTTATTTTTGATAAATTTTGATGAAGACTCACCAAGCTAATTTCTATGATAACAGCCCCGGTAAGTTTTTGATCTCGGTATACACCAAGACCCAGAGCGGTAGTTAAACCTGTTCCTGCAGAATCAATAAAAGGCACGGACCATACGGCTTTTTTGCTGCTTTCAGCAGAAAGTTTAATTTCTTGTAAATGCGTATTGTTGATCATCCTATCGCTATATTGCCAACTTTTATGCCCCAACCATGGGTATAAACTAATAAAACGATTCAATGAAACATAATATAGCCAGGTTACTTCTTTATTCGCTTTTTTGGCGGTCATAAAGGCTGGAGTTAATGCATTTGCCATCGCTAACTCTTGTTTAAAGGATGGTTCAAATTGATGGTTATCACTTAACCCCGTTATGCTGCTTGAAATATACTGCTGATGGTCAATTACATCGTGATAGGGTTTATCTAAATAAAAGAGCTCTTTATCATGTATAAGTTTAGGAGGTTTTGTACTCAGTTCGTCAGGATATTCTAGGTAGTAGTTTGCAAATTCTTGCATACTTAACAACGCATTTACGCTATTTTCCAATCTATCTTCAAGTGTTTTAGACTGCTTAATTAATTGCTTTAAATCTTCTTCTTTGTATTCCGATAATTCAATAAAATAGCGATAAGTTGCCAGAAATAATGCAGAAAGTAAAATAAGCAAAAATACAGCAATAACAGAAATATAGTACCGACTAAACACTCTATTTCTTGTGCCTTTATCAAACACAATTTATCCTTTAAACAAACGAGCAAAATTTAATTGAAATAGATGGTATCATAATAAATCAAATTCAACCTTAATCTATAAAATCAACGTCTAAGAAAATATAATTTCACTTCAATTTCGGATAAAAGAACAAGTAATATTTATCTTTAATTATACAAAATAACTATAATTGGTTATTTTTAAACCAAACCGTTACACTTTAACTATTAAGGAAATTTGTGCCGCGTTAATTACTATGGTTTGCATGCGCTTCACTATAACTATTGTATGGAAAAAGCTATCTTATCACCGCAATAGGTTAAACTATGCAACGAAATTACCTCAATAACACCGTCCTGACATCTCTCATTATCATGACATTTGTTGTTATTTTGCTACACGAATTTTCGTTCAACAAAACCTTTACCATTACGGCCGACACTGAATTTCCAGTAAATAATGTAAATGACAGCGGCGATAATGGAGGGAAATCGGAAAGCTCATTGAAAGCTGAAAATGGTCAATTCATTTTACTCTGTAAAATTGTTGCTTCAGATTTTTTATGGCCCTTTTGCGAAGTCACCATTACTTTATTTGACTCAGAAGATATTCAACAGCAGTATGGCATCGATTTGTCTACATACGATACAGTCAATATTTCGGCTAAATATGAAAGTCACCAAAAAGCAGGCATACGTTTTCAAGTACGTAGCTTTAATGAAAAATATTCGTCGTTAACCGATCAAAGTACATGGAAATATAATGGTTTAGAATATCAGCCTGAAAATACTCAATATCCAGCTAATATACCAATGAACTCTCTGCAAGTATCAACTTGGTGGCTGATTGAAAATCGAATACCTATTGAATTGTCAGCGCCTGAATTTGAACATGCCATGGTTATAGAGGTTGCTACAGGTAACGATATTAGCCCAGGCGAATATAAGCTTATTATTGAAAAAATAGAATTTTTAGGGAAAAGGTTTAATACTCGAAAACTCTACATCACTATTATTGTTATTTGGTTGTTGTTTGCAACATCGGTGCTATTTTTACAATTTAGTCGCTCAAAAAGAGAACTCATCAAAGCAGAACGTCGCACTCAGGATCTTAAACAGCTTAATAAATTATTAAATGTAGAATCTAAGGTTCTTAAAGATCAAGCTGAACGTGATCCATTAACAGGTGCACTAAATCGCAGCGGTATCAAAGCCATTTTTACCGAAGAGTTGAAAGTATTGTCTCTGATGTTTGTTGATATTGATCACTTCAAAATAGTTAATGATGAATATGGTCATGCCATTGGTGATGAAATATTAAAAACATTCGCGAAATTACTCAGTGAGAATAGTAGAACAACTGACTTTTTGGCTCGTTGGGGAGGAGAAGAGTTTTTACTAGTTTGTCCCAATACCGATTTACTTTCAACTGCAGACTTAGCTGAAGACATTCGTGATATCATTGAAAACGCCAAATGACCAAAGGGTATTCGACTCACAGCTAGTTTTGGTATTGCTCAACGCGATAATGAATCACCAACAGCCTTTATTGATCAAGCTGACAAAGCTTTATACGCAGCAAAAGCCCGAGGAAGAAACTTAGTCGTTACTTCTAAAAGTAGTCGAAGTAATAAAAACTAAACGTTTGGGTATAAGTTAATCCAATAAATTAATTTTACGTAAACTCTTTTTATATTGATTAATCGTACGCAACATTAAATACAATAACCCCAAGAACTCAATAAGTAACAAACTGCCAAATACCCAATAAAGTGTTGGATAAAGAATAGTAACAATCAAAAAGATGCCAGCGCATATATGACTAACCAATAACCATTGACCATGCTTTTTCTTTAAAAACTCATGCATGTTAGGGATAAGATGCATCGCACCGAAATTCGTTAAACAACGCTGCTGTAAATGGGTATAACTTAAGAAAGGTAATATCTTTAGTAAAAGACCTTGAATAATTGAAAGCACGTAGAAAAAGATAAAAATAGCGGTTAGTAACATTGTTTTCTTTTTAGCTACGTTTTCAAAGAGAAGGTGGTCAGGTATTACATACAAAGCGAAAACAACAAATAGACTAAGCGCTGACGATTGCCAGTAATAAATGGTGGTATCGGGAATTTTTCGTTTACGCTTATTAAGCAAAAATAAAATGCACGCCATATACATACAAAGGCTCAATAAAATAGTTCCACCAACTAACTGAGATAAGTTTTGCTTCCAGCTCAAAATGACAACTAAGCCCAATAAACTGATAGGCAGGTATTTTCTTAAGTACAAAGGGAAACTTGGGGCGACATGAAACATCGGGATTGTTTGAAAACTCACCGCCATAATCAATATAACGACCCAAGCCCCCCCCACTGAGCATGCATATTAGTCCACATTTTATCTAAAGACATTTGCCAAAAGCCTAGAATATTAGCAGCTAACAATAAACCAATGACGACTGTAATAAGTAATGCAAACAACGCTAATTGTATCGCAACTATCGAAACACTTTGACTAAGTCTTTTCTTTAAAAGTCCAAATAAAGCATCAATATATACACTAAAACTCAAACATAACGAAACAATAGCTACAATTTTAAGATACTCATATGAATAGATAAAACTTAACATTAAACATACTGTACCTAAAACATGAAAGACATGACAGAAAGCCCCAACTTTGCGAACATTAAGCAAGCTACCCGCCCCCATAACAGGTAACATTTGCAATAAAGCCCCCATCATAATTGCAGTGATAAAACCTAACGTAAAGCCATGAGTTACTAGTAACATATCGGGATGCCATCGACTAAACCACATCCCTTCGCCTGCAAATAATATAAACAGCGCAATAATAATAAGAAAAATAGGCCCAGTTACAAAATAACGAAAAGGAATGTCGATCGGCGGTAACGCATCAAATGACAAGTTAGTATTATTCATCAAAGATAACCTTCCTTATCTTTTCAAATGCGAGCCTTTGCTCATTACGATAAATAAAAATGTGGAACTGCTCTGGCGCTATAGGTCGACAAAGATATTGCCAACCCGCTGTGTTTAATTTGTCATACAAAGGAAAGGGTTCACGACGATGATTAATATGTAAACATTGAGAAGGTAATGATGTCGATAAAGCGTAGAGGATTTTTGTCATCGGCTCCGGTGGTTCAAGCTCGCTGACATCAATAAAAATCAATTCCATAAAACTAGTTCTTTAAAGTTAATGTTATATCAATTTCACTAAGCAGTTTATCTTTCACAAAAATGTTTTAATTCAGCGGCAAGTTTATCAGCTTCGGGAATTTGCTGTTGGCTCATCGGGTATAACATCATTTCTTCTTTCATATTATGTTGCTGCATTAATATCAATAAAGTTTCTGATAGACCTAAAAAATCATCTTTGTGTTGTTTATTCAGAGCGTTTTGCAAACTCTCGATGAGTTTACGTATTTGTTGGTGTTCGCCGCGCATCACCACAGTTGGGCCTGAAGTCATTCCCATAGCTTGTTCAAATTTAGGGAAGAGCATATTTTCTTCTGCACTCAAGTGACTTTTTATCTCTTCCATAAAAGCGATAAAAATTAACTGCGCTTGTTGCCAATCAGCTCTAGCAACAGCAGCTTCGGCATCTATAAATAATTGGTCACACTCGCGATGTTTTGAGGTTAAATATTGGGGAATTGAATTCATTTAGATACTTATAGCTGCTAATAAAATTGATGATTAATATTAGCAGTTATAGAGGGTACAACTTTGACCTATGATAATAAGTCAAAGGTTAATACTCGACATGAGGATTACTTAATTTGCTGAAAGTAGAAATGCATCGCCATCTTCAACACGATTTCTCATCGTAGCAAGTCTAGCTTTTACACCACCCATCATTTGAGTAAATTGCTTTTCTGAAGATAAATGAGCATAAATGGGTTCCAATTCTGCTTCCCAAGCTCTCACCCACCCAGCTTCTATGGCTCCTTGTAGATAATAAAATGCTTCATCCTTATTTTCTTCAATAGCTCTAATCATCGCCATATTGTAATAATATTCGTAGGAATTATTTTCTTTAAGTTTATCATTTTCCACAACTTGCAAAAATGAAGTAATAACGTTTTTACCATCGTCAGGGCGCTCTATTTGATAATACGAGTAGGCCAAATGTAGCGCGGATCGACCTTCATCTATTCGATAAAAATAGCTTGCGTTAACTTTGTCATTAGATCTAACTTCTTCAAAAGCATTTATAGCTTGTGAATATTTACCTTGAAAATATGCAATCTCAGCAGCCACTGAACTCTTTCTACCCATATCATTATCCTTAAATTCAATGGCTTTGAGTGCATTTAGTGATTTTTCTCGCTCTCCAAGCGATGCATAAAAACTACTTCTCAGGTAGCTAATATTAGTTTTGGAAAGAAGAGGGCCTTTTTCATCGCTATAAGTAAACCATCGGTTGGCTATTTCACTATTACCCATATCAATATTGGCATTGATTAAACCAACAACCGCATGTTTATTGATTGGGTCTATATCAATGGCTCTTTGGTACATATTGACTGACTCATCTAAACGGCCACTATCAGTTAAGATATCAGCAACTAAATTATAAGCGCCTGGATAATAAGGGTCATTTGCGATAATTTGAGAAAATATTTCCATCGCTTTTGCTTCATTACCCTGCTTGTAATATGCTGAAGCAACATTATAAGCTGCTATAGGGGATTTAGGGTCTAATTCAAAGGCTTTTTCATTTAATGCTTGAGCTTCACTTATATTACCCGTTTCTCTCAATAAGCTCGCATACCACATATACGTCATCGCATAATTTGGACTTAATTCAATTGCCTTTTTAAAGTGCTCCTCTGCAACTTTAGGATCGGTATAACTTACCAACAGTCCTTTTGATGCATAAGCAGCACCTAGTTTAGGGTTTAAGCTCAATGCTTTTTCGATAGCACTGAGTGCATCTTTATGTATATCTTTAATTGCCAAATCACTATACAAGGCGAGAAGAATACTCGCATCAGCAATTCCTACATAAGCACGCGCATAATTTTCATCAAGATCAGCGGCATCTTTAAAGTACTCTAACGCTTTAGCGATTGAAGGAGCTGTACGATGTGCTAATTCTGTTTTCCCTTTACCCAAAGCGACCATCGCATCGACATTTAATGTATCGGCGACAAATTCGTTCGTGGTATTCCCTAACAAAGTTACCTTCATTTTATCAACAACAGCGCGAGCAATGTCATCTTGAATCTGAAAAATATCTCGGTATTCACGATCATAAGTTTCTGACCACAGGTGCTCACCGGTACTCACTTTAATTAACTGAGCGGTTACTCGAATTTTATTAGTAGTATCATTTTTTCTAATACTACCTTCTAAAATAGTATCCACGCCTAATTCTTTGCCAATTTCAGCAATAGTTTTATTTGAAACACCTTTATAGGCAAAAGAAGAAGTACGTGCGGCAACTTGTAGGTCAGGAATTTTAGCAAGTAAATTTAACAACTCTTCAACCATTCCATCGGCAAAAAATTCATCATCGGGATCACTACTAAATGGAACAAAAGGTAAAATAGCAATCGACTCTTTTTTAATAGTAGGCAGAACAGGTACTACTGGTGGCTTTACTGGTGTATTAGCTGATGTAGCAACTGACGTTATTTCTCCGTGCCATAATTGGCTGGCAAGAGTAATGACCACAGCAAGTACTAATGTACCTGCTACAGCAATCGTGGTTTGTACGTTTGCCTGTGAAGCTTGCTGGTTTTGAGCGTCGTCACTTACTCTAACAATCCCTTTAGAAGTAAAATTAAACAACCAAGCAAAAACAAGGCTTATAGGAAAGCCTATAATAAATATTTTTAACAGTAGGGTCATTACCGAATCAGGTAAACCTAAAGCAGGTACCGCAAGATCAGCAATTTGAATTAATGGCCAAGCAGAAACTGCGTATATTGTTGCAACTTTAAAAACTTGACGTGTTTTTAATTTTTCAACAAAGCTATTATTCGGTTGCTCCAAAATATCAGCCATTAGCCATCAATATCCTTTTCGTTTACTAAAATACCTTCTAGGCCTTCTAATCCTTCAAGTCCGTCCAATCCATCTAGTTCCTCAATGTCCTCAATACTCACCGAACCTGTGACAGTATTGATAACAAGTTTTCCAGAACCATCACCAGAAACGAAACTTAAATTACTCTTACTTAACTTAGATATTTTAGGCATATCATCGGTTAGCATATTTTTAATTTTGCCACCAAATTGACTGGCAATTTTACATTCTGCGTTCAGCTCGCCAACGTCTTTATAAAAGATATCACCGCTAACACTATTTAGGTGAACATAAGCATCATCATTAATTTCGCCCCGAATAATAGTTTCTCCAGACATATTTTTGATGATTAATTTCTCGATATCTTCGACATCAGCAATGATACTTCCTGACATCGATTCCAAAAATCCATCGTCAAATTCGCCAGAAAAATCAATAGAGCCATTAACAAC
>Ga0105358_10000909_pt1 | contig 15431 bp, 5 predicted proteins | sample GOMGulsemesocosm_5_FD_83509 | JGI IMG/M metagenome (GOLD analysis project Ga0105358, IMG submission 83509) | Methane-oxidizing microbial communities from mesocosms in the Gulf of Mexico - GOM15C Gulf of Mexico | ecosystem: Environmental > Aquatic > Marine > Cold seeps | place: Gulf of Mexico... | reverse complement strand
TTAGATAAGAGAATTGTTCTAAGTTTCATCATAAATCTATAAAGTCAAAAATTCTAATTTGATTAAAAACACCAAAAGCAGACGTTCGATTAATATGATTTTAGGTATTCAATTTTTATATTTATATCACGCTTAGGGGCACAAAGTGAGATAGCTTTTCTGTTATATACTTGTTTCAACAAAAATATAAAGTGTCTATTTTAGATCTAAGAACTCCACGGTAACTGGCTATTTATTTAGCCTCAAGACTCAAAATAGACACTGTTATACAGGAAAGAAATGACTATTTAGAGTGTACTTAAAACGACCATATACGATCTACCCAGTAATATTTTATTATCTTTTTTGAAGCTGAATATGATTTTAATTCGCCCGCAGTAGTTGCTTTAAACACCACTCATTAGGTGGTGGTTATGCAGTGTCTGATTTATTTACACATTAAAATTTTTATATTTTAAGAAAAACCACAAGTATTCTATCTTTTTGTTATTATTGTATAAAATTATAACGGCTTAATTTTTGCTTAGCATCTGTTAACGGATTTAATCCAACAATAAAAATGGAAATCAGTATGTTTTTTAAGCAGTTAGTTCTTTTGGTCGTATCTCTATTCATATCTATTAATACTTTCGCAGGAGTCATTGAAAATGGCGATTTCTCTACTTGCGATTACTCAAGTTGGCAAACCGACACTGATGGTTTTTCAGGTTCAGCTAACGATTTTTTTATCAACAATAATGGCTCTTCATGTAATGCTGAAATACAAGTAGACCATTTCGGTACAGTAACCAATGATGCGTTTTTTGCTAATACGTTATTTCAAGCATTAGACTTTACTGGTACAGCAAGTAGCACTTGGTTATTGTCTATTGATTTTGCCGTGAACAGTGAAATAACCAGTAACGATCCTTTATTTATTGCTGATTATTTTATGTTTGGTTTAAATGATGGTGCCGGTAATTATTTTAATGAAACGGGTAATACAGGTTTTTTAGTTGACCCTACAGATATTGATGGTTTATTTGAACAAACCCTCTCTGTTGAACTTTCAAGCTCCTTTACAAATACTTCAGGTTGGTTCTTAGATTTACAGTTAAATCTTGGTGTTGATGGATTTGGTTGGACTGACGCATTTGGTTCATCATTGTTTATCAATGAAGTTAGCTTAGTAGAAAAGCTTGCTGACTCTACACCCGTTCCTGAACCTTCTACATTACTTATTTTTGCTCTTGGGCTAATTGGTTTAATTAGCCGCAAAAATCTTAAATCTTAAATCTTAAAAGTACACTACTAGAAGTAACTTAGATAAGAAATTAACTAAGTTACTAACTTGTTGTGTACTTTTATTTGCTTAAGTAACAAATAATCAAAACACAATTTACAAATTATAAAAACAGTTAGGAAGTTCATCCCATGAAAAAAACACTCTTAATCTCTTTGTTCTCTATTTTTGTTAGCTCAGCTGCTTTTGCCACTGAAACTGTTGTAACTTCTGGCGTCGGTGCTTTAGCTGCAGCAGTAACTGCAGCCAGCGATGGTGACACGCTTATTTTGCAAGACGGTGATTATACTGGCGCTGTTACTATTAATAAGTCTTTAACTTTACGCTCTATGTCGCGCGGTGCTATGGTTTATATCGGTAGTGGTGCTTTTACCATAGAAGGTGAGGCTATTAAAGTAACCTTGCAAGGGTTAAGTTTTAATACCCATATTACTGTTAATCAAGCTGCTGATGTCCGTATTTTAGAAAATCAGCTATTAGCAGGGAATGACATAAATGTAAGCAGCTATAAAAGCAGCGAAGGTGACGGTAAATTAGCGATTATTGGTAATCAATTTTCTGATGGTTCAATTATTTCTTGGATCCGCAGTGATAATGCTTATATTGCGGGTAATAAGTTTGTTGCGGGTAGTATTCATGCAGATGCAGGTTCTGTTTGGGTAGTCGGTAATGAAGTGAATGTAAAAAATGGTACACTTGTTGGCATTGAATTAAAAGGCACCGCAGGTGAAGCTAAGGTAATTGCTAATAGAGTGACTATTAATCGTAGTAACCATATTTTACATTTCGCTATTAAAACTACTAATCCGTTAGCGTTAATTTCAGGTAATATTATTCAACTTACTAATACTTATAATTCTGATTATTTTCAATATAACTATTTTGGGATACATGCTAGTGGTCAAGCTACTGTTAGTAATAATGTTGTTGATTTTCAAAGCGCATATGCAATAGGTACTAATTCTTACGGCATTTATGCCTCATCAGGAAAAACCACTGGCAATATAGTTCATAAATTTCCACGTCGTTCGTTAGGTACCAGTACTGGTGTGATAGAAAACAATTTATGTTTCTTAACTGGCGGCTACTGTGGTTCAACTGACAATGGCAATTCAATCGCCGATCCTAAATTTGTTAATTTAATAGACTTTAAGCTAGAAGAAGGCTCGCCTGCTATTAATACGGGTAACAATAGTCCTTTTTATGCAGATTTAGACAGAACCCGTAATGACATGGGCGCTTATGGCGGCCCTTGGAGTATTGGTCAATATGATGTTCAACGACAACCAGAATATTTTGGTCCTTATGTTTACCCCTTATTCAAAGCAAATGCCAGCATTAGTGATGGCTTTATAAATATCCGCGCTCTAGGTGTGGCTAGGTTACGTTAATAGCTTCTGAGGCTAATTAGCTCAACATATTGTAATTTGCTTTCGATTAAAGAATACAGGTAGGGAAGACATGTCTATTGCACAAGGTGGCCGTTTTGGCCGTACATTCATTATTGCTGCTCGGTTTTGGCTCAGCTTATTGTTAATATCATTTACTAGCACAACAGCACTTGCTGAGCCTTTAAATGAATCATTAAATAAGTTGGTGCAGGCGGAATACTTTATTGATGAGCTACCCGGTCTTGGTGGCGGTCACTTAATTACAATAGATCAAGCCGAGCAGTTTAACCTTGCTTACCTTGTTAAAAATATTAGCGCAACACAATTGAGTAAAGGCTTACACACCCTAGCAATACGTTTTCAAAACAGTGATGGTGAGTGGTCGTCAACCATTCAACAATCATTTTTCTGGCCTGGTTATAAAGGCTTGCAAGATGCAAATTCAGCCCTAAATCCTTTAATTAAAGGCGAAGTGTTTTTTGATGATGAAGAAATGCTTGCAGGTTCAGGCAGTGCCATAACGTTAAGTGCCGATGGTTATTTAGATACAGGATTTGAACGTTTACAACGCATAGCCAGTATTAAAGGCATTAGTGCTGGTGTACATACCGTAAGTATTAAGTTTTTAGACAGCTCAGGCATATGGTCTACGCCGTTAAAACAAAGTTTTTATGTTTACGGTAATAGCTTAATAGAAGAAGACAACGATAATACAATTCAACCTGATGAAACTTATGCAGGCGATAACAACCACAATGGTTGGTTCTTTCCATCTAGAATAAGTCACGTTCAAAATGCAATCGCTTACTTTGACGATAACCCAAATAATTCTGTTGAAATTAGCTTGCCTAGTGATGAAGAAATACAATCAGGCTCTGCTTTTAACCTCTTTAATGCCTTAGCAACAACAACTAATTTAACCACAGGCGTGCACAGTTTCCACATAAGTTTTCAAGACAATGTCGGGGAATGGTCACAGCCTATTGCACAATCAATATTAATTAATCCAACACATTTGGTTTCCACGGGTCAAAATGGCAACCGTTTAGTGGCAGCGCGTTATCGTTTAGATGATAACAGTACTTTTAATTTAACAGCACAAGATGGTGCCTTTGATGACATTATTGAAAGTATTGAAAAAAATCAAGCCGTTAATCAAAGTTATCATCACGTTCAAGTTAACTTTTTAGATTTATCAGGACAATGGACAGATCCGAGCAATAACACTACGCAACTAATGGAAAATGATAGCGATGGCAATGGCATTTCAGATCAATGGGAGCTTACTTGGTTTGGTCAAATAGGCATAAATCCCAATGCAGATTATGATAACGATGGCATTTCAAATCTGGATGAATTCTTACAAGGTAAGCATCCACTGCTTGATGATACTCAAACGGCATTAACTATTTCAGGCTACGTTAAAGATGCGCAAGGTAATGGCATACCCCATATTTTAGTCTGTATTGAAAATAGTGAGTCTTGTACTATTCGTACCGATGTTTATGGGCATTACACTTTAGGTTTAAGCCAAACATTAGTAGAGGGTGAATATACCATTTTGGCTCGTTCTACTAGTGCATCAGGTTTGTTAGCCTTTACCTCTACCCGTACAGTTTCTCTTACTCAAAAGTCTGTAGAAAGAGTCAACTTCACCTCGTCTGATTTGCAGCTAACATGGTCTTTTGTTGCTAACGAAGTTTATAACCCGAACGATAGTGTTGACCTACAATGGCAAAGTAATGCCGTTAGCGATATGGGCGTGGTTGTTGAGCTTAAACGAGATTTAGTGACTGAATCACAAACTGACCCAGACAACCTCAATTGGTATCGCTTTAGTACTTTTACTCAAACAAACGGACAAATTAATTTTACTATTCCCGAAGGACTTAACTTTGCCGATGACTGGCGGGTAAAACTGTCTTTAGTGGGGGCAGAAGAGCCAAAATTAAGTTCTGCGGTATTCCAACTAGCTAAAACAGTAGCACCAGTGCCTGAGGTTGAAATTGAATTAACCAGCCCAGCAGATCCTATGGCGGAAGAGTTGATTACAGCAAGTGTAAAAAATGTTGACACTAGTAAAACAATCATCCGTAATCATTGGAGTGCAGTGCGTTTAGTAGCTGGTGTTGAAACGGGTGAGTCTGTTTTATTAGGTGAAGAAAACACCATGCGCACCAAGCAATTATCAGCAGGTGAATGGAGACTTTATTTACAATCTAAAGATGAATCCGAGCAGTGGTCAGCCCGTGTATCAAAAGATATTTATGTCAGTGCTATTGAAGGTTTGGCTGACTTAGCTATTAATCAAACCGCGGTAAAAATTATTAATTCACAAGGAAATGATACTTATACTGTTTCACAAAATGAAGCGGTTACGCTGCAAGTTAAGGTAACTAATGGCGGCACAGTGGCAATACCTGATAAAGCTTGGGTTATTGTTCGTGACGGTATTGGTAATAGTTCAGTTGAATTAGGTCGTGCAGAAGTTACAAACCTAGCAGCTGATACAGAAACCACCGTTAATATACCTATTAGTACAGCCAGCAATATTGGCTATCAAACACTAGCGATTGATGTGCAATTTGACGGTAATATTAATACAGATACAGGTATTAAGTTAGCACAACCAACGGTTGCTGAATCAAACCGTTTTAACAACGCTACAAGTACCTTTTTAATTGTCGGTAATCCACCAGCAGGTAGCTTTGGTATTGATTTAACCTCACCTGAAGTATTCACTGTTTATACTGGGCAGTCTACTTTCATTTACGGGCAAGCTAATTATAGCTTTGGCAGTAGAATGCCATTAATGGGCACGCAAGTTTATATAGATCTTGAACAACAACAGCAAACAGGCAGAACTACTAGCCCTGCAGGTAAGTTTGCAGTACAAATTAAAGCACCGTTAGACTTAGGTGATCATGAAGTAAATATTACCGTTAATGGCGGTTACATGCAGCCAGCTCGTAAAACAGTAATATTACGAGTTATTCCTTGGCCAACAATTGAGTCGTGGCACTGTGACAGCTGTACCTATACGCCACCACCACCGCCTGCGCCATTAACAGACTTGGTGATCAAACGTATTACTCTTTCAGGAGACGGGGTTTATAGAACAGATCATAATAGTCGTGCATTAGTGCAAAACAAAAATGCAACAGTAACGGCAACTATTTATAATTCGGGTAACTTACCTGTAGCAGCAGGATTTAACGTGTCTTTCTACTATTTAGATGAAGCAGTAGGAAATAGCAGACAAGAGATTGGCGATACTATTATTGTTAACCAGAGTTTAGCGGTTAATCAAAAAATATTGATTTCTTCTTCAACCACTTTCAGCTTTGAACAATTAGGCTATCGTCAGGTTTTTGCTGAAATATCGCAAGTCAGTGAAGAAAATAATACTAACAATAATCAAGCTTCAATTGGTTTTGATGTTAGAGAAAATCGAGCTGATTTACGTGGCAATACCGTTAATGCGCTTAGTTTTTCCAATAAAAAACCTGTTGACGGCGAAAGCATTAGAATTTTTGCCAGTATACTAAACCGTGGCCCTGCAATATTGTCAGACACTTTTACGGTTGATTTTTACGATGGCAACCCAAGTAGTGCAAACAATAGCATCTTGATTGATTCTGTTACTTTTAGCGGCACGCTAGAAAAATGGCAGACAACCACCTTAGCAATAAACTGGATTGCTACTAACGAAGGTGGGCATAGCATTTATGCTGTTATAGATGCTGATGATGTAATTGATGAAGACACCGAAGATAACAACATTATATCTTCTACATTACAGGTTATTCCAGACATTGCTAACTTACACATTGCCTTGAGTCTGTCTGATTACTCAGTAAAACCCGGTACAGAAATTGTGTTATCTACCAAGGTAACAAATAAAGGTACCCAACCTTCTGCGGCAAGTGAAGTGAAGTTATACTTTGGATTACCTGAAAATGGTGGTGAAATTATTGGCAGCTATTCACTAGCACCGTTAAATACTAAAACAACAAACCAGGAAACATTAACTTGGAATACTGCAATTCCTCATGGTAGCCATAATATTTGCGCGGTTATTGTCAGCGACTCTTTAAGTAACGGTAAATATTGCCAAATATTAACCATTACCGATATTCCAGTACCAGATTTACAAGTTTATGCTGAAGATATCACCTACCAACCGGGACCTGTGCCAAGTATTGATGATCAAGTACTAGTTTCTGCAAACATTCGTAATGTGTCTGCTTATCGAAATGCACGCAATATCACCGTACAATTTTATGCAGACAGCCCTAATGGCTTTTTCCAAATTGGTAACCCTGTTACCGTGGCTGAAATAGCTCTTAAGGGCTCAGTATCTGTTACGGCCACACAAGCTTTTGTTATCAACCAGCCCTATTATGCTTTAAAAGTTGAAGTTATCCCTAGTGCTGAAGACGGTGATGCTAACCTTGCTGATAATGCGGCAACTACGGCATTTCCTGTTTATGGTTATCCAACTGAAATAATTGATATTCCGGCTGATTTACCAACCATTGTTTCGGTAAATGATATTGAAGATGGAAACCTTCGTGATGAAAACGGAGAACCCATTGAGCATGTTTATAACTTCAGTGTTACTTTATCTTCACCGCTACCTACAGGTTATGGAGTATTCTTAAATTTTGATAATCAGCAAGGCGAGTGGTTCGAACAAAACCAAGCCGGTGGACATATTGCCATGCCAGAGCGCAATGGCAATGTTTACAAATTGACTTATCAAATGAAAAAGCCGGGCTTACGCTCTTTCCGCGCAGGCATATTTGACTTAAAAGAAGAGTCTAATGTGAATGACGATATATTGGTCGTTGGTTATACAGAGTATAAAACTTGTACTTTACCAAGTTGTCAGAGTGAAGAAATAGCACAATTCATTGCTAAAAATCGTTATGGCAACCCTGCACTAAGCGGTAGTGGTAGCCTGTTATTTAAAAATGTTGATGTAGCTAGCCGCAACTATCATTTAGCAGTAACGGATATAGCCACTAGTGGTAAAGGCCCTACTTTTGCCATGACCCGCGCTTATAACTCATTATCAACCACATCAAATCAGTGGACTTTCGCTTACCAAGCTAAAGCAACCTTTGTCGATGAATTTAATCGTAAGCTTACCATAAGCCCGCGTGAAGACGGTCGTAGCCAAAGTTATTTTAAAGATATGGATCAAAAATGGTATGCCTTAAATCCCGGAAATTTTTCTCAACTAGTTGAACAAGATAACGGCAGCTTTACGCTATATACCAAAGGTAATCGTTTGTATCGTTTTGCTAAGCCAGATTCAAGTGAGGCAGGTCAATTATTATCAATAGAAGATCGCTTAGGTAATGCACTTACATTTGATTATGTGAACAATAACCTTGTTGGTGCAATAGATGCCAATGGCAATAAATTTATCATAAGTCGTGACGAAAATAATCGCATCAAACGAGTGACTGACTTTGCCAACCGTTTTGTTGAGTATGGTTATAATGACAATGGTATGATCACTTCAGTACGCAATGTACTAGGCAATACTTATCACTATGCTTATGGCACTACTGACGCGACTAAATACCAATTAACGTCCATGATTGACCCACGTGGCGAATTACAATTCACAGTTACCTATAACAGCAATAATGAGGTTACTCAATTAACCCAAGGCGACAATACTGTTAGTCAAATAACTGCTAGCTTTAGTTCGTTAAATAATAATGGTGCTCAATTTACTGCTATTATTTTGCCAGAAGTAAACAATGTAAATCATAATGTTGCTTATGTACTCGATAAAGATCGTACCAGAATTGTTGAACGTATTGATGCCCAAAATTATGATGATTATCTTGCTAACAGAGCTTATAGCTCAGCCAAGCAAGAATACACGAACTATAACAATCGTAATCGTGTCGCCGAACTCGGCTTAGTTAAACAAAAACAGGATGAAAAGAGCAATAAAACTACCCTTGGCTATAGTGATGACGGCAAAGGTAATGTTTTAGTTGTTAAAGATGCTAAAAATAGAGCTACCCATGCTACTTATGCTGACGAGTCGGTATTAGCAGGGCAAACTAATTTAACTCCTATAACCCGTGTTGAAAATCCTAGCGAAGCAAATAAAGCGATAGTTACTCAATATCAAGAGCACACTTTTACTGGAAAACCCAAACGAGTAATAAACCCACGGGGAGATAGTGCAGAGTTTGCTTTCGGTGTTATTGAACAAGGTGCAAATGAATGGCTTACAACCAGTAAAAATGCCCGTGGCTTCTTTACGTACTTTAATAACTATGACGCCAATGGTAATGCAACCAGCATTGTCGATGCTAAGGGTAGTATAACCAACAAAGAATATGATGAACTGAGCCGTTTAACCAAAGAAGTTTCACCTTTGGGGTTAACCACTACATACGCCTATGACTTACAAGGCAATATAAAAACTAAAAATGTTCAAGCAAACGGTGGTATAAATTACACCACGCAATATTTTTACAATGCCAGCAATAAGCTAACAAAAACTATTGGCCCACTAGGGCATGCAGTAAATACAGTTTACGATAACTTAAATCGAAGAATTGAAGAAAACTACCAAGTAAATAATGTGCTATACAGCCGAAAATTTACTTACGATAACTTAGGGCGCTTAACTACTACCACTAATGAGCGTGATGAAAAAAGTACTACTTATTATACTGCGCGCAACAAAGTGAGCCATAAGGTTAATCCACTACTACAAACCACAGTAACGTACACTTACGACAAAAATGGCAATGTTTCAGGTGTTACCGACGCTGATAATCGCACCATTACTACAGTTTATGATGAATTAAATCGTAAAACGCATATTGTTGATGACGAAAGAAACCAACAGCAATGGTCATACAACCTTGCTGGACAAGTAGCTAGTTATATCGATAGTCGCAATGAAACAACTTACTATGAATATGACTTGGCAGGTAACTTAATCAAATTAACCGATACTAATAATGGAATTACCCGTTCCACTTATGATGCAAATAATAACCTAAGCACAGTCACGGGTCCTAACGGACAAGTAACCGAATATAATTATGACGAACTAGATCGTAAAATTAGTACTATTATTCGCACAGGTGCAGAGCAACAAAAATGGCAATATAATTACGATGCTAATGGCAACATGTTAATTGAAACTATGCCTACAGATGAGCGTATTGTAAAAACGTATGATGCCCTTAACAGAGTAACGCAATTAACAGAATATAATGCTACTAACGCTATCACGCGTAATATCGCTTATGAGTACGATGCTAACAGCAATGTAACTAAACAAAGCAATGGCACCAGTGAAATTACTTACACTTATGACGAAATTAATCGAGTTGGCAGTGTTACTGATCAATTTGGACAAACCATAAGCTATGGTTACGACAAAGCAGGCAACCGCACAAGCTTGACTTACCCGGGTGATAAAACTGTTCAGTATGCATTTGATAAAGCAGACCGTTTAGCCGAGTTAACCGACTGGTTAAATAACACCACCAACTACACACGCAATAAATCAGGGCAAGTAACTCAAACAGTTAACAGTAATGGCACCAAAGCTAACTTCACTTACGATAAGGCAGGACGTTTAACCTTGCTTGAAAACCTTGCGAGTGATAGCAGTATTATTAGTCGTCATCAACTGACGTTAGACGGTGCAGGTAATATTAAAGCCGCATCGGTACAGCAACCGTTAACACCAGAATTACCTGTTAATTTCACCGGCACTTTTGATAGCAGTAATCGCATTGTAACCGCAGGTAATCGTGAATTTATTCACGACCAAAGTGGCCGTATCGTTGAGCAAACCAAAGCAACTGGAAGTGAGCCAGCAACAACCACAATTTATCAGTTTGATATTAACGATCAGTTAACCTCAATCAGCATAAACGATGAAATTGTCAGCCAATACGGTTACGATTTAAATAATAACCGCATTAGTCAGCAGCAATTACAAGCGGCGGAAAATACCGAAACACGTTATGTCATTGACCAATTAGCCAGCTTACCCAATGTTATTGCTGAAACTAATGATAATGGTGAGGTAAGTAACTATTACATTTATGGTGAAGGCTTAGTATCAAAACTAAGCGCCTCTGGTGACTACAACTATTATCATTATGACCCTACAGGGCACACTTTAGCACTGAGTAATGATTACGGTTTTGTTAGTGATAAATACGCTTACACTCCTTATGGTAAAACAACCCAAGAAGGTACAACTCATAACCCATTCTTGTTTGTGGGTAAAAATGGTGTAATGGACGATGGTAATGGCCTGCACTTTATGCGCGCCCGTTATTACAAAGAGGATATCAAACGTTTTATCAGTTTAGATGCCTTGCATGGTGAAATGTTAACGCCGCAGAGTTTGAATCGATATGCCTATGTGTTGGGGAATCCTGTGATGGGGATAGATCCTAGTGGTAATATCACTTTTAAGGAATTTGCAAAAAATTACAAAGCCAACTTAATATCTCTGGGTAAACATATTGGAAATGACATACAAGATACAGCAGTTGTAGCTGGCCGCGTGGGTATGGATGTATGGGATGTATATATTTATGAACCTGCTGATGCAATCGTGAATGATTGTAGCTCGAATAATGAAGGGGTTATTCTTAAGTCGCTTAATTGTGTTGGTTCCGTAGCTGCTAATGCAGCAGGAGCAGGTTTAGATGTAATAAACCCTACTACTGCAATGAAAGCTTCGCTTCGAGAACCGATCCGTATTATTGCTGGAGGGGATGAAGAATTCGAAAAGGAACTTATAGCTGTAGCGGACACTGTTTTTGCATTGTGGAGCATTCGTAAAGCAGCACGGCAAATAACTCATGCAAGTAATTCTGCTGCTGGAGCTAAAAAAGCTGTTGAAACTATTCAAAGGAAAATTAAAGCAGGGAAAAGTGCTAGAGGATTAGCGGCAAATATGTCTAATTACAATCATCATGTTATAGAGTACCTTAGCAAGTTGACTGATTTGATAAAGGCTTATGAGAGTGGAATTAAACTTAAAAATTTCAAATGAATTTGAAAGGACTTCGAGCATAATGATTTATAAAATAAAAGTAGCTAGAAAGCAATTCACAATATTGATTTGTGTGCTTTATTTATTTATTGGTTTTCAAGTGGCAGCAACGTCATATACTTACGATGATATCGGCCGCTTAACTAAAGCAACCTTCGACAATGATACCAGTATCACTTACGAATATGATGATGCAGGTAATTTATTATTTAGCACAACAAAACTAGCTGTAGAGTTTGCTGATGAAACTTACACCTTTCCTCGCCGCACTATTTATCAAGCAGAAAGTGGCAATGATCAAAGTATTACTATGAACTTATTTGAGGGCTTAACTTTTGACGGCACTCCTTCAATTTATAGTATTGAGGCATTAAACAATGCTCACTTTACCTTTGCTAATGATTATTTCAATACTGGTGATGTAACCCTAAATATCGATGCCAACTTCACTGGCGTGATCACTATAACTTACCAAGCATTAGAAAACGGTGTAGTAACTACTATAGACCGGCACATAGTCGTGCGTGGTTACGATTCAGACCAAGATGGTTTACCTGACGAATGGGAAGCAGCGGGTTCAGTAAATGGTGTTGCATTATCTGGCGCACAGGTGGGTACTAAAGATGTTTATCTGTGGATAGATCACATGTACAAAGCTTGCTCTAATTGGAGTTGTAAAGGTAAAGTTGACTATAAATTAAACCGACAGCTTGAACCTATATACGCCGCATTTGCCCGACAAAATATTAACTTGTATGTAAAACATGGCACATTAGATCACCAAGTGACTTATGTTGAAGATATTCCACTAGGTGAAAAAGGCATTGATTGTGCTACTGACACTGCTAAAGAATTGATGAGATGTGGTTTAGCAAGCTTTAAAGAGCAAGGTTTCTGGAAGGTAGATGGACAAGAAGGTTTTAATAAAAGCCGTGAAAAAATTTATCACTATATGCTAATTGGTGATAGTTTTGACGGTGGTACTATTTCAGGCATTGTTTTTCGTGAACCTAATATTATTTTTGTTGCTAGAGGGCAAATTAATGACGACACTGCACTTTCAGGCACAATAATGCATGAATTTGGTCATGCTCTAGGACTCAATCATGGTGGACCTATTAATGGTGATTATGGCAGCGATGCTATTGTTACCACTGAAAATGGTACTGAAATTGAAAATTATAATATCCATTATAAGCCCAATTATTTAAGTGTAATGAATTATCACTTTCAAAAAAGTGGTCTACGTACCATAAATGCTAATGGTGAAATTGAATACGGTAAAATAGATTACGCAGTAAGTAGTTTGTCGACGATAGATGAGAATGATTTATCCACCACTATTTCTTGCCTAACACCTGATATCGCCTGTATTACAGAAAACTTTATCGATAACTATGCATCCAAGTTTATTCGTAATCCTGATAGCTCGGGCACACTTCCTGAACTATGTGCGCAGTATGGTTGGGGACGGTGTCCTGCTAATATTGATGATTTATCAGTGATTGATTGGAAAAACGATGGCGCTATCTCTGCTGAAGTTAACTGGAAAAAAGCAGGTGATAACGCATATGAAAAAGCAGCTTATGGAGAAGGGAAAACGCGTTTAGTTAGCCAAGCTGATTGGCCAAATCTTGATTTTAGCTTGTCACATATTGGCGATCCTGATGAGGCTATTGCACTAACCGCTGGTATTGATGGTTCGGAAGAAATTGTAATAATTGAACCGCCCGTAGAAGAAATAACTTTCCCTATGGATTATCGTCTTGAGTTATCAGCTGTTCGGCAATTAGCCATATTTAAACCTGGTGCTAGTCGCTCTGCATTAGGTTATCGTTTAGCTAATACGGGTAATCAAGCTGATGATTATACTATTAGTTATCAGGTAGAAATTAATGACGGTTCTGGTGTACCTGCGAATGCTTGGCAAGTATCAGGCTCAACATCAGTACATTTAGCGCCAAATACTGAAACTTACTTAGACATTGTAGTAACAGCACCAAGTGATGTGGTAGACGGTAATGAAGCTGAAATTGTTATAACAGTAGCAAGTGCTGGTAATGCAAATATAAAAGGCCAACAATTTGGCATTATCCGCATCACCGAAGCCGTATTTACCGATAGCGATGGTGATGGCATTCCAGATGAAGTCGAACTTGAGCAAGGCACAGATCCAAACAATGCCGATGCTGATGGTGATGGCTTAATTGACAGCCAAGATCCTGAGCCAAATACACCAAACCCAGTAGAATCAGCGCCGGTTGAACCAAGCTGGCTAGATATTAGTGACCTCGTAACTGTAAATAAAACTGCAGGTGCTTATAACCGAGTGCTTAGGAAAATATCGAGTATATTAACGATTACTAATAACTCTGGTGAAAGCTATGATGGCACTATAAGAGTTGAGTTAGTTAGCGCTAATATAGCGTTAAGTATGGATGCTGATGGGCAGTTAGAAAATGGCAATTACTATTGGGATATTACGTCAGGCTCAGGTTCTTTTTCTGAAAATGATGAACTTAGTATGCAGCTGAACTTTTCACGAGTAAGGGCTCGCTTAAGTTACGAAGTGAAAATTTATGCAAAACCTAAGTAGCCACTAAATTGTAATACAGCTGAACATCGATGTTCAGCTGTATCCTTTCAAGTTGTTTTCGTAGTTTTTATCAAATTATTTATCATACAATTTAGCTACATTAGGACTAATGTAGCTTTACAATTTAAAAGTATTTTAGATAGATAAAATTAATTAGGCGCTATAAACTGGTGCTGTTAACAACCCCCAATTAGTGATTTAGAAGGTATTAAATCTTACTATCTAGAGCAGCAAGTTCCTCATATTGGTGATAAATTTATCTGTGATATCATTAATCACATCGAAATGCTCTCGAGTAACCCTGAAATTGGTCGGCTAGTGCCTGAATTCCAACTATCTTATATTAGGGAGCTGATACAATCGCCATTTCGGGTTGTGTACACACTAAATGAAGTAGAGGTTCAAATTATTAGAGTGTGGCGAAGTGAACGATTGATGAAGTTACCCGAGTATCACTAATTCCTTGAAAATCAACTAAGTAAAATCATGCTGTGAGTTGACTTATAACGTCGGGTTTTCTTGGAAAGAAATGCATCCAATGTCAAATATTTATTGGTATTACTGTAGTCGTCCAAATTCCCATCATACTTTATGCCAAGTTACAGTATTACTAAAGTTTCTATTTTTTAATTGAAAGCGATACCTTGTAGATAGTGCTGAATACCCCTTCTGTGGCGCAATGGGGGCGATTCCGCCTTAGACTTAATGCTCTAAATTCTTTTGAAATTTGAATAATTATTATGTCCGCTTTAGGGATTTTAGATCTAACGCCATGTAAAAGTTTTAGGTATAAATTCAGTTGTGAATAGGTGTAATTTTTTAAGTGAAAAATGAAGCTTTAGAATCTCTGACCTGCCGTTTTTAACTCAAAAGCTAATGTCAGCAATTGGCTACCAGCTGACCTAAAGAACAACCGGTAGCTTACATCAGAAAAGCGCACTAAATGATCATTACACCCTTGATTAAATCTCATAAATTACAATTAAAACTATGCTTAATGCAAAACGTCCAATAATCATAATTATTTAAAGGTAAGGCTCTGTAATGGGAGGTTAATCTCATTCCTTATGCGTAGTCACTAATAGCCATTAA
>Ga0105358_10000908_pt1 | contig 15434 bp, 13 predicted proteins | sample GOMGulsemesocosm_5_FD_83509 | JGI IMG/M metagenome (GOLD analysis project Ga0105358, IMG submission 83509) | Methane-oxidizing microbial communities from mesocosms in the Gulf of Mexico - GOM15C Gulf of Mexico | ecosystem: Environmental > Aquatic > Marine > Cold seeps | place: Gulf of Mexico... | reverse complement strand
TGAGCCTATTAGGTGGCGTTCGGGTGATCCACTAGAGCAATTAGTGTTTGATGCTTGCTTATTAAACGCCGAATTACCGCATTTAGGCAAAGAGTTTCAAAATATTAACCATAACCTTAACCATAACCATAACCATAACCTTAACGTTAATGAGAAGTGTGCTCAATTTACATTTAATCATTTTACAGCAACAGAATTAATTGCTGATGAAAACTTACTTAGGCAAATTTTTTCAGTCCTTGTTACTGCGCATTATCAAACTAAACCCAGTGATGTACAGATGCTACTGGACAATGAACATGTACATCTGGTCTGTTTGATGTCGACAGATGAAGGGCAGCAACGAGTTATTGCTGTCGCTTTATTGATGCAGGAAGGTAAGTACAATAGTCAGGGCATTTCTGAAACAGAATTAACTGCAGTTACCCAAGCAAAAAGTCGTGTAAGAAATAATTTCATTCCACAATCTTTACTGACACAATGTGGTGTTGAGCACGCATTTGATTATCATTATTTACGCGTGATGAGAATAGCTGTTCATCCGCAGCTCAGCGTCAAGGGTTAGGTTTATTGTTCTTAAATGACATAATTAGATTTGCAAAAGCGCAAGGTGCTGATTTTTTAGCATCAAGTTTTGGTGCCACACAACCTTTACTTTCATTTTGGTTAACGGCAGGCTTTAAGTTAGGCCGTATCGGTTTTAGTAAAGACAAAGCTAGTGGTGAGCAGTCGGCATTAGTCATCAAGTCACTTTCCAAAAATTCTGTACGGGTACTGGCCTCTATTAATGCTGAATTTTACCGGTGTTTTGATTATTTATTAGTAGATGAATACAAAAACTTAATGCCAAGTTTAGTGGCATTAATTCAACAGTATTGTCCGCAATCTTCTTTAACGGTGTTGAGTAAACTTGATTACGCGAATGTTAAAGCCTTTGCTCACGGGTACCGGCAATATTCTAATTGTGTTTTTAGTTTGCATTTATGGTTAAAACAACAACTTTGTAGTCAGCGACTTAATGATGAGATGCTTTGTGTTTTGATCAGTAGAATTATGCAAAAACACAGTATTAATGATATTTGTAGTACCTATCATTTTACCGGAAAAAAAGCGTTAGAACAGTTTTTAAAAGCTAGTGTTATGAGCAATTTAAAGTAAATTATTAACTTGCTAATAGCAATACCATTATTTTTTTAATAAATAATCAATTTATTTTAACTTATTAAGTACAAATGACAATTGTTATTATTTGTAAAAATGTAATGTTATTTACCTTAAGTTCAGTACAATAAATTTTAGAATAAATTCATGGAGATATTAATGCATGAGTGTTGCTATTTGTGTTCAAAATTTAACGAAACAATATAAAGATGTCACTGCTGTTGATAATATTAGTTTTACCGTTGAGCAAGGCCACTGTTTTGGTTTATTAGGCCCGAATGGTGCGGGTAAAACGACGACGATAGAAATAATGGAAGGTATAATTTCTCAAACCGCGGGTCAGGTTATTTACAAAGGTAAAGAGTTTCAAGGTAAAAAAGTTGATGGAAATATTTCCCAACTGATAGGTATTCAATTTCAACATACTGCTTTACAGGATTTTTTAACGGTAAAAGAAACGTTAAACTTGTTTTCATCTTTTTATCGACATACGTTAGCACAAGAACAAGTCATTGAACTTTGCGATTTAAGTGATTTTTTAAACCGTGACAATCGCTTACTTTCTGGTGGACAAAGACAGCGGTTATTACTAGCCTTAGCGCTAATTAATGATCCTGATATTATTTTTCTGGATGAACCAACCACAGGTTTAGATCCTCATGCTAGGCGAAATTTTTGGCAGTTAATTAAGAACATTAAAGCGCAAAATAAAACGATTATTTTAACCACCCATTATATGGATGAGGCGGAGCAACTTTGTGATGATATTGTAATCATGAATCAAGGTAAAATTATTGAATCAGGAATACCGCACCAATTATTGAATAAATATTTTAGTGACGTTTTTATTTATTTGCCCGCAGAGCAAGTACCTTCAATTTTAGTTGAGAAAAATCAATGGCAAAAACTTGCAGGTCGAATTGAAATAACTACCCGTGATGTTGAGAAAACGCTTACCTTATTGATGAACAGTAAAGTGTCTTTATCTGGTTTATATGTGAAGTCAGCAAACCTTGATGATTTGTTTTTACACTTAACAGGGCACTCTCTTATAGGATCAAAATGAATATAAAACGTTTTTTTGCGGTTTTTAAAGCGCGTAACATTGAATTTTTTCGTGATAAATCATCATTGGGTTGGAACTTGTTTTTCCCTGTATTACTATTAGTGGGTTTCTCATTTATTTTTTCTGGTGATGGTCGCCCTGCTTATAAAGTTGGTTGGGTAGAAGAATCAAAGAGTAGCCAAAGTAAAGCACAACATAACTCATTTAAAGACACTCGATTTATCAGTTTTATTCACTATAAAGATATTGACGTAGCCAAAGTTAAGCTTAGTCATCATACCATTGACTTAGTCATTGACAATCAAAGCAAACGCTATTGGGTTAATGATGAATCGGCTAAAAGCTATTTAGTAGAAAAAATATTTAGTGAAAAACTTAAAAGCTATACTCGCTTGCAAATAAGAGGGGGAGAAATTCGTTATATTGATTGGGTACTGCCAGGTATATTAGGTATGAATATGATGTTCAGTTGCCTATTTGGTGTGGGTTATGTCATTGTACGATATAGAAAAAATGCCGTTTTAAAACGTTTGAAAGCAACACCGTTAACAGCTTTTGAGTTTGTTTCTGCACAATTATTATCACGTTTATTTATTGTTATGTTTACGTCTATTATTGTTTATAGCGGCTGTAATTTACTGTTTGATTTTTTTATGTTGGGTCGTTATTTTGATTTATTTATCATTGGCATGCTAGGCGCGTTTTGTTTAATCAGTTTAGGGTTGTTGGTGGCGAGTCGTAGTAAAAGTGAAGAGTTAATTGGTGGTTTATTAAATGTAACATCCTGGCCAATGATGATGCTTTCAGGTGTGTGGTTTAGTTTAGAAGGGGCACCGCCAGCATTAAAGGTGTTTGCGGACTTTTTGCCGTTAACACACCTAGTTGCCGGGGCAAGAGAAGTGATTATAGAAGGTGCTACCTTGGTTGATATTAGTTATCACGTAAACTGTTTGTTATTGATGAGTGCAGTATTTTTGTCTCTGGGTGCTTATTTTTTTAGTTGGAATGCTGAGCGTTAATCGATAACTGATAATAATACCAATACTATTAAGCCTGTGAACTTTTGTTTTGGGTATAAATATTGCTATCGATCACTCATCATTAGTTGTAGGTGTTTTTTTATTCAAAAAATTGTGCAAAAAACAATTTGATATAATCAATTATTTTAGAAAAAAAGCTGCCTTCATTTATTTCTTGTAACGTGACTAATGGGTATTGCGCAATATCTTCACCATCAAGTTGTAAAAATAATTTACCTACTACCGTACCTTTTGCTAATGGCGCGGTAAGCTGTTGAGTTAATTCAAAGTTCGCTTTTAGGTTTTTACGCTGTCCACGTGGAATAGTGATAGGTGTATCAAGTAAAATACCTAAATCTACTTGTTCTTTATCACCCATCCAAATACGGTCTGTGGCAAATTTTTCACCCGCTTTATATGGGGTAATTGTTTCAAAAAAGCGAAAGCCATAATTAAGTAATTTTTTACTTTCTACTTTTCTAGCTCGTTCACTATCAGTTCCCATGACAACCGTGACTAAACGCATATCACCTTTGGTAGCTGAAGTTACTAAACTATAGCCCGCATTTGAAGTATGACCAGTTTTCATACCGTCAACATCTAAGCTTTTATCCCATAACAAAGAATTACGGTTGTATTGTTTTATATTGTTATAAGTAAATGACTTTTGTTTATAAATAGTATATTCATTTGGAACTTCACGGATAATGGCACTGGCTAATATTGCCATGTCGCGTGGAGTAGTCATGTGAGAAGAGCTATCTAAACCGTGGCTGTTTTCAAAAAACGAGCTCGACATACCTAATTGTTCAGCATGCGCATTCATTAAATCAGCAAAAGCACTTTCACTACCAGCGATATGTTCAGCCATGGCAACACAAGCATCATTACCTGAGGCGACAATAATACCTTGATTTAAAAGCTTAACTGATACTTCGGTACCAACTTCAATAAACATTTTTGATGATTCAGGAAAGTTTTTTGCCCAAGCGCTTTCGCTGATCATTACCTTGTCATTATTGGAAATATTACCGTTTTCTAATTCCTTACCTATGATGTAGCTAGTCATCATTTTAGTTAAACTAGCGGGCGCTAATTGCATGTCAGCATTACCTTCTGCAATTACTTTACCGGTAGTAAAATCGAGTAATATAAAACCTTTAGCATTTATTTGTGGTGCATCAGGAATAATGGTTACAGCATGGCTGATGGCTGATAAAGTCAAGGTTGAACTAAATAGGCTTATTGAGATTAATTTCAATAATGAACGAGCAGATTTTTTTAATTTTAAAGGCATAATTTTACAGGTATAACTTCTAATAATGAGGTGAATAGGAAAAGTGATTTTAATAAAACTAACAGAAAGTATATCATCTCTATCATGCTTAGCTATGAGGGAATTGAAATTATTGTGAAAACTATTTTCTAGTGATGATCTAACTTTATCCAAAGCATATTCAAAGTATATGTATAGTAACGTAAGTGCTTATTTTAGCGGTATTATTAGGGTTACTAAAGGTTTCTTAAGTAGGCGTTTGGATAACTGCCTTGTTTTAGTTCTAGCAATAGTTCATTAATCACTGATTTATCAAAAATAGGGCCTATTTGTATGCGGTATATGTTTTTTTCTTTTGGATAATTAACGGGTTGTGAATATTCTTTTAATAAAGAACTAGCTGTTTTTTTTGCAAGTTCAAGCTTACTTGTTGCAAAAACTTGAATGTACTTTTTGCTTAGCGCTAAGTTTAAATTGTTATCTGTTACCGGTTTTTTTATGTTTTCAGCTAATGGCTTTTTGTGAGGAGCAGCTTTATTAAAGTTAGTTATACTCGTGATCTTTACTGTCGCTGTGCCTGTTTTCAACATATCAAGTTTAAAAGCAGCGCTGTAGGACAAATCAATAATACGCTTTTGATAAAAAGGGCCACGGTCATTCACTCGAACGATTACTGATTTATTGTTAGCAAGGTTAGTTACTTTTAAATAAGTAGGCAGGGGTAAATTTTTATGGGCAGCGCTCATGGCGTACATATCGTAAATTTCACCATTAGAAGTTAAATGCCCATGAAATTTTCTACCGTACCACGAGGCAGTACCTATTTCTTCAAAATTTTGTGCATTGCTTAATACAAGGTAATTAATTCCACGAACTTGGTAATTTTTGTTGCCTCCGCGACTATAACTTTCTACACGCGGGGTGGCATCCTTCAGTTCTGCTTGGTTGGGTAGTCGGCTAGGCGTACTATCGTTAGTATGTTGATAGCGACCAGAGCTACAGGCTGTTAGCTGGGTAAGCAGAACGAAGAAAAACAGTTTGTATAGTGTGTTCATATTTTTTCTTATTTATATCTAGTTTTCTGGTAGTAAATTAGGTAGTTATTTATGGTGGTTAATATTACCGTTAGTTTGTTTTAACTTGAGGATAACGTGCATAGTTGGCGCTAGTTAAAAAGAACGTTCGATAAAATTTCGACAAAAAGTCAGACGAAGTAGTAAAACCATTCATTTAACTACTAAGTATGAAACCGTCGGTGAGTACTAATAGCCATAAGCATGCCAAATCCTGCGAGTAATGTCACCATTGATGTACCCCCATAACTTACTAAGGGTAAAGGCACGCCAACAACAGGTAGTAAACCTGATACCATGCCAATATTAACAAATACATAAACAAAAAATGTTAGGGTAATACTACCTGCTAACAACTTGGTGAAAGCGTGCTGGGCATTGACTGCAATCCATAATCCGCGCATAACAATAAATAGATATACGCTAAGTAAAGTACTTACACCAATTAAACCAAATTCTTCACTAAATACAGCAAAAATAAAATCAGTATGACGCTCTGGTAGAAACTCTAATTGAGATTGTGTTCCTTGCAGCCAACCTTTACCGTCAATACCACCTGAGCCTATGGCTATTTTAGATTGAATAATATGGTAACCGGAGCCAAGAGGATTTTGTTCAGGGTTTAAAAATGTCAATACTCTTTGTCTTTGATAATCTTTCATTAAAAACATCCATAACACGGGAACGAATGCTGAGCCTAGCCCAACACATACACTAATTAATTTCCAACTGGCTCCAGCAAGAAAAATAACAAAAACACCTGAACTAGCAATTAACAGTGAAGTACCTAAGTCGGGTTGCTTGGCAATAAGAAGTGTCGGAATTAATACTAAGATAAAAGCCAACAGGATAGTGGGAATTTTAACAGGTAAGTTGTGTTGGCTCACAAACCAAGCAATCATTATAGGTACTATCAGTTTCATTATTTCTGAGGGTTGAAATTTCATAAAGCCTAAATCTAGCCAGCGCTGTGCGCCTTTACCTGTATAGCCAAAAAGTAATACGGCCACTAACATTAATAACCCTATTACAAAAAAAGGTACAGCCCATTTTCGATATGACAATGGTGGGATTTGGGCTATTACTAGCATTACCATGATAGCAACGCCTAATCGAATAGCTTGGCGGTAAACTATATCAAGACTCTGGCCGCCGGCACTAAAAACAATGAATAAACCAAGTGCCATTAGCGATAGTATGCCCAATAATAAAGGTAAATCTATATGCAATTTTTGCCAGATATTACGTACTTGTTGTTGATCTTGGCCTCTATTGCGCATTAGTCGCTCTCTTGGATGGATGATTGATGTATGCTTTGTTGCGGTATCCTAGCAATAAGTTGACTAGGTGAATTCTCAGTTCCAGCCTCAGTGTTAGAAGTAATCACTCTGTTGCCAAAATATTGATCCATAATTTGTCGTGCCACAGGTCCAGCATTAGTACCACCGCCACCTTTTGCAACATTTTCTATTGCGACAGCAACGACTATCTCAGGATTTTTAAAGGGGGCAAAGGCAATAAACATTGCATTATCGCGTTTACTTTCTTGCGTGGTTTTTGCATTGTACTTTTCATTCTGTTTAATACGAGCAACCTGTGCAGAGCCTGTTTTGCCCGAGGCATCATATTTAGAGCCTTTAAAAGGGGCATAAGCGGTGGCGCCAAATTTTTGCACAGTTTTATGCATAGCCTTAAGGACTAGATCCCAATGTTTTTTTTGTTTAAGTACTAAAGGTGCTTGTTCTTCATAAACCACCTCTTTTAAAGTACTTTGACTCTGACTTTCTCCGTCTGTGGCTATCTCTTTAGTGGCCTTTAAAAAGTGTGGTACTTTTCTAATCCCATGATTGACTAAGGTCGTTAATGCTTGAGTTAATTGCAATGGCGTTACGGTCCAGTAGCTTTGTCCAATACCTACAGAAAGTGTTTCGCCGGTATACCAAGGCTGATTGTAACGAGCGCGCTTCCATTCAACACTGGGCATAATAGCTCTACTTTCTTCATGAATATCAACGCCAGTGTAATCACCAAAACCAAAGCGCTCCATCATGGTGCTAATTTTAGTGATGCCAAGCTTAAAGGCTAAATTAAAAAAGTAAATATTGCAGGATTGCTCAATGGCTTTAGTTAAATTTACCCAGCCATGGCCCAACTTTTTCCAATCTCGATATTTATTAGGTAAACCCTTTAATTGATACCAGCCGGGATCCCAAACTTTGGTGCTAGCGGTGATCACTTGTTCTTCTAAACCGGTTAAAGCCAAAAAAGGCTTTATAGTTGAGGCGGGTGGATAGCCCTGCACACTTCGGTTGATTAAAGGTAAGTCTTTGGAATTAAGGAGTTTTTTATAGTTTTTACTACTGATACCATGAACAAATAAATTACCATCATAACTGGGGTTAGAGTACATCGCTAAAATACCACCGGTGCGTGGGTTCATGGCGACTACAGCACCTCGCTTTCCTGATAATGCGCGTTTGGCTATCATTTGCAGTTCTATGTCTAGCGTTAAGGTTAGGTCTTTACCCGGTACTGGTGAGGTGTAATTCAAGGTGCGAATAATTCTACCCTGATTATTTATTTCAACTTCTTGATGGCCTATAGTGCCATGTAAAAGTTCTTCATAATACTTTTCAATGCCCAACTTTCCTATGCCATGGGTGGCAGCATAGTTTTCAGATTTACCCTGTTGTTCAAGTTTATTAGCATCCTTTCGATTGATCCGCGCTACATAACCTAAATTATGTGTTGTGAGTTCACCGAAGGGGTAGTAGCGCTTTAAACGAGCATCAACAAAAACACCGGGAAATTTGTGTTGATTAACTGAAAATAGTGCTACTTGTTGTTCACTTAAATGCGGCTGTAATTCAATTTGTTTAAAGCGGCGTTTACGTTTGGCTGCTTTAAAAAAACTCTCTTGTCTGTCGGTACTAATATCAAGTAGTTCACTTATTTCTCGAATATTAGTTTGTAGGTTATCAACATCTTCTGGAATTACTGCTAAGCTATAAACTGGTTTATTATCAGCGAGGATAATACCATTTCGATCGTAAATTAAGCCACGGTTTGGCGCTACAGGAAGTAACTTTATACGGTTAGAATTTGAACGTGTTTGGTACTTTTCAAAAGAGTTAACTTGTAATAAGTAGATATTGCTAAACAATAGTAATAGCAATAATAAAACACTAACAAAAGCAATAAAAGTACGGCGAGCAAATAAATTAGCCTCCGCGCTTTGGTTGCGAATAATAATGCGACGAGGTGCCACTCGTTATTCTCTATGGTAAGGGTGGTTATTATTAATGCTCCATGCACGATATAAACTTTCACCAATGAGAACTCTAACCATGGGGTGAGGTAGAGTAAGCGGTGATAAAGACCATTTTTGTTCACTCGCTTTGATACAAGCAGGGGCTAAACCTTCAGGGCCACCAACTAATAAAGCTACATCTCTGCCATCGAACTGCCAACGTTCAAGCTGTTTGGCTAGTTGTGGTGTTGTCCAAGGTTTACCTTCAACCTCTAAAGTAACAATACGGCTGCCTTTAGGAATAGCAGCTAATAGTTGCTCACCTTCTTTTTCTAAAATTCGCGAAATGTCAGCATTTTTACCACGTTTACCTGCACAGATTTCTACTAAATTAAAAGATAAATCACGAGGAAAACGTCGAGCATATTCACTAAAACCCTGACTGACCCAAGTAGGCATTTTTGTGCCAACCGCATATAAAGTTAACTTCATAAATAAATTGATTACATTTGTTATTAAAATGAACAAGTCACACAATTTGGCTAAGCAAGGTTGGTTTTATATCATCTTAACAACATCTTAACGTTGATTGCATCGGAAGAAGTGACTAGAACAAGGTAGTTGATTGAAAAATAGCCCGCTATTGTTAGTGCGACCGAACACAACTATAACTCTCTTTTAACCAGTAATTATTCGCCCCACAGTTGTTCTAGATTATACTTATCACGTTGCTCATTAGTCATAACGTGAACAATTATATCGCCCAAATCAACTAAAGCCCATTCGCCAACATCGTTACCTTCCATGCCTCGGGGTTCAATACCCGCAGCTCTACATTCAATTGCGACTGATTGCGCGATTGATTTAACGTGGCGGTTTGAGTTCCCTGAGCAAATAATCATATAGTCGGCAAAGCTTGCTTTGTCGCTAATATTTAAAGAGATAATGTCTCTGCCTTTCATGTCTTCAAGTTTTTCAATTACAAATGCGTTAAGTGCTTCGGTTTGCAAGGGGTTCTTCCTATATTTTAGTTGATTTTTCACAGTGTGCTACATTATGTTTAGCACAAGGTGTAAATATTAACATTAATACTAAGACGAATAAATATATGATCATTGTAAATGAAAAATTTTTCCTCATTATTCCTTGAATCTAAGTTTGATTACTCACTTACTAGTGGAATTAGGATAATGAGTGACTAGGTTAACAATAAAGCTTATTTTTATTGATAAAAGTAAATACGCGTGGTGCCAATAATTGCTGGCAATCTTGTTTTTTAGCTAATCGATGGCGTATTTCACTTGAAGAAATATCGAGATGTAAGTGGGTATCACTAGAAGGCAGACTATTGTGGAGTAGGCTGGGGAGAGTGCTGGGGAGTAATAAAATAGCACCTGACTTCTTTTTTTTTAATTCATCAACGTTATGGATTTGATGGTTATTTAATAACATTTTGGTTGCGTTATCTAGGGTGTCTAAATGGTAGTTAGGCCTAGTATTCACAATTAAATGACAAAGGGATAAAATTTCTTGATATTTATGCCAACGTGTAAAAGTTAATAATGAGTCTAGCCCAACAATAAAATATAATGTTTGTTGTGGAAATGACTCAGCTAACTCTTTTAACGTGTCGACAGTATAAGAGTTGCCATCGCGTTTTAGTTCTCGTTCATCACAAGTAAATAAACATTCTGTGCTACAAGCTAAATGGACCATTTCCGCACGTTGTTTCGCGCTGACATTAGGTGTTGCTTTATGTGGGGGGATATTAGCTGGAATCAACAGAATTTTAGTTAATGATAGATAATTGGCCACCGCCTTAGCGGGTAAAGTATGCCCAAGGTGAATGGGATCAAAAGTACCGCCTAAAATACCAATACTCGTCATAGGTTACTCTACTCTGGTTGATATTCTGGTTGAGAACAACTTAGTTGAAAAAGCTTAGATGAAAAAGAAAGCTGATACAACAGACTAAAAATATTCATAATTCAATGAAAAATTTGTCGTTATTTCACCATAATAAAGTGTTAAACAAAGATCGGCTAATAATATAAAAGCATTAAACTCACTCGTTGTTTTACTGATCAAATCCACATCAGCTAGTCGTGAAATTGCCCGTTTAATATTCTGTAAACTTATATGAGTAAGTGCATGTTGATAAAGTGGTTTACGTTTTTCCCAAATTCGATATTCTTTATATAAATCGTTAAGCTGTTGCCCTTGGGATAACTTATCTAACATAGCGTACAATTGACTGAACTCTTTATGGAATACCCAAATGATTTGTCCTGCAGCCGTACCTTCTTGTTGTAATTGATCTAACATAGTTATACATTTTTTACAGTTGCCTGCTAATAAAGCGTCTATAATTTGAAATGGATTAAACTTTGCTTGCTTAATTACTAGTTGTTCAGCATCATTTAAACTGATTTGCTTTGTGCCAAACAATAATGATAATTTTTGTAACTCTTGCTCTAACGCTAGTAAGTTACCTTCAAATAACTCAATTAATAATGAGGATAATTCAGGCGCTAAATTAACATTGACATTTTTTGCTTGGTTTTGAAGCCACTGGGCTAAACCATTAATCTCTATATCGTATAAAGGCAGGTAACAACCTAATTGAGTTAAGGCTTTAAACCATTTTTTATTAACACTGGCGCCATCAAGTTTAGGGCCATGAAAAATAAAAATAACATCTTGAAGAGCCGCATTTTGTGAAATTATCTCACTTAATGCTAATAAACATTTATTGCCACTATCACCAATTTTAATCGTAGTAAATTCAACCTCTATAATGCGCTGATTAGCAAATAAACTTAATGATTGGTATTCATCAATTAATTGTGGCCAATCAAATTTATTATCACTACTAAATCGAATTGTTTCACTAAAACCTTGTTGCTGAGCATGGGATTTAATAGTGGCTAAACTATTATTTTTTTGCCAAGGCTCATCACCAAAAACCAACCACACAGGTTTAAAGCCTTGTGTTAATGTTTTTATCAGTTGGTTATGGTAAATTTTCATTCAAAAACCTAACGGTGGACTATTGCCATATCGCGTAAAATTTTATCAGCCGCTGATGTTCTCATTTCACTGAGTAATAAAGAGAGTTCTCTAGATTTTGCTAAGGCTAAATTGGGATCATCTTGATAATCCCTGTTGAGTTCAAAGCGAAAGTCTAGCGGCTCTTGATTCGTAAAACGTAACTGATAATGTACCGCATAAATAAGTTCATACTCTGCGACTTGTCCATTTTGAAATACAGATAAGGTTCTGCGGTCTAATTTATCTGACATGATACGAAGCTCAGGCACTAGCGCACTTTTATGCTTAAGCACTTTTACTTGGTTGTGAGATAAGTGTTGTTTTACTAAGCGAGTAAGCTCTCCGTGTACATCGCTTGAACTAACATAGAGGGTTTGTAATTCATCGCTAAGTAAATAATCGCCACGTAGATGAAAACCACAAGCGGATAATAGGCTTACCAAGGTAAAGGCTGTTATCAAACGTTTATTTATTTTCATCAATGAAGCGAAGTGTGACTCAAACATATTAATTAGCCACAATATTTAGTATTTTACCAGGAATATAAATGATTTTACGAATAGTTTTATCTGTCGTAAATTTCACTACATTTTCATCATTTAGACCTACTTCTTCCACAGTTTCTTTACTTGCATCAGCAGCTACGGTGATTTTTGCTCTTAGTTTTCCGTTAACTTGTACAATTATTAACTTCTCATCTTCCACTAATGCACTGTTATCAACTTTTGGCCATAGTGCATCTTCTATATCTGTTTTACTGTTGCCGATTGTTTGCCATAAGTAATGACACATATGCGGTGTGATAGGGGTTAGCATTAATACAACCGTGCGCATTGCCTCAAACATAACCGCTTTATCTTCATCAGACTTTATTGGCGCTTTACTTAGGTGATTCATTAATTCCATAATGGCAGCAATAGCAGTATTAAAAGTATTACGGCGACCAATATCATCGGTTACTTTAGCAATAGTTTTGTGTAATTCACGACGTAGTTTTTTCTGTGTGGCGTTTAGTGTTAGGCTGTCAATGTCATCGTGCTTACCTTGACAAGCATCAACTGTGTCATGCACCAATTTATAAACACGTTTAACAAAACGATGAGCACCTTCAACGCCAGCATCTGACCATTCTAAGGTTTGCTCTGGTGGTGAAGTAAACATAATAAATAAACGGACAGTATCAGCGCCATATTTATCAATAACACTTTGTGGGTCTATACCGTTATTTTTCGATTTAGACATTTTACTCATGCCAGCAGAAAGAACTGCTTTACCATCTACTTTGCTTATAGCAGAAGTGACAGTACCTTTCTCATCGCGTTCAACAGTAACATCACTTGGCGCAATCCATTCTTGTGCGCCATTGTCAGCTTCACGGTAATACGTCTCTGCTAGTACCATGCCTTGGCAAAGTAGTTTTTTGTAGGGTTCGTCACATTGTACTAAACCAACATCACGTAATAATTTATGGAAAAAACGAGAATAAAGTAAATGCAAAATAGCATGTTCGATACCACCAATATACTGATCTACTGGCAGCCAATAATTAGCCTTAGCGGGATCAATCATTTGGCTATCATCGTTTGGTGAACAATAACGAGCGTAATACCATGATGACTCCATAAAGGTATCAAAGGTGTCTGTTTCACGTAAAGCGTCTTCACCGTTAAAGGTGGTTTTTGCCCATTGTGGGTCGTCTTTAATAGGAGAGGTTACTCCGTTCATGACAACATCTTCTGGCAATATAACAGGTAACTCACTTGTCGGAACAGGTGCAGACTCACCATTAGCTAGATTAACCATTGGAATAGGTGTACCCCAATAACGTTGACGAGAAACGCCCCAATCACGTAAACGGAAATTAGTGGTGATCTTACCTTTATTTTCTTTTATTAGTTTATCGCTGATAGCGATAAAAGCAGCGTCAAAATCTAAACCGTCAAACTCACCTGAGTTGATTAACGTGCCTTTTTCAGTAATAGCCGCTTTGCTGATATCTGAAATATTAGTATCCGAAACATTAGTAGCAGAAGTGTTAGCGTCATCACCTTCGTCGCTTTTCTTCAAGGTACTAATGACTTGCTTAATGGCCAAACCATACTTGGTAGCAAATTCATAATCACGCTGATCATGCCCTGGTACAGACATTACTGCACCTGAGCCGTAGTCCATCAATACAAAGTTGGCAACCCAAACAGGCACTAATTCACCGGTAATAGGATGAATAGCGCTAAGGCCAGTGTCTACGCCTTTTTTCTCCATAGTCGCCATTTCAGCTTCAGTGGTTTGATTGGCTTTGCATTCTTGAATAAAATCGGCAAGCGCGGAGTTTCCTTTGGCAGCATTGTCTTTTGCAGCCATAATGGCTAACGGATGTTCAGCGGCAAGTGCTACGTAAGTTACGCCCATTAAAGTATCTGGGCGAGTGGTGTAGATAGTAAAGTTTTCTTGTATACCTTTAACTGAACCTTTAACTAAACCATCAATTTGAAAAGTCATCTCAACACCCTGTGAGCGACCAATCCAATTACGTTGCATGGTTTTTACTTGCTCAGGCCAGTCGGTTAACTGATCTAAATCGTCTAATAATTCTTGGGCGTAGTCGGTGATTTTAATGAACCACTGTGGTATTTCTTTCTTTTCAACAATCGCGCCAGAGCGCCAACCTCTACCATCAATGACTTGCTCGTTTGCTAAAACGGTTTGATCAACAGGATCCCAGTTTACAGAGGAATTTTTTTTGTAAACTAAACCTTTTTCATAAAGCTTAGTAAAAAACCATTGCTCCCAACGGTAATAGTCAGGCTTACAAGTTGTTAATTCACGACTCCAGTCATAACCAAAGCCGAGTGATTTTAACTGGTTACGCATGTAATCTATATTTTGATAAGTCCAGCTACCAGGTGCCGTTTTATTTTTTATTGCCGCATTTTCTGCAGGTAAACCGAAAGCATCCCAACCCATAGGTTGCATGACATTTTTACCTTGCATACGTTGGTAACGAGAAATTACATCACCCAAACTATAATTACGTACATGGCCCATATGCAGACGACCACTGGGGTAGGGGAACATAGCTAAACAATAAAATTTTTCTTTGCTCTCATCTTCAATGGCTTTAAAAGTATCGTTATCAGTCCAAAATTTTTGTACTGTTGCTTCAATCGCTTGGGGATTATAAATGGCTTCCATTAATGGGTTCTCTAACGGTATATTTAGGATTTATGAGTGCAGTTTGTTTCATTGAGGTAGATAATAAAACGATTAAAAAGCACAGTAAATATCAGTGTAAATTATCTTGTTATAATACCTTGTCAGACCATCGCACGACAAGCTTAATTAAGTTTAATCACAACTATGTTATAAGAAGTCCGTATCTAATTGTCGCTGAAACGAGCATATAGAGTTAACATGCGTATATACTTAAAGTATGGACATAAATTGACAGTATTTTTGTAATTTTAAGAGAGCTTTGTAACTTTAGGAACTCATTATGGTAGAGAAAAAAGAATATTTAGTAGAAATTTATCAAAACCTC
>Ga0105358_10000901_pt1 | contig 15484 bp, 11 predicted proteins | sample GOMGulsemesocosm_5_FD_83509 | JGI IMG/M metagenome (GOLD analysis project Ga0105358, IMG submission 83509) | Methane-oxidizing microbial communities from mesocosms in the Gulf of Mexico - GOM15C Gulf of Mexico | ecosystem: Environmental > Aquatic > Marine > Cold seeps | place: Gulf of Mexico... | reverse complement strand
TGAGCGGTTACCTTGCCCACACCAAATATGCGCTTCACCGATAACTTCGCCACAAAACTGTCGACATCTGCATCGGTGATAACCGTAAGCCCATCGGGCTTTTTCCAGTCACTGGCAACTTTAGCCAAAAACTTATTCATTGCGACGCCAGCCGAAACCGTAATATTAAGCTCCGCCTCTACCTCGGCGCGAATGGCTTCAGCAATTTTTATGGGGCAGCCGCCAAACGCTTTGCAATCCGTCACGTCCAAAAAAGCTTCATCAAGCGATAACGGCTCAACCAAATCAGTATATCGATGAAAAATTTCTCGGATCTTAGACGATGCCAGCCGATATTTATCAAAAGAAGGTTTCACTAAAATTAAGCCAGGGCAAAGTCTACGTGCATATGCAGTAGCCATCGCTGAATGAACACCAAAACCTCGGGCCTCGTAATTACAGGTGGCGATAACACCACGCCGATCGGCCTCACCACCAATGGCAACGGGACGCCCAATCAGGGAAGGATCATCTCTAACCTCGATCGCTGCATAAAAACAATCGGCGTCACAGTGAATAATTTTACGTTTTACGGACATATATTCGTCTAGGCTTTAGATTCGTCATACAATGATACTCAACAATGGGTAACTATTATTTACTATTAGAACATCTGTTGTTTTTAACGAACAGTAATCGTCAAAAAGCGCGTTGGAAACCACGCAAGCGCGGACATTGATATAATTGTGTTCTATATTGAGCCAATCCAACGCATTACGATGTATTTTAGCAAAAGAAAAAGAGAATCTTAAGGTATGAGCATTGAAAGCTGGGATCCAAACATAGCCGAACAACAAGCCAGCTATCAGTTAGATCGTGAATTTCTACTGAACATCATTGGTATTCGCCAAAAAGAACCCGATCGTGAAGTTAGTGATTATTTTACGGCTGATGAAAAGCAAAAACACAGCGCGATGATGAAGCTGGACCGACAAACTTGGCTTGAAAGCACAACTGACTTTGAAACTGAACAGCTTCTCAGCCTAATAGAGTTTCTCACCTTAGCTGAAATGAAAATTCCCTCGTGGGAAGTTGGGGCTGAATCTCCTGTCATTCACATTGTGAAGTTTTTACGCCAGAGAAAAACGCCGCCGAGCAAAGAAATTCTGCTCTGGATCAAAGCCAATAGCAGTAATCGTTTTTTACCGAACGGCGCGTTATAAAAATGCTTTTTTTTGAAAAAAAACTAAAATTAAACTCAATTGGGTACATTTAGGACTTAATTGCCACAAATAAGCTCTTTTTTACTCAATAAGTCTTGAATTTTACATTTAAAGACGTACCTTATACACGCGTCGTAAATGGCTGCGAATATTTGCTGTTTTAACCTAGCGCCAGGCTGGCCTAGGATATAATTTTCGAAGCCATTAATATTACAGTTTCAGTGCTAGAACTATTAACATTTAAAGGAAAATAAAATGGCAGCTACCAAAGCTAAAGACCCAGTCGTTACTCTCGAAGCAGAATTGGCCAAGATCCAAGCCTTATTGGTTAAGGCTCGTGCTAAGCAAGAAGGTGATTTGACTAAAGAAAGTTCAAAATTGGATAAGGCCGCTGCTAAAGCTGCTGCCAAAGCCAAGTCTTCTTCTAACAAAGTTGCGGCAATCCGCAAGAAGAAGAAAACTCCTGCAACTGCTAAGCAATTAGCTGCTGCAACTAAAGCCGCTACAGCCGATAAAAAAGCTGCCGCAGCCGATAAAGCCGCTGCTAACCAAGCGAAAGCTGAGCTGAAAGCCATTAAAGCTAGCAACAAGAGCGTTAATGACCAAGCCAAAGCCGTTGCTAAAGCTGACGCCGCTGTCGCTAAGAAGCAGAAAGCTGCTGACAAGAAGACTGCCGCCAAAGCTAAAGTGGCTGCCAAGAAAGCTGGCGCTAAAGCTAAAGTAGCCGCTAAGAAAGCTGCTATTAAAGCCAAAGCTTCTGCTAAAGCTAAAGCTGACCGTCAAAAGGCCGCTGCCAAGAAAGCTGCGACCAAAGCTAAAGCTTCTGAGAAGAAAGCTGCTGCCAAAGCCAAGCTAGCCGCTAAGAAAGCTGCTGCAAAAGCTAAGACAGCTGAGAAGAAAGCTGCAGCCAAGCAGAAAGCTACTGAAAAGAAAGCTGCTGCAAAAGCCAAAGCTGCTGCCAAAAAGCCTGCTAAGAAAGCTGCTGCTAAGAAACCAGCCAAAAAAGCTGCTGCTAAAAAGCCTGCTAAGAAAGTAGCCGCTAAGAAGCCAGCCAAAAAAGCTGCTGCTAAAAAGCCTGCTAAGAAAGTAGCTGCTAAGAAGCCAGCCAAAAAAGCTGCTGCTAAAAAGCCTGCTAAGAAAGCTGCCAAAAAAGCGAAGTAAGCCTTTTTGTTTGACCAATAGGTCAATATAAAAAACGGCACTTCGGTGCCGTTTTTTATACCTCCCCCAAACCCAACACCCCCCTACCCCCGATCAAGTCCAGCCATGGTCTTCAGTTCTGCCATCAAGATGTCAAAAAATCTACCAAAGCCTGATTGGCCCTAGAAAGATACGCACCTTTTTTCCAACCTATACCTAATTCTATATACTCAGGCTTCCTGAAAGGAATGGCACACAAGCCTCTCTCTACCTCAACTAAGCGCCGTAAACAAATCCCAACCCCCTCTCCCCTCGTGAGCATCTCAACCATTAAACGTAAAATATCAGTCTCCAACACAATATCCACCTGCCCATCTGCTGCTGCCGCTAATTGATTCAAAATTTGTCTAAGGTGATAACCTTGGTGATATACGATTAAAGGGAAGGACTGCAATGATGAGGAGTCTACTGCGCTGACTTTTGTTAATGGATGGTCTTTAGCTGCACAAACAACCACTTCTTCTTTCACCAAGTATCTCGACTCAATTAGAGATGAGTGGGCACCGACATTAACAACAGCCATATCAATGCTGCCATCAATAAGCATCTCCTCGGCTCTTTGGGTTCCCTCTGCTGTCACATGAAGGTGTATCCCAGGGAAAGCGCGGCGAAAGGCTGCTATTTTTTCGGGGAAATAATAGGACCCTAACATCGCGGGCGTATCGAACCTTACCTGCCCTGTACTTAAGGCTTCTAAATCTTTTAGCTCATCCTTGGCCAATTTAAATTCCGCCAATATTTTCTCCGTCCGCCGTAATAGAGTTCTGCCAGGTTCAGTCAGGCTAATTCTACGATCGACTCGATTAAACAATGGCACAGCCAATTCTTGCTCGAGCTTTTTGATGGCGATGCTTACCGCTGGCTGTGCCATGTGCAAAACTTCTGCTGCGCGGGTGAAGTTACCCAAAACGGCAACCTGCTGAAATATTTGTAGCTGTCTACGATCCATAATTTGTACCAGGCTGAGGGGGTCCGATCAAAAGCGACAAGAACCAACCATACTAAATATATATGGTAATAATATATACGATATATTTTATATATGTCTATTCTTTCGGTATGGTAAGCCCCTAAATAACGAACAGCACATCAATAAACATCGGAGTATCAACATGGCGAATTCACCTTGGGCCAGCTTCAACTGGCAAGACCCTTTCTTAATGGACGCGCTTCTGACTGACGAAGAGCGACTAGTTCGCGACACGGCGCATCAATACGCCCAAGATAAGTTGATGCCTCGAGTTCAAGAAGCTTACCGTAACGAGCACACCGACCTGACGATCTTTCGCGAGATGGGCGAGCTAGGGCTCCTCGGTTCGCCATTAGAAGGTTACGGCTGCCCCGGCGTTAGCTATGTCTCATACGGGCTTATCGCCCGGGAAGTTGAGCGTGTTGACTCAGGCTTTCGCTCGATGATGTCTGTTCAATCCAGTCTCGTCATGTTTCCAATTTGGAGCTACGGCAGCGAAGCACAAAAAGAAAAATATCTACCAAAGCTTGCCTCTGGTGAGCATATTGGCTGTTTCGGGCTTACTGAGCCCGATCACGGTTCTGACCCAGGCTCTATGATCACTCGCGCAAAGTCTGTTGATGGCGGCTACCAACTCAGCGGCGCCAAGATGTGGATTACCAACTCCCCAATTGCCGACGTATTTGTCGTGTGGGCCAAAACCGATGACGATGTTATTCGTGGCTTTATACTTGAAAAAGGTTGGAAGGGTTTAAGTGCACCTAAGATAGAAGGCAAACTTGCCTTGCGCTCATCCATCACCGGTGAAATTGTGATGGACAGTGTTTTTGTTCCAGAAGAAAACATGCTGCCCAATGTAAAAGGTCTTAAGGGACCATTTGGCTGCCTGAACTCTGCACGCTTAGGCATATCTTGGGGCGCACTTGGTGCCGCAGAAGCCTGCTGGCATTCAGCACTTCAATACACCATGGACCGAAAGCAGTTTGGCCGTCCATTGGCTGCGAATCAATTAATCCAGAAAAAACTCGCTATCATGCAAACCGATATCAGCCTTGGCTTGATGGGCAGCTTACGCGCATCCCAAATGAAAGATGCCGGCCAGTTAGCGCCTGAGTTGATTTCTATGATGAAGCGCAACAACTGCATGAAAGCACTGGAAATCGCCCGTGAATCGCGCGACATGCACGGTGGCAACGGTATTTCTGATGAGTACCCGGTAATGCGCCACATGTGTAACTTAGAAGTTGTTAACACCTATGAAGGCACCTCTGATGTGCACGCGCTAATTTTGGGCCGAGCTCAAACTGGCATACAAGCATTTTTCTAAGACGTTAAGCGCTACGTCATACAGCGGATTGTTGGGATCGATTTATCGCCACCAACAATCACGGCAAAATTTATCGCCGCCAATCAAGGGTGAACAGCTTCGCTGCTCACCCTTTGTTTTACCCCGATTATGATCCCATAGGAAATCTAATGTCAGCTCCCTTAACTGGTTACCGTGTTTTAGACATGAGTCGAATTCTAGCGGGCCCCTGGTCGGCCCAAACCCTAGCCGATTTAGGTGCAGACGTCATAAAGGTAGAACGACCAAAAGTTGGCGACGACACCCGACGCTGGGGACCTCCGTACTTGAAGGATAAAGAGGGCAACGACACCGCCGAGGCAGCCTATTATCTTAGCGCCAATCGCGGCAAGCGCTCTATTACTGCTGACATAACTCAAGCTGAAGGACAGGGGCTGATCAAAGAATTAGCACAACACTGTGATGTGTTAATCGAAAATTATAAAGTTGGCGGCTTAAAAAAATACGGCTTAGACTTTGATAGTTTAAAAGAATTAAATCCAAAGTTGGTGTATTGCTCGATTACCGGTTTTGGCCAGGACGGGCCTTATTCCAGCCGTGCCGGTTACGATTTTATGATTCAAGGCATGGGCGGCTTGATGAGCATTACCGGAGAAAAAAATGGCACACCGGGAGCCAGCCCACAAAAAGTTGGCATTGCAGTGGCCGATCTATTTACCGGACTCTACGCCACAATAGCAATCCAAGGCGCCTTGCTAGAACGTGAACGCTCTGGCCTTGGCCAACATATCGACCTCGCTCTACTCGATGTTCAAACTGCGGTGCTCGCAAATCAAGCCAGTAGTTTTTTATGCAGCGGTAAGGTTCCAGAGAGAATGGGCAATGCACACCCTAACATCGTTCCTTATCAGACATTTGCAGCCACCGACGGGCATATTATTTTAGCGGTTGGTAACGACGGCCAGTTTCGTAAGTTTTTACAACTCAGCGGACAAGAAGCATTAATGGATGATGAGCGATTCGCCACCAACCCAGAGCGCATCACCAACCGAGAAGTTGTTTGCGATGCTGTGGCCAATATTATTTCACAGCAAAGCTGTGACTACTGGCTCACTAACTTGGCCGATGCCGGCGTACCCTGCGGGCCAATTAACAATATAGACCAGGTTTTCGAAAACCCTCAGGTTCTACATCGTGAAATGAAAGTACAGGTGCAACACCCTCTAGCGGGCACTATCGATGCAGTGGGCAGCCCAATTAATTACAGTCGTACGCCATTAAAAACAGACAAGGCCGCCCCTCTTCTTGGGGAAAATACCGATGAAATTTTAAAAGAGGTCCTAAACTATAGCCCTGAGAAGCTTGCGGATTTAAAGTCCAAAGACTGTATTTAACTTACCGTATAGCGACGAACCGCTTAGCAATCGCGTAGCTATCTAGTCATCGTATAGCTATCTAGTAGCCATACGATTATTTAGCTTCGCGGCCACTTAAACGTAAACGATAACTTGTGCCACTGCTAAACACGCACTCTGCCCGAAACGCCAGCGGCTCTCCGAGTAAGCTAATGGCGTCGAAATTAATAACGATGCCGACCGTGCCATCTTTATAAAGAACCGGTTCTGGCCGTCGTTTTGTCAGGACGTTAATAGTCCTGAAATCTTCATACATGTCGTTGACTGCTTTTTGGCAGGTCGCCCAATACTCTCGCATTGACCGCTCTGTTGGGCCTCGGTGGTAGCGGGATTTAGTTCGATCATAAACCGCCAAGCTATTACCTTCCAAGATCGTGACATAGGTTTTACGCTCCTTGTCACGACACAGAATTTTAAAAACAGGCTGCTCTACCGAACTCAAATCGATATTGATGGTGCCCTTTAGCACCTGCTCACAGCGCGGGCTTTTCAGAACCTCGTCGACGGCCAACTTCAACTTGGGCATAGCGTCCTTATAGGACTTAGGCAGCCATAGGTAGGGCTGGGCGCCATAGACACTAACGGCTGAAAATAACAGCGCAACACAACAGATAACTCGCCAAACAGGCATGACAAAACACTCGCAGTAACTAACCCCTATAGTTATAGCGCAAATTGACCAAATTGCGTTTAAAAGACGGAAATAGAAAACAAAAAAGGAGCCAATGGCTCCTTTTTACTGCAACTTAATTTATCCTGCCGGTAAGCTATTCGGTCCGTAAGATATAGTGCCGAATCAGATACATTAAGCGCTGGGGCATAACCAGCAATACCGGCGTCACAATCAATGTCAGCAAGGTTGAGAATACCAAGCCATAGACCACGGCACTCGCCAAAGCGACAAAGAACGACGCTACAACACCGCCAGAAACTATATCTCGGCCAACAAAGTCGACACTCGCGCCCAGCGCAATCGGCAGCATTCCCAGAACCGTCGTGAAGGTCGTTAAAAAGACCGGTCGTAGACGTTGGGTACAAGCACGAACCACAGCTTCTGCCGGCGTAAGCTCAGAATCGGTATTGCGAACATGGTTGTAGGTATCGATCAAAACAATATTATTGTTCACCACGATACCCGCTAGCGCCACAATACCCACTCCCGTTAAAATCACGCTGAAAGTTTGATTGAATATCAACAAGCCCAGCATCACACCCGCAGTCGACATAATAACCGCAGACAGAATCAAGAAGCCCTGATAAAAGCTATTAAACTGAGTAACTAACAAAACAAACATTAGGAAAAGAGCCAGGGAAAACGCTACCGACAAGAATGCCGCCGAATTATTCTGCTCTTCGTTTGCACCGCGAAATTCAACAATAACATCAGGATGAATGACGGCGGTTTCAAGCCAAGCCTCAATTTCCTTTACTTTATTATCCGGTAATATTCCATCCTGAACATCGGCCCGAACCATGATAACTTCGATGCCATCAACACGTTTAATAACGTTAACTTTCGGCTGAGCCTCTCGACTCACAAAGCTTGAAATAGGCGCCGACCCGTCACGAGTGTTCACACGCAAATCATCTAGCGCCATCATGCCACGCTCGCTGTCTGGGTAACGAACACGAATATCGACTTCTTCATCCGCATCGTCCGGACGATACTCGCCAACTTTTACGCCATTGGTGACCAACTGAACTGCACGCCCAACCTCGGCAATATTGGCACCCATTTGCGCAGCCAAAGAGCGGTCGACTTTAAGCTCCCACTCAATACCAGGTAAAGGCGTGGTATCGGTAATGTCTCGTAGCCCTTCAAAATTATCACTCAAACTGCGATGGACATATCGAGCCATCTGAATCAATTTTTCATGATTGTGAGAAGACAACTGAATTTGAATGGGCTTTCCTACCGGAGGCCCACCTTCGAAAGCATTGGCGCTAACAATAATCCCCGGAATGTCATTGGTATTATCATTAATATCATTAAATATTTCGCGCGTGCGCTTGGTCAGGTTGGCGGGGTCATCCAGCTCAACTAACAAGGTTCCTATTTGATCCTTCTCTGCAGGTCGCGCGCCACCACCTTGAGTGCCGCCGCTACCACTAGCCGAATAAGTGGAAATCACTCCTGGTGTTGCAATAACCTTACGTTCAACCATTTGAACTAACTTACGAACTTCTTCCACCGACAGGTTACCCTGGGCACGAACAGCAACCTGGCCATACTTCTCTTCGGTTTCGGTGAAGAAAGTGACTCCAGCATTAAATTTACCGTACAAGGTAAAAATCACGCCGAGCACAGCCAAGCTAATACCAAACATCATGACCGGTCGGCGCAACAACACGGTTAGTACCCGCGCATAAAGGCCAGTAACTCCAGAAATAGTCACCGGTGGGTCGGTCTCGAGGCGGCGTAGATACTGAACGGTCTCAGGCTCCATTTCACCTCGGCCCATTAAAGAACCAATGACAGGCGCAAATAACAAGGCGTACAACAGGGAGCCAATCAGCACTGCAAATACAGTCGTAGGCAAGTAGCTCATGAACTCGCCGGCAACCCCAGGCCAGAACATCAGTGGTAAAAATGCCGCCAATGTTGTTGCTGTAGAGGCCACTACAGGCCAGAACATTCGCCTCACGGAAATTTGATAGGCCACTTTGCTGCTTAAGCCCTCGGCCATTTTTCGGTCGGCAAATTCGGTGATAACAATCGCGCCGTCAATCAACATTCCCAAAGCCAACAACATGCCAAACATGACCATGAAGTTAAACGAGTAGCCCATCGATGAAATAATGATAATGGCAAACAACAAGGAAAACGGAATACCAAAGCCAACTAAAAGACCGGAGCGAAACCCTAGGGCCGCTACGATAATCACCATGACTAACAACATCGCGGTGACGATATTGCCTTCCATTTCCCCAACCATAGTTAATGCAAACTGAGATTGATCAAGAATGTATTCGACCTCAATACCTTGCGGCATGTCTTTGCTCAAACGATCAACGACAGCCTTAACTTTACTGGTCAATATAATTTGGTTGGCATCACGCCTCTTACTGACTTCAACACCGATCGCACTTTGCCCGTTAACACTGGTAAAGCGACTTGGGTCCTTAAACGTCCTGCGAATGTCGGTAACATCACCTAAAGTAATGACACCCTCAGCGGTCGATTTAATCGGGATACCGTAGACGTCTTCAGCCGATTCAATTAGACCAGGGACCTTGATTGAGAAACGTCCGCTGCTACTGTCGAGTTCGCCCGCCGGCACCAATAAATTATTGTTCAAAATGGCATTAACCAACTCAGAACTGGTGATGCCATAGTGCTCGAGCTGGGCTGGGTTAATAATGACCTCAACCACCTCTTCCCTATGACCAACCATGTTGGCCTCCAGCACATCGGGAATACCCTCGATCTCTTGCTTCAGCGACTGCGCTGCGGTAAACAAGGTTCTTTCAGGTACGTCACCGCGTAGGGTCACTACGATAGCAGGGAAATCAGTCGCAGAAGCTTCATCAACAACGGGCTCTTCAGCCTCTGTGGGGAGCTTTGCTTTAGCGCGGTCAACCGCTTCTCGAACTTCAGTAACCGCCAACTTGATATCTTTAGCGGACTCAAACTCTACCAACACATAAGCCATCGACTCGAGGGCCGTACCTTTGAGTTCTTTTAATCCCTCTAAAGTTCGAAGCTCTTGCTCCAAGGGGCGTAACAATAGTCGTGCGCCATCTTCAGGTGAAACACCCTCTTGATAGACCGACACAATAACGAAAGGTAAGGTAACATCTGGTTGCATCTCCACGGCCATTTTGCCGCGAGAAAACATCCCCAACATTAAGATTAAAAATAAAATACAGAGCGTGCTGCGTGATCGAATAACCGCGGTTTCTAAGAAGTTCATAAGCTTGCTGCTTGCCCTTCTTCGACGTTACCTTTCATGCGATAAGTCACCTTCTCGCCGCGAGATACATATTCTTGCCCAACGGTAATCAACAAGGAAGCTTCAGGCAGGCCCAGTATCCAGACACCGTCGCCGTCGTCGCCGATGATATCGACAGTATAAAATTGCACAACTTTCATCTCATCGACAATCCGTACACCGACCTTCCCTTCATCGTCCAAGGACAATAATGAAGCGGGGATATGAAAAGCCTCAACATTGGCAACGGGTAAAACCATCTGGCTCGTTATGCCCGACAGCAATTTCGCGTCTGGGTTAGCCACTTCAACTTCTATAGGGAAGGTTCGTGTATTTGTATTGGACTCGCGACCAATGTAGCGGATTTTACCTTCGACCTGCTCGCCAGTGCGCAAACTTGCCTGTGCTAGGCCGCCTACTTTCAGGCTGCTTATATTGGCTTCAGAGACCTCACCACGTAATACAATCGGGTCGAGGTCAATAATGTGCGCGCAAACGTCACCGCTTTTTAAATAATCACCCAGCTCTACAGGGCGAGTATTAACAACGCCATCGAATGGCGCTCTAATTTTCAGGTTCGCCACATCAAGCTGACGACGCTGTAAATTTGCCTTGGCGGTTTGTAGCCTTGTCTTAGCGCCTGCAATTGCAGTTTTTGACTGGTAGCCGCCTGACTTTAATCGTAGCGAACCATCATATTCCAGCTGCGCTTGGGTAACGGCGGCCTGAGTTTCTGCCAACCTTAGAGGGCGATCTTCAGCGGCAATCTCACAAATGACATCACCGGCTTTAACCAAACTACCCTTTTCCAGCGGCAAGCGACTAACTCGGCCAACCACTTCAGCGCGGAGGTCGACCTGTCGATTTGCCTCTGTTCTGGCTCTAACCCTTACCTGTAATGGGAATTGCGAGGATTGTAAGCGCTGTACTTCCACCATGGTGAGCTTTTGCTCTTTGGCTTTAGCGTTCTCAGGATTTGAATCACCCCCAGAACTGACAACCATTCCCGAGGCCATCCACAGTAAAGAAAGGGCACCAATAATGGTTGCGGTGCGATAATTTTTGCGTTTCCACAAGGCTTGAAAGCTAGACATAAGAGATCACTGACAATGAAAATTCAATAAGAAAAACATACAATTTTGATGCAAGCATTGTGGGTTAACCCACACAATTCGCAAGACAATAAATGTAAAGCGGCAGACAACAAACACGTTCTCGACAGATCGCGGTTTTTGCCAACACTTGCCTGCTTATTGCGACAACACTCAATAATAGTCTTAATTTGAAGCTTCGCAATAAAGCGACGTGATTTTAAGCCAAACTTAAAATCAAAACAGCCCCCTAAAAAAGCACACGCCCCTTGCATCTGGGCTTATGCCAGTTACAATTTCGCCTTTAGTTTTTCCGCGTTTTGGACCCATTATGAATATCCGTAACCTTCTTAATCAACGCTTTGCGGCTGCAATGCTCTCTATTGGCGTGCCAGCAGAGTGTGCAGCACACATTGCTCCGAGTAAAAACCCTAAGTTTGGTGACTACCAAGCCAATGGCGCCATGGGCGCCGCCAAAGCTATGGGCGCCAAACCCCGCGATATCGCGCAAAACATTGTTGACGCCATCGAGATCGACGACCTTGCCGACAAGCTCGAAATAGCCGGCCCAGGTTTTATCAACATACATTTAAAACCGCAGTGGCTTGCCAGCGCTTTAGAGACTCAAAGTGCCGACAGCGCTATCAAAGCCAGTACCAACGGCGAACCCCAAACCGTGGTCGTCGATTACTCCTCTCCAAACCTCGCCAAAGAAATGCACGTTGGGCACCTTCGCTCCTCCATCATTGGCGACAGCTTGGTGAGAGTACTGGAATTTTTAGGCGATAACGTGATTCGCCAGAATCACGTTGGAGACTGGGGAACTCAGTTTGGCATGTTGACCGCCGAACTCGAGGAGCAGCTTGGCAATCAAGAAGAGGCGACAATCGCCCTAAAAGATCTTGAAGTTTTTTACCAGCAATCAAAGAAGCACTTTGATGACTCCCCTGAGTTTGCGGATAAAGCTCGTGAATATGTGGTTAAACTGCAAGGCGGCGATCAGAAGCTATTGTCACTTTGGCAGCAATTTCGCGATGTTTCACTGGAGCACAGCGAAGAAATCTACCAAGGCCTGAATGTCAGCTTGAGCCTCGATGACGTCAAGGGCGAAAGTTTTTATAACGACGATCTTGCTCCCGTCGTCAAAGAACTCGAAGAGCAGGGCCTAGCCGTCGAAGATCAAGGCGCTAAAGTTGTTTTTCTGGATGAGCTTGCCGACAAAGAAGGCAACCCCTCAGTCGTCATCATTCAAAAGAAAGGCGGTGGCTATCTCTATGCGACCAGCGACATGGCCGCTATTCGTCACAGGGTAAACGACCTTAAAGCCAACCGAGTGCTTTACTTTATTGATGCGCGCCAATCTCTGCACATGAAGCAGGTGTTCACCCTGGCCCGTAAAGCCAATTTTGTTGATGGCAGCGTCAGCCTCGAACACCACCCATTCGGCACCATGATGGGCGAGGACGGAACGCCTTTTAAAACTCGCAGCGGTGGCACAGTTAAACTTGCGGACTTATTGGTTGAAGCCGTTGAGCGAGCCGACGCTTTAATTCAAAGTAAAAATCCCGACCTGAATGAAGCGGAACGTAAAGAGGTTGCTCGAAAGGTCGGTATTGGCGCGGTGAAATACGCCGACCTATCCAAGACCCGCACCAACGATTATATTTTTAACTGGGAGTCTATGCTCAGTTTTGAAGGCAATACGGCACCATACCTACAGTACGCGTATGCCAGAATCCAAAGTATTTTTCGTAAGGCTGAAGTCAACGCCTCAGAACTCAAGGCCCCTATTGCCCTAGAGTCTAACGAGGAACAAGCGCTGGCCTTGAAGCTAATGCGCTTTAACGAAGCAATTGAGCAGGTTGCCAAAGAGGCATTCCCCCACATCCTCTGTACCTATCTCTACGAGACCGCGAGCCTTTACATGAAGTTTTATGAGGCCTGCCCAATACTCAAGGATGGCGTCAGCCCAGAGCAGCGGGACAGTCGCTTACGGTTATGCGCAGCCACAGCTCAAGTCTTGCACACCGGCTTGGATTTACTGGGCATCGAAACTATGGATAAAATGTAAGTTTCAAAAAGACCAAGCGAAGCTCGACCGAGACAACAATAGTTATTGTCTCGGTCGGGGTTTATTACTTACGTCCCCACCAGCTTTTTTACTAGTGCAGACTAACTTACAAGCCAGCCTCCATACCTATTCAAACTAGCTCTCACATTTTTACCAAACTAACTATACCGTCGAAATACACCCGCCACGGCAACTTTCAACGGGCCGTTTTAGCATCAACAAACCCATAATGTCTCTTTTCGCCATTTCTTCACTTTTCGGCCATGCATTGACAGTTTAGCCCATTGCGAACAATCCTCATCTAGGTTTTTATACGCATTGATTTTTCGTCATTGCTTAGGAGCCACCATGGCATTACCAGATATTTTAAAAGGCCGCCTTTCAGTACCGGCAGTTGCCTCCCCCATGTTTATCATCTCGAACCCAGAGCTTGTGCTTGCCCAGTGTAAAGCCGGCGTTGTTGGTTCATTTCCATCGCTTAATGCTCGCGGTGAAGGTGAGTTTGAAAAGTGGCTAATACTGATCAACGAAGAGCTTGATCGCTACAACCAAGAGAATCCAGACAAGCCTGCAGCGCCGTTTGCGGTCAACCAAATCGTACATCGATCTAACAATCGTTTAGATCAAGATCTTGAGCTTTGCGTTAAATACGAAGTGCCTATTGTTATCACATCACTTGGTGCCCGAGTAGAAGTTAACGAAGCGGTTCATTCTTATGGCGGCATCACGCTACACGACATCATCAATAATAGATTCGCTAAAAAAGCCGTAGAGAAAGGCGCCGATGGCCTTATCGCTGTTGCCACAGGCGCAGGCGGACACGCGGGAACACAGTCTCCACTGGCGCTTATTCAAGAAATTCGCGAGTGGTTCGAAGGGCCGCTGTTGCTTTCGGGTTCAATTTCTTCAGGCGACTCGATCCTAGCTGCCCAAGCGATGGGCGCTGATTTGGGCTACATCGGTTCAAGCTTTATAGCCACCGACGAAGCCAATGCAGACGAGCGCTACAAAGCGATGATCACAGCGTGTAATGCTGATGATATTGTTTACAGTAATTTGTTTACCGGCGTACATGGTAACTATCTAAAGCCTTCGATCGAAGCTGCAGGAATGGATCCAAACAATTTACCCGAAAGCGATCCGTCAAAAATGAGCTTTGGCTCAGGCGACAAGCAAGAAAGTAAAGCGTGGAAAGATATCTGGGGTTGCGGACAAGGTATTGGCGCGATTAAAGCGGTGCGTCCAGCGGCTGAATATATCGAGCAATTGGGCAGCGAATATAAAGCGGCACTTGCACGCTTAAACGCTCTTTAATAAAGTAGAATTTATTAAAAACAGTCATTAGGAAAACCAACAAAGCGATACAGACAGGAAGGGAAGCTGTATCGCAGCTTTGGGGTATTAAAGCGTATGCTGGCTTCCTAATGACAGCCTTATAATCACTCGTTTTTGGCAACAGTTCCTCACAGATGTATCACATCAAAACTGCAGTATCCTCACAAACGTGAATATCATAAGCTCATTCTCTTTTTATATAAAATAAGCCTTGAACTCCCCCTCTAGCTAAGCAAAACTTCCACGCAAGTAAAACTATTACAAAAATATGCGAAGGATTCATGAAAGCTTGGACACTGTTATTGACTCGAATTTCTACCGGTTTAATTCTGGTATTGTGGGGCATGATTAAACTAGGAGCACCCGAGAAAGCCAAGGGCGTTTCTGACAAATACTACGGTGGCATCGTTAGTGCCGATGAAGTTGTGTTACTAATGGGCGTAGCCCAGGTCGTTATCGGCGCTTTGGTTTGTTTAGGTTTGTTCCGAAAATATGTATACCCAGCTCAAGCGTTAATACTCGGCGTTGGCTTATTGATTATTTGGCAATATATCCTAGACCCACTGGGTTTGTATTTAGCAGCTGACGCCAAGCCGCTATTCTTCCCATCGACTACCGTGTTTTTTGCCACACTGATCATGATCTTCTTTAAAGAAGACGACAGTTTATCTCTCGACCGACGCTTCGCAAAATAGTAGCCAAGGAACCTCTGATCAAGTCCCGCCCGCCTCTGGCATACAGAGCAGTGTAACAGCAAGGCAATGAATACAGGCGGGCTGGTTGCCCGGCGAAATTCATTAACACCGCTGCTGCATTGCTCTGTATGCCCCAAAGGGCGCGCACTAAAGCGGCCATCTACTTTGTCAGCCAGCTTGTAAAGGACCCGCCATTTACGGCGCTGTCTTTCGCGTAGCTAGCCGCTTTAGTGCTCGCAGAGAACTGGTGGGACTTAATCAGAGGTT
>Ga0105358_10000900_pt1 | contig 15487 bp, 15 predicted proteins | sample GOMGulsemesocosm_5_FD_83509 | JGI IMG/M metagenome (GOLD analysis project Ga0105358, IMG submission 83509) | Methane-oxidizing microbial communities from mesocosms in the Gulf of Mexico - GOM15C Gulf of Mexico | ecosystem: Environmental > Aquatic > Marine > Cold seeps | place: Gulf of Mexico... | reverse complement strand
GGGGGCAACAGCATAAGAGGCAAAGCCGCCATACTGCTGATAATCACCTGGTGAGCGCGGGCCCGCCTCGAAGCCATCAACTAGAACTCTATCTCCTAGCGCTACCGTTGAAACGTCTTGACCACACCAGATTATTTCTCCGCTGTATTCCAAACCTGGGCTATAAGGTGGTGGTGGTGAATGTTGATACAAACCACTACTCATCAGTAGGTCTACCCAGCCGAGTGAAGCGCTATGGACCTGGACGATTATATCCGTGCTTTTTAAGCCAGCAGGATCGGGCATTGTCTGCGACTCTAATTTCAAATTATGTTCAATCGCATATTCCGGATCTTCGGCAAACTCACGAATTACGGCCCGCTGGCCTATTGGCTGTAAATTTTGTTCGCTCATCTTGATACCACCTGATAATTTAATATTTGAGTCTTAAGCTTTTAAATACTACCAGATTTGTGTGTTCTAATTTTGTTCGGCAGTTCCAAAATTTAGCCTTGCAATGATACTGTAGCCATGGCCCTAAATACCCTTAATCACCAAAGACTCTATCATTACCTCCCCAGCTTTTGAGATGGGAACCAGCCTAATATCCCCACCCAGCGTCTCATTTTCGATGAGTCCGTATAGGGTATTTTCGCCTTCTGCTACCTGCAACTGAATGGAAAACTTTCCACTTACATACAATAAATTTTATATTTGATGGGAATATTTTACAGTGCATGCACCGACCTCGTCTCAATACTAACGGCGTATATCAAAACAAAAACTGGAGTGCGACTGTTTAAAAAAGCATACATAAAGAGACTGCGCCTAACGTTAGCTTTTATTTAATCCAAAAAAAACGCCGACATAAATGCCGGCGTTTTTTGTGTTGCTTTTGGCAACAGTTTCTAGCAATATATTAGTCGCTAGAAAAAGGCAAAGCTGATTTACATCATGCCGCCCATGCCACCCATACCACCCATGCCGCCCATGTCTGGCATTCCGCCAGCAGCACCAGCTTCAGCTGGTTGATCCGCTACCATTGCTTCGGTAGTGATCATCAAGCCAGCGATTGAACCCGCTGCCTGAAGTGCAGTACGAGTTACTTTGGCGGGATCAAGAATACCCATTTCCAACATATCACCATACTCGCCAGTACCAGCGTTATAACCTTGGTTGCCAGTTGATTGCTTAACTTTATCAGCAACAACAGAAGCTTCTTCACCAGCGTTAGCAACGATTTGACGTAGCGGTGCTTCCATCGCACGGCGAGCAATACTAACACCCGCTGTTTGATCTTCGTTGGCGCCTTCCAAGTCAGCAATTGCTTCTACAGCGCGGATAAGTGCAGTACCGCCTCCAGGAACAACACCTTCTTCAACGGCTGCGCGAGTCGCATGCAATGCATCTTCAACACGAGCTTTTTTCTCTTTCATTTCAACTTCAGTCGCTGCGCCAACCTTAATTACCGCAACACCGCCTGCCAATTTGGCAACGCGCTCTTGTAGCTTTTCACGGTCGTAATCAGAAGAGGTATCTTCGATTTGTGCACGAACCTGAGTAACACGAGCTTCGATCTCAGAAGCTTCGCCAGCACCATCAACTATAGTGGTGTTCTCTTTGCTCATGGTTACGCGCTTAGCAGTACCCAAGTGCTCAAGAGTTGTGCTTTCTAAATCTAAGCCAACTTCTTCAGAAATAACAGTAGCGCCAGTCAATGTAGCGATGTCTTGCAACATTGCTTTACGACGGTCACCAAAGCCAGGAGCTTTACATGCAGCAACTTTAACGATGCCGCGCATATTGTTAACAACCAAAGTTGCTAGGGCTTCGCCTTCTACATCTTCAGCCATAATAACTAAAGGCTTGCCGGCTTTTGCTACTGCTTCTAAAGTAGGCAGCAATTCACGGATGTTAGAAATCTTCTTATCAACTAACAATAGGAATGGCGCTTCGTGCTCAACACTCATATTGTCTTGGTTGGTGATGAAGTAAGGAGACAAGTAGCCGCGGTCAAACTGCATACCTTCAACGATGTCTAATTCGTTCTCTAAAGAATTACCTTCTTCAACGGTGATAACACCTTCTTTACCAACTTTTTCCATCGCTTCTGCAATGATGTCGCCGATAGACTCGTCAGAGTTTGCAGAGATGGTACCCACCTGCGCAATAGACTTGGTGTCAGCACATGGCTGAGCGATTGACTGAACGTGCTTAACGGCTGCCGCGATTGCTTTATCAATGCCGCGCTTTAAGTCCATTGGGTTCAGACCAGCAGCAACACTTTTCAAGCCTTCGTTAACGATAGCTTGAGCGAGAACAGTTGCAGTTGTCGTTCCGTCACCAGCATCGTCAGACGCTTTAGAAGCAACTTCTTTTAACATCTGCGCGCCCATGTTTTCGAACTTGTCTGCAAGCTCGATATCTTTGGCAACTGAAACACCATCTTTAGTGATGGTTGGTGCGCCAAATGACTTGTCCAAAACAACATTACGACCCTTAGGCCCTAAAGTGGTTTTAACCGCGTCAGCTAAGATGTTTACACCAGCCAACATTTTGTGGCGTGCGTCACTGCCGAATAATACGTCTTTAGCCATGATTCATAATCCTCAATAATCTGTTTTAGGGTCAATGCTGGTTAGAACTTAGTCTTCCAACACACCAAAAATTTCACTTTCATTCATTATCAATAGCTCTTCGCCATCGATGTCAACGGTGTTACTGGTGTACTTACCAAATACCACTTTATCGCCAACTTTCAAATCTAGCGCTTTAACCTCGCCGTTTTGTAAAATACGACCGTTGCCTACAGCGATAACTTCACCTTGGGCTGGTTTTTCTTGGGCTGAGCCCGGCAATACGATACCACCGGCAGAAGTTGCTTCTTCTTCCTGGCGACGAACTACAACACGATCATGCAATGGACGAATTTTCATCAATTTTCTCCAAACGTTTCGGCCTTTCAATACAAGGCGGATTGAACATTATCTGACCAGACAGTGCTGATCCAGAAGTTTACATAGTGCCAACAACTAAAGTTTCAAATAGTTACTGGCAGGAATTCAACTGGCTCTATGCCAGGGCTATAGCTGAGATGGGGGCCGGCGGCAGATTTTCAACCACTGAGAAACAAAAAACCTTGTTTTTCGACGTTTAGAGGGCTGATTACAAAGAAACTTGCCTTCGCTAGGCAAGCCTGGCTTATCGCTTAGGTTCAGCGTCAGAATCGAGCTTATCCCCAGCTGGGGATTCAGATTCAAATTCCCCTTCAATAACCGTGTGCCCACCGTCATTAACGTGGCTACTGCCTTGGGCTCTATCACGGTGAGATCGCGCCTGTGACTGGAAGTTAGCATTAAAGCCCTGGCCGCCACCCTGCATAGGCCGGACTTTAACGTTCTTCATCAGCACCGCTATTAGTCCTGTGCGGATACCGGGGATTAAACACGCAAAACCGATAGCATCAGTAATAAAACCAGGAGTTAATAGTAGTGCCCCACCGACAGCCAAACAAATACCTTCGACCATCTCCTTGGCCGGCATTTGTCCGGCATTCATTTTAGACTGCGCCTGCATCAAGGTTTTTATCCCTTGCTGACGCAACAGCCATGTACCTAAAATAGCCGTGAGAAAGACTAGAGCGATAACATTTAAGCCGCCAATTTGCCCCCCCACCTGAATGATGAGCCATAGCTCCAATACTGGCATTACTACAAAAAGAAAAAACAATCCGCGCACAAAGGCCTCCGCTTGGCTACTCTCGCGTTATTCGCTGAGCGCCAACAGTATTCGTTAACTGGTCCGAGACATCCGAACCCACAAGGTCAATATGCTGGCTCTTTTCAGTAAAACAAGCAAGCTTATCGATTCTTAACGACGATTAAATAAGTTGAAGGAAAAACAAGCAAGGGAAGCTTCGCGGCTCAACGAAGACTCCCTATCCATTTGATACTGAATTTTGGTACGTGAAAACAAATAGATTGATGTCTGGTAAGATTCATTTTTCACCATTTCCACATAAAGCCCAGTGACGACACTAACGTGGTATTGCATTGCAAACTGGCTGCGAATCAAGGTTACCCTATGGAACAACAAGAATTCCCCCAAGCGGTTTATTTGATTGTCAATTCAATTCCTGTGGGAAAAGTTGCCTCCTACGGGCAGATTGCCGCATTGGCGGGGTATCCCAATCATTCTCGTCATGTCGGGAAATTAATGGGCAGGCTTCCCAAAGGCAGTTCGATCCCTTGGTATAGAGTTGTGAACAGCCAACGAAAAATATCCCTAGCCCCAGGGCCCGCCTATGAAAGACAAAAACGTCACCTCATTGAAGAAGGTATTGAGTTTATTGGTGAGCGAATAGTTAAAAGCCAGATGTGGGAGTTATGAAACTCAAACGCCCAGCTCACGCTATTTACGCTTATGACTCGCTGGATCCACTAGCGGCGCCTTCAGAGATTGGCAACAATTTCTGGAGCACCAACACTAGAACTACAGCAGGAATACCCATTAGCGCCGTAAGATAAAAGAAGTTCTGATACCCAAGCGAAATCGACATCATTCCGGAATATCCTGCAATTAACTTGGGGAAGAGGGTCATTAGTGAACTGAAAATAGCGTATTGCATTGCCGTAAACGAGACGCTAGTTAAACTAGACAAGTACGCTATAAAGGCTGCTGTGGCCATCCCTCCACATAGGTTATCTGCGGTAATGGCAACTGAAAGCAATATTATATTAGCTTCAGCTCCAGCCAAAATTGAAAATAATACGTTAGTCAATGACGATAATATTGCACCAACAAGCAGTGCCTTATAAACACCATAACGAATTGAGAAAGCCCCACCAATAAAACCACCGAATAAAATAGCGAAGAGGCCGTACACTTTAGAGACCGATGCGATTTCCCCCTTAGAATATCCTTGCTCGTAATAAAATATATTCGCAATCACGCCCATCACTATATCTGACATCCGATACAACGCAATGAGGCTCAAAACTAAAATTGCAGACTTACCATATCGGCTAAAAAAATCTGCAATAGGGTCAACATAACTTGATGCAACTAATTTCTGCGGGACAACTCCCATCCAGATTATAATTTTAGCTATGAAATACACACAAAAAACTGAGATGAAAAACCTGGCGCATTCGACTAAAAAGCCCGTTATAGCTTTATTTTGTATTAAATGGTTGAGGCTATCTGATGAGCCCCCAAACAACTCTCCCAACAAAACAAAAGAACCCGCAAATGCCGCCGCACAAATAATAAACCCAAGCAGTAAACGAATAGCCCCCCCTGCAGATACCAAAGGCCGCCCGCCGAGAACAACAGGCTCCTTTATTCTTAAAGTAGTAGCGATACCAATCAGCATAACCCCAGCCATACAGGCATAAGCTAATGTCCATGCACTCGGAGTGTAGCTATCACCACTAAACCACGCGGAAATATAGAGCGCCCCTGCGCCACCAACCAACATACCTGCACGATACCCAGCAATATACGCACTGGAAAGTGTCGTCTGTAATTTACTATCAGCAAACTCAATTCGAAATGCATCTATGACAATGTCCTGTGTTGCCGCGGCAAACCCCAGCGATACAGCACCTAAAGTAATCAAGGTAAGGTTTTCAGCTGGGTCCGTAAAAGCCATGAGCAAGATTGACGCAATAACCCAAACTTGGCTCAACAACAACCACGATCTACGCCTCCCAAGCAGCGACGTTAACCCCGGGATCTGTAATTGATCAACCAGGGGAGCCCAAACAAATTTGAAAGAATATCCTAAAGCGGCCCAACTCAAGAACCCGATAGTAGAGCGATCTATACCTGCTTCTTTTAGCCACAATGACAGACTGCTGAATATTAAAAAGTACGGAATCCCCGCCGAGAAACCGAGCATTAAAATGACGAGGACTTTGGTAGATAAAATTAGACGAAAAGTGTCCACCCAGCTTTTAGCAGGATATTCAGACATAACAGGGAGTTCTCATTGTGCGAATTTTAATCGCGATAGTTATCAAACTGCACGGGCATGTCCAACTCGGAGCTGCGAAGCATCGCCATGACAGATTGCAGATCATCTCGCTTTTTCCCAGTGACTCGAACTTGATCGCCTTGAATTTGCGCCTGAACTTTCAGCTTTTTCTCCTTGATCATTTTGACTATCTTACGGCACAAGTCACCTTCTATGCCCGTTCGAACAACGACATCCATTCTCTTTTGCTTTCCACGTGATTGGATATCTTTTATTTCGAGGCACTTTATATCAATTTTATTTTTGTGTAGGTCACTTTGGAGTATGTCGAGCAATTGCTCTACCTGAAACTCTTCATCCGCGGTAATCGTGATGACGTAGTCGTTACGCTCAAACGAGGCATCAACACCTTTAAAATCAAAACGAGTAGTAATCACGCGATTAGATTGGTCAATGGCATTGGTCAGGGTGTGTTTATCAACCTCTGAAACGATATCAAACGATGGCATGGCTGCACTCTTTTAAACATGGCGAATGAATTTATCGGAAACGGCCACAGAAGCCTTTACGAATTAACGGCTAATGATACCCAGTGAGCTTGAAAAAGCTAAGCCTTGTTCAATAATTTCTAAATAAGTTTTAACTGGGTGATTTTCACTCAACCAACATCAGCACTGGAAGGCAGCCTATAAAAACAAATATTAAGACAATATGAATAGTGACGGAAAGCTGTAGGGAGCAAGAAACCATAGATTTTGTTGTCGGTTCCAATGAATGCCTTATTTAAAACCAGCTGGGGTGATATGTGAAAGGCCCTTATCGGTTCAGCCTAATGCAGCCAAAGTTTCAGTGCTAGGCATCCATGCGCGTCGAGGAGCTGTATGTTTGTACAGGCAAACCGATAAGGTCATTAATAATAGGTCTTGCCGCCCACCGTCGTCAAGGGCTGTTGATCTCTTAATTGTAAAGTTCTCAAAAATTATTGTGAGTCGAACAAAACAGAGGGCTTGGGGAGTAGTGTTTACTTACTCACAAGTAGAGCATGTAGTAATCTATTTAGGCGGACGCGGATATCTTCAGCTCTTAACAGCGTTGGTACCGCTAGGTGACGAAACCTTAAAAAATGCACAGCATCAAGTAGTAAGTAAGCGTCCACTTCAGGTGACTCAGTACCTAATTGCTCAAACAAATCAGCTATTTGCGGCTGTAAGCTGTTACAGAGCTCATAAGCGAAATTACGCTGAATTTCTTGTAAATGGAGGTCAAAATGGAACGTCATCTCAACCGCCACGCCAGCTTTATTAACCGCCACATCGTCGACAACAATAGACTGTAAATAGTCGACCAACGAATCAACAAGAGACTTTCTGGCGTCTGGGTCATCAATCCCCTTAGGCATCCGCGCCACAATAGATTGATAGAACACTTGCCATCGCTCTTCAAATGCTGCCAAAACCCCGGTTTTATATTGCGCAAAGGCATCGTGCAACAACGCCTCTAAATCCTTGAAGTGATAAGTCGTCAGAGAGAGGCTTACGCCGGCCTCCTGGGCGATAGCTCGATGAGTCAGTGCGCGATAGCCCTGGGTTGCAATAACCTGCAAGGCAGCCGCTAGGATCAGCTGGCGAGTCTGTTCGCCTCGACTCAAGGGCTTTGCAGGCCCGTTGTTATCCTCAATACTAGCCATTAACCCATTAAACCTATTTATTTTAAAACTTAGCTCAACCGCAGAAAGCCGAGGATAATAACAGAGCGGGGCATTAACCGGCGGTTTAATCTTTTCAGTTACAGCCCAATAAGCACATAGACGGCCAATCCACATAGCCAGAACAATGAAGTTCTATAAAATAGCGCCATCAAAGCCTCTAATTCAGCACAGATTGAGTCGCAATCAAAGATGCAGTCGACGTCAATATCTAAAGCACCGCCGACGGCATTACCCAAGACTTGATCGGATGGAGTTTTGAAACACAACAGACTGTGGCGCCAACGCTGCATGCAAGTCATGAAATTTCCTGTAATCGCGAAACTTAAACCAAGTAAACGCACAACCGGCCACTCTACCAGCCAAGACAAGGTCATTAAGACGCTGCGCTCTTGCTCGTCAGGAGCTTGCTCAAGCTTTGATGCGGTGTGGAACAAGCGAATTAGTCGATACAACAAAGCGCCAATAGGGCCCGCAATAACAAACCAGAAAAAAACCACAAATAACCGCTCCATGGCTCGATATGAAGACGCCAACAAGACATCTCGATAAAGAAGCGGCCTATCTTCGTTGGCCGCAGGAACACCTAGTTCTTTAGCCAAGCGCATACTCTCTTGTAAATCACCCTTATTAACTGAATCGATAAAGGCGGTAATCGGTTCACGAAAGCTATCCCGCCCGATGCAATAAAACAAGACTAAGGCGGTAAGCAGGAAATACGGGACTCCGCCTTGTGCTTGGGCCCACTTTAGCATCGCAAAGCACATACCCAGCGGTATCGCCAACATGAGCAAGCAAGAAAACCACTGATACCCTCCCTGCTTCGAGCGCTTAAACACGCCCAACCAAGGCTTAACCCATCCATCGACTTGCAACCAAGTTGGTGCACCGAACCAACGTACATACAAGACGGCAATTAACAATATAGTAGGCTGCATGACATTCCTCTGCAGGTGGTGATAGTAAATAACAGCGACCTTGAGTGCTCAGCTACGGCAAGGGCTAAAGTCGTAGTTAGAGCTTAATTAACGTTGCTGGATGCTAGGTTTAAGCTTATCCCAGTCAAAGAACGGGCCGGGATCCGTCTTACGGCCTGGAGATATGTCGCTATGGCCGACAACTCGATCTGTCGATAGTAATCGGTAGTGACCTGACAAGGTCACACTGAGCTCAGATAACACTTGATATTGAATTTCTTCAAAGGGCTGATCATCACAGCCTTCAAGCTCAATACCGATACTGAAGTCATTGCAATTCTCACGGCCTTTGAACGCCGAACTCCCAGCATGCCAAGCTCGATCGTCTAGCGAAACGAATTGCGTAACCCCCCCTGACCGAGCGATCAACAAATGGGCAGAAACCTCAACACCTGCTATTGTTTCAAAATAAGGATGTTTGCGGCTATCTAACTCATTACAGAAAAAGTCCTCGATATAGCCACCACCAAATTCCCCTGGCGGTAGGCTAATATTATGAACAACCAGCAATGAGATGTCGCAGCCATCAGGCCTAGCGTTAAAATTAGTTGAGGGCTTATGTCGCGCCTCTTGAAGCCATCCAGCTTCAACTGTCCAATTCATAGACTACCTATAGATGTGTTTATTACGCCACTGTACCCGAAAACATTGGGTGGCGCGCGCCTTGAGGGTGTGGATGAAACAGCTAAGGAAACAAAACGACTGCAAGTTCCCCTACACAGAGGAATAACATAAAATAACATATTGCCCCCTTCATGCGCGGATCCAAAACCCCGACTATGAGGGTAAGTTTATCGTTATTTACCCAAGAGACACTATATATGCTCGCCGCAGATATCATCGCCGAAATGAAAGTTCTACCCAGCATCGACCCAGAATTCGAGAAGCAGCGCCGAATCGGATTTATTAAAACTTTGCTACAGCAGTCTGGCTGTAAATCTTTGGTTCTCGGTATTAGTGGCGGCGTTGATTCAACAACCTGCGGCCGTCTGGCACAGCTCGCGGTCGACGAACTGAATCAACAGAGTAATTTTCAAACAGGTGACGATGAATATCGGTTTATCGCTGTACGCCTGCCATTCAACATTCAGCATGATGAGGTCGACGCACAAACATCTCTGGAGTTTATCCAAGCAAGCGTTTCATTTGCGGTGAACGTACAGCCTGGCGCTGACGGGATTCATGATTCAACTTTAGCGTCTTTGGGCTCAGCGGGAATTAAACTTGGGAGTGAGGTCCAGCAAGATTTTGTTAAGGGTAATGTTAAAGCTCGCACACGAATGGCAATTCAATATGACATTGCAGGTCTCTGCGGTGGGCTTGTTCTGGGGACAGATCACTCTGCCGAGAATATTACCGGGTTTTTCACAAAGTGGGGTGATGGTGCTTGTGATTTAGCTCCGTTGTTTGGGCTTAACAAGCGCCAAGTCCGGCAATTAGCTGGGCATTTAGGTGCGCCCAAGACATTAGTCGAAAAAACACCCACCGCTGACCTCGAGTGCCTTAGCCCTCAAAAAACAGATGAGCAAGCCCTGGGCTTAAGTTACGACGAGCTGGATGATTTCCTTGAAGGTAGAGCTGTCAGCAAAACAGTTTCGGATAAAATCATTTCTATCTATGAAAAGACTCAACACAAGCGCCAAGCCATCCCGACCATTTATGACCTAAAAGCTTAACTCAATGCAAAGCAGCCAAGGACAAGCAGAAAACGATTCAAGGACTCCAGAAAGGATGAATCACTCCAGCGTTCAAGTGTACCGAATCTATAATTATTACCGGTTTATTTTAATTAGTGTTCTATTAATTTCATTTACCAGCGGAATTAGTAAGGACGTACTCGGCTCTCTAGATAAAGAACTTTTTTTGAATGTAGCCGTAGGGTACTTCCTCTATAGCATCATAAACTTGTGCTACACATGGATAAGTAACGGCATACCGACCGCCGAACAAGTCTTTTCGATTATCGTTATAGATTTGTTTTTTATAACTACATTAATGTTTTACAGTGGCGGGAACAGCAGCGGCTTAGGTTATTTAACATTTTTCTGTGTTATTACTGCATCATTATTTATACAGGGTAAAGTTCACTATGCCCTTACGGCTATAGCCAGTGTATTACTCATAAGTTGTGAGTTAATTGGTAACATTACTAGCCCCCGAGCGTTATTTTCTGCTGGGTCTATGGGCGTAATGCTTTTTGTTACCTCTTGGATTTTTCAATCCATCAGTAAGCGATTAAAGCAAAGCGAAGACGAAACCCTCGCTCAATCTGAGCATTCAGCATATCTTGAGCATCTAACACATCGAATCGTTGCCAGACTTTACACTGGGGTCATTGTGGTCAATGAAAATGATGAAGTTGAGATCATCAACAATTCAGCTCAGCTACTCTTGAACATCGATTCCGAATGCCCCAAGCCGCCGTTTAAATTAGAGTCCCTGGCAGAAATTCACCTTCCATATTCAAACTGGAAAGAAAAACCTCACAGTAAGGCGACAATTCTAAGGCTGAAAAAATCCCCCCAAGAACTTCGAGTTGGATTTGTGCAACAGGCACACGACACTTTGATATTCATTGACGATAACCAACAAGTTTACACCCAGGCCCAGCAACTGAAACTCGCATCACTCGGGCGTTTAACTGCGTCGATAGCTCACGAGATCAGAAACCCACTGGGGGCTCTAAGTCACGCAAACCAATTATTGCAAGAATCGCCGCATATTCATCCAGATGACTCTCGACTAGTAGAGATAATTGACACCCATTGCCTACGCGTCAATGGGATTATAGAAAACGTCATGCAGCTATCACGCCGCCAAGCTCCGGACTTACAACCCACCGATCTCAAGCGATGGTTAAAATCATTTGTTGAACATTTCCATACAAATGAAAATGCAAAAGTTCTCATACAGCTTAGCGAGAGGCCATTAGAAGCCAATATAGACTCGCACCAGCTTGGCCGGATTGTCAGCAATCTAGTTGGCAACGGCCTGCGTCACAGCTTAGATTATTCTGGCTCAGAGGAGGTGACTGTAAGCCTGGAATGGGATGAAATGCGTCAACAAGCTCATATCGACATTATCGATAAAGGCCCTGGAATCAAAGCAGGTGAACATAATAAAATATTCGAACCGTTTTATACAACTCACAGCGAAGGTTCAGGCTTAGGCCTGTATATTGTGAAGGAACTTTGCGAAGCAAATCAAATCAGTATCACCATACAGGAAAGTGAGCCAGGTCTTAGCTGCTTCCGTTTACGATTTCCTCAGACGGAGGCTATGGCTCAATGAAGAAAACCAATTCTGTTTTAGTAATAGACGACGAGCCTGATATACGAGAGCTGCTCGAAATAACGTTGGGACGCATGGGTCTTAACACGGTTTCAGCTGCGAACTGCAAAGAAGCAAAAGAATATCTAGCGAAGCAAGAGTTTGACCTCTGTCTTACTGACCTCAAACTTCCTGACGGAAGCGGCATTGATCTTGTAAACGCAGTACAACAATTAAATTACCCTCTCCCAGTTGCGGTATTTACGGCCCACGGGAACACCGACGCGGCTATCACAGCGATGAAAGCTGGCGCTTATGACTTTATATCCAAGCCCGTAAATCTTGAACAATTACGCCAGCTAATTAACAACGCCGTGAGTTCTAAAAGTCAGAGCCCACCTGAAGGCGCCGCCAATCAACTTGCTTTTGTTGGGGAATCCCAGGAAATAGTAAAACTAAAACAACAAATTAAGAAACTCGCTCGATCTCAGGCACCAATCTACATATCAGGTGAATCCGGTAGCGGTAAAGAGCTTGTAGCTCGAGCTATCCATTATCAAGGCCCCCGTGCCGAAGGTCCTTTTATTGCGGTGAACTGCGGCGCCATACCCTCAGAACTTGTTGAGAGTGAATTCTTTGGCCATACCAAGGGCAGCTTCACTGGTGCGCATCAAGATAAGCTAGGATTATTTCAAGCCGCCAATGGAGGCACCTTATTCTTGGACGAAGTAGCTGACCTGCCACTGGACATGCAAGTCAAGTTACTACGAGCCCTGCAGGAAAAAGCGGTCAGACCTGTCGGCGGACAAGGCGAGATTCATATTGACGTGCGTATACTCAGCGCCACGCATAAAAATTTACAAACAGAAATTGATAAGCAACGCTTCCGTAGCGATTTATTTTATAGAATCAATGTAATTGAAGTCTCTGTCCCACCCCTGCGCCAACGCTATCAAGACATACCAATCCTATGTAATTATTTTTTAGAGAAAATAGCAACAGAATCGAACTCAGCGGAAGCAATCATTTCTGCTAAAGCGCTGAAGAGACTACAAGGATACAATTTCCCAGGCAACGTCCGAGAACTTGAAAACATATTGGAACGCGCCTTTACCCTCTGTGAAAACAACTTAATTGATGAACTAGACTTATCAATCAATGAGCAATCAGCACAGACGCTAAGCACAACAAATAATAAACACAACCTCAATGGGCAAAGCTTAGATGATTACCTTATGGAGATAGAAAAAGATATTCTACTCAATGCTTTGGAGCTAAGCCGGTGGAATAAAACCGCCGCCGCCGAGAGCTTAGGCATCAGCTTCCGCTCCTTTAGATACCGCCTAAAGAAGTTAAGCTTAGATGAAGAATAAGCCGCGCGTCACAACATCTTAAATCAAATAGTTCCTTTGCCCTAAAGCCTGAAATCATAACGGCCCTACACTAAACCTCTGCACCACCATCAGGGGTTTATTATGCATCGCATGAGAGGACTAACGCTGCTCGAATTAATGGCTACGATAATGATTCTCGCAAGCTTAGCACTATTCGCCATTCCTGCCTTTCAAGATTTAAAAGCACGCACTCAAGCTACAGCACTAAGCAACCATATTTTAGGAATGGTTCAACTGACCCGCTCAACCGCGGTCAATTATGGAACTACTGCAACACTTTGCCCGAGTCTAAACAGCACTACTTGCAGCAGAAAATGGAAGCGCGGATTGATTGTATTTTTGGACTCTAACAAAGACGGTAAAAGAACTAAAGACGAGACTATTGTCGCTAATTTAAAAGAGCTACCAGAAGGGGCTTGGATCGAGTGGAGAGCATTTCAAAACCCTAAGTATTTACAATATCAACCCAGCGGCCGAACAAACAACCACAACGGGCGTTTCGCCTACTGCCCGCCAAATAACAATCAACGGCACGCTCAAGAGATAATCATAAACAAGGCAGGGCGGGCTAGAAAGGCCCTATTAAAAGAAACAAAAAATTATTGTGAAAAACGACAACAAAAAAAGAGAAATAAGCGATGATTCGCCAGCCAGAGCACAGCCGAACGCCGCATCTAACGCCAGCAGTACTCAGCATCTTCACTTCCACCAACAACATCCTTCTCAGACGTGCTGGTATACGTCAACGCGCCACATCGATCATCCATAGTTTGATGACTGCCAATAGGAGTGGCCGTCAGCGTATAACTCCTGCATTGCTCTGCGGTGCCCGGCTCACAATTTGCCGGGCCAACCGTCACGCTCAACTCGTAACGGCCATTGTCACTTTTATTCTCCATCGCTAGACCACAATCCACACCAGAGCATCCAGTACTTGATTTCACCGTATCTGAATACGATACGTACTGACCAAAGAATTGTTCTTGTCGGGACGCCCCTCTCAACAACATTTCTTTTGCTTCCACTCGCTTACCTCTTAATGCAGCATCATTAAAATATGGTAGTGCGACCGCAGCAAGTATGCCAACAATGGCAACAGCCACCATCAATTCAATTAGAGTAAAACCTTTCCCAAAACGACTCGTTACCTTATGCACGATCCACTTCCTTAAATAAACTTAGGTTCAATTCAAAATCTTTATGCTTGTCACTATGTATTCATTGGAACTCGTAGAGTACTCGGCAAAATAATGTAAGTTCTGCCCCTCTTTCAACGCATAGCGATTCACAGGCTTACCCTTAAGGTTAAATACCTTTAGGTTCAAAGCCATTTTATAAGCCTGATCCTGAATTACGAGCATTTGCTTTTCATGATATATATAGTGCAGTTCGCCTCTGGTTTCACCAACTAACTCGACGCCATCCCCATAAGACAAGTTACAAAAACTCATCACCACAAAAAGCATTGCCGCCCAAATGCTATAATTTAACTTAGATCTCATTACTCTCATCCTTTATCTTACCGGTGCCCAAGAAGTAATCGTCGCCGGCTTGCCTGGCCCACTGATCGAGAACGACCTTAAGTTGCCTTCGTTATCGGCAAATATAATATTGTTACCGATGACTTTTATAGCCCCGCCCATACCACCTAACTCTATACCTGAAACAGCGGTGGCTGAGCCTGGAGCCATTCTTGCGAGCAAGTCGTATTTTGTTTTTCCTCCAGTTACGGCATCAGCCGCCATTAGAAACCCATTTGGAGATGTGGTGCAGGTCGCTACATCTGGAATAATAGTGTTAAAAAACACATCCTTCGAAAAGGGGGTTATTGACGTGACTACTCGCTCCCTTAATCCTGGTAAATCAATCATCCAACCCGACTTGGTATTGTAATCGACATTATTTTCCGAAAGTTTCCGATATACGCCATTCGTTGATATTGTCTGAACTTGTAAATCAGAACGGTCCAGCTCGCCAACACTCTTATCCCATATTCCGTAAACAGTTTGCGGGTCTTCACGCGCCTGATCCCCTTCAGCTAAGAATTGTCCGGTACCAAAATACACGATCACACTTGGAGCATCGGCTATGTTCTTACGGAAAGGGTGCGCCTTTGCTGCAGGTTTAGCCGTAATAGGTTGGCGATTTTGCACCTTATTAGTGGTTGAGTTAAAGCAAGGTTGCT
>Ga0105358_10000898_pt1 | contig 15497 bp, 15 predicted proteins | sample GOMGulsemesocosm_5_FD_83509 | JGI IMG/M metagenome (GOLD analysis project Ga0105358, IMG submission 83509) | Methane-oxidizing microbial communities from mesocosms in the Gulf of Mexico - GOM15C Gulf of Mexico | ecosystem: Environmental > Aquatic > Marine > Cold seeps | place: Gulf of Mexico... | reverse complement strand
CATTTACCTAAAATGAATTTAGCGATTCTGCTATCCATACGCTGGAAGATAACTTGATCGAAGGTATTAAGAATGTCGGTCAATCGGCCGGATAACGAAAGGAAGATGTGATCTCGTAGACTGCTGTGTATATCAACCCATTTTTTAAATGAAGCCGCAGGAATCATTAGTGCAGTCAGTTCGCTTTGAGTAGATGCAAAAGCTGGGTAACTATCCTGATTCAAAATAGAGAAAATCGTGAGGATGCAGCTTTCATTATCGGTAATATTAAAAAGGGTTAGTTCTTTTCCCGAGTCGCTCATTTTGTAAACACGGATATTGCCGGATAAAACAACAAAGAACCATTCGCTGCTCATGCCTTCATAAGCAATTTGCTGCCCTTTTGGGATAGTTTTAAGAATAGCGGCAGAGCAGATATCAGATATTAATGACTCACTTGCTGATGCAAATAGCGGTAAGTTTCTAACTAAGTTAATATCTACGCTCATGGTGTCACACGTTGTGATGTTGCAAATAGGGCGTGTTAGCCGATCAACATTTTCAAGCCAACAATAATGAGAATAACAGAAAAGACCTTTTTAAGTGCTTCTGTTGGTACAGCGTGTGATAAGTGGACACCTAGGGTCGCAGCAAATAAGCTGGTGCAACTAATGCCTAAAAAGGCCGGAATATTGATGTAGCCAATATTGCTGTCAGGTAAATGAGAGGCGTGTGCACCGATGATGGCGAAACTAATAGCGCCAAATAGTGCAATTGGCAGTCCGCATGCGCTACCTAGGGCGATTGCATTTTTAATGGGCACGTTATGCCAAGTCATATAGGGAACTGTAATGGTGCCGCCGCCAATCCCAACCAAGGTTGATATAGCCCCCATGACTGAACCGGCAATGCCTAAAGGTAGGGTACTTGGAAGTTGGCGGTGAGGTTTAGGTTTTAGATTAATGGCCATGCGTAAGCCATTTGCTAGTAAGAAAGAGCCAAATATCATCGCCAATAGTTCACTGCTTAAAAAGTGTGCTAAATCTGCACCAAACCAAGCGCCAATGGCAATTCCCGGAGTAAGTGTTTTAACTACCGGCCAATTAATTGCCCCCCGCCGATGTTGAGCCAGCACGGCTGAAATAGAGGTGATAATAATAGTGGCGAGTGATGTGGCAATGGCCGTTTGCATGATTGATTCGGCTGGCATACCATGATTAGTAAGGAGCCATGCAATGAACGGTACAATTACGATGCCGCCACCAATACCTAATAAACCCGATAAAACACCTGAAATGATACCAAAGGCCGCACAATATAAAAAAATCTCAAGCAATGGGTTTCATCCGAACGTAGCAAAAAGTGATGAAATTATAGCTTACATAAGGCCATGCTGATGGAAATATATTTAGTGGGAGGTGCTGTTAGGGATCAGTTGTTGGGATACCCATTTGAAGACAGAGATTACGTTGTGGTGGGTGCAACAGTTGATAATATGTTGCAGCAGGGTTTTACGCCAGTAGGAAAAGACTTCCCTGTTTTTCTTCACCCTGAAACGAAAGCAGAATATGCGTTGGCAAGAACGGAGCGCAAAACAGGCGTTGGTTACAAAGGGTTTGAGATTCAGGCGTCGCCAGAGGTAACCTTAGAACAAGACCTGCAACGCCGTGATTTGACCATTAATGCAATGGCGCAAGGTGCTGATGAATTGGTTGATCCATATGGTGGCAAGGCCGATTTGGAGGCAAAAATACTACGTCACGTTTCGCCGCACTTTAAAGAAGACCCTTTGCGAGTACTGAGGGTCGCGCGATTTGCTGCACGTTATGCGCATCTTGGCTTTAGGGTGGCGCCTGAGACGATTAAACTCATGCAAGAGATGGTTAATAGCGGTGAGTTAACAGCATTAACGGCTGAGCGGGTGTGGCAAGAAATAAGTCGCTCACTTGGCGAAAGGTCACCGGATGTTTTTTTTGATGTTTTAAGACAATGCGGTGGACTAAGTGTTATTTTGCCGGAAATAGACACATTATATGGTGTTCCCCAGCCAGAAAAGCACCACCCTGAAATTGATACGGGCGTGCATACGATGATGGTATTGCGTCAAGCTGTTAGTTTGTCTGACAGTGCTGCAGTGCGCTTTGCTGCGTTGGTGCATGACCTAGGGAAAGGGCTGACGAAAGCAGAAAACTGGCCGTCTCATTACGGGCATGAAGCGAAAGGCTTGGTTGCGTTGAAGGCGTTGGCCAAACGCTTACGAATCCCAAATGAATACATCGACCTTGCAGAAAAAGTGATGGAATATCATACTCATTGTCATCGAGCGTTTGAATTAAAAGCAAGCACATTATTAAAGGTGCTTGAGACACTAGGGGTTTTTCGTCAGCCTGAAAAATTAACTCCGTTTTTATTGGCTTGTGAGGCAGATTCCAGAGGCCGACAAGGTTTCGAAGACAGCGCCTATCCGCAAGCAGAGTGGATTAAGGCCGCGTACCTTGCAGCGAATGATGTTGATTCAAAAGAATTTATTGAACAAGGGTTAGTCGGCAAAGAAATTGGTAATGCGATCCATAAAAGGCGCCTTGAAGCCATTCAAAAATTAAAAGAACGAGAAAACTGAAATGGCAAATTTAAGACCATCTGTTTTATACACACTATTAATAATTGCAGGTATTTTAGCGGGCGTTGGACTTATTTCGGGGGTATTTTACGATAGTGAAAAATTTGAGGGCAATCGTTATGAAAACAGTTATGCGGAATTTAATGGAAAAGCACTGAGCAAAAAACAGCAGCAAGCCATTTCTTTACTTAAAAGCAAAAACATTGAGTGGGCGCACTTTCGTTTTATTGAGGCAATTAAAAATGATGAAATGCCACAGGTTAAAGCATTTATTGATGCTGGAATGCCATTGAATTCAGAGACTATCTTTTTGGAGATAGCGTTAAGCCCATCGAATCATAAGCGCAAAATGCTGACTTTGCTTAACGAGCATTATCAATTGAATTTAAACGCGTTGTATAAACTACCAAACTTTGTGAGCGAGTTTGATTCGGAGTTAGTGGGTATTTCTAGTCCATATATTCAACAGCAAAAAGCTGAATTTCGTCATGCCATGAACGCCTATAAAAAGAGTTTTTTAAAATGGGAGCAGGCGTTAGAAACTAAAAAAGAAGCGATGTTAGTCGTTTGTGATAATGATGCGTGTAGAAACGGGCGAATTAATGATGTGCGCCGATTGTTCGCACGTTCAGAGCCAAAGGAGCCAAAGGAAGACTATATCGCTAAAGAACGTGTTCTTGTTTCATTGTTAACAGTTTTTGCATGGCAAAAGGATCAGCCTTTAATCCAGTTTATGCAACAGCAGGGCGTGGAACTTATTCCTAATAAACTGTTCTTAACGGATGGGAAGCTTATCTATTTCACGGTTGATGTAAAAGGCAACAGCACCCTTGTTGAAAAGAGCCAGCAAAAAATTTATCAATAATTAACATTTAAAAGAAGAATAAAAATAATGAATGCAGAAAAATTCATGTCTCCGATTAGCTTCGGCATTATTGCGCTAATATTGTCAGCACTTAGCGCTTACTATTTCCTCTATAACACAGAGGTCTATGAGAATCGCCGGTTTTTAGATAGCTTTAATCAATCTATAGTCGAAGCACAAGATGAGCCAAAGAAACTAGCGGCATTAAAGGCATTACAAAAAAAAGGCTTAGAGTGGGCGCATTATCAATTTGTTGATTCGATACAGACCCAAGATTTGGAAGTTGTTGATTTGTATGTAGCTGCTGGAATGGTGTTAAAAAATAAAGGCTCTCTAATAGAACAGCTAGTAGAGAACCCTGATAATTGGGTCTCACTGGTCGAGCGTTTAGGCTGGGGGAATAAGGAGAGTTTGTCGGGCTTATTTCCTGTACCACGCCATTTAAGCGCATTTGATATAGACTTCGAAAAGATAGAACAAAGTTATGCCATTCCACATGATATTGCGTTCAAAGACCATTATCTTGAGTTCAGAAAAATACATGATAAGTGGCTGAATGAGAAGAGCTTGGAACTGGCAAACGTTGACACGATGTGTGACGGTAATACGCGTTGTAAGATTAAAAATGTGCCGGGGATTCACGTTGAGTACGAAAAGAAGAAGCCCTTTACACCTACAAAAGACTTAATTGTTTGGCAGAAGCCACAGCTATCACTTATGAGTGCCGCTATTTTATTAAAGAATGAGGCTGCCGTTAATTATCTTCAGCAAAAAGAGGTAGTCAGTCGAGTTAGCAAAATGACGATGAGTGACCGAATGGTGGTGGTCTTCGAGGTAAGCCCAGAGGGTGTTATTTCATACCCTGAAGGGATTACCGTTAAGACGCTTAAACTGGTAAAAAGACAAATTGGGCCGCCGACTGAATAACATTTTTTATAGCGCGATGATTTTTTGTTGCGACTATTTGAGCCAGTAGATCTTGCTGTCCAATGAGTTTGCCGAATAATCGATCGTAACTCCTGTTAGTTGCTGTTAATCCTTTTCCTGAACTGAGTAAGAAGTATTCGCCATTTCGTTTTCTTTTAGTTTGTAATAACCATGATGCGACCTCAATATTGCGTGCGCCGTTATAAACCTTCTGGGCATTTAAGCTGTCGAATAAGTAGAACTCACTTTTACCGTTATATGAAAGGGTGAGCATGCTCGCCAGTCCGGCTATGTAAGCTAGCACGCGATCCCCCTTGTATTGCTCGCTAAAGGCAAGTCGAATGCTTTCCACGCTGCGCTTGCCGTTTACCGCTGGGAAAGGTTGTTTGAAAATGCGTGCTATAGCAGCCTCTCTGGACCTTAGCTTAGTCTTTTTCCACTCTCGGGGGTTACGTTTGTAGAGCTTTGTCGCTAGAAGCTTAAGCTGTTTAATGGTTTGTTTTACATGCGTGTCAGCGACCATGTCGATATCGGTTTTGGCCATAGCGCTAAGGTTAAAGTATTCGTAGTGGTGGCCTTTCTTATCAGGGACTTGAGCGCAAGCACTCAATAGGATAGGTAAAAATAGCAATAAAAAGAGTCGGTTTTGCATGCGGCATTCAGTAGTATGTTCTTGTTGAAAGTTTAGTTTAATTTGGAGGTGACGTGTCCAATTTACAGAAAATAGTATTAATTACCGGTGCGGCACGGCGAATTGGAGCGCAAATTGCAAAAACCTTTCATGGGGCTGGCTATGGCATTGTGGTTCACTATCGTAACTCAGGCACCGAAGCGGATGAGCTTGCTAGGTCATTTAATACTAAACGAGAAAACTCTGCGTGGGCAATTCGAGCGGATCTGCAGTCGGTGGAGCAAATCGAGCCGATGATCGATCAAGTTATTGCAAAACAGGGGCGGTTGGATGTATTGGTTAATAATGCATCCACTTTTTATCAAACATCGGTGGGTGAAGCTAATGAAGATCAGTGGAATGACCTGATGGGCAGTAATTTAAAGGCGCCATTTTTTGTCAGCAAAGCAGCGTTTGGGGCGTTAAAAAAAACGAATGGCTGCATTGTGAATATTGTGGATATTTATGCCAAGCGTTCGCTGTCAAACTACCCAATTTATAGTACGGCAAAAGCGGGGTTGCATGCGCTAACAGCGTCATTAGCGAAGGAGCTGGCGCCAAATGTTCGGGTAAATGGCGTGTCGCCTGGGGTCATTTTATGGCCAGAAAGTCAGTCGGCTGAATTGAGTGAAAATATCATTGAGAAAATTCCATTGCAGCGGCAAGGTCTGCCCAGTGATATTGCAGAAACAGCGTTATTTTTAGCGCAAAATGCGGGCTATATAACAGGACAAGTGATTGCGGTTGATGGCGGTAAAAGCCTTGTTTAATCCCAAGTAAAATCGATGCGTTTTTGCACAACGTTAGATTTGTCGAAATTTTGCCAAAGTTGTTTGTAAGGTTTATTTAAAACAGGATGCTGTAAGTTGCCAGCGATTTCGGCTAAGGGTTCTAAGACGAAAGCATAACGGGTTATTTCACCACGAGGGATTTCGAGGTCAGGGTCTTGACTGATGAAATCGCCATACAGTACCAAGTCTAGATCTAGCGTTCGTGGGTTAAATTTTTTCTGATCACTGGTGCGGCCATTTTCTTTTTCAATGCTATCTAGAATGAGGTCTACTTGTGCGGCGGGTAGTTTTGTTTCAAAGGCAGCAATCAAATTTAGAAACGGCTTGCCATTGAAGCCAACTGCATCCGACTCATAAACGCTTGATAAGATGATGCTACCAAATTGTCTTTTTAAGGCATGAACGCCTGCTTGTATGTGTGTCTCACGTTCAATATTGCTGCCAATGCTGAGGTAAACGGTGGTCATTGAGGCTTGGTTCCGCGCTCAATAATAATGCCTACATCATCAGCATGTCGTAAAGCGCCTTTTTTATTCAATGTCAGCTTTAGCCATGGCACATTGAAGTCATTAATAATAAGTTCAGCAACTTTTTCGGCTAATGTTTCAACGAGTTGAAACTCACTTTTTTCAACAAAATCAATCACGGCTTTCGATAGAGATTTATAGTCTAAGGTGTCATCAATATGATCACTAGCGGCCGCTTTTTTTATATCGGTTGCCATCTCAACATCAAAAAATACGGTTTGTTTTGTTTTCCGCTCCCAATCAAAAATACCAATAATGGTTTCGATGCGTAAGTTTCGTAAAAAAATAATATCCATAAATTTGTTGTTTATTTTGTTTGAGGAATATTGAGTTCTGATAATGGCCAGCGAGGACGCGCTTTAATACTGAGTTCGTCGTGCTCACCGGCTAATAAACGTTGATAACCAGCGTAGGCGATCATGGCACCATTGTCGGTGCAAAAATCATGGCGAGGATAAAAAACCTCGGCACCGAGGTCTTTTCCCATTTGATTGAGTGTTGCACGTAAGCGCTTGTTGGCACTAACACCTCCTGCAACCACTAAGGTGGAGAGCCCCGTTTGCGTTAAAGCACGTTTGCACTTAATGGCTAACGTGTCGGCAACGGCCTCTTCGAATGCTCTGGCAATGTCTGCACAGGTTTGCTTATCTAAGGTGTTTTGTTGACTGGTTGTTAGGGCAAATGTTTTGAGCCCACTAAAGCTAAAATCAAGCCCCGGTCGATTGGTCATGGGGCGCGGAAAGGTAAATCGTTCAGGGTTGCCACTTTCGGCGCAAGTGGCGAGAGCTGGTCCACCCGGATAGCCTAAATTGAGCAGTTTGGCCGTTTTATCAAATGCTTCACCAGCTGCATCATCTAAAGATTCGCCCAGTAATTCATAGTCGCCAACTTGGCTTACTTTAATCAACTGTGTATGCCCACCAGACACTAAGAGGGCAACAAAAGGAAAGCTGGGTGGCTCACTTTCGAGCATGGGCGCCAATAAATGCCCCTCCATATGGTGTACGCCGATAGACGGGATATCCCATGCATAGGCCAAGCTTCGTGCTACGCTAACGCCGGCGAATAGCGCGCCAACAAGACCGGGTCCTGCCGTATAAGCAATGCCCGTTAGGTCACCGCGAGCAATATCAGCATTGGCAAAGCATTGTTCAATGAGAGGAATAAGTTTACGTACATGATCTCGTGAAGCCAACTCAGGTACAACACCGCCGTATTCTGCATGCATTTCAACTTGGCTATACAGTGTGTCAGTGAGTAAGCCGCTGTCACCATACAGCGCAACACCTGTTTCATCGCAGGATGTTTCAATACCAAGAACAAGACGGGGTTGAGTAGTCATTTATGCTGATAATGTGCCAGGGTTTGAAAGAAACTTATTATACGCATAGGCCAAGGGTTCTGCCTTAACGATGTGATGGTTGAGGTGTTGGGGTTGTGTATGTGCAACACACAAGCTTTTAAAGCGTTATTGTCACGTGAGTATTAGTGTTGGCATGGAAGGTTGCTACGTGTATAATCCGCCATCCTTTTACACCATTTAAATTTTAAGAAGAGAGAAATACATGCCTTCAGTTCGCGTTAAAGATAACGAACCATTTGACTTTGCTCTACGTCGTTTTAAGCGTACATGTGAAAGAGCCGGCGTTTTGGCTGAATCACGTAAACGTGAGTTTTATGAAAAACCAACAGCAGAGCGCAAGCGTAAAGCAGCAGCAGCTGTAAAACGTCATTTGAAAGGTTTGTCTCGCACACGTCGCGCGTTAAACAACCTTCGCCGTGGCCGTAGCTAAATTTTACTTTTTGCATCGCTAACATAATGAGCGAACAGGCAACTACTTTATCGCTTCGTATCCGTGAGGATATGAAATTAGCGATGAAAGCGAAAGAAAAAGAAAAGCTGGGTGTTATTCGTTTAATGCTCGCAGCGATCAAGCAAAAAGAAGTTGATGAACGTATTGAATTAGATGATACGCAAGTCCTTCAGCTGCTCGATAAAATGGTCAAGCAGCGTCGCGACTCTATAGAGGCGTTTGATAAAGCCGGTCGTGACGACCTATCTCTTATAGAGCAAAAAGAAACACTCATTATTCAAGAGTACTTGCCTCAGCAATTAACTGAATCGGAGATTGATCAGTTGATTGACAAAGCGATCAGTGAATCTGGCGCGCAAGGCATGAAGGATATGGGTAAAGTGATGGGTGTTCTACGCCCTCAACTGCAAGGCCGCGCAGACGTTGGTGCCGCGAGCGGCAAAATAAAAGCAAAACTTTCTTAACGGCTTTTTGTTTCCACATTAAACGACTTTGTTACGGTTTAATGTGACGAAGTACAGCTTCTAAAAGCATTCAGTATTCACCATCCATATAAAAACAACGTAAAGCTTGTTAATGTAGTCTATGCTTCAATCAAGAAACGTAGGGTAAACAAAATACCGTAATCATGGCAGGTCGAATCCCCCAGCATTTTATTGATGATTTATTGGCGCGTACCGATATTGTCGATGTTATTGATAGCCTACTGCCATTGAAGAAAAAGGGCGCAAATTACTCGGCTTGTTGCCCCTTCCATAACGAAAAAACCCCCAGTTTTACAGTCAGTCAAGACAAGCAGTTTTACCACTGTTTTGGATGTGGCGTGAGTGGTTCGGCAATTGGTTTTTTAATGGATTACAGTCACTTTAGTTTTGTGGAGGCCATTGAAGAACTAGCAAGTCGTGCTGGCGTAGAGGTTATGCATGAGCAAGGCTTTGAGCCGGATAAGCCAAAACGAGACTTAGCGCCATTGGCGAAGATGAATGAAAAGGTCAGTGATTTTTACCAGCAGCAACTGCGCCAGCATAGTACTAGCAAAATCGCGACAAGCTATTTAAAAGATAGAGGTTTGACGGGTGAAGTGGCTAAAATTTTTCAGTTGGGTTTTGCACCCCCAGGCTGGGATAATTTATTGTCATCGCTTGGGTTAAATGAGGAGTCATTAAGCGAGCTTCATGAGTTGGGGCTGGTGGTGACTAATGAAAACAATAAAACGTATGACCGTTTTCGAGAGCGGATTATTTTTCCCATACGCAATAAGCGTGGGCAAACCATCGGCTTTGGTGGGCGCGTACTCGATAGTGGCGAACCCAAGTATTTAAACTCCCCGGAAACGCCGCTGTATCACAAAGGCCGTGAAGTGTACGGTTTGTATGAAGCGCTCAAGTCGTCGAGCAAAATACAGCGAATTATCGTGGTTGAAGGGTATTTGGACGTCATTTCACTTTATCAGCAAGGAATTTCGAATACTGTTGCAGCTTTGGGGACAGCGATTACCCGTGAGCATGTTGATTTGTTATTTCGCTCGGTATCAGAGCTGGTGATATGTATGGATGGCGATTCAGCAGGCCAAAAAGCAGCTTGGCGTGCAGTAACCAATGCTTTGCCAGCCCTGCGCAGCGGTCGGCAAATAAAAGTATTGTTGCTCGGCGAGGGTGAGGATCCTGATAGCTTAATTCGTGAGAAGGGTTCAGAGCATTTTGAACAATTAATTGAGCAGGCAAAACCGTTATCAAGCTACTTTTTTGATTATTTAGAAACACTGCACCCATTGGCGACAATTGAGGGGCGAGCTAGCTTTATGGAGCAGGCGAAACCGCTGTTAGGTACATTGCCGGCGGGTGCTTTTGCAGAGTTAATGAGAAAGCAATTGGCAAGGTTAACTAAAACAGAGAAGGCGGGTGCCGGCGCTTCATTTAGACCACGATTCGGTGCGCAACAATCGGCGAGAAAAGTCGGCACAGCACCTCTTTCGGCCATGCGACACTTAATAACACTTATTCTTCATGAGCCAACGTTGGCACTAAAAATTAATGCAGAAGAAAGCTGGTTGCAATTAAATGTGCCGGGTATGTCAGTATTAAATGAAATTATATCGGTATTGAATAGTCAGAAAGGTATGTCTCCAGCGATGTTGTTAGAACGTTTTCGTGGTAGTGAGTATGAAAAAACCATCCGGACGCTGTTTGCTGAGGAAAGGTTAATTGTAGGTGATTTGGCCGAAGATGAATTTCTCGGCGCTATTGAACGGCTTAAAGAGCAGGCAAAAAATAGTCGCTACGAGACGCTATTAGCAAAATCACAAAATTTGAGCGATGAAGAATGGAATGAGCTTAGAGAATTGATGAAATAAAGGAACATGCGTAGATAAAATAAGAAAATCTGCTAAAATACTCGGTTCAGTCGACGAAAATGTGCACTTAGTTCACGGGAACGTAATGGATAAAGAACAGCAACAAGAACAAGCCTCTAAAATCAAAGCGCTTATCAGTAAAGGGCATGAGCAGGGCTACTTAACGTATGCAGAGGTGAATGATCATCTGCCGCAAGATGTAGAGCCAGAGCGGATTGAAGAAATCATCACGATGATTTCGGATATGGGCATTGGTGTACATGAAGTTGCGCCAGAATCAGATACCGTATCCGATGGCACTGTTGCTCAAACAGTTGACGAGTCTGCTGCAGCCGAAGTGGCTGCTGTTGCCTTGGCAACCGTTGATAAAGAACTAGGTAGAACTACTGACCCGGTACGTATGTATATGCGTGAAATGGGTACAGTTGGCTTGTTGACTCGCCAAGGTGAGCTTGATATTGCAAAGCGCATTGAGGAAGGGCAAAACGAAATGTTGGCAGCGATTGTTCGTTACCCATCAGTTGTTGATTGTTTTTTCAGTGTGTTTGATAAGATTAAAAACGAAGAGCTTCGTTTGCTAGATTATATTCCAGATTTTGTTGATCTAGAAGATGACTACGATTACACGCAGCCTGCAGCCGCAAAAGATGAAAATGCACCAGAAATCCCACCATTAACGGTTGCAGATGTTCAGGTTCGTATTGACGAAATTATTGTTAAGTACAAAATATGTACTAAGGTTATTAAAAAAGAAGGTTATTCATCAGAAAAAACTCAAAAAGAGTTTGATGAGTTGGCCCTATTATTTATGGCGCTTAAATTTACCCCACGTTTCTTTCTACTTTTATCAAATGAAATGAAGCAATGTATTGAGCTGGTTAGAGCGCAAGAAAAAACCATCATTGATATATGTGTTAAGCAGGCAAAAATGCCGCGTAAGCTCTTCATTGCTGGTTTTGTAAAAAATGAAAGTGATCTAACATGGCTTGAAAATCATCTTAAAACAGACGAGCCGTTTGTTGCTGTTATCAAAGAAAACTTTCACGAAATTAAAAAAGCACAAGTTAGATTGGCTAACGTTGAAAGTGAGAGCAAACTAGTAACGGCAGAAATTAAAGATATTAACCGTCGCTTATCCATTGGCGAGGCAAAAATGCGCCGTGCTAAAAAAGAAATGGTTGAAGCAAACTTACGTTTGGTTATCTCTATCGCTAAAAAATACACGAATCGAGGCCTACAATTCTTAGACCTTATTCAAGAAGGCAACATCGGCCTAATGAAGGCGGTGGATAAGTTTGAATATCGTCGTGGTTATAAGTTTTCTACTTATGCAACATGGTGGATTCGCCAAGCAATTACCCGCTCAATTGCTGACCAAGCAAGAACGATTCGTATTCCGGTTCACATGATTGAAACAATCAACAAATTGAACCGTATTTCACGTCAAATTTTACAAGAAAAAGGCCGAGAAGCCTTACCAGAAGAACTGGCAATAGAAATGGAAATGCCAGAAGACAAAGTTCGTAAAGTGCTTAAAATTGCAAAAGAACCGATCTCTATGGGCACACCAATTGGTGATGATGAAGACTCAAGCTTGGGTGACTTTATCGAAGATGCTAACGCAGTGTCACCAGTAGATTCAGCAACGATTGAAAGCTTAAGAGAATCAACGCAAGACGTCTTAGCGGGCTTAACAGCAAGAGAAGCGAAAGTGATCAGAATGCGTTTTGGTATCAATATGAATACCGATCATACGTTGGAAGAAGTAGGTAAGCAATTTGATGTAACACGTGAGAGAATACGCCAAATTGAAGCGAAGGCATTACGTAAATTACGCCACCCTTCGCGAACAGAACACTTACGTAGCTTTATCGATACGTCTGAATAAAACAAAGGGCCTATAGCTCAGTTGGTTAGAGCAGTGGACTCATAATCCATTTGTCCAAGGTTCAAGTCCTTGTAGGCCCACCATCTAAAAAAAGCCTCAACTCCCTAACTAGGGGTTGGGGCTTTTTTATTTGGTTAAGATATAGTTAGGTACTAGATTTTTATAATACTGGACTGTAGAGAATATTCGTTTATATTCTATATATGTTCAATTATTAATAAATCGATAGTTGAATTAAGGAGCCTGTTTTTAAGGTGGTTGTTATAATAATAAATAAAGGGAAGTTAAATAATGAAATTAATTAATAGGTTAATAACGGTTGTTTTTTTAGTAACGTTTATTTCTACAGCTTATGCTGCCGATAAAAAGGCTGGAAGTGGACCGAACCCTTATAGGGATTGTGGGATTGGTGCTGCATTGTTTACTGATACAGCTTGGGCTGCTGTAACGTCAAATGTAATATGGGATTTAGGGCTTACTGCTTTAACGTCAGCTACATCAAGCCCAGAAACCTGTTCAGGAAGAAATATTCAAACAGCACAGTTCATAATTGATAATTATGGTAATTTGATTGAAGAGTCTGCAAAAGGTGAGGGTGAAAATTTATCTGCTGTATTAGATATCCAAGGGTGTGGAGCAGCTCATAGGTCAACAGCTGTCAGTCAAATACGAGATAATATCTCAATAGTTATTAATTCTGACCAATATCTGGATCAAGAGTTAGCTGGAAAGGCATCAGATTTATATTTAATAGTTACATCTGCAGCTTTAACAAGCTGTTCAGTTTAAGTTGTAAGGGCTAGGAGGCATATAGTGCCTCCTAGTTTTGAATTTATTCGGAAGGGATGAAGTTAGGTCATGTGGGTAAAGGGGTGTGTAATATGTGTCCTGATATACGTTAGCCCTGTATTTGCTTCCAATAATGTAGTTTTACAAAATTATATCGATAAAGCAGCGGAGTTAAAGTTATACAGTCACCCTGTTTGGTATAAGTTATTATCTTACGGAAAAGCTTCTATTAGCTCTAAAAAAGTTCGTAGCTCGGTTCATCAAGAGGAGTTTTTTCTTTCAAAGTCAGGAAAAGTTAGCCCTAAAGGTGAATTAAACTCGACCTTAAGGGCTTTTTATTTGCCAATTGAAAAAAATGTAAATACACATGCAATTTGTCGTTTTCCAGCTAGGTATATATGGCTTCAGAAAAAGCTGAAGTTAGTCGGTTTACCTTCTCCAGAACAGGTTTGCTCTGACTTTAATGAATGGACCCATGGGAATACGGTTCAGTCGATAAGTATTGTATTTGCTTCAGGCTATATGGGGAATCCGGGCTCATATTATGGGCATATTTTACTTAAGCTGAATTCAGGAGCGTTTGAAAGTAAATCAAGCTTATTGGATCAGACAGTTAATTATGGCGTTATCGCAACAAATAATGATGATCCTGTTACGTACATGGTTAAAGGTGTTCTTGGAGGATATGAAGGAGGCTTTAGTGAAATACAATATGATTTTCATGCCAAAAACTATGGTGAATTAGAGCTTCGTGATATTTGGGAATACGAACTTTTATTAAGCGAAGATGAAGTTAATTTTATAGTGGCTCATGCTTGGGAAGTATTAGGCAAAACACATACGTATTTCTTTTTTAAAGAAAATTGTGTTACTCGCTTAGCGGAGTTGCTAGAAGTTGTAGAAGGAGTGAGTGTTGTACCGAAAAACCCAATATTTATCCTGCCGCAAGCTTTTCTAAAGGAGTTGGCTAATACTCGCCGTAACGGAGAATCGCTTGTTCGTGCATTGCGCTTCCATCCTTCTAGGCAGTCTAGGTTGTATAACAAATATTCAGACCTGACATCACAGCAACGAAATTTCGTACATGATGCCGTTGCTGATGAAGGGGAGTTGGATTCGACTTTTTTTAAACAATTAAGCGTAGAATCAAGAAAAAAAATTCTCGCAACTTTATTGGACTACTTGGAATTTTCAAAAGCATCGAAAGCCTTGCCTGAGGAATTCATCAAGTCTTTTAATCAAAAGGTTTTGCTAAAAAGACTTGAGTTAAGTGTGGGGGATAATTTACCACAATATAAAAGTTTATATACTCCACATGAAGACAGGGAGCCGAGTTACCTAAAGATAGGTATCGGTAGAAATAAAGAGCTTGGGGAGTTTTTTCAATTTGATATTAGACCAACATATTACGATGCCTTAGACGGAGGTTCTGGTTTCCCAGATCATTCAGCGCTTTCAATGGGAGAGCTAAAGCTAATTGGTGTCAACGGTTCTCTTAAAATTAGAGAGTTTAACTTTGTGAAAATTGAAAGCATTAATGGGGCAGTAACAAGGTTGCCAGGTGATAATGGGAGCGCTTGGAAATTTGGTTTGGGTGTAAAGCAGCAAAACCTTTCTTGTTTTGATTGTTTATTGCTTAGGTTGGGCGGCGACTATGGTTTGACGTTAAACCCAACCCCTGACTTTATGATAGGTGGGTATGTAGGCGGGGGGTTGCAAAATAAAAGAAATGGACTAGGTAATATATTTTTTAATGCAACCACTTTTTCCAATGTTGAGATATCTAAAAAGCTAAATTTTAAAATATCATATATACACCCAATCAAGGTTGATGGCGCTAAGAAAGAAGATAGTTCTAGTTTGCTGGAAGCAAGATATCGTTTAGGTTTAAATAATGATGTGCGCTTTTTATATCAAAAGAAAAGGCACTCAGAGTTCGGATTTAGTTTAGGCTTTTACTTTTAATGTCATACCGTTTCACTTAGGGCTAATAAGTAAGTTTTGATTTCTTACTGGGGTACGATTGCTTGGCTGTACCATTCAAACTAGCTTGAGAGATTTTTTATCCGTATCTAACTGCATCAATTAGCTGCCTCAACCTTAGATTATCAGATTGCTTCCGATAACAAGAGGCAGCTTCACAGGCGTATTATCTCAAACAGCGGAGGAGGTTTTCAGCAAACGCTAAATGGCCAACCTAATGGTGGCTGCATCAGTTCGGTGGTTGCGACAATTTGCCGCATTATAAAATTAGATTCTTTAATTATAATGTCT
>Ga0105358_10000896_pt1 | contig 15498 bp, 7 predicted proteins | sample GOMGulsemesocosm_5_FD_83509 | JGI IMG/M metagenome (GOLD analysis project Ga0105358, IMG submission 83509) | Methane-oxidizing microbial communities from mesocosms in the Gulf of Mexico - GOM15C Gulf of Mexico | ecosystem: Environmental > Aquatic > Marine > Cold seeps | place: Gulf of Mexico... | reverse complement strand
AGATTTATGGATTAAAACATCGAAGAAAATTGGCGATTTTAATTTTAATGGCACGCTGGAATTTCACGACACCGATGGCAGTCATGAAACAGTAGATTCCGACTACCAATCCATTCTCGACGCACTATCGGGAACAAATGCTTCACTTGCCCCCGGCTCGGTCAGCCAGGAAAGAGAGAATATCGATGGTCGCTTTAATTTACTGTATAACAATTTTAATTTAAATATCGGTTTTCAATTACGCAACGATGCAGGCATTGCCACGGGTATCGCCCAGTCATTAGACCCTAAAGGCAGGGCTTCTAGTAAACGTTATAACAGCGACCTTAGCTACAACAACCCTGAACTCACCGAGAACATCGGTATTAAAGCCACCATTAGCTACCTGCAAACCAGCCAGGAAGTTGAAAAGGATTTTATACTCTTGCCGCCTGGCACTACGGGATCCCCTACAAACCCAAGCCCCTATCCCGATGGTATTATTGGCAACCCAGAAGTCTACGAACGCCATTACCGCACTAACTTTAGTACCACCTTCAGGGGTATCGCCCGGCATGAATTAATGGCTGGAGTGGGTTATTATTTTGGTGAAATCTATAAAGTCAAAGAAGAAAAGAACTTTGGTATCGACCCTGCGAGCGGTCTAATTATTATCCCCGGCAGCGCGCCGGTCGATGTCTCCGGCACACCCTACGCATTCCTCGATGAAAATGAACGTGAAAATAGTCATGTATTTATTCAGGATATCTGGCATCTCGCCAACGACTGGGAATTAACCACCGGTCTGCGTTTTGACCACTATTCAGATTTTGGGGACACCGCCAACCCACGGATTGCACTGGTTTGGTCGGCACGACACAACCTCACCGTAAAGGCCCTTTACGGTGAGGCTTTTAGAGCACCTTCATTTGCCGAAACCGGTGAGCGAGCCAATCCAGCTTTTCTGGGCAACTCGGATCTGAAACCTGAAACGCTAAAAAGTTACGAGCTGGCTTTTAATTATAAACCCAGCTACGACCTGACTCTCGACCTCAACCTTTTCAAGTATTACTGGAAGGATATTATTCAATTTATCCCCGACATGAGTGGCACCACCCGTACCGCACAGAATACAGGTGAGCAGAAAGGCCACGGCATTGAACTCGAAGCCGCATGGCAAGTAAATGATCATCTTTCAATATTAAGTAATTACTCCTGGCAAAAATCAGAGGATGAACTTAATAAAGCGGCGGCGGCCAATGCCCCAGAGCAACAGTTTTATATCCGCGCCAACACCTCCCTGCCAGGGGGCTGGAATATGACACTACAAGCCAATCGCGTGATGGACAGAAACCGCGCCTATGATGATTCCCGCCAGGATATTGACGATTACACGGTCGTAGACTTTACGCTGCGAAAATCATTTATAGGCGATCAGCTCGAGTTATCGCTGATCAGCAAAAATATTTTTAATGGCGATGTCCGCGAACCCAGTCCAAACGGTCAACCAGCGCCCGCGATCACCAACGATTTACCACTGGATCGACGTCGCATATATGGTGAAATTCGCTACCAGCTTTAATGGAATAAATTGCAATTGATACGGATACTGATGCATTTGTTTAAAACAAACAGAACCACAGGCTTGCAGCGAGTGCCCTTGGGATTATTCACGCTACTGCTTTCTGTGCAATTATTACTGCCCGGCAAGGCTTTATCCTCTGGGCTGCTTATTGTCTACCCCAACGTTAAAGCCCCTTATAATAAAATCTATGGGGATATTATTAAGGGTATCAACGAGAGCTATCGGGGTAAAAGCCAGGAATGTCAGCTGCCGGCCAATAGTGGACGTAAGGTCCTGGCAGAATACATTACACGCTATAAACCCGATGTACTGCTGACTCTAGGCAAACATTCCCTTAATGAAGTACGTCAGCTGCCATCAGCGCTTCCTGTCGTCGCCGGTGCCATAACCAAAACCGAAGAAGTTGTATCAGGGGTATCCATGAGCCCTGACCCGGAAGTGATCTTATCTCACCTGCTGGAGATGGCGCCCTTTGTGAAACGGGTTTACGTTGTCGCCGATCGCGAGCGCCAGGTAGAACTGGAAGGCGCTACGGCCTACCTCGCTAAACAGGATAAAGCTCTACAGATAGAAACCGCAGAGTCCGTGCAGGAGGCTGCCAATAAATACCTTAAAATTATCCATCAGGCTTCTGCGGAAAATGCCATTTGGCTAATGCGCAGCGCCAGTCTTAATGACCCCAGTCTACTAATGCTGGTACTTGAGGCGGCCTGGAAGAAAAAAATTGTGGTTTTTTCCTCTAACCCAAGCCATGTAAAACGCGGGGCGCTGTTCTCACTCTATCCCGATAATGTGAAAATGGGCCGAACACTGGCTAAGATTGCCCAGCAACTCGAGCGAAAGCTTATTCCCGCCGATGCCGGCTTAGCACCTCTGAGGAGTGTTCATCTTATTGTGAACAAACGTACTAGCCAGCATCTCGGCATCATGCCTAATAAGATCAGTGGATTAACTATCCACCGACTACTGTAGGGCGATTAAGCTATGTTTAAGCGCACAGGTAAAAAAATTCTCAATCTTCGCTTCAGCCAGCAGTTGATCATTGTTTTCACCATTGCGGTCATCCTCCTGTCAACACTGGTTTCCTATGCCGTAGGTCGAACATCTAGCGATATTCTCAAAAAGCAGATGCGCGCCCAGGGTTTGCAAATTACTCAGACATTTGCCACTCAAAGTAAGCTCGCACTACTTTATCAAAGTGAATACGCCGCTCAGGATGCCGTCAAAGCCACTGCCGGCTTTCCGGATATCGACGTGCTACAGCTCAAGGCCGCTGATGGCACGATGCTGTACCACCGTCGAGATATTCCGCGAGAGGCTGCAGAGAGGCTTATCGACACGGAGACAAACATTGAAGTCTTCGAAAATAGTCACGAGTGGATTTTTACAGCACCTGTTTTTTTCGAAGCGAGTTTTGATGAGGAATTCAGCGATTTTTATCTCGACAAGGATGAAAGCACTACCCTACTTGGTTACGTAACGTTATCAATGAGTAAAAAAACCCTGCACTTAATGCAGTACAGAACCTACCAAACTAGCTTTATTGTCGCTTTCGCTATTGCCATTTTAATTATTTCCACCCTGTATCTAATTTCAAGGCGTGTTACCAAACCTTTCGAGCAGCTTGCCGTCGTCATGGGGAAGGCCGAACAAGGCAACACTGCCATTCGAGCTACCCTGGAAGGCCAACCCGATGTCGCAAAAATGCAGCATGCTTTTAACACCATGATGGATGGTATCGAAAGCAGAGAAGAAGAGCTTCAGAGCGCCCACGATAAAGCGCTTGAAACCGCCAGGGTTAAGGGCGAATTCGTCGCTAACGTCACCCATGAATTGCGCACGCCTCTCAATGCCGTACTCGGCATGATGGATTTACTCAGCGAAACTCGCCTCAATACAAGCCAGCTTGAATACATTGATATTGCCAAGTCATCGGGAGAAAACCTGCTTGAATTAATCGAAGATATTCTCGATTTCTCTAAGATGGAATCAGGCAACATGGACGTCAATCGCAAAGAAGTAGAGATTCGCGGCCTTGCAGAAGAGGTTATTCAACTCCTTTCATCGCAGGCATTGAGTAAAAAACTTAATTTTGGTTACGATATAGAGGATGGCGCTGCTGCCAATATAGTCTCAGTCGACACCACTAAAGTGCGACAGATACTCATCAACTTACTGGGTAATGCTATTAAATTTACCGATAGCGGTGAAGTATTTTTACGCATACGCTACAAACGCGGCACTCAGCCAGAGGTCGAATTTGAAGTGCGGGATACCGGGATTGGCATTCAGGAAAAAAGCCAGTTAAGTATTTTTGACGCCTTTACCCAAGCCGACTCTTCAACGACGAAGGCCTATACTGGCACCGGCCTGGGGCTAACAATCTGCCAACAGTTTATTGATTTAATGGGTGGCACTATCACCCTGCACAGTATGCCGGGTAAGGGATCCACATTTACCTTTAGCATTCCCGTCGAAAATATAAGCACCTCAGACCAGGCCAATATTGGGCTCTCACTGGATGAGCAAAAGCATGCTCTGCTAATCACCGCCAGTGTGATCGTCAGGCTTTTCACCACATCAGCCCTGCAAAAAAATGATTTACTTTGTATTACAACGGGCAGTTTACGCGCCGCTCAGCTAGAAATTACACGTCTTGATAAGGCCGGTAATAATTTTGAATTTATTATCATCGATGAGGAAATTTATTACCTCCATGAAGCTGAATTCCACCCTCTACTATCAACACTTGCCGCTGACCAGGGGGCAACCATTGCTATTTTGGTCAATCCATTTAGACCCCTTAAACTAAGAACTCATCGTTTCTTCAGCATAGAAAAACCCTTGCTACGCTCCTCTTTCAATCAGCTTATCGAGATAAAGAACAAGCCACAAAGCGGCATCCCTCAGCCACTCACCATTCGTGCGCCCAAACAAACAGCAAACCTGGATAATAAGCAGATACTCATTGTCGACGACAACAGGGTCAACCAGCAGGTCGCACGGGAAATGCTCAACAAGCTCGGCTATCGTTCAGATATTGCTATTAATGGCCAGGATGCCGTCAACAAGACACTTCGCAACCACTACGACTTAATCCTTATGGATTGCAATATGCCTGTAATGGATGGTTATGAGGCAACAAAGACCATCCGCAAGCAAGACAATGAAGCGTATTTACCCATCATTGCCATGAGCGCAAACACCTCCGATAAAGATAAAGAGAAGTGCTTGCTCGCCGGTATGGATGGCGCCATCGGTAAACCTTTACGGCTAAACAAACTTCGCGACGAACTACTGAGCTGGATTTCTAGTTCCCCGCAGAGCACTGAAAAACCGGCCATTAGCCCAGAACCTGTGAGTGAAGCACAGCAAATCGAAACCCTGGCTTACGACCCACGGGTGATAGACGATCTCTTCGAAGGCATTGGCGATGTCGTTATTAAAATGCTCGAAGCCTTCCTCGAAGACTCGCCTATTTATATTGACTCACTCAAACAGGCCTTGCAGCGAGGTAGCTCTAAAAATGTCAGGGAACTCGCCCATACTTTAAAAGGCAGTGCTAGCAATTTCGGCGCAATAAACTTTCTTGAAACAGCGCGAATCATTGAACACCTGGCTAACAACCAGCAATTACACCAATGTGATATTTACATTGAGGCACTTGTTGATGATTTTGAAATTTTAAAACGCGATATCGAAGACAACATTCTCAACCCACTTTCAAGCGCCGACAAGAATCACCAGAGCAAGCACAAGTTACTTATCGTCGATGATGATCGCACTATCCGTCTCGCCTTAAAAAATATATTTACCGAACAAAATTTTCTTATTTTCGAAGCACGAAACGGTCAACAGGCGATTAGCTTTTGCAAGCAGGACAGCCCTGATCTCATACTAATGGATGCCATCATGCCTGAAGTCGATGGCTTCGATGCCTGTAAAAATATCCGGGCGCTGCCAAATTTTAGTGAAATACCTATCCTGATGATCACCTCTCTGGATGACGACAGCGCGATTAACAAAGCCTTCTCTTCCGGCGCCACTGATTTCATCACCAAACCTTTAAACTTTACCGTGTTAAAGGAAAGGGTTTCACGCCTGTTACAGGCCAATCGTGTTGAGAAGCGCGTCAGAGAACTTGCCTATCACGACTCCCTCACCGGCCTGCCAAATCGTAGCAAGCTGATGCAGGATCTGCGCATTATTCTCAATCGAGCAAAACTCGATAATTCACATTTTGCTGTGTTATTTCTCGACCTCGACCATTTTAAGAACATTAATGATTCCCTTGGCCACAATATTGGCGACTTATTACTCAAAGCCGTCGGCGACCGCTTGCAGAGCGCAGTGCGGGAAAGTGATTTTGTGGCCCGACTCGGCGGCGATGAATTTACTGTCATTCTTGAAAATGTCGAAGGCCCCGATGCGGTCGGTGCTATTGCGCAAAATATCTGCAGCTCGCTGAGTAGCCCCTTCGTTTTTATTCAACAAAAAATGTTTGTGACGGCCAGTGTCGGCATCTCTATTTACCCCGATGATGGCGACGATATTAACGCCCTTCTCAAGCACGCTGACCTCGCCATGTTCAGCGCCAAAAAGAGCCGTAACAATTACAGCTTCTACCAGCAGGGGATGGAAGATAAAGTTGCTCGGCGCCTTGAACTCGAGCATGAATTGCGCCATGCCATTAGCCACGAACAACTGGTGCTTTACTACCAGCCTCAGCTTGACTTGAAATCCGATCAAATCATTGCCGCTGAAACTCTGATCCGCTGGGAACACCCGAAACATGGCTTCCTCAGCCCCGTAGAATTCATCCCCCTGGCAGAGGAAACAGGACTCATTAAGGATTTAACTTTTTGGGTGATTCGACACGCTTTCGAACAAATTGCCGAATGGCAAAGTCAGAACTTTGATGTCAAATTATCCATTAATTTATCAGCAAAAGATCTGGAAACGCCCGATGCTTTATCAGATTTTCTTGCCTACCAGCTAGAAAAAACCGGCATTTCTCCGGCCCTTATCGAGCTCGAGCTCACCGAAAGCATGCTCATGGACGATCCTGAAAAAAGTAAGAAGGAGCTTCTTGCACTTAAAGACATGGGGTTTTTACTGGCCATTGATGATTTTGGCACTGGTTATTCATCCCTGCATTACCTCAAAAACTTGCCTGTCGATATATTAAAAATCGACCGCTCATTTATCAAAGAAATTGAAATCAATCCCGATGACAAGCCCATCGTCAAAGGCATCATCGCACTTGCCGACAGCCTGGGGCTGACAACCATTGCCGAGGGTGTCGAGAACGAACAACAGCGGGAAATTATTAATGAACTGGGCTGCGATACAATTCAGGGCTACCTCATCAGTCGCCCGCTACCCAGAGAAGAGTTCGAAACGCGCTATTTAAAGGAATTCAAAGTCAGAGGACAATCACGCCGGAAGACACAACGGGACAAAATAGAAACTGACAATCCTGATAATTCACGCCACTAATAAAAGTTTATTAATGGCGCGGTATAAAATCTTACTACGTAGTTCTCGCTTATTTAAAACCACTCATCCTGCATTTCAAAAGTCACTTTATTGCCTGCCTGCAATAAATCGGCATACTGCTCAACCGCCGGCAACTCCCATTCAATATAATAATTCGCAGCCTGTAATTTACCTCGGTAAAAATGTTCGTCGCTTTCATGGAGTTTTGATTGCAAAGCCTCTGCCGCAATCACAGCCTGTTTCAACCAGATCCAGGCACCGACAATGCGACCGAACATATCGAGATAGACCGTCGCATTAGCCAGGCCCTGATCGACATCTACTGCCATTTGCTGCTGCAGAGATTGCGTGGTTTTCCCCAATAATGCCACGGCGCTTTCGAGCTGTATTGCCAGGTTTGTTACTGGCTCTAAAGCTTTAGCGCGAGCAATATCTTCGGCGATGTCTTCTTTGAAAAACTGGTAACCCGCGCCACCGTATAAGCTCAGCTTGCGGCCCAATAAATCGAGGCCATGAATAGCTTCTGCCCCTTCGTGAATCGGGTTCAAACGTTGATCGCGATAGAGCTGTTCAACCGGATACTCTCGGGTGTAACCGGCACCGCCCAATATTTGTATCGCCATATCATTGGAGATACAGCCATACTTTGATGGCCACGATTTAATAATAGGCGTTAATAAATCCAGCAATTGGGCACTGCGCGTACGCTGCTCTTGCGTCGACGCATGGTTCTGCTCTTCAAATAAACTGCTACCAAACATACACATTGCCATAGAGCCTTCAGAATAGGCTTTTTGCGCGAGCAACAAGCGTCGCACATCGGCATGCTCGACTAGCATAACCTGTGGTGACGATTGATCTTTACACGATGCCAGACGCCCTTGTGGCCGTTGCCGCGCATAATCCAATGAATGATTAAAACCCTGATAGGCAACGGCCGCAGCGCCGAGGGCAACACCTATTCGCGCTTCATTCATCATCTGGAACATATAACCGAGGCCTTTATTCGCCTCGCCGACCAGGTAGCCAATAGCGCCCTCTTTTTCACCAAAATTCAGTGCGGCATTGGTCGTATTGCGATAACCCATTTTATGGTTGAGACCGGCGACGACAACATCATTACGCTCACCCGGTGTGCCGTCATCATTAACGAGAAACTTCGGCACAATAAACAGGGAGATGCCTTTGACACCGGGAGGAGCCCCTTTAATTTTTGCCAATACCATGTGAATGACATTACCGGCAATGTCGTGATCTGCGCAGGAAATAAACATTTTCTGGCCAAAGACACGATAGGTACCGTCATCCGCCGGCTCCGCCATGGTGGTGATATCACCGAGGGCTGAACCCTGGCCCGGCTCGGTCAGGCACATGGTGCCATTACTACGGCCCTCCATAATCAGCGTTAAAAACTTTGCTTTTTGTTCGTCGGAACCAAAGGCCCGAATTAAGTTGGCAGAGCCCGTCGCCACAAACGGATAGGCAGCCGTGCCTATATTGGCGGCATTGACATAGGCCATCACCATGCGAAACACGACCTCGGGTAGTTGCATACCGCCTTCGTCGTAATCCTGGTGGGCCGCTAAAAACCCGGCATTAGCAAATGCATCCCAGGCCACTTTGGTTTCGGGAATCATTTTCACGACACCATCTTCCAAAGTCGGTTCGTTTTCATCGCCTTCGACTAAATGATTGGCAAAGTATTTTTCAGCAATAGTTTTTGCCGTACGCAATGAAGCATCAAATATTTCTCGGGAATGTTCGCTATAGCGCGGTTGCTCCAGTAGCTTTTCGGTATCGAGGAATTCATACAGTAAAAATTCGACATCGCGATCATTCAACAAAGGGACTGACATAGTTAAACCTGTAGGTAATTTATTTAATTGGCTGACTCTAATTCAGCTGTAGCGTTAACACTTTGGCCTATGGCAATACAGGCTAATTAATAGCTGTAGTCACTAAAAACATCGCGTAGATCTTTTTTACTGACTTTGCCCGTTGCGGTGTGGGGGATTTCATCGACGAATACGCAATCTTCTGGTATCCACCACTTGGCAATTTTGCCGTCAAGATAGGCCAATAAGTCTTCTTTTTTAGGCTCACTGCCGGGGCGCACAACCACAATTAACAGGGGACGCTCTGTCCACTTCGGGTGGGGTACGCCAATCACTGCGGCCTCGGCAACATCTTCGTGGCCCATGGCAGCGTTTTCCACATCGATAGAGCTGATCCATTCGCCACCCGATTTAATAACGTCTTTGGTGCGATCGGTGATCTGCATAAAACCATATTTGTCGATGGTCGCCACATCCCCCGTATCAAACCAGCCATCGGGCAAGTGGGCATCGGAATCGTCCAACTTATAATAACTTTTGCAGATCCAGGGGCCGCGCACTTGCAAGCGGCCCGAGGCTTCGCCATCCCAGGCTAATTCTTTCGCGTCTTCATCAACGATGCGCATTTCAACGCCGTAAATTAAACGACCTGCTTTCAGGCGATAAGCCATTTTTTCATCGTCGGGCAGGTCATTCATCCACGGCAGCAGGGTGTTGTATGTGCCCAGAGGGCTCATTTCCGTCATGCCCCAGCCGACGTGCATGGCGACACCATAGGCATCCATCGCCTCCATCAGAGAGCGCGGGCACGCGGCACCACCTACGACTAAGCGCTGCAGGGATTCAACCTTGCTGCCCGACTCCTGTAAATAATTCAGCAAAGCCAGCCACACAGTTGGCACGCCCAAAGCAAAGGTCACGGCTTCTTCATTAATCAGTGCGGCAAGTGTTTCCCCATCGCCCATTTTTGGCCCGGGAAAAACCAGCTTGGTACCTGCTGCTGCTGCACCATAAACGGTACCCCAGGCATTAACATGAAACATCGGCACGACTGGCATAATGGTTTCATCAGGGTCGAGGCCTAGTGTTGCCTTTGAGCTTGTCCCCAGACAGTGCAGTACCGTGCTGCGGTGGGAATACAGCACCCCTTTGGGGTTGCCCGTGGTGCCCGAGGTATAACAAAGACTGCTGGCACTGTTTTCATCGAGTTCCGGCCAGTCGTAACTTTCTGGCTCACCCTCTATCAACTCTTCATAGCAGCGCACATTTTTTAGTGAGGTTTCAGGCATCGCCTCCTTGCTGGTCAACACCACAAAACCTCGTACCGTTTTCAATTCGTCCTGTAACTGCTCTAGCATTGGCACAAAGGCGGGGTCGACAAATACCCACTGATCTTCAGCGTGATTGGCGATGTAGGAAACCTGTTCGGGAAAGAGCCGGGGGTTGATAGTATGGCAAACATAACCCGAGCAGCTGATCGCATAATACAATTCAAAGTGGCGATAGTCGTTCCAGGCCAGTGTGGCGATACGATCACCCGGCGCGCAACCGAGCTTTGCCAAGGCATTTGCCAATTGGTGAACACGCGTAAAAGCCTTGCCAAAGGTGGAGCGATGCCGTGGATTATCCCCTGTTACTGAGACTATTTCGGTATCGGGAAAAACCCGAGCGGCGAATTTCATAATCGAAGTTATGGTGAGGGCGTCATCCATCATTTGACCTAACATAGCGTTGCTCCTGGTGTTATTTTGTCTTTAATAGCAGCCCGGCAGTCTACCATAGCCCTGTCTTTCAGCTCGCTTCAAACGCCTGATATTGATTGCGTGAAAACGTGATTTCAGTCCATGGCAGCTCAGGGGGGCATCGCGTATCATCACGCCAGCGGCTAACCAGCGACAACCCAGTAACGTCGCTTGCCATGCAAGCAATTTCATCACCCCCCTGCCGCAATTAACCCACGAGGATATAGCCTTGAATACAACCGTCAAAATAAAGCTTATTGTTTCAGGTGCACTACTGACACTGAGCCTGAGTAGTGGCGCGGCAGATATTGCTGCGGGTAAAACCAAGGCCGGTATGTGTGCCGGCTGCCACGGTAGCGCGGGTATTAGCGCCATGGATATGTGGCCGAATCTTGCCGGTCAGAAAAGCGCTTATCTGGCGAACCAGCTTAAAGCCTTTCGTGACGGCTCACGTAGTGATCCGGTAATGAATGCCCAGGCAAAAGCGCTGACGGATGCCGATATTGATAATCTCTCCGCTTACTACAACAGCCTCAAGTAAGCCCTTCGAGCCAATGTCTTAGCGGTGTACCTCATTAGCCGCTAAGACATTGTTTGTCGCTTTTTACTCTGCCACTGCCGCTGTCATTCTACGGCGCTTTATTCTCGACAATCTCGCAAACAATGTGCTCGAGATATTCAAAATCGGGAATCAACACCTCTTCGCCATCAACACTCACCAACATTTGCACACCCGGTTTATCACTCGGCGAACTCTCGAGTGCCATCTCCGCCTCTAAGCGAAGGCGCAAGGCACGGGGAAAGCTGGTGACGAGCAGTGCGTAAAACCCCGTTGCCGACGCTTTAAAAACGGCATTACAAATCACGATTTTCAACTCTTTATCGAGCGGCGGCCGCTGCCCGCTGTAAATACTGTCGAAAGATAAGAGGGGGATAATTTGATCACGCCAGCTAATCCAGCCATAACAGTGTGGACTGGTAGCCGCCTTATCCAGCAGCAAATCATCAGCGCCCTGCTCTCCCCAGTTCAATACTTCTGCCACGGCAACCTGGGGCACCAACAACGCGCCGTCAACAACCGGCAGTAACAAGCTATTTACCTGTAACAAAGAGGCATCAGCCTCACCAGGCTCCGCCTTCAGTACCATCTTATTCTCTACCACAAACCACTCCTCTGGACGGTACAGCGCCACGATTCGATTCGGCAGCTAACAATTTAACGAAGGCTGCGCGCAATTGATCAACATTACCGCTCTGGTTAAAAGCACCGCGCTCCAGCACGGCCTCAGACAATGCCGGCACCGTGCAATCTGTCGGGGACTGGACGAGCACGCTGCCACCTTTTTCACGAATGGCACGAGATCCGAGAACACCGTCATCACCCATACCACTAAACACAATCATGCCGCAGGCCGCGCCATATTCATTGGCCAGCTCCGCTGCCACCCCATCAATATTCGGTGCGTAGGGCCCAGGCCAGGGTGAGGGTAATGTCCTCACCTGACCATTGGGCAGTGCTATGCGCTGCTCGGGAGGCACCACGGTTACGCTGCCGATGGTCAGCAGGTTACCGGCAAGAGCCATCTGCGCTCGCCACTGGGTATTGCGGGTGATCATTTTAACCAGCTGATCAGCCTGCTCGGCCTCGATATGTTGAGCGTAGACAAAAGCCACACCATGATAAGAATCCAGACCCTCTAAAAACGCTCGAACGGCCTGCAAGCCACCGGCGGAGGCCGCCAATAACCAGACATTTTGTGCGCGGCTGGCCTCGCATGATCGTTGATAATCGCACGTTAAAGCCTTGAGTTTTTGTTCTACAGAACGGCGCCAAAGTACACTGTTTGATACGCCAACCGGCCCCACCTTATAAACCAGCAAGGGCTGATTGGTAGATACCGCCACCTCATTTTCGTCCGTCAGCCAGGCATCAACTTCAGCACCCGCCACGCGCACGGCACTATCCCAGGTCAGTGCACTACAGTGTGTAATACTCAGCCCGCAAGCTTCAACCACTGCCCGCAGCGCAGTGCGTTGGCGCGTATCCGCCAGCACGATACCAATGCGTGGCATGGCGGTACAAGTGACCGCAGCGGGCTTAAGCGACGCCAAGATGGAGTAACTCATCCATTAAGCCCAGCAATTCATCTTCCTGGTAGGGCTTACCTAAAAACTTGTTAACACCAAGGCTCGTCGCGCGCTGCTGGTGTTTTTCACCGGTACGCGAGCTGATCATAATTATCGGTAGATGGGCAAAGGCCTCCGAGTCACGCACCACCCGCGCCACCTCAAAGCCGTCCATACGCGGCATTTCTATATCGAGCAACATCAGATCGGGCTTCACCTGAGCCAGCATATCGGTCGCCTCGACACCGTCTTTGGCGGTGACAACGTGGAAGCCCTTTCTCTCGAGAACCCGTGAGGTGACTTTGCGCACGGTCACTGAATCATCGACCACCATAATCGTTTTTGGCCCAGTACTCGTGTTGGCGGGAGTTTCAAGAGAGTCTTCGCCCAGCAGATCAGCAACCTGCTGCGGGCTTTTGAGAAGGGATATCTCCCCCTTAGAACGCAATAACGAGGGCAGATCGAGAATAACCACGACATCGCCACTGGCGAGAATGGTCGCCCCCGCCACGCCACGCACATTGCGGAACTGAGCACCCAGGCCCTTAATAATAATTTCCTGCTTGCCCTCAATAGCTTCGACCTGAACCGCATAGCGGTAGTGGTCGACCTCGACCAGCACCATCATCACCTTACCCGAGAGTGCAACAGGTGCTTCGTCCTCCCCGTGTAACAAACTACCTAGAACACAAAGCTGATATTCGAGGCCGGCATATTCGAGTCGCTTGTCCGCTGTACTATTGATAGCATCAAGCTCTGTAGCACTCAATTGCGTAACGCCGACAATACTGTTTAAAGGCAGGGCATAGCGGCTTTCGCCTTCTTTCACCAGCAGCGCATTATTGACGGAGACGGTGAACGGCAGCCGAATTGTAAACTCCACCCCCTGGCCAAGCGTCGACTCAATGGAGATAGAGCCACCGAGCTCATGTACCTCCGTTTTCACCACATCCATGCCGACACCGCGACCCGAGACCTGGCTGACGCTCGTCGCTGTCGAAAAGCCCGGTTGGAAAATCAAACGTAACAATTCGCTATCGCTGGCTTTTGTGTCTGCGGTGATCATCCCTTTATGGATCGCCTTATCGCGAATAGCCGCGACATCAAGCCCTTTGCCATCATCGGCGACGGTAATCACCACCTCGCCACCCTCACGCTGGAAGGACAGAGAAATATTGCCTTCACCGGGCTTGCCCGCTGCCAGTCGCTGCGCGCTGCTTTCTATGCCATGATCAATGGCATTGCGCAGCATGTGTTCGATGGGCGTAATAATTTTTTCCAACACCGAGCGATCCATTTCGCCTTCGATATTGTGCAGACCCAGACTGACCTGTTTGCCCAACTCCTGGCCCACCTGTCGGACAATGCGCCGCAGGCGAGGTACCAGACGAGAAAAGGGCACCAGTCGCGTCTTCATCAGGTTTTCTTGCAGATCCTGGGTTATGCGAGACTGCATTAACAACAGTCCTTCGACGGCCTGGGATTTTTCTAACAGAGTGTTTTTTAAATCCTGTAAATCCGAGCCCGACTCCTCCAGCCCCTGAGACAGTTGCTGCAGTTGTGAATAGCGGTCCAGCTCCAGCGGGTCAAAACCGGCACTCTGTGACGATTCAATTTGCTCCCGGCGAAATTGAATTTGCGCTTCCGTTTGACGACCCAGTTGCCGCACCTGGTTGCGCAAACGGGTAATCGTCTCTTCCATTTCATCCAGGGCGGCGGCTGATTCTCCCACCCCTTGCTCAACTCGTCCACGAGCGATACTGGCTTCTCCCGCCAGGTTGACCAAATCATCCAGTACCTGCGCGGGGATTTTGACCGATTCCTGCACGACGACCGCCGGCTTCGCTCGGGCTGCCGGTGGCGCGGCGACTACAGGCTCAGGCCTCGAAATAATCATTGCGGGTAAGTCGACCGTTAGCTCTGGCTCAGTACTTGCCGGCTCGGGTAGTGCAGCCTCATCAAGCTCTACTTCGACGGCCGTCTCTTTAAGTATTGCGTCGTCGAGCACTTTATCTTCAAGAACTTCATCTTCAAGAACTTCATCTTCAAGAGCTTCGTCCTCAAGCCCCTCATCGGTAGGCAGCTCAAGACTGGCCACAGGTTCCTGTGGCGCCATAAGCTCGGGAGCAACTTCAACGGTCGATGTGGCGTCTAACTCTTCCCCTACCTCTACAGCAGGTAGCGCATCGCCCGATTTAACGCTTTCAACAATGCTCACGAGCTCGTCATAGCGGGCAAACAACGGGGCAAAGACACCGGCCGCGCCACTCGATAGCTGACTTTCCTCACGTAAAATGAGTGATTCCAGGTCATGGCTCAAATCACCCAACAAACGCATGCCCGCCATTCTGGCACCGCCTTTGACGGTGTGGAGTGCTCGGTTCAGGGCCTCTGCCTGGCTGACATCACTGGGTTCATCCCGCCAAACCTGCAGCGCGTGTTCAATATCTTCGAGCAGGCCATCAACCTCCTCAAGAAAAAATGGCAGGGCGTCGGGGTCATGCACTTCACCCGCCATGCGGCTGACCAGCTCATTACTACTCATGGGCTGTTGGGCGGCTGGCGCTGTAGCATCGAAAGCTAGCGGCGTTTGCCCAGTGTCGACCGGCAGCGGAGCATCTGGCTCAATTTCTGGCTCAATTTCTGGCTCAATTTCTGGCTCGAGTTCGGATTGAAGTTCCGGCTCAAGCACTTGCAGCTCTTCGACCGTCCGTAGCGCAGCACCAGACTT
>Ga0105358_10000893_pt1 | contig 15539 bp, 11 predicted proteins | sample GOMGulsemesocosm_5_FD_83509 | JGI IMG/M metagenome (GOLD analysis project Ga0105358, IMG submission 83509) | Methane-oxidizing microbial communities from mesocosms in the Gulf of Mexico - GOM15C Gulf of Mexico | ecosystem: Environmental > Aquatic > Marine > Cold seeps | place: Gulf of Mexico... | reverse complement strand
TTCCCTCCATATTCTGTGGGTGAAGCTGGTCGCATGGGGTTCACTGGTCGTCGTGAAGTTGGTCATGGTAAATTGGCATGGCGCGCAATTCGTCCTATCTTGCCAACAAAAGAAGAATTCCCTTATACAATCCGCGTTGTTTCTGAAGTAACAGAATCAAACGGTTCGTCTTCAATGGCGACTGTATGTGGTACGTCTTTATCTTTGATGGATGCTGGTGTTCCTTTGAAACGCCCTGTTGCGGGTATCGCAATGGGCTTGATCAAAGAAGACGACGGCTTTGCTGTTCTGTCTGACATCTTGGGTGATGAAGATCACTTAGGGGATATGGACTTTAAAGTTGCAGGTACTGAAGAAGGTATCACGTCTTTACAAATGGACATTAAAATTACATCGATCACAGCTGAAATCATGCAAATTGCATTGGATCAAGCGCGCGACGGTCGTAACTTTATCCTTGGTGAAATGGCAAGCGCGATTACATCTGGTCGTGAAGGCGTTTCTGAGAATGCACCACGCATTACACAGTTCAAAATCAATAAAGATAAAATCCGCGAAGTTATCGGTACAGGCGGTAAAGTCATCCGTCAAATCACTGAAGAAACGGGCGCAAAAATCGATATTGAAGATGACGGTACGATCCGCGTTGCTGCAATCGATCAAGAAGCTGGCCAAAAAGCCGTTGATTGGATCCAAGGCATTGTTGCTGAACCAGAAATCAATAAAATCTATCGTGGCAAGGTCATGAAGGTTATGGATTTCGGCGCATTTGTAAACTACATGGGCACACGTGATGGCTTGGTTCACATTTCTGAACTAAAAAATGAACGTGTTGCACAAGTGGCTGATGTCATCAAAGAAGGTGATGAAGTTTGGGCTAAATTGATCGGTATTGATGACCGCGGTAAAGTTAAACTTTCAATGCGTGTTGTGGATCAAGAAAGTGGCGAAGACATCACTGAAGATGTTGGTGAACGTCGCCCTCGTGGCGAAGGCGAAGGGGACAAATCTGATAAACCTCGTCCTCCACGTCGTCCACGTCGTGACTAAGAATTGAGTTTACTCTTTTCTAAATGATTGAGAACCCTTTGAGCGCTTCGGCCTCAAGGGGTTTTCTTTGGCCTGATTTCGCCTTATTCATTGCTATAACAGTGTGATTTTGCTATCGAGCATATAAAGGTTCATATAGATGAGTTTACCGGAGAGATTGAACATGACGGAATACCGTACAACACTGACGCATTATCTGATTGAAGAACAACGCAAACGTAAAGGCGAAGGCGTCTTAACGCTTTTGTTGGCGGATGTCATGACCGCATGTAAAACCATTTCTGATCTGGTTGATCATGGCGAACTTGCTGGTGCCTTAGGCTCTCAAGGTACTGAAAATGTACAAGGCGAAGTACAGAAAAAATTGGATGTGCAATCCAATGAATTGTTCAAATTTTGTAACACCATTGGTGGACATTTGGCAGGCATGGCATCGGAAGAAGAAGATGACATCGTAACCGTTCCAGCAGAATACCGTGGTCGTTATCTTTTGTTATTTGATCCATTAGATGGATCTTCAAATATTGATGTGAATGTTTCGGTTGGATCAATCTTTTCGATCTTGCGTTGCCCCGAAGGTATAGAGGCCCCAACGGCCGCAGATTTTTTACAACCAGGTACAGAACAAGTCTGTGCGGGTTACACTGTTTATGGCCCTTCAACCATGTTGGTGATTACCACAGGCAATGGTGTCAGCGGTTTCACTATGGATCGCAATGTAGGTGAGTTTTTCTTAACTCATCCGAATATGACCATTCCGACAGAAACCAGTGAGTTTGCCATTAACATGTCAAATATGCGCCATTGGGAATCACCTGTTAAGCGTTATATTGATGAATGTTTGCAAGGGTCTGAAGGTCTGCGTAAACGCGATTTCAATATGCGTTGGGTGGCATCTATGGTGGCTGACGTTCACCGTATCATGTGCCGTGGCGGTGTGTTCATGTATCCGATTGATGATCGTATTCGTGAAAAAGGCGGCAAGTTACGCCTGATGTATGAAGCCAATCCGATGTCCTTCATTATTGAACAAGCCGGCGGTGTATCATCAACAGGGCGTGAACGTATTATGGATATTGCCCCATCAGAATTACATCAACGTGTACCAGTAATTTTGGGATCAAAATCTGAAGTCGAACGTATCGTTGGCTATCATGCTGATGAAGAATAGATAAATTCAAGTTATATGAAATTATATAAAGGGAGCTGATTTTTCAGCTTCCTTTTATATTGGCGATTAAATTTATAATGCTGCATCGCAAGAGGAAATAATATTTAAGTAAACTTCATTCGTAAAAACAAAAAGCTAACTAGTTGCTGCAATGCAGTGTCTTTTTTTTGAATTAAAATTGTCATTTAAATCGGATAAACTAAGTTCAATTAATAAAAAAATAGTATTTTGCTCTAACTTTTAGGAAGGCAAATTCTATGGCCTATAGCTCACGCTCTCCCTATGTTATAGGGGCGCACTTTTATGCAAAATATGGATATGATGAAGCACTGCGTCACGTATCCACAAACTTATCACCACAAGTCAGTGATCAAGATGGCGCATTTTGGAAGTCTGTTTTGGGTGTTCTTGAAGATTTGCACATGGATGAGACACAAGGAAATCACGCCTGTGCAGCCTTAAAACCCAAAAGGCCTCCGTTTGCTATTCACATGAATGTAGAGGCCTAAAAGATAAGACCTTCCCTGATCATAACAAATGTATCAGGGAAGGTCTTATTTGCTTTAATCATCACCCATTTTAAGGGCTGCAATGAAGGCTGTTTGCGGAATTTCAACTTTACCAAATTGACGCATTTTCTTTTTGCCCTTCTTTTGCTTTTCCAAAAGTTTTTTCTTACGGCTGATATCACCACCATAACATTTGGCTGTAACATCTTTGCGCATGGCAGAAATTGTTTCGCGGGCAATGACTTTACCGCCAATGGCCGCTTGAATTGGAATTTTAAACAACTGTCGAGGGATTAAATCTTTAAGACGTGAACAAACTTGGCGTCCTCGGCTCTCAGATTGGGCTCTATGTGACATAAATGCCAATGCATCGACGGGTTCTGCATTGACCAAAATGGAAATTCTGACCAAGTCACCTTCGCGATATTCATCTACTTCATAATCAAAGCTGGCATAACCACGCGTACATGATTTTAAACGATCATAAAAATCAAACACGATTTCGTTCAAGGGCAGGCGATAAACAGCCATTGCACGTGAACCGACATAAGTTAATTCGATCTGTTCACCACGGCGTTCAGTACAAAGTTGTAAAACAGGACCGAGATATTCATCTGGCACCATGATGGTGGCTTGAATCCAAGGTTCTTCAATGGCATTAATTTTTGTAACATCAGGCATATCTGCTGGATTATGCAATGTCAGGGTTGAACCATCATTCATGAACATGTGATACACAACAGAAGGTGATGTTGTGATGAGATCCAGATCATATTCGCGCTCTAAGCGTTCTTGGATGATTTCAAGGTGGAGCAAACCTAAGAAGCCACAGCGAAAACCAAAACCAAGTGCGGCAGAACTTTCTGGTTCAAAATGGAATGAAGCATCATTGAGGTGTAATTTACCTAATGCATCGCGCAAATCTTCAAAATCGGCCGCATCAACGGGGAAAAGACCACACCATACAACGGGTGTTGAAGGTTTAAACCCTTCAAGCGCTTGGGCTGCTGGGTTTTTGGTTTCTGTAATCGTGTCACCGACCGCCGCATCCGCAACGGATTTGATAGATGCTGTAAAATAACCGACTTCGCCAGGGCTTAATTGGTCTAATTTTTCCATTTTGGGCTTGAAACAACCCACTTGATCGACCTGATATTCAAAACCGGTGTTCATGAAAGATATCTTCATGCCACGTTTTAAAACACCATCTTTAATGCGAACTAGGGTCATAACGCCAAGATAGGGGTCGTACCAACTGTCAACGATTAAGGCTTGAAGCGGTTTATCTGTATCACCGACGGGTGCGGGTAGGGTTTTAACGATGTCTTCAAGTACCTGTTCACAATTGAGGCCGGTTTTGGCAGATACCAAAACAGCATCAGATGCATCGATACCGATGACATCTTCAATTTGTTGTTGAATGCGTTCGGGTTCAGCCGCAGGAAGATCGGATTTATTTAAGACGGTGATGATCTCATGGTTGCTTTCAATGGCTTTATAAACATTGGCCAAAGTTTGGGCTTCAACCCCTTGTGTCGAATCGACCACCAGCAGGGAGCCTTCACAAGCCGCAAGGGAGCGCGATACTTCATAGGCAAAATCCACGTGACCGGGGGTGTCCATCAGGTTTAACTGATAGACTTCACCATTGTTTGCCGTATATTTTAAACGCACAGTCTGTGACTTAATGGTGATGCCACGTTCGCGCTCAATGTCCATATTATCAAGGACTTGTTCTTGCATCTCGCGCTCTTCTAAACCACCGCATAGGTGGATCAAGCGATCGGCCAAAGTTGATTTGCCGTGATCGATGTGAGCAATGATAGAAAAATTCCGGATATGAGACAGGTCGGTCATGTGTAGTATCACTTATATAGTGTGGAGTTGTCAGCGCCAGAACATAAGCTTTTGTCCATAAATACGCAACCATATCAATGCATGATGGCAATAAAGTTATTTATAAAGCAAGGTTGCGGTTTGGAAAAATTAGATGCATTGTAATTTCACAACAAAAAAAAGACTAAAAATATAATATTATATGCCTCTGGGAGGCTTATGAACGCGGAGGGTTGAGATGCTTTAATCCAACAAACGCATGTAGATAATTGAAACGTGGCGATTGAGGTATAAAAGCTCTAAGAACTTTAAAAGAGATCAAGGGAGGTGAAATTGAAGGACGAGTCTGTCGCAATGGCACAGCAAAAGGTGTCTAATTCAGAAAAAATGGATGAAAAAGTTACTGAAGTCATTCAAAAAATTGCCGTCGACGCGGGTGATATCGTTATCGAAATTGCGGATGTTGCAGGCAATATCGAAGATGTTACTGCACGCATCAACCGACAAACCGATAGCTTTAATCTGGTGCGCGAAGCCGCAAGCGCGATGGCGCAAGCCAAAGATGAGATTGCAGCAGCGGCTGGAACGTCATTGGATGTTGCCCAAAAAGCAAACCAAGATGTATCAGAATCGCGCAGTAAAGTTGAAGTGTCGCTTGGCAATATCCAGACGCTGGTTGATTTTGTGCGCAACATTGAAGAACGCCTGACAGGATTGAACGCTGCACTTGAAGACGTGCGTGGTGTCTCAACTGTGATTCAAAAAATTGCATCACAAACGGCCTTGCTTGCGTTGAATGCAACGATTGAAGCCGCGCGTGCAGGTGAGGCGGGTAAAGGTTTTGCTGTTGTGGCAGGGGAAGTGAAAAACCTTGCTGGTCAAACAGCTAAGGCCACAGAACAAATTGATCATACTTTGGAGGGGCTCGGCTCTCAAGTTGAATTGCTGATGGGTGAAAGTTTGCGTGGGGTCGAAAATGCGGCTGCTGCACAAGAAGGCACAAAAGATATTGGAGATGCCATTAATCTCGTTGGGGAAGCCATTGGTAAAGTTGATGGTGAATTGGCCAATATCAATCACGCAACATCTGCTATTGATGGGCATGTTGAAGGTGTCGTAACCCAGCTTGAGGAAATGAGTAAACGTGCCGAAGAAAATCGCAAAGATTTGGGCGACTGCAATGTACGTATCAGTAAATTACGAGATTTTGGGGCAAACCTTATTCAACTGACCAATCAGTTGGGTGTGGAGACGGTTGATAGTTTCTTCATCAATCAAATTGTTGACGGAGCGAATGAAGTTCAAGCCATTTTTGAAAAAGCGGTCGAAAAAGGCGAAATTTCAATGGATGATTTGTTTGATCAAGAATACGCACCGATCGAAGGCACGAATCCAACGCAATATACAACGAATGCCATCGCTTTTTTAGATAAGTATCTACCAGCGGTTCAAGAACCGATTAAGAAATCGAATGATAAAATCGTTTTTGGCGCATGTGTGGATAATAACGGCTATTTGCCTGTTCATAACTTGATTTTCTCTCAACCTCAAAAATCAGGTGAGGTTGAATGGAATACGGCGAACAGTCGAAATCGTATGATCTTTAATGATCAAGTTGGCTTATCCGCAGGGACAAACCAAAAAAGATTCCTTGTACAGGCCTATCGCCGCGATATGGGTGGGGGCACATTTGTGATGATGAAAGATGTGTCTGCACCGATCTTCGTTCAAGGGCGTCATTGGGGCGGCATGCGGTGTGGGTACAAGCTTGGTTAGGCTTGAAATACTGTTTTGTTAAATTGAACGGGGTAAGTTTTAAGCTTACCTCGTTTTTTTGATTGAGAAATCATAACAACATGGATTATGAATAGCTTAGAGACGTTCAATTTAAAGGAAGACTCCTATGTCTGAAGGCCCAATCCATGCCTATCGTGATTTATTAGCACGTGGCGATATTCATCCGGATATGGCGCAAGAATTGGCAGTTGAAAAGTTACAACTTCTGCATCATGCCTTGAAGTCGTATGAGCCCACATCAGGGGAAACAGGTTGGCGGGCGCGGTTTGGATTGTTGCGCAGAGCCGAAGTGCCAACACCGCCGCAAGGCCTGTATGTGTACGGGGATGTGGGACGCGGAAAATCTATGCTGTCAGATTTGTTTTTTGACGGCGCACCCGTAACAGCGAAACGCAGGGTGCATTTTCATGCTTTTATGCGCGAAGTCCATGAACGCCTAAAAGGTATTAGAGAAGAAAAAAATACCAAAGATGAGGACCCGATTGTCATATTGGCAAAAGAATTAGCCGATGAAGCCTGGTTATTATGTTTTGATGAGTTTCAAGTGAACAATATTGCGGATGCGATGATTCTGGGGCGTTTGTTCAAAATCTTGTTTGCAAAAGGGGTTGTTGTGGTTGCCACATCAAACCGAGCGCCCAGCGACCTTTATAAAAACGGGTTACAACGTGAGCGGTTTTTACCTTTCATTGATATGATTAATGAAAAATTAGATGTTATGGAATTGGCCAGTCACACAGATTATCGCCTTGGGCGTGAAATGGGTGAACAAATCTATTTCTACCCTTTAGGAATTGATGCGCGCGATGAATTACGGGCGTGTTTTGAAGAATTGACCAAAGGTCAAGCGCGCGCCGATTATATATTGATTAAATCAAGACGCATTGAAGTGCCGCTTTGTCATGAGCATGTGGCCTATTTCAGTTTTGAAGATTTATGTATGAAACCCTATGGCGCAGGGGTTTATTTGGAATTGGCCGCTTTGTTTGATGTGATCTTTATTGAAAATATTCCAAAACTCAGTCCGCAAAACCGCAATGAAGCAGAACGCTTTGTAAATCTTATTGATGCGTTTTATGAACATAAAGTGAAACTGGTTTGTTCTGCGGATGCCTTACCTGACACGTTATATGAAAAAGGCGAGGGCGCATTCGAGTTTCAACGTACTGTCTCGCGCCTCATGGAAATGCAATCAGATGATTATTTAGGCGCTCAACATTTAACTTAATAGCCCTATGCCTTAGTACATATTATGTGTGAGCCGTTTGCGCTCATAAATTTCATATTATCATGCGCGATCGAATGAATTCATTTGACGGCTCTTTAAAATTGTATAATATTTTTCATAGCAATTTTAAAGAGCAATCAGGAGTCGCTATGATATCTCGCAGAGCATTGATAAAAACATCCACGGCATGTTTAGCGGTCCCGCTTGTCTTTTCTAGTCAAAAAATGGCATGGGGAAATGATGAAAAATTAAAAGTTCGAAAAAACTTAATGACACTTGGCGATAACGATCCATTTTTTGAACAGTATGGCGAAGCTGTAAAGGCCATGCATGCGCTACCTACATCCGATTTAAGAAGTTGGTGGGGACAAGCAACGATCCATGCAAATTACTGCCAACATGGAACTTTAAATTTTGCAGCGTGGCATCGTCCGTACATCACTCTTTTTGAGGATATATGTGGACAGTTGATTGGTGACCCGAGCTTCACTCTGCATTATTGGGATTGGAGTGAGAAAAAAGGCATCATTCCAAACCCTTTTTATGATCGTGATAATTTAAATGTTGCCTACTGGAAAGACCCAGGTAAATACGATGGCATCAACTGGGGGCCTATTGATAGTATCGGCATTCGTGCACTCGACCAAGGTGTAGGGCTACAGAGTGACCCGGCCCGTGCAGGTAATTTTGCACGTGATGAATTAAAAGATATCTTGAGTCAAAATGACTTCAAAGTTTTCACGAATATGCTAGAATCTCAACCCCATAATACGGCTCATGTCATTGTTGGATTTCCGCCTAAAGGACTTGCTGGACATATGGGAGAGGGGCTCTCACCGTTAGATCCTATTTTTTGGATGCACCATTGCATGGTTGATTATATGTGGGCGAGCTGGCAGGCCAGTGGGAACATTACACAAGATGTCGATTAGACATACAGTGGCATGTATGTTAATCAATACGGTAAGCCCGTGACTTATACTTCAAAAGAGGTGCGTGATTTTAAAGCAATGGGCTTCACCTATGAAAATTTGAATTTTAATGCAGATTCTAGAGCGTCATTATTTAAAGGCGTTACAAAAACAAATTCAATTCAAAAATCAATGGCAGCACTTTTAAGCGGACAAAAGCTTAAAACGATTGGTGAAACGAAAAAAATCGTCACGAATAGTGTGAATTTACAAAGCAGTATTAAAGTATCCACGCCCAAGTTATTGAACTCTTTAAACCAAACACGGATATTTAAAACAGCAGGCATTACTAAAACTCCGGCTTTGGCTTCAGAAGGGGCACGGATTCTTGCCGTCTTGAAAAATGTAAGCTGGCCCACAGGGGGCAGCAGCGGCCTAGTGGTAAATGTATTTGTAAATGCGCTACATTTAACACCCGAGACACCAACAACTGACCGTCATTATGCAGGTACATTTAGTTTCTTTGGCAGTAAAGCCATGATGAAAAAAATGGATCATAAAGGGCATACCATCATGATTGACATAACAGAACCTTTAAGAGATCAAGCTGAAACAGGGCGTGCATCAGATGAAATCACAATTCAATTTATGCCTCTAAATGCTTCAGGGAATGAAAAAAATTCCGCAACATTTACGATTGAAGACCTTGAAATTGTCGTATCATAATAACCATATGTTTTGAGAGATTTCATGGAGTTTGGTAATGCCCTCGATTACGGTTGCTCATAAAAAAAAATGTTCCACATGGAAGCAAATGGTTTTGTTTTGTTTTCTTGGGACTGCTTTGCTGAGTATGCCTGTGTATGCGCAAGTTGTATCTTCACGGGTTGTGACGCCTGATCAAGAAATATCAATCCCCCTTCAAATGAAGACAAATCATTTGAAGGGGGATTTGGTTCGTATTAAATATAAAGCCCTGACTGATACGAGAAAAAACCCTTATCTTATACAAGTGTTTATGGGGGGGGATTCTATAATAAACTCAACTGATAAATCTAAAATGGATGATTTAAATCAGCGAACGATTGGGTTGATCGCGCATTATTTCCCTTTAAGGAAAAATCAAACAGGGGAAGTTATCTTGAGATTGTTGGCCCCATTGACATCAAAAAAAAATCCTTTGGAATTATCATTTAAGATGATTGCAATACATCCAGACGGTCATGTCAAAAATGCGGCCATAGAGATTACGTCAGTGGCATTGCTTGCGAACTAATTTTCTTATTCATAAGTGAGTTTTAATTTTAAGGTGCGCACAAGTTTTCTTTTAATATAGTCCTTTATTACAGGGTATCAGCAATGTCTTTAGAAGTAATCTAAGATGTAACTATGCGTTAATCGGGGGGAACGTATGTGCCTTATGCATGGCGGCTGTATCGAATCGTAATATTATTGAAAATTTATAATACGAGAAATATTATTAAACCCTAGAGCTTCTCTGGCTTTTCGAATATTCCAATGGAAGACAGGGCAGGTGTATAAAGTCTTGGTATGACCACTCTCGCTTAAAGTCTAGCGTTTCTGCGGGGTTAGCTAGGGCAATTTTTGGAAACAATCCTTGCCCTGAGTGCCAAATCACGCTACTAAGTTCCCATAGGTTTTTAGGACTCCCAGCTGAGGGATTATTCCTTGGCGAGAGTCCGTTTTTTACATTTAACCGGATCGAGGGAAGATTCTCCATGGCACGGAATAAGATTGCGTTAATCGGCGCTGGCAACATCGGCGGTACTCTAGCTCACCTAGCAGCATTAAAAGAATTGGGCGACATCGTCCTGTTTGATATTGCTGACGGTATCCCACAAGGTAAAGGTTTGGACATTGCTGAGTCCTCTCCTGTTGATTGCTTCAACGCATCTATCTCAGGTACAACTGATTACAAAGACATCGCAGGCGCGGACGTTATTATCGTTACCGCAGGCGTTGCACGTAAGCCTGGTATGAGCCGTGATGACCTTATTGGCATCAATGCAAAAGTTATGAAATCAGTAGGCGAAGGCATCAAAGCACATGCACCAGACGCGTTTGTGATTTGTATCACAAACCCGCTTGATGCGATGGTTTGGGCATTGCGCGAAGTTTCTGGTTTACCTCATCACAAAGTTGTCGGCATGGCCGGCGTTTTGGATTCTGCACGTTTCCGTTATTTCTTAGCTGAAGAATTCAACGTTTCTGTTGAAGATGTAACAGCTTTCGTTCTTGGCGGTCACGGCGATACAATGGTTCCATTAGAACGTTATTCAGCTGTTGCAGGTATTCCAATTCCTGACCTGATTAAAATGGGTTGGACAACACGTGAAAAGATGGACGAAATCGTTCAACGTACACGTGATGGCGGCGCTGAAATCGTTGGCTTGTTGAAAACAGGTTCTGCATTTTACGCACCTGCTGCTTCTGCAATCCAAATGGCTGAAGCTTACCTTAAAGATCAACGTCGCTTGTTGCCTTGTGCAGCTTGGGTTGATGAAGGTAAATACGGTCAAGACGGCATCTATGTCGGTGTTCCAACAATCATCGGTGCAAATGGTATCGAAAAAATTGTTGAAATCGATTTAAACGCTGAAGAACAAGAAATGTTCGACAATTCGATTAAAGCTGTTAAAGGCCTGATCGAAGCGACTAAAGAACAAATGGCAAAATAATAAAGTGGGGGTGGCAAAAAGCTACCCCTTCTTATTTATGGGAAACGTTCAAATAATCATCCTGGGGGAATTCCTCCAAATTTGAGGCAAAGCAAAGATGAATATTCATGAATATCAAGCTAAGCAGCTTCTTAAAAAGTACGGTGTAACTGTACTTGAAGGTGGTGTAGCATACACAGCCGAAGAAGCGCGTAGCGCAGCAGAAAAACTGGGCGGTCCAGTTTATGTGGTTAAGTCACAAATCCATGCCGGTGGGCGTGGTAAAGGTAAATTTAAAGAAGCGGCCGCGGGCGACGCTGGCGGCGTTCGCGTTGTAAAATCAGTCGATGCAGTTGCTGAAAATGCGAAGCAAATGCTTGGTAATACTTTGGTTACTCACCAATCTGGTGAAGAAGGCAAAGAAGTTAAACGCGTTTACATCGAAGACGGTTGCGACATTCGCACTGAACTTTATCTTGCTCTTTTAGTTGATCGTGCATCTGACAGCGTAACAATCATGGCTTCGACTGAAGGCGGCATGGATATTGAAGAAGTTGCAGAATCAACTCCTGAAAAAATCATGATGGTTTCTATCGACCCAGCGACAGGCATTATGCCTTTCCATACACGCCAAGTTGCGTTTGGATTGGGCCTTAAAGGCGCACAGGTTAAATCTTGTTCAAAGATTTTGGCCAGCCTTTATAACGCTTTTGTTGACCTTGACGCTTCTATGCTCGAAATCAACCCGTTGGTCGTAACGGGTGCGGATGAGCTGGTTGCGCTTGATGCGAAAATGAACTTCGATCCAAATGCACTTTATCGCCAAAAAACGGTTGAAGCATTGCGTGACGAAGACGAAGAAGATGCGATGGAACTTGAAGCGTCTAAACATGACCTCAACTACATCAAACTTGATGGTACAATCGGTTGTATGGTGAACGGTGCTGGTCTTGCGATGGGCACAATGGACATCATTAAATTGAAAGGCGGCGCGCCTGCTAACTTCCTTGATGTTGGTGGTGGTGCGACGAAAGAACGTGTAACAGAAGCGTTCAAGTTGATCCTTTCAGATCCAAATGTTGAAGGTATTTTGGTTAATATCTTCGGTGGTATCATGCGTTGTGACGTGATCGCTGACGGTGTTGTGGCTGCGGCCCGCGAAGTAAGCTTGAATGTTCCTCTCGTTGTTCGTCTTGAAGGTACTAACGTAGAGCAAGGCAAGAAAATCTTGTCTGAATCTGGTTTGCCAATCATTACTGCTGATAACCTTGCTGACGCTGCTGAGAAAGTAGTGAAAGCCGTGAAGGAGGCTGCGTAACATGGCATGTCTTATTAATAGAGACACGAAAGTCATCTGCCAAGGTTTCACTGGCGCTCAAGGTACTTTCCACTCTGAACAAGCAATTGCTTATGGCACCAAAATGGTTGGTGGCGTAACGCCGGGCAAAGGTGGTACGACTCACCTTGATTTGCCAGTATATGACACGGTTGCTGAATGTGTAGAACGCACAGGGGCTACGGCTTCTGTTATTTATGTTCCACCACCATTCGCTGCGGACGCTATTCTTGAAGCAATTGATGCTGAAGTTGAATTGGCTGTTTGTATCACTGAAGGCATTCCAGTCATGGATATGGTTAAAGTGAAACGCGCGCTCATAGGTTCGAACACACGCCTTATTGGTCCAAATTGCCCAGGTGTTATCACGCCGGGTGAATGTAAAATCGGCATCATGCCTGGTCACATTCATCAACGTGGTTCAGTTGGCATTGTATCACGTTCAGGTACGTTGACTTATGAAGCGGTTCACCAAACAACAGCTGCGGGCATGGGTCAAACGACTTGTATCGGTATCGGTGGCGATCCAGTAAATGGAACGAACTTCATCGATTGCTTGGAAATGTTCTTGGCGGATGATGAAACCGAATCTATCGTTATGATTGGTGAAATCGGCGGCAGTGCTGAGGAAGAAGCTTGCGAATTCCTCAAACAGTCTAAAGTGAAAAAACCAATCGTTGGATTTATCGCTGGTGTAACAGCGCCTCCTGGAAAACGTATGGGCCATGCAGGCGCCATCATTTCTGGTGGCCAAGGTACAGCAGAAGCGAAAATGGATGCAATGAGATCAGCAGGCTTTGCGGTTGCAGACTCACCAGCTTCTATCGGTAGCACAATGGTTAAGCTTTTAAACGGTTAATCATTGAGGGATGAGCAATCATCCAATCCTAGTTTTGGGAGAAAGAGTGCGGTTTATTGAACCAAACCGCACTCCTCTAGGGAAAAGAAAAAGATATGGTCGATACCCCTGAATCAGTCTTGAATGGTCAAAATACTGTCTATTTGGCCGAGTTATATACCCGTTATATGAAAGACCCTTCCTCTGTAGATCAGAGTTGGGTTAGCTTCTTCTCAGGACTTCGCGAAGAAGGACTGGAAGCCCTCCAGAATTTAAGTGGTCCAAGTTGGAACAAGCCCAGTCATGGTGTTGTTAACACCGGTGTCAGCGCAGTCACTGCCCCGGTTGCTAATGCGCAACCACAAGCGGGAAGCGTTTATGCAAAGGCGGATGATGAAACAATCCGTGCCGCAACATTGGACTCGATCCGTGCGTTGATGTTAATCCGATCGTATCGTGTTCGCGGTCACTTGATTGCAGGGTTCGATCCCTTGGGTATTGAAGGTAATAATTACCACCCAGAATTAGATCCAAAATCATATGGCTTTACAGAAGCCGACATGGATCGTCCTATTTTTATCGATTTCGTATTGGGCTTAGAGACTGCTTCATTACGTGTAATCGTTGAGAAAATTAAACAAACATATTGCCGTCATATTGGCGTCGAATTTATGCATATTCAGGAACCAGAAGAAAAATCTTGGATCCAACGACGCATAGAATCTACCGATAACAAATCTGAATTTACCGTCAAAGGTAAAACAGCAATCTTGGAACGCTTGACCGAAGCTGAAGGTTTTGAGCAATTCCTCGATAAAAAATATACTGGAACAAAGCGTTTTGGCCTTGAAGGTGGTGAGTCACTCATCCCTGCAATGGAACAAATTTTAAAACGTGGCGCGCAATTGGGTTTGAAAGAAGTTGTCTTGGGTATGCCACATCGTGGTCGCTTGAACATCTTAACAAACGTGATGCACAAGCCGTTTCGCGCCTTGTTTTCTGAATTTCAAGGCAATTCATCAAATCCTGATGATGTAGAAGGCTCGGGCGATGTTAAATATCACCTTGGAACTTCTGCGGACCGTGAATTTGACGGCAATACAATTCACCTGTCATTGACAGCGAACCCATCTCACCTTGAATTGGTCAACCCCGTTGTTCATGGTAAAGTACGTGCCAAACAAGAACAGCTTGGTGGACCACGTTCACAAGTGATGCCTTTGCTTTTGCACGGTGATGCGGCTTATTCGGGCCAAGGAATTGTGCCTGAAGGACATGCGATGTCTGATCTTCGCGGCTATAAAGTCGGCGGGACCATGCATATTATTGTGAATAACCAAATTGGTTTCACAACAGCACCACACTATTCACGTTCTAGCCAATACCCTTCTGATGTTGCGAAAATGGTGCAAGCACCGATTTTCCACGTCAATGGTGATGATCCAGAAGCAGTCGTTCATGTGGCACGCATTGCAACCGAATATCGTCAAGAATTTGGTAAAGATGTTGTTATTGATTTATTCTGTTATCGCCGTCACGGACATAACGAGTCGGATGAACCCATGTTCACCAACCCGCATATGTACAAAACAATTGCGAAGCAAGCGACAACACGTGAAATTTATGCACAGCGCTTAGTTGCTGAAAAAGTTTTGAGCGAACAACAAGTTCAAGATATTTCAGATGATTTCCGCGCACGTTTGGAAGAAGAATTCCAAGCCGCTAATTCTTATAAACCTAATAAAGCCGATTGGTTTGAAGGCAAATGGGAAGGCATGAAAAATGCCCGCGGCGAAGAAGAATCACGCAATGAAGATACGTCTGTATCGGCAGAAATTTTGAATGAAGTAGGTCAGGCGATATCAAAAGGGCCAGATAATTTCAATGTGAATAAAAAGGTTCTGCGCCAACTTAAAGCCAAATCCAAGATGATCGAAACCGGTGAAGGTATCGATTGGGCGACGGGTGAATCTTTGGCCTTTGGCTCGCTCTTGGTTGAAGGGCATAAAGTACGCTTATCAGGCCAAGATTGTGGTCGTGGCACATTCTCTCAACGTCATTCGGTGATTGTGGACCAAGAGACGGAAGAACGTTACCTTCCTCTTGGTAACATTCGTGAAGGTCAGGGCGAATATGAAGTCATCGACAGTCCATTGATTGAATTATCTGTCTTGGGCTTTGAATA
>Ga0105358_10000890_pt1 | contig 15559 bp, 6 predicted proteins | sample GOMGulsemesocosm_5_FD_83509 | JGI IMG/M metagenome (GOLD analysis project Ga0105358, IMG submission 83509) | Methane-oxidizing microbial communities from mesocosms in the Gulf of Mexico - GOM15C Gulf of Mexico | ecosystem: Environmental > Aquatic > Marine > Cold seeps | place: Gulf of Mexico... | reverse complement strand
GAGCACCTTAAGCCCTACCTGCTCCAGACTTTCATCTAGCAACATAAAAACATCAATTTTCTTTACAATTCCATCCTCTTTAAAAGAGGACCTTATAAAATTCATAACATCTTGATTCTGGGCATCTTGAGAAAAACCACTAAATATAACAATCATGCAGGCCTCTTATAAAAATATCATCTCAGCTTTAAATTATAGGATTACGCTTGTCCCCCTGCTTATAAAACCACTTCCACAAAACGAATCATCTGCCCTACTCAATCAAATATTAGTTATCCCCTACCTAAGTAAGATTCAGATAGAGGACTTTGATGAAAAGGACTAAATATTATTTGCTTGGCGTTTTACCAATATCCAGCACACCGAAACGACTTTCATATTGACCAAGAACAGCGCCTAACAATACTGATAGTCGCTTTGCGGCATAAGGGTTAAGCATCATCCTATCGGTTAACACCACATCAAACTCTTTATCTTCTGGCATATTCCAAGTCTGATTTGTCCCAAAAAAAATAGAAACTTCCTCACGAGTTGTATTTACATTTACAACATTCGCATAAGTAGTCTGCATTTTAGAATCATCCCATTTAACGCCTATTTTGGGTGCTTCACTTTTGTCAGAAGCACCTTGTACTGTTACTTTTTCATCAGTCATTTTCCTTCCTTTTTCATTATTAACATTTATGAATTACAGTGTAGTTTATTGATTTTTCAATCATTGATTAGTGGACCTATAAGACTACTTGCTTAATCAATACAAGCAGCTATTCTTTAATATCTTTTGAAGAGCTGATGCTAACATCTAACTCAATTTCTGTTTTAAAGGAAACTAAGCAACGCAGTCCTGCTGGTAATTTATATTCCGAATTTGACAGTTCCAGTCTTACGCCAAATGTTCGGCTTGCTGGATCAAAAACACGATCAACCACAACAACTTTTGCTGCATACTTTCCTCCTACAGGTTGTTCTGGGTAAACCTCTGCTACCAGCCCTGTATAAATAGCGCCATAATTAGCTACTGGTAAAAACACTTCAATATTCAATGAATCTAGTTGAGAAATCTTCATTAATGGAGCTTGCTCATGAATATACTCACCAGGTGACTTGTACACCTCTTCAACAACACCATCCATCGGGCTAAAAATTGACCTACGAGCTAAACGAGCAGATACAAGTTCAGACTCTATCTGAGCAACCTTACGTTCAGTTCTAGCCGTTTCTGCAGAAAGTAATGCAAGCCCTAACTCAACAGCTGCTTGATCAAAGTCTTTCAACGATAACGCTTTTTTTTCTAACATCATCTTGAAACGATCAAATTGCTTTTGACGAAAACTAACCTCTGCATTTGCAGACCTTACTCTCACATTAGTCCTTGCTCGATATTTAGCCAGTTTTGCATTAATTTGTTCCAGACTTGAATCTAAACTGGCAACAAGCTGCCCCTTTTTAACCCTATCTCCACGCGCCACCTGCATTTTAGATAGAATACCTTCCTCAGGGCTACCTAATTCAATTGTAGTCATAGGTTCTATTACACAATCCACATCAGAAAGTTCTTCTACCGCAACAACTGTTTGACACATTATTAATAAAGCTAATGATATCAAAATATTTTTTATTATACGTTTCAAACTCATCATTCCATTCCCCCTGAAAAGGCAAGGAGCGACCCAAGCCTTCTATCCTGATTCATCAATTGGTAACGAGCTCGTGCATGAGATCGTTCAGCTCTAGATTGAGCTAAATAAAAAAGCAACAACCCTCCCCAATATACTAACAAGTCTTGATTAGTAACAAAACGAAGTAAAGCCCCACCTTTTACAATCTCTAACAAAGGGTCCTCAAGCGACAGGATTGCCTCAGTACTTCCCGGGTCTCCCTGTCTTCCACAACGACCTTCAAGTTGCCGGTCAATACGCCGAGCATCGTGCTTTTCACTAAGTATAACGTGTAACCCACCAATTTTAACAACATCTGTTTCAAGATTTATGTCGACCCCTCGCCCAGCTAAATTTGTCGCTACAGTAATACGCCCACGTAAACCTGCATCAGCTATAATCTCAGCTTCATCTTTATCCTGACTAGCACTCAGAACAACATGTTCAAGTTCAGCTTTTTTCAACCACGAACTGACTATTTCTGATGCCAACACAGAACGCGTACCGATCAATACTGGTCGCCCTTCATCATGTAATTTTTTTGTTCGTTCAACAATAGCTTGCCACTTATCCTCTATCGAGGAATAAATTTTAGTTGGAAACTTAGCTCTTTGTCGTGAATGATGAGGTTGAATAGACACAAAAGGTAAATGATAAATATCCCAGCATTCACCGCTCACTTCCTTGGCTGTACCCGTCATACCAGCAAGCCTATGATAACGCTTAAAAAAACGTTGATAAGTCATTCGAGCTACTGGAATTTTACGACTTGTTATCTCACACCCTTCTTTTAATTCAACTAACTGATGCAATCCATCACTCCAAGACCTATCAGCCATAACACGACCACTATACTCATCAATAATCTGAATCTTATTATCCTTAACTAAATAGTGATCATCACGCTGAAACAAATGCAATGCTGACAAAGCCTGCCTAGCACTTTCCTCACGTCTTATACGACTACGCCAAATCCCACCATATTGCTCACCAAACTCAGTCAAGCGCTCACATCCAGCGTTTGTCAACTCTATCCGACGATCTTCTTTAAGTAACTTAAAATCAATATCAGACTCAAGATCATGAGCCATTCCAAGAGCAATTTCAGCCCAAACATGCTCATCTTCAGCATCTGTCTGTCGCGAAATAATCAACGGCGTTCTTGCTTCATCAATCAGCACACTATCTGCTTCATCCACAATTGCAAAGTGCAGACCTCGCATTACCAAACGTTCTTCATCATGATTATGATCATAAAATTTACGCACTTTAAGCTTAATATTTTGGTTTCTGTTCCCTAGTACAATCCTATCTCGAAGATAATCAAATGCGATTTCTTTATTGCTTGCATAAGTTACATCACAAGCATATGCTGCGCGTCTTTCTTCTGGTTGTAATTCATGCACAATAGTACCAACTTTTAAACCAAGCGTACGATAGACCACTCCCATTAATTTTGCATCACGCTCAGCCAAATAATCATTAACCGTAACCACGTGCACAGGGATCCCAGCAAGAGCAGCGGTAGTAACTGCAAGTGTTGCTGTAAGTGTTTTCCCTTCTCCAGTATCCATTTCTGTAATCATGCTATGTAACAAAGCATATCCACCCTGCAACTGAGAGTCGTGATGCCGCAGTCCAAGATGTTTCCATGCCGTCTCTCTAACAAGTGCAAAACAACGGGAAACGACATCGTCCTTAAACCCCTGGTCACGTAACAAGGTACGCATGATATCAGCATGTTCAAGTAGCTTTGCATCATCTAACCCTCGAAACTCATCCTCATATTCATTAACCTTTTCCACAAACTTGGCGACTCGAAGGTTTCGAATTTTATGCAAAACCTTGATTGGCCCCGATATCAAAAATGTTTCTAATCGATCAAGCCATGAAGATGAGCGCTCTTCTCTCTCAGGATATATCACTAGTGGAGGAATCGACCAACCTTCATTACTATTAGACATTAAATCGTTTCAGAAACACTTGCCGAACCGTTCTATATATTCGACCAGCAAGAGGTTCTGATCCATGACTAAAGCGTACATAAACCCGTTCTCCCAAATTCACAGGCATTAACGGAGAATCCGGTCTCAATTCCAAATGCATTAAATTGCTCAAAACCTTCATTTCATTTTTTCCGCCAGGATCCATCATCACCTCTCCACCTCCTACAGTACTAAGTGCCATACTAGGCAAAGTATCAGAAAGCGCCGGAACTTCACGGATGATCCGTGCTGAAAGTGACTCCCCCATACGCCCTGCCAACTTAATATCAACTTTTTCTATACGAGTTCTCACCAAATCGGCTTGATCTTCATTTACAATTACCCGCACCACCTGATCTTCAAGCTGCGTGACATAACCAACAACTTCTCCTTTTCGTAAAAAACGTCCCATTAAATCAACAGCTCGTTGCAAAACAAACCGACCATTCGCCTGACTTTTTACTAATAAACTGTCTAGCCTATTCCGTGTTAATTTCAAATCAGCTTGTGCATGCATAAGTTGTTCCTGAACAATTTTAGCTTCCACCGGGTCATCAATAGATTTAGCATCATAACGAAGTTTAAGTTCATTACAGCGTTCCTCTATAATCCTGTACTCAACACTTAACAAGGGGTCTTCCAGTCGAAAAAGATCATCCCCTATACTAACTTGACTATTCGCAGCTACCAACAAATCAACCACTTCACCCTCGACCCCCGCATAAACCATTCCATTATCAGATGTCCAAACTACTCCTTCAGTAACTGTCGCATAAGGTATAGGTATTAACAAAAATATTCCAGCAACAGCACTTATTATACCTACTGATACAGCCATCGCATGTCCTCGCTTACCATGCAATACAGGACTCGTTAACAAGAACCACACTTGTTTTGCTAAGGGTACAACCACCATTAAAATGACAGCCCAAATCGCCATCACAATCCCAACAACAAAGAATTTAGCAGCAACAAAACTAACGATAGACACAACAATAAAACAACGATAAATAAATGCTGATATAGCATAAAAAAACAGCCATCTTGCTTCACCTGCGGCAGTCACCGGAGAATCCAGACCTTCAACTCTAAAAAGAAATTTCTGAATCAGATAACCAAGATACTGATTAGAACGTTGGCCCAAATTTGGAATTTCAATAAGGTCAGAAAATACATAATATCCATCAAACCGTAACAAAGGATTACCGTTAAATAGAACCGTCGAAACACCACCGATCAACATCACATTAAAAGCAAAAGCACGAACCAAGCCTTCTTCGGCATTAACCCAGATAAACATAGCAATTGCAGCTAAAAACAATTCAACAAGTATTCCAGCAGCACTTACTAGGGCACGATGCCATTTCTCATGAAAACTCGACGTATCAGAAGCATCAATATATGGGACAGGCATAAATACCAAAAACATAAAACCAACTTCATGAACCTCTCCTCCCCATTTTTTAATTGCATAACCATGCCCAAGCTCATGCAAAGCCTTAACAAATGGGTAAGTCAGCAATAACAATAGCGAACTCTCTTTTGCAAACACCCTATCTGCAATATTTTCAGTAAGCTCAGTCCAATGAACACCAGCCAGTACCAACGCATATCCCACTGTCAAGATAAGCACCAAAGCACCAAACCAAGAAAAAAGAGGACGCACCACAGGGAAGGTAGTATTAAGGAATTCCTCAGGATCTAAAACTGGAACCCGAACCGCGAGAGGGTTAATTAAACTCATAACCCTTTTCTTTCGTTGCTGCTTGTTAGCTCGGTCTGACATCTCATCCAGATCGGGTGGTACATCTCCATAAAGTACATTGCTGGCATGTAGTTGAGCTAACAACCGAAGCATTTCATCCTGAGTAAGCACGTCGTCACCCAATTGCTCACAAGCCAAGTCCCATACCCCCTGAACTGTACGTTCACCATCTAACAGGCTGATAACCAAATAGGTAGCAGGTGAAAATCGATGGTAGCGTCCAGAAGTTCGATCCTGTAACACATACCACAGTTTCTCCCTAAAATGGTAACGATGAATACGTGCATGACCGCGTAAACGTGGCTTCAGATCAGCTACTCTGTACCAATGTGCACTAAAAAGAGACTTTTCCACAAATCCTCCTGATAACCTATGGCATCCACTTCCATAACATTAACTGCAACCAATCAATTAATTTTTCAGTCCATACTCGAATTAACAAACGTTCATCTATATTTATTTTGCCAACACCCTCCATACCAGGTCGCAACCCCTCATTAATATTGTGAAGTCTGGCTTCAACTCTAAAGAAATTACGCCCCTCAGACTGTTCAGCAATTGGAGTGAGTCGTACAACAGTGAAACCAAGAGTCTCTTCGGGAGCAGAAGCCAAACGCAAGAAACCCTTTTGATCTTTCTTAATATCTTTTATATCAGTCTCATCCACTTCCAAAATCACCCGGTAATCATGCAAAGGAGCAATATTAAAAAGCTCTTCTCCTCTTTGTACTGCAACACCGACTGATTGGCTCAAATCTCCACTTATAATCACACCCTTGAATGGTGCTTTAATCTGAGTTCTAGCCAGTTGTTCATCTAAAAGATTAATCTGTGCCTCAGCCTGATTAATTCGTGTTTGGACAATTTTTGCTTCCGCTCGTTCACGAGAAGCCAGCGCACGATCATATTCAGAAAGATACTGACGTCGCGTGGTACTCCAGCGCAATCGTTCCAAGGCAAGTTCTCTGTTATCTAAAGTTGCCAAGAGCTGCCCTTCAAAAACAATCTCACCTGCTCGTGACAGCTGAGTATCTAAATAGCCATCAAAAGGCGCAACAATTGTCCTCTGAACAAGCCCCTCTATTACAACCGGGGAGGTTACTCGATAATCCCCAGTAAAGACTGCGAAAAAAACAATAATAGTTGCTAACAAAAATGTTGCTAATTTACGGCCAAAATAATTCGCCCCAAATAAGCGTTTAAACTGCACTAATACTGATTCCCAAATTTTAGAAAAAATAGAACGATCATTTAAGCGTTTCTCTTCCAGTATAGGACCTAAAACACTGACAACTCCATCACAGAGTTCGACTGTGGCCTCGTCAAAAACCTCACCTGCAGGTCGTTCAAAGGTAATTGCACCAATAACTTGTCCATTAGCTTGCAAGGGTATACTCAATACAGATCCCACTTGATGAGCTGAAGCTAATTCAGCGTGCATCCGTGTTACCCTATACTCCCATTCTTCCTTGGTAGGAAAGATCACCACTGCCTTCTGGTCGATTGCCTCGTCCATTGCACTACCAATGTCCCTGATTAAATTCATCCGGTGTTCAAACTGAGCGGCATGAGAGATTGACTTAACCACAGTCCGACCCCGATGCAAAAAACCAATACTCACAGGATCACAGTTCAAACGCATTGCAAGATCAGTAACTACTGCATTGCATGCATCTTGTATATGCACCTTCTCTAATGCAGATGCAATTAGATCAAACGCAACCGATGTATTTTCTTTTAACTCTTCATCACTACTGATTTGTCTACGCAGTAATAACACCTCAATCCAACCACTTCCCCACTGCAATTGACGCATTACTAGCCGAGCCGAGTCTGCAGATCCTTCAAACAGAACCGCAACCACACCGTAAAGTTGTTCGTTAACAATAAGAGGATAAGCAACATTTCTAACACCACCCTCCCCCCCCATCACAACCCCTCGGCGTTCAGTCATAACAAGTTCTGCTGCTGATAACAATCCAGCTTGAGGTGCTTGTTCGTCAGGCCAATGAGCTGCAGGTGAAAATGGCCCCGTATCAGGGTCACCGAGTACGACCACACCACTAGCTGAATTACTAACATGCCGACATTGCAACCCTAACCAGGCACGAATAAAAACCTCAGGCTCATCAGACTCTCGAAATTGTTTCCACAATGCCTGATCAAGAAAAGCAAAGTTTTCGGGCACAGTTCTCTCACGATGCTCTGCTTCATTATGTTCAGAAGTTGGGCTGTAGCTCATATTATACTTAAAATTAAATTAATTAATACACACCGCTTCTACCTTAGGCAGCTGGAAAATTTCCAGTTCAAAAGCAGAAAACCACAGCATTTGAATGAAAGTAAAAAACGATAAATTTTAGTACCGTTATCTAATTTATTGTCACTCCAGCATCGGGTTTTGATGCTGCATTAATCTCAACATTTAAAGAACCAAATCGCACCTCATATTGCTTCAAAACAGAGCCAAGAAGAATCTCCAGCCGCTTTGCTGCATGTGGGCTCATAACAATACGGTCATTCAGTTGCACATGGTACTCACCTTTTTCATTGGGGTTCCAAGTCTTATTAGTGCCAAAAAAAAGAGCAACTTCCTCTCTGGTACTAGATGCATTGATAACATTTGCATAAGTAGTATCCATTTCCGAATCATCCCATTCCACCGTAGGTACTATCGGCTTCCCTTCATTCATATTGAATTTCTGTTTAACTTTCTTATCATTTGACATAAGTCCATTCTCCTATATATACATTGAACAATGTATAACTATTTAAATCAATCCTAAACTACAAATCATGCCGCTGCACAGTTACCTTAATACAGTTTCTTCCACATACAAAAAGAGTAAAGTAATTCCCTTTACTTTACTCTAAGAAACATTTAAAAATCAAACTAACTTACAACACTCAAAGCCAGTAGTCCATCAATTTTGGTTTGATGGATAGATGCTATTAAAGTCCTCCCTTTGGAGAGGACTAAAGCGGTTGACAATACATCATCAACTTATCATCTCTATGAAACTATTTATCATTATTAAAAAGACCTATTTTAGATAACCCACTCATAATACTGCTCTTACCTGTCCAGTCAATTAGACTTGTCGCTACTTTATTACCCAAAGCTGATAACTTATTTTCATTAGCGCCTAATTCATTCCTTTCTTCAGGCTCTCCGATTAGCTCACCAGGTTTCCCATTAGCACCTTTATGATCATCACTTTCATAAACAGAAAAATCATCTTCATATCCTGCATCGTTATACGATCCTCCTGTCACTATATTAAGTAAATGAGCCTCCTTAGCACTGAATAAACGATCTAAATCTTCATCAAAGATCTGAGTCTGTGTACCTTTAGGTACCTCATTTTTAAATTGTGTACCAACACCAATAATCTCATTTTGAAAACCAAACAACTCAGTTACATCCACCGTATCGGCCACAACTGATTGTCCAACAGGATGAGTTAAACCTGATGCATGCCCCAAATCAAGAGCAACTGAAGCTCTAGCCGCATTTCTATGGGATGCACTGTCACTATTTACATTAGCCTGAAAAGAAAACCGTTGACCCGCATCAAGCGTCTCAGTCATAAATGACATCTCACTTTCATGCGTCAGACCTAGTGCATGTCCTAATTCATGAGTAACTACAGAAAGCAAGTCCATCTGGCCATCAATATGACTAGCCTCATTACTCCGATAATTGGCTCGGAATTCTGAATCAGCACTAGGTGTACTATCAACAAACCAACCATAACCAGCCGCATCATCATCAATAGTAATGATATTTCCAATGCTTGAACCTAAAATAAGCTCTCCAAAGTCTCCAAGATCAGCCACATTAAATGTTATAGCATTCAAACTAGCTAGATCTTCAGAGCTAAGGCCTAGTTCTCGTGTTAATCTGCGTTTAGCCTCTTCTACTATGGGTGCTAATACATCTACTTCAATACTTGTTGCACTATTAGATGATGTAGATTGAGCCGCTAACAGAGGATCTGCAACCCCGTATTGAGGATCGTCAGTTTCTATCAAGGTAGAATCGAAACTTGCCGAACCGGTACTGAACAACCCAAAATCACCATCGTTGACAATGCTATTAAAAGCAAATGCTAGGACGTCAACACCATTCAATGTGATATTAACACCACCGCCTTGCATCACTAACGCCAAACCATAGTTTGTATCGCTTTGCAGTACTACCTCAGCAGTTTCATCAACCACTAAGCCATTGTTACCATAATGCCCAACAATAACTTGGTTATTAGGCACATCAAGCGCTACAAATTTATACTCAGTCTTGCTGTAGACATCAAACACGAACCCAGCAACACTATCAGTAGACAGCGTTGCTTCCATCCATACTCGAGCATATGTCGCCACATCAAAACTCTGAGTACTAACCGCAATTTCATCACTAAGAGCAGATCCTAAATATGCTCCAGAATTAATATTCCAACTACCTGTTTGAGCCTGATAGTCACCCGCTCCAGTATCAAAACTTTCCGCCCGTGTTAAGGTAATCGCAGGCTGTAATTTCTGAATTTGAAAATCATCGAAATGTGCTTTCGAATCTAAACCACCCAGTCCGATATAGCCATCATTCAAGGCATCGTCAAAAACAAAAGTGGTCACATCTTGCTGATTCACATATAACGAGGCAATGGCTCCATTGAGCGCCAATGTTAAGTCATAAGTTTTATCACCATCTAAGTGTAAATTAGCACTTGAATCAATAACCCAGCCTTCATGTGCAAAATCTTTAGAGGTCGATTTCTTAGATAAGCTACCCTCGTAATCAGCAATATCTGCATCAGCAATTCTATGCCCCATAACTAACTTATTTGTTTTTAAATCTATTCCCGCAAACTTAAAGTTTTGTTCTGAAAAATAATCAAAAATTATAAAACTGTTGGAGTTAGTCCCCTTACTGGCTTTATCTGCCCAGGTAGAAACTAATATTTCAACATAGGTAGGCAGGGTCTCATTAACCAAATATACCGCGAACGACTCTTCTCCCTCTCCTGTTGGTACTACATTATAACTACCGTCTGAAATGCTCCAATTCCCAGTATCTGCCGCAAAAGCAGTTAAATTAGCTCCACTTATATCACTTCCGGTAAACAACTCACGGCGCATAATCTCACGTTGTCCCTGGAGGTTTCCTGGCTGTGGATCACTAGGTGCACCGGTTTGAGCTTGCCAATCAAAGTCTGATTGACGCACCATACCCAATTCACCAAAAGGCTCAAAGTTACGAAGTAGATCAGGATCATCGGTACGTACATCTGCCAGTTTATGGTCAACATAAAGCTGTGCATCAGGTATAGACCCTATATCAGCACCAGCACCTGTTATTGCAGGCGTATTACCAATATCAGTACCAGCACTTTCAGATAATGCTTGTAAAAACTCAGGAATTTGTGGTGCTAATGCACGCGAGATATGGAAAGCACCAAAAGGTGAGAATGGCACGATAAAGCTATTGTATTCACCTACCCAGTCGATAGCACGATCAGCACCTGTATTAAGAATCAGTACATCACGACCTGCACCACCATAAGCAATATCAGCATAGGCTTGATATTCATCTGATTGGGTATTATCAATCGGATCACCAGCTGGTTTATTGGGTTTTGTTCCGCCAGAACCTGAATCGTGGTTATCATCCATGTTCAATAAGTCATTGCCTCGACCACCAAACATATGATCGCGACCCGAACCGCCAACTAACCAATCATTGCCAACATCACCGAAAATACGGTCGTCGCCATCGCTAGTTTTATGAGTATCTGAATCAGCCTCATCGTAATCGCTAAAGCGAGTATCAACAGTTCCGGTAGTTTCATCAAAATTAAGGATAAAATCGATAGGTGTTATAGCACCTTCCAGCTTATCCAATACTTGAATACTTGTTTCATCACCAGCAGTCCAAGCATTATATTCAAACATGATTTTAGTGCGCGGATTAAATTCATCGTAAAGCGCAAACTCACTAGGCTTACCATTGCCTTCAAAACGTAATACATCACCTGGGTTATAGGGTGCGAATGCAAACCAGAAAGGGTTGTCTGCTACATCTGAGTCAGCATCCACGCCAACAGTAGTAATATCATCTGCTGCATTTTGCATATCTTGCAAGAAGGTATTGACGTTCTCAAACCCAAATTCACCGCCCTCATAATAGGTCAACAATGCTTCACCACCTGAGACCGCATCATCGCCATCACCGCCATGAATAAAATCACCCGCTAAACCATCATAATTAAATTCATTTGCAGCACCAGTAAAAGATCCGCCACCCAGGCCACCAAAGATAATATCGTTATAACGCATCTCTTCGCCAAACAAGTTACCTATGCTGCCATCTAAATCATCAGTTCGGAAAGCAATTAGTTCAACATCTTTTTGTAGCGCATCAATAATATTAATGGTTGCTTGCTGAATTTTACCCGGAGTTGAGATAACTAGATTACCTTCTCCGAAGGCTATTTTATCAATTCCATAAAGCGACTCGTTAACTAGGTCACCATCATTCCTTTCGGATTCGACATTACGACTGGTAAATATCAAACCATCATCACCTAATATGCCATCACGTCCGACACCACCAGAAATCCAGTCATTACCCGCTTCCCCGTAAAGGTCATCATCACCAGCATTACCGAAGATCACATCATCACCAGCCATACCGTGAACAATATCATCGCCACTTTCGCCGTAGATTAAATCGCCTGCTCCAATGGCATTAAAGCGTAATGTGTCACGAACATCACCGTCGCCTAGAACATATTCGTAGGCATAATCAAGAAGATCAACGCTGCGTACTATGATGGGTTCTAAATAACCCAGCTCAGGTGCATTTAAATCATAATTGAAACGTTCATAATCTCCATTACTATCAACTATACGGAAGATTCGACCGTTATCGCCAAGAATCACATCTGCATCTCGACCGTGGCTATCAGTGCTTATTTCCACACCAAATCCATCATTAATACCTACTTGAGTGCCCGCGCCACCATAAATCATATCCGCGCCATCAGGGCGGAAATTATCTACAATATTTAGCGGCATCATGTCGCGGCCAATGGTATTAAATGTGATAGTAAATGAACGGCTATCATTATTATCAACTGCAACCGTTGCTCCACCAACACTTGATGAAACCTCAGTAAGTGCATCCTGAATAGCACTCAACAGCTCCGCTGGGTCAGTAAGTACATCAACCTCTGCGCTTAACTTACCCTCGAATTGAAACTTAAATGCTCCTGAGTTCACTGATAAGTCTAGTTTCAATGTTTCCGCTTCAAAAACACTAGGGCCACCATGATTAATAACAGAAATCATTGCAGGCGCTAAACCAAACTGGTCTGAACTACCACCAATAATATCATCCTGTCCTAAACCACCGTAGATCCGGTCATTACCTCCATTACCTTCGATATAGTCATCACCATCACTGGTATCACCAAAAACATCAAAAAGTAATGTGCGACCTTCTGGATCATTGTTTGTGCGTGCAGCATCAGCATCACGAATGTCGAAATTAGCTGATGTGCCTTGGCTTGGATCAAAATCCAGATAAGAACCATTAACTACATTAATCCGAATAGCACCATCACCTTGGATAATATCATCACCCAACTGACCAAATATTTCATCATCATTTAGGCCACCAGCGATAACGTCATTGCCAAATGGTTGAGGTTGGTTAAAACCAGCACCCGCAGCTGCTAGTGCAATATCAGCTGTATGGTCAAGTAATGTGACTCTACGAACAAGATCACTATCAAGATGACCTTGTTCTTCGTTGTTAACATTGGCATCAAACCCAACTGTTACTTCTGCAATGGCACCGCCTGTATCACCAATGGTATCGGTAACCAAACGATAAAGCTCGCCATTAACCATACGGTAACGAGTGCTTAAATCATCACCTTGACGAATAATAACTGCATTGTCTCCTGCAATGACATCATCATCACTACCACCATCGATCACGTCGTTTAGACCAACAAAGTCAGCTGGATTTAATAATGCTAAAGACTCCTCTAATGAACCACCAAATACTGCTGGATCAATCGCGGTACGATCAGCACCAGCTAAACCATCCAGCTCATCATCACCACCAGAAACATTAAATCCGCCAATGATGTCATCATCATCCGCACCGCCGAATAATACATCATCATCCTGACCGCCGATAATAATATCATCACCACCATTGCCAAACACTACATCTTCAGCATGATTAGGCTTAGCCATATCATCTTTTGTAATATCAATTGAGAAGAAATTATTGTTTGTAAAGAATGTATCTAAAACGGGAAGATGTGGGTAAACCTTACCATGATCACCAAAAATCAAATCAGCGCCATCAGGATCAAACCCACTTTCTGGATTTAAACTATTATCATTACTGACACTACTATCTCCTACAATAAAGTCAGATCCAGTACCGCCAAAAATGGTATCTCCAGCATCAGAACCCTGACTATCATTATCATCACTACCGAGTAAATTCGTATTACCATTACCAAAGATAACGTCATCACCACCATGGGTAGAATTAGTGGTCATAATGCGGTCTAGTGTTGTGTAATCCGCTAGATTAGCCGATGAATCGAGCTCAACCTCAATTGAGTTTTGAGTACCATCATTACCACTCAAGTGATAACGAACATCAGCACGATCTTCAATTTCATCACTACGCAATACCCAGTCAATACGTCCATTATCACCTAGGATAATATCGTCACCAGATTGATTAGATTGCATATTGAGAAGGTTAACTAAAGGATCCGCTTCACCAAATAGATAGTCACCGTCCATACCACCGAAAATAATATCAGAACCTTCGTTACCGGCAATCGTATCGCTGCCACCATTATTGGTATCAATAGTACCTAGGAAGGTAAACATACCATCTCGTAAAGTCAGTACACCTCCATCACCCACCAACACATCTTTACCAAAATCGCTGCTGTGGTCAGTTCCATCTGGTGATGAATATATATCACCATGGATAATATCGCTACCGACACCACCAAAAACAATATCATCATCGTTATTACCATAAATTGTATCGTTACCGCCTTCGTCTAAATCTTGACCAGTAATGACAAGATCTAATGTATTACGGGAGTTATCACCAACCATGTCAGTCAAAATCAGAGAATCTATGCCAGAGATAGTAAAGGCATCCAAATCGCTTACCCACCCGTTATCATCGCTGTCATTAGCCTGACCTGCTATGCCTACATCATAACGCACCAAACCTTGGTCGCCGATAATCACATCTCCATGGTCGTTACCTTCACTGCTAACACCAAATATTGGAGATTCTTCATTCGATACATCCGTCTCATCGGCACTTTCACCATGAATAATATCGTCACCCAAACCACCTAGAATCACATCAGCAAAATCGTTACCTTCTATATAATCTTTTCCACCGAGAGCAAGAAGACCATTCAACACATTTAAATTATCAGTGGTTTCAACTCGTGCCAACAGTGAGGAACGGAATGGCATGCCATATTTACCAAGCGTTCCAGTATTATTACTAGCATCACTCCATAAAACAATTCTGCCATTATCACCAACAATAACATCGTGGCCTGCAGCATTGGACAATTCAGCGTCAGTACCTCCGTCACCGTTGTCACCATAAATAGTGTCGCCAATTTCGCTTAGCTCACCAGCATCAGTACTCAACCCACCAATAATAATATCGTTGCCGTCACCACCCAGAATAGTATCACCACCACCAATCGTGGTGTCCTGGCTGACCACCAAATCAAGTGTCCGGTCATCATCATCTCCTGCACCAGCTATGCCTTCACCCGATCCAATATCAAAGCGTATCAGGCCGTTGTCGCCAAGAATGATGTCGTCGCCATCAATTTGAGTTAGGTAAGCAATCACTGAAGATTCGCCATAGAGCGTATCGGCATCATCACCACCGATCAAAATGTCTCGACCTATGCTGCCTTCAATATAGTCAGCACCTCCACTAACGCCTGCATCGATACTTTCTACTCGTGAAACTAATGAGGACCGGAAGTTTTGACCATCTGTTTGGTTATCCGTTGTGTTTAAGACTATACGTCCATGATCACCAATGGCTACATCATTTCCGTCTGCAT
>Ga0105358_10000885_pt1 | contig 15597 bp, 14 predicted proteins | sample GOMGulsemesocosm_5_FD_83509 | JGI IMG/M metagenome (GOLD analysis project Ga0105358, IMG submission 83509) | Methane-oxidizing microbial communities from mesocosms in the Gulf of Mexico - GOM15C Gulf of Mexico | ecosystem: Environmental > Aquatic > Marine > Cold seeps | place: Gulf of Mexico... | reverse complement strand
GAAATCCTCTGCAGTGCAATATTTGCAGTTGTGCAGGGGATTTCCTGTGCGTCAAGCTTTTGACCCATCGTTGGGCCAGATCATGAGGTGATCAAGGATCGGCCAGAGCGGTGATTGGGATCAGTATTCGTCCTCGCGGGGGCCGTTTTGCCAAGCTTTGGCCAAGTTGCCAAAGCGCGTGAACTGCGCCTCGAAGCCAAGTTCAACAATACCGATGGGACCGTGACGCTGCTTGCCGACGATGACTTCGGCACGGGCGTGCAGGCGTTCCATTGCCTCTTTCCACTCTTCCATCTTGTCCAGCTCGTGGTCGCCGGGTTTTTCACGTTCTTTGTAATATTCTTCGCGGTACACAAACATCACCACGTCGGCATCCTGCTCGATCGAGCCGGATTCACGCAGGTCGGACAGCTGTGGTCGTTTGTCTTCTCGTTGTTCCACCTGACGTGACAGCTGGGATAGGCCAATCACCGGGATCTGCAATTCCTTGGCGATGGCCTTCATGCCCATCGAAATCTCGCCGATTTCGTTGACCCGGTTCTCGGCGGTACCACGGCAGAGCTGCAGGTAGTCGATCACCAAAAGATCGAGCCCATGGGTTCGTTTCAGGCGACGGGCACGGGCGGCCAACTGCGAAATTGGCAGGGCGGGCGTGTCATCAATGAACAGCGGGCAGCTTTCCAGTGTCTTGGCGGCCTCGACAAATTTGCGGAACTCGGCCTCGGTCATGTCGCCTTGGCGAATTTTATGCGAGGAGATTTCCGAGGCTTCGGCGAGAATACGGCCCGCCAGCTGCTCGGCGCTCATCTCCAGACTGAAAAAGCCAACCACACCGCCATCAATGGCACCTTCGCTGCCGTCGGGTTTGATGCCCCGTTTATAGGCCTTGGCGACGTTATAGGCGATGTTGGTGGCCAGCGAGGTTTTCCCCATTGACGGACGGCCGGCGAGGATCAGCAGATCCGACGGGTGCAAGCCGCCAAGCTGTTTGTCGAGATCGACCAGACCAGTGGAAATCCCGGCCATGCCGCCGCCACGTTGGTAGGCTTCGTTGGTGACGTTGACCGCTTCGGTGACTGCCTTGAGGAAGGATTTGAAGCCACTTTCGGTCTGGCCCTGCTCGGCCAGTTTATACAGCGACTGTTCTGCCTCGACGATTTGTTCTTTGGGTTCTGATGCAACATCCACGCGCCGGGCCTTGTCGGCAATGTCTTGACCCAGGCCAATCAGCTCGCGCCGGATCGCCAGATCATAGATCATCTGCGCATAGTCGCGTACCGCAAAGGCCGAGATCGAGGCACCGGCCAGTTTGGCCAGATAGGCGGGTCCGCCCAGCTCTTTCAGGCCCTCATCATCTTCCATGAACGCCTTGAGAGTCACTGGCGAGGCCAGCGCGTTTTTGGAAATCCGCGCGGCGGCAATCTCATAGATTCGGGTGTGCACCGGATCGTAGAAATGATCAGCCGTGATGATCGAGGCAATGCGATCGTAGACGTCATTGTTGGTCAGAATCGCCCCAAGCAACTGTTGTTCGGCCTCAACCGAGTGCGGCATCGGGTTTTCCGGTGCGGCTTCAACATTGGCTGGCAGTTGATCTGGCATCGGCGCGAGGGGCTGATGGCCGTCAAATGGGGTCAGTTCGTTCATTGCTGCTCTCGTTTTTTGAGCTTTAGTAGATAGGCTGTTCGCCGGGAATTGGCCAAATGTATATTTCTGTGGGCAAGTCGTGGACAACTGGTGGTCCCGTTGAAATGATCCCAGCGGGTGGCTCTGTCAGGCTTGAGAAAAGTCTACATGAAGTGGTGAAAAGTTCAACAACAACGACATACCCTGGCGTCTTTGCGCTCGGATCGCGATTTGAGGAGCGTTATCCACAGGGCAACGCTCCTCGAACCGTTTTGCTTAGGCGGATTTATGCGCGTCCTGCCAAGCCCGTGGGTCTTTCAGGAAGGTTTCCACCTCGTCCAGAGTTTCAGTGCTGAAGGACTGTTGCGCGCGGGCCTCGGCTAGCACGTCCCACCAGGTGCACAGGTGGTGCAGCGCAACGCCGTGATCGCCCAGTGTTTTGGTGGTTTCGGGGAAGATGTCGTAATAGAAAATGACGGCTGTGTGGCCACATGTGGCGCCAGTTTCGCGGATCGCATCGACAAAGGACAGCTTCGAGCCGCCATCGGTAGTCAGATCCTCGACCAACAGCACCCGTTCACCTTCACTCATCACACCTTCGATGCGGGCATTGCGGCCATAGCCTTTGGGTTTCTTGCGCACATAAGTCATCGGCAACGCCATACGTTCGGCAACCAGGGCGGCAAAGGGGATGCCTGCGGTTTCGCCGCCAGCGATGTTGTCGAAGGCTTCAAACCCGGCATTGCGCATTACGGTGACAGTCATGAAGTCCATCAGGGTGGAGCGGATACGGGGATAGGAGATCAGTTTGCGGCAGTCTACATAGCTGGGCGACGGTAGGCCCGAGGCCAAAGTGAATGGAGTATCAGTGTTGAAATCCACCGCTCCGATTTCCAGCAGCATGCGGGCAGACAGGCGGGCGATTTCTTCAGCTGTAGGGTAGGACGTGGGGATCATCGGGTCATCCTCGGGGTGTTGGCGCCGGAGGTAAGGGTTGGAGCCTCCGGCGGGAGTATTTCTGGCAAAAAGAAGCTTAAGTCGCAGTCCAGTAAACCGGATAGCCGGGATCAAAGACGGTGACGGGACCGTCATCGGATGCAATTTGGTCTGGGAACTGAGTTGCGACGTTGGATTTGGTGAGTGTCAGCGTCGCGTCGTTGACGGGCAGGCCGTAAAATGCCGGGCCATTGCGCGAGGCAAAGGCCTCTAACTTGTCCAACGCGTTGTCTTCTTCAAACACATGAGCCAACAGCGGCATGGTATTGGTGGCGGTAAAGCAACCGGCGCAGCCACAGGCGCTGAGTTTGTTGGGATCGGTGTGTGGTGCTGAGTCGGTGCCAAGGAAGAAGCGCGCATCACCGGATGTGGCGGCGGCGCGCAGGGCCAGACGGTGTTCCTCGCGTTTAGCAACGGGTAGGCAGTAGTAGTGTGGTTTGATGCCGCCAACCAGGATGTGGTTGCGGTTGATGATCAGGTGATGGGTGGTGATGGTGGCGCCCATGTCGCGGTCATTGGATTTGACATAGTCAACACCGTCAGAGGTGGTGATGTGTTCCATGATCACACGCAGGCCCGGTGTGGCCTTGCGGATCGGGTCCAGGACTCGGTCGATGAACACCGCCTCGCGGTCAAAAATGTCGACATCGGCGTCTGTCACCTCGCCGTGCACACAAAGTGGCAGGCCGATCTCGGCCATTTTTTCGAGTACACTGCGGACTTTGTCGAAGTCAGCAACACCGCTGGCAGAATTGGTGGTGGCGCCTGCCGGGTAGAGTTTGACTGCCTTGATCAAACCGCTGGCATGGGCCTCTGCAATATCTGCCGGATCGGTTTCCTCGGTCAGATAAAGCGTCATCAGCGGCTCAAACACCATGCCGTCGGGCAGCGCCGCCAGGATGCGGTCACGATAAGTCGCGGCCTGAGCTGCGGTGACAACAGGAGGCACCAGATTGGGCATTATGATGGCACGGGCAAAATGGCGCGCTGTTTCTGGCAAAACGGCAGTGAGCATAGCGCCGTCACGCAGGTGCAGGTGCCAGTCGTCGGGGCGGGCGATTGTAAGGCTTTGGGTCATGGCGCCGCCCTAGCACAGCTCCCTTGCAAGGGGAAGTGTTGCCGAGGTCTGCAGGCTGTAATCTCAGAGCGCGGGGGGCATAGAGAACTCACCTGCTGCAGCACGTTTCTCCAGTCTTTTGAAGCGGCGGCGGAAACGCGGCGCGCGCAACCGTTCCGCAACATTGCGACAAAGCAACGCGGACAGATAGGGGCGGTCCTGATCTTCTAGCTGGGTCACCAGTCGACGCAGGTATGCCATATTGGTGCGTCGTGCCCGGTATCGTTGCCAGAATCGCTGAGCCGTCAATTTGCCGGACCCGGCCAGTGACAGCGCATGGTACAGAATATCCATTTCGATCAGCCGGGTTTGCAAGGTGTCGCCCATATTGGGGAGACGTAAACGGGTTACATTGGAGCGATTGAATAGGGCTGCATGCATGGCATCCAGCTGTTCGCGTGGGTCATAAATGACAAAAGCATGGTCCGCAGCGTCGAGCATGTCAGGGGCATAGCCGTAGCGGTCAGTGAATGAGGTGAGGCGCATTTCGACAAAGCGGTCATCCCACTCTGACATTTGCGGATCCAATGTGGCCTGCGGTTGGATTGCCAACACGGTGGAGCCGGGGGCCGCCACTGAAAAAGCAGCGGCCGCGTAGCCGCAAGGCCCGGCGCCATAAAAGACCACCCGTTCGAATTCTTCAAAGAAGCCGTCGTCGATCAACTGGTCAAAGAATCCATAGACCCGGTTGTCGCGGAACCAAGTGTCGCCATCCGAGATCACGCAGAGATGCGACCAGCCCAAGTTCTTGACCAGGTCAAACCCAAGCGGTTGCGCCTGGTCGGACAGATTGTGAATACCTTGCACGGTCTCAAAGGTGACCAACAATGTGTTGTCCTGATCAATGAAGGTGGCAAAATGCCGATCCCCCAGAGATTGGTACATACCATGTTGTTCGGCCAGTGACGCCATGCGTTGGCGCCACTGCTCGGGAGCCAAATCGGCAAGGCTCTCGTCCAGATTTTCCAGTCCGTCCTGCATAGATACAATCCTCACAGTCCAGCCACGTTGCGGGCCAGTTACTCAAATATACCAATAGGCGGACATTGCGGCCAAATTGGGAAAAACTCGTGCAAGTTTTCCGACTATTCAAAGTTTATATGCTTGTCGTCAGCGTGGCTAAGCAGAGTAAATTCAGTGAAGATGTGAGCGGTGGTGGCATTTATCAGCTGCGAGAGTGGCGTCATCATCCGTTGGGAGAATTGGTTGGGAATTTTTTCTTGTTTCAGCACCTCACGAAAAGGAGCAACCACCAAGCCACTGCGCTTTCATGCAGGGTGAGCGGTGCATCGTACAGTCCGTGCTCGTCCAAGATCGCAGCTGTGGCCGTCGTATGACGCGATACAGATCTGTCCGTGTCTCTGCATTGGTTACATCCTGGAAATCGTTGAAAGCACCGGGGAACCGGTAAAGCGCCATCGCGTGATGATGCACCAGCCATGCCGGCAGAAAGGTGGCCTCGTTGTAGGGGGCCGCAATGGCTAGGCAACAAATAAATTACTGATCTGGGGCGGCGGATTGGTGTTCGTGTCATGGCATCGCGGGCCGTAGTGTTGCGCATAAGACCAAAGTACCAGCACAGCACGCTTGACCCTCAGGCTGGCACATGGCCTGTTTGGGCGGCTACAGGAGGACGCAGATGCGGCAAACAGAGACAATCGAACAGGTGCAAGCGCTACTGGCAGAGCAGGGCTATGTCTGCGGCCGGGCGCTGGCCGTGGTGGTGTTCCTGGCGCTGCGATTGGGTCGGCCGCTGTTCCTGGAGGGCGAGGCCGGGGTTGGCAAGACCGAGATCGCCAAGGCGCTGGCCGCCGGGTTGAACCGACGCCTGATTCGGTTGCAATGCTACGAAGGGCTGGATGCCTCCTCGGCGGTCTATGAATGGAATTTCCCGGCGCAGATGGTGGCGATCCGCACCGCCGAGGCGGCTGGAGGCGCGGACCGTGGCGCGCTTAAGGCCGAACTGTTTTCCGATGAATTTCTGATCGAGCGCCCGCTGTTGCAGGCTATGCGCCCGGACGAGAACGGCTCTCCGGTTTTGCTGATCGATGAGCTGGATCGCACTGATGAGCCATTCGAAGCCTTCCTGCTCGAGGCGTTGTCAGATTTTCAGGTTACTATTCCCGAGCTTGGCACAATCAAGGCCCCTGAGCCGCCGATTGTGATCCTAACCTCAAATCGCACGCGTGAAGTGCATGACGCTCTGAAACGCCGGTGCCTATACCACTGGGTGGATTATCCTGACTTTCAACGCGAATTAGAAATCTTGCAAGCCCGCGCGCCTGCGGCCAGCGCCCAGCTTAGCCGCGAGGTGGTCGCGTTTGTGCAGGCCCTGCGTACCGAGGATCTGTTCAAAAAACCCGGTGTGGCAGAAACCATCGACTGGGCCAATTGCCTGCTCGCGCTGGATGTGATTGATCTGTCTCCGGAAGTCATTGCAGATACTTTGGGCGCGATCCTGAAATACCAGGACGATATCACCAAGCTGCAAGGCTCCGAGGCCAAACGTATATTGGACCAGGCCAAATCCAGCTTGGACGCCCCTTAGTGCTTCTTTTTGTTAAAAATATTTCGGGGGTGCGGGGGCAGGCCCCCGCGAGTGCCTGTGCCTGAACTACCACCGCTTGATCTTCCTGATCAGCCCAAGCTTGCGCAAAATATCACCCATTTTGCCCGCGCCCTGCGCAAGGCTGGGCTGCCGATTGGCCCGGGGCGGGTGGTGGATGCAGTTCAGGCAGTGGTTGCCGCCGGGTTTACCTCGCGCACAGATTTCTACTGGGCTCTGCACGCCTGTTTTGTCACCAAACCTGAACACCGGGTGATCTTTGCGCAGGTGTTTCGTCTGTATTGGCGCGATCCGCGGTTTTTGGAACATATGATGGCCATGTTGCTGCCTGCTGTCCGAGGCGTTCAGGAAGAGAAACCGGCCAAACCGGGTGAAAAGCGCGCAGCCGAAGCATTGCTGGATGGCACCCAGCCGGATCCCGAGCATATTGAGACTGAAGAGGGGACTGAGGTTGAGTTTGATGCGACACTTACCATGTCTGCCGAGGAACGGCTACGTACACTGGACTTTGAACAGATGAGCACGGATGAAGTTGCACGTGCCAAGCGCATTTTGGCGCAGCTGTCCCTACCGGTGAAACCTAATCAGTCTCGCCGCCTGATTGCAGCCGCGCGTGGCCCGCGACCGGATTGGCGCCGAACCTTGCGCGATGCGGCGCGGCAGGGTGGGGACATACAGACGATGGCACGGGCCAAACGGCGCATTCGTTGGCCCAATCTGGTGGTGATCTGCGATATCTCGGGGTCGATGAGCCAGTATAGCCGGATCATTCTGCATTTTCTGCATGCAGTTTCAAATTCCAAGGGTGCGGGTTGGGCGAAGGTGCATGGCTTTACCTTTGGCACCCGGCTGACCAATATCACTCGCCATCTGGCCCAACGCGACGTGGATGCGGCGCTGGCGGCGGCAGGGGCCGAGGCGCAGGATTGGGAGGGAGGCACCCGGATTGGCGAATGTCTGCATCAGTTCAATCGCGACTGGTCGCGGCGGGTAATGGGGCAGGGCGCAGTGGTGCTGCTGATCACCGACGGGTTGGACCGCGATGACCCAAAGGAGCTGTCGCGCGAAATGCAGCGGTTACAGCTATCGGCGCGTCGGTTGATCTGGCTGAACCCGCTGCTGCGCTGGGAGGGGTTTGCGCCCAAGGCTCAGGGCATTCGCGTCATGCTGCCACATGTAGACAGTTTTCGCGCAGGTCACTCTATTGCTTCGCTTGAAGAATTGGCACAGGTGATTTCCAATCCCGATGATCTCGGCGAAAAGGCGCGGTTGATGGGTTTGCTGTAGCCAGGTCTGACACTAAGGGTGGCAGGCAGTATCCGGCAGCCGGTGCAGCAGAAAAATCGTATCATCGGGCTCGTGGTGCAGTACCCGCTCTTCCTCACCGCAGTCTGAAAAGTGAAGATCGCTGCCGGTTTTAACGATGATGGAGGCTGGATTGCGGTCGACGACATAGAAATGACCGGCATCACATTCCAAGCCACAGTGCAGACGATCACTGTCTTGGGTACAATAAACTTGGGCATCTCCGAGGTTTTGGCTGCGCAGTTGCACCGATAGCATAAGCGACAGCACAGGAGTTTCGGGATAGCTGTGATAATCGCCGCCCAGGCCGAGAAACTGTTGATCGCCAGGGAAGTGGTTCAGCCGGATCTCAACCACTTGTTGCTGCGGGTGCTCACTCATGTGTGTTTCTGAATAGTGACGTCCATAACAGCTGTTCGTGCCTGAAAAATTCTGTGCCAGCGGAGCATCGGCCAATGTCGGAGTCGCCACAACGAGGGCCGCTAAAAGATTAGAAAACCGAAACATCTTGTTCTCCGTTCTGAGAGGATGCGGCAGCTTACCTCAGATATCTTAAATTCAGAAATGGGTATGTATCTGGCGTGGACCAAAGAGGTGAGGCAGGCAGCCTGTAGCTTTCGCCCGTTGAACGTGGGGCTAACCGGGCCACTTTGGGGTTTGGATAAATATCTCCACTACGACCAATTGGGGGCAGACGTCGCATCAGGATGGGGGCATAGTTGCTGCCGGAGGATGACGATGACCAATACCCACACCCGATTTGAAGACGCCCCGGAAACTGCTCTGACCTGGCATCGCGCAGGACATGGAGCCGCGCTGGCGACCGTGGTTCAAACCTGGGGCTCGGCGCCCCGGCGGACCGGGTCGATGCTGGTGATCAGCGGCGACGGGCGCATGCAGGGCTCGGTCTCGGGCGGATGTGTCGAAGGCGCCGTGGTGCTGGAAGCGCAGGAGGCGTTGCAGGACGGCAAGCACCGTCTGTTGGAGTATGGCATTAGCGACGAAGACGCTTTTGCGGTCGGGCTGGCCTGTGGTGGTACGATCAAAATTCTGATCGAGCCGGTGGGTTTGGCGATGCCGGTTGACCTGTTGGAGCAGCTAGTGGCGGCACGCGCAACGCGGCAGGCGCTGGCTTATGAAGTGAACATCGAAAGTGGGGTGCGCCGGCTTCTTCATAACAGCTATCCGAACCGGATGCGGTTGGACCGCTCGGGGATGGAAGAGGACGAAGAGACATTTGTTGCGGTTCACAATCCACTGCTGCGATTGATCTGTGTCGGCGCGGTGCATATCGCGCAGGCTTTGGTGCCAATGGCGCGGATTGCGGGGTATGACCCTGTGCTGATTGACCCGCGTGAGGCCTTTGCGTCCTCGGACCGTTTTCCCGGCGAAGTCATTCTGGACGATTGGCCGGACGAGGCAGTGGCGAAACTGGGGCTGGATGCCCGCACGGCGCTTGTTTTGTTGACACATGATCCCAAACTGGATGACCCGGCCTTGCAGGCGGCCTTGGCTGGTGAGTGTTTCTATATTGGCGCGCTGGGATCAAAACGGACCCATGCCAAACGGATCGAGCGGATGCTGGCTGCGGGCTTCAGTGAAGCACAGATAGGGCGGATCCATGGGCCAATTGGTCTGGATATTGGTGCGGCAGGACCGGCAGAGATTGCGGTTTCAGTACTGGGTGAGATGACTGCCGTACTGCGGGGCAAAGCAGAATGAAGTTTGGCCAAGTATCGCTAACCGAGGCCACAGGAGCAATTCTGGCCCACTCCTTGCAGGTTGGTGGGCGCAAAATTGCTAAGGGAACTGTGTTGACCGCAGCGGACTTGACGGATCTTGAGGCTGAAGGGTTTGGCGAGATTACGGTGGCGCGTTTGGAAGCTGGGGATGTGCAGGAAAACGAGGCTGCGCTGGCGCTTGCCCATATGATTGTTCCCGATCCTGAGGCTCAAAATCTGCGGATCTCGGGGGCAGGCGCTGGGCGGGTTAACCTATACGCTGAGAGCTGTGGTGTTGTCCAACTGGATGCCGATCGGCTGAGGGCGGTGAATGAAGTGGATCCAATGATCTCGATTGCCACTGTGCCGAGCTGGCACAGGGTTGATGCAGGGGGCATGATTGCCACTATCAAAATCATCTCCTACGCAGTGCCTCAGTCCGCATTGCTGCGTGCCGGGGCGGGGGCTGGTGGCGCGCTAGAGGTGACTGCTCCGGCTTATGGATCAGCGACATTGATCGAGACACGGGTTAACGCGGACACGCCGTCAGAAAAGGGCCGCGCTGCCATGGCTGGGCGTTTGGATCGCATGGGGCTGGAGCTGAGCCCGCGGGTGGTTGTGCGCCATCGCGAGGCGGAGCTGAGGCAGGCGCTAGTGGAGGCACCTGGAGACTTGGTGTTGATCCTTACTGGATCTGCCACCTCGGACCCCTTGGATGTGGCGCCGCAAGCCTTGCGATTGGCAGGCGGCGAGGTGACACGGTTTGGCATGCCGGTGGATCCGGGCAACCTGTTGTTCCTAGGGGCGCTAGGCGACAAGCCTGTGGTGGGCTTGCCGGGATGTGCGCGATCTCCGGCACTGAATGGCGCCGATTGGGTGCTGGAGCGGGTGATTTGTGGGATCGAAGTCAGCAGCGGTGACATTGCGGCCATGGGAGTCGGCGGTCTGCTGAAGGAAATTCCCACCCGACCAATGCCACGCCGCAGTGAAGGCTGATCCGCCACTCGGCGGGAGGCCTCCTACTTTAGTCTATGGTGGTGCTTTGGAAAAAACTGTAATTTCAATTGCTTAGTCAGGTTTTTCTGTGGGGTTTTTCCTGTGGGAGAGCTTGAGAGTGTTCAAATCACTTCGCAGTTTCCCGATCTCGTGTTTAACTCTCTGTAGCCAATAGAAATAGCTAAGGGAGGGGTTCATGGCGAAGGTCTCAATGACCGTGAACGGCAAAGCTGCCAGTGCAGAGGTCGAGGGGCGTACGCTTCTGGTCTCATTTTTGCGCGAGGAGCTTGGCCTTACGGGGACACACGTCGGATGTGATACCAGCCAATGCGGTGCCTGTGTGGTGCATGTGGATGGCAAGGCAGTGAAAAGCTGTACGATGTTGGCGCTGGAAGCTGAGGGGGCTGAGGTGGCCACCATCGAAGGCCAGGCGGCAGAGGATGGCACGTTGAACACCATCCAGGCAGCGTTCCAGGAACACCATGGTTTGCAGTGCGGATTTTGCACGCCAGGGATGGTGATGTCGGCTGCGGCTTTGTTGAAAGACAATCCAAAGCCCTCGGAACAGGATGTTCGAGAATATCTGGAGGGCAATCTGTGTCGCTGCACCGGGTACCACAATATCGTCAAGTCGATCATGGCAGCCAGCGGGCAGGATGTATCTGCTCTCGCGGCGGAATGACGGCTCAGCAACGATCAATGGCTCAAGGTGCGTGATGAACACGCACCCTACACAGGGCGCATGGCTTGGCTAGTTTGGCCCCGAAAGTCAGCAGTTGGTGTAGGGCGTGTGCTTGCACGCACCATTCAGGGAGAGGATATAAAACATGCCTAAGGATAGTGGCATTGGCGCCAGCCCAAAGCGGCGCGAAGACGTGCGGTTCCTGACAGGGAATGGCAATTATACCGACGACATTAATTCTAACGGCCAAGCCTATGTGCATTTCCTGCGCTCGGATCTGGCGCATGGTAAAATCAACGGCATTGATACCGCTGCAGCCGAAGCCATGCCCGGTGTTGTGAGGATTTTCACTGCGGCCGATTTCGAGGCCGTTGGCGGTGTGCCCTGCGGCTGGCAGATCACGGATCGCCATGGTGAGGTGATGCAGGAACCAAAGCATCCGATCCTGGCTGAGGGCAAAGTGCGCCATGTTGGTGAAGCGATTGCTGCGGTGGTTGCGGATAGCCCCGAGCAGGCACGTGATGCCGCCGAGGCGATTGAGCTGGATATCGAAGAGCTGCCCGCTGTCATTGATATGAAGGCCGCGGTGGCGGATTCCTCCGTCAAGGTTCACGACGATCTGACTTCGAACCTGTGTTACGATTGGGGATTTGTTGAGGAAAACCGCGAGGCGGTGGAGCAGGCGTTTCAGGATGCCGCGCACGTCACCACGCTGGAGTTGATCAACAACCGGTTGGTGGCCAATCCGATGGAACCTCGGGTTGCCATTGGTGAATACAACCGATCCACCGATGACAGTACGCTGTACACGACCAGCCAGAACCCGCATGTGATCCGGCTGCTGATGGGCGCTTTTGTTTTGGGCATCCCTGAGCATAAACTGCGTGTTGTGGCGCCTGATGTGGGGGGGGGCTTTGGCACCAAGATCTTCCACTACGCGGAAGAGGCATTTTGTACCTTTGCCGCCAAGGCCTGTAACCGGCCGGTCAAGTGGACCTCGTCGCGGTCCGAGGCGTTCATGTCGGACGCGCATGGTCGCGACCACGTGACCAAGATCGAACTGGCGCTGGATAGCGACAACAACTTTACCGCGGTGCGCACGGATACTTATGCAAATATGGGCGCTTACCTGTCCACTTTTGCGCCGTCGGTGCCGACCTGGTTGCATGGCACGTTGATGGCGGGGAACTATAAAACGCCGCTGGTCTATGTGAACGTCAAGGCGGTGTTTACCAATACCGTGCCGGTGGATGCCTATCGTGGCGCTGGGCGCCCCGAGGCGACGTTCCAATTGGAACGTGTGGTGGACAAGGCTGCCCGCGAGTTGGGAGTTGATCCAATTGCTCTGCGCCGTCAGAATTTTATCACCGAGTTCCCCTATGCCACGCCTGTGGCGGTGGAATATGACACCGGTGATTACCACGCGACGATGGACAAGTTGGAAGAGATTGCCGATCTGTCTGGATTTGCAGCGCGCCGCGCCGCAAGCGAGGCCAAGGGTAAGATCCGGGGGCTTGGTCTCAATTGTTATATCGAGGCCTGTGGCATTGCTCCGTCAAATCTGGTCGGGCAACTTGGTGCGCGCGCGGGTCTGTATGAAAGTGCAACTGTGCGGGTGAATGCCACTGGCGGGCTTGTTGTGATGACAGGATCTCATTCACATGGCCAGGGTCACGAGACCTCGTTTCCGCAGGTGATTGCCGAGATGATTGGCATCGACGAGAGTATGGTCGAGATCGTCCATGGTGATACATCGAAAGTGCCGATGGGCATGGGGACTTATGGTTCGCGGTCGCTGGCTGTTGGTGGCTCTGCCATGGTTAAGGCAACCGAGAAGATCATTGCCAAGGCCAAGAAGATTGCTGCGCACCTGATGGAAGCGGCGGATGCTGACATTGAGTTGAAAGATGGCCAGTTTTCGGTTGCGGGGACGGATAAGGCGGTGGCTTGGGGCGATGTGACCCTGGCGGCATACGTACCGCACAACTATCCGCTGGAGGACATTGAACCGGGGTTGGAAGAGACCGCGTTTTATGATCCGGCCAACTTCACCTATCCGTCGGGGGCTTATGCTTGCGAGGTGGAAGTCGATCCGGATACTGGCAAGGTCAGCATCGAGAGGTTCTCGGCTGCGGATGATTTTGGCAATATCGTCAATCCGATGATTGTCGATGGTCAGGTTCATGGCGGCATTGGTCAAGGCATTGGTCAGGCACTGCTGGAGGGCTGTGTCTATGATGAGGATGGACAGTTGCTGAGTGCATCCTACATGGATTACGCGATGCCGCGGGCGGATGATCTGCCGTTTTATGCGGTCGACCATTCCTGTCAGACCCCCTGTACCCATAACCCGCTTGGGGTGAAGGGCTGTGGTGAGGCGGGGGCGATTGGGTCTCCTCCGGCTGTGGTGAATGCGGTGGTCGATGCGCTGCAATCGGCGGGCAAGGATGTCACTCATATCGATATGCCACTGAGCCCAGGTCGGGTTTGGGCGGCGATGAATGGCTGATCTGGAGAGCGCCGGGGGGCCTGCCCCCCGGACCCCCCGAGGTATTTTGAACAAGAAGAACAAGGGCGATGTCCCTTTGATTTTTGGGAAGGAAGGACGAAATGTATAATTTCGAGTATGAGGCGCCTTCGAGTGTTGCTGAGGCCGTAGCGGCGCTGGCAGCGGAAGATGCGCAGGCGTTGGGTGGCGGTCAGACGTTGATCCCAACCATGAAGCAGCGGCTGGCGATGCCGTCAACGCTGGTGAGCCTGAGCGGAATTGCTGAGATGCAAGGCGTTGACGTGAGTGATGGAGCTGTTTCGGTTGGTGGGGGCGTGACCCATGCCGTGGTTGCGGCTGAGGCGGGTGTCTATCCGGCACTGGCAGAGCTGGCCAGTCATATTGGCGACCCAGCGGTGCGCAATCGCGGTACGATTGGTGGGTCTTTGGCCAACAATGACCCATCGGCGGACTATCCGGCTGCGGCTTTGGCTTCGGCTGCGGTGATTGTCACCAATGCGCGCGAGATTGCAGCGGATGACTATTTTCAGGGTATGTTCACCACAGCATTGGAAGAGGGTGAGATCGTCACTGAAATTCGTTTCGCGATTCCTGAGGCGGCGAATTATCAGAAGTTCGTGCAGCCAGCCTCGCGCTTTGCGCTTGTTGGGGTGTTTGTTGCCAAACACGGCGATGGCGTGCGCGTGGCGGTGACGGGCGCATCAGAAGAGGGTGTGTTCCGCTGGGCTGAGGCTGAGGCTGCGCTGAACGGATCGTTCAGTGCAGATGCGGTTGCTGGTTTGGCAGTCGATCCGGCTAATATGATCGGTGACTTGCATGGGACCAAAGAATACCGCGCCCATCTGGTTGGGGTGCTGACCAAGCGGGCGGTTGCCGCTGTAAGCTGATCTGAGAGTAAAGAGTGACAGAGGCCCCGTCGGACTGGCGGGGCCTTTTTTGTTACTAAGGCCGCTTGTGGGCGCGCGATTATTGACAGTTGTGCCACTCGGCAACGTAGTCATCCTGGAAAAGGTAAATGCCCTGCTCATGGCGCAGTATCATGAGGCGATAAGAGTATTGTTCGCCTTCACCTGAGCACAGTGCATCGTATAAAACGGCGTCCATTCCACGGACGTTTGTTGGTTCAGTCAACTCACAAGAATTTTCAATACCGTGCAAGTATCCATCTTGCAGGCTAAGCGCCCCGCTATCCATACCGATATCCTCGGGATTGCACGACCAGGATCCGTCGACGAGTTTGTACAGCCCATCAAATGGCGTGGCAGTGGCGATCGCTGCGATTAATACTGCGGCACAAACGGTTAGTGTTCCAAAGATTGTCTTCACAAAAATACCTTTCTCACTCAACACATCCCCAACAGCGGGGATCTAAGGAAGGATAGAGGAGTATTGTTCTGTGGCAAAATGTTCAGTGCTAAAGGCCGCCCCGAAACGCAAAAAGAGCGGCACGAGGCCGCTCTTCTGGGAACTATGCTACAAGCAAAAAGCTGCTCTGGAGCAAAATTTTATCTGGGCAGGGGGCCGATCAGCATGATCATCTGACGGCCTTCCATCTTGGGCATGTTTTCGACTTTGCCGTGCTCTTTGATGTCGACGGCCACCCGTTCCAACAACTGGCGTCCCAGGTTCTGGTGCGCCATTTCGCGGCCACGGAAACGCAGAGTGATCTTCACTTTGTCGCCGTTTTCCAGAAACTTGTAAACGTTGCGCATTTTGACGCCGTAATCATGGATATCAGTGTTGGGTCGAAATTTGACCTCTTTGATCTCGATGATTTTTTGCTTTTTGCGCGCTTCGCTTTCCCGCTTTTGCTGTTCATACTTGAACTTACCAAAATCCATGATCTTGCACACAGGCGGTTTGGCATTGGGCGAGATCTCAACAAGATCCAATCCAGCCTCTTGCGCCATTAGCATGGCTTTGGCCGGGTGTACTACACCGACGTTTTCGCCTTCGGCGCCGATCAGGCGGATTTCGGAATCACGGATCTTTTCGTTGACGCGCGGGCCGGTGTCGCGTTGCGGCGGCGCATTGTGGGGTCTGCGGGCTATGACGGCAATCCTTTTGTCATTTCATGAT
>Ga0105358_10000884_pt1 | contig 15597 bp, 17 predicted proteins | sample GOMGulsemesocosm_5_FD_83509 | JGI IMG/M metagenome (GOLD analysis project Ga0105358, IMG submission 83509) | Methane-oxidizing microbial communities from mesocosms in the Gulf of Mexico - GOM15C Gulf of Mexico | ecosystem: Environmental > Aquatic > Marine > Cold seeps | place: Gulf of Mexico... | reverse complement strand
TAGAAAATTTTTCGACAACCGACAAATGCCAAATAAAACACCGAGAGAGGTCGCGATGATGATGCCTAATGCTGAAACTTTTAAAGTGTTTAAAATACCAACAAGAAATGCGCGCCCATAAGTATCTGCAGGTGAATATTCAATCGTTGCCTCGCTGATGCCAAAAGCCGCTTCTAAATTTAAAAAATCAAAACCTGTCTTAATGTTTTGTTTATCAAGGTTAACCAATGTATTTGATGCGAGATACCAAGCCGAGAAAATAAAAATCATAACAACAAGCACTTGATACAGAACAGCCCGTACACCTTTGTCATTCAGATTATTTATCAGTGTTTTTTCATTGGTATCATGAATCGATCTCTCAATCTCAATACTCATAATGGATCCTACCAAGGTGGTTGAAGGTCTTTCGATACGCATACCAAAAGACCTTCTTCACATTTAACGAATTGGGAACGGGTACATTAACCCACCACGTGTCCATAAATCATTTACACCACGTTCAAGACCTAATGTTTTCTTGATATTACGATCGTAAGATTCACCATAATTACCGACCTGTTTAATGATGTTGTACATCCATTTTTCATCAATACCTAAAGCTTCGCCCATGCCAGGTGTAACACCCAATAAACGCTTGATGCCGGGGTCTTCCGATTTCAGCATTTCATCTACATTTTTAGATGTAATACCTTTTTCTTCAGCTTCTTTCATAGCGATAAGTGACCAACGTACGACGTCAGAAAACTGCTGGTCGCCATGACGCACAGATGGTCCAAGTGGTTCTTTAGAAATAATTTCAGGCAAAATTATGTGATCTTCAGGTACTTCAGCCGTTGTGATACGTAATGAAGCCAAAAGAGATGAATCTGTAGTGAATACATCACAACGACCAGCAAAGTATGCAGCCATTGCTTCGCTTACATTATCGATAACAATCGGTTTAAATTCCATTTTATTGGCACGGAAATAATCTGCAAGGTTAAGTTCAGTTGTTGTGCCTGGCTCAACACAAACTGTTGCACCATCTAGTTCTGTCGAACTTTTAATACCTAAACGTTTATGCGCCATGAAACCTTGGCCGTCATAAAAATTAACACCTTGGAAATCAATGCCCAATTTTGTATCGCGCGTTAAAGTCCATGTTGTCGTACGTGACAATATATCAACTTCGCCTGATTGCAATGCCGTGAAACGCTGCTGTGACGTTAAAGGTGTATATTTGATTTTTGATGCATCGCCAAAAATTGCAGCAGCTGTTGCACGGCATACATCAACATCAATACCTTCCCATTCACCTTTGTCATTTGCAATGGCAAATCCGGCTACGCCTGTATGCACTCCACAATGCAAAACACCCCTAGCTTTAATGCTTTCAATTGTTTCACTCGCATGAGCTACTGTTGACAATGGCAACGCCAAAGCCGCGAGCAGTAGTTTAAAATGTATCTTCATCTTATATTCCCTGTTTAAGATTGCTATCGATTGATCCGATAACTTTGGTAGTTAGTGTGTATATTTTTAAAAATGGATTGCCTTTCCATAGGCACGAAAGGTCGTCTCTTCAGCCCATTTAATCTTTTAGGATATTCAAGCTGCCATTGATTTTCACAGTGTTTGCAATGGTCATAGCATTTGGACTATGAGAAACTGCTTTTTGACGTAATTCTTCGAATTGTTCGTGCGTACCATCGCCACCAACTTCAATCACATAGTTGATTTCCTCGAATGGAATAGGCGCGCCATCACGCACACCAAGGAAACCCGCCAAATCAAGTTGGCCTGTTACTCTGACGCGCAAATGTTCAAGTTGAATTTCCATAATTGATGCTCCAACAACAAAACCAACCATGATGCATGCCCCCATACCTGAAAGCATATATTCTTGTGGGTTTGGTGCTTGGTTCGCGCCTAAAAGCTGACGAGGTTCATCAATAACCCATGTGAAATCACGGTTTACGCGATGGGGGCCAACTTCCATTGGAAGGGCAGAAACCAATGCACGTGTGCCAGACTGCCAGTTAACTTCAACACCGTATTTTGCGATGCCTTCTTCTGGGTTTTCTTTAAGTTCGTTTGCAAATTCGCTGAGAGCGGATAAAGGAATAGCGTTACGCATAATTTTACTTCTCACATTAATTACTGTTTAAGAGATTTTGGAAAAAGCCATTTCGAAATCACGAATAAGATCATCCGGATCTTCAACACCGACTGACAAGCGAACACATCCCGAATTAATGCCCATTTTTTCGCGCATTTTGGATGTATAGCCAGATTGCGATGTGTTGTATGGTAAGCTGATCAACGTTTCGACCCCACCAAGGCTCGTCGCTTGTTTTGCAAGCGTTACAGCGTTCAATAACTTCAACGCAGCCTCATCGCCGCCTTTAATTTCAAAGGTCACCATGCCGCCCATGTTGTTAAGCAAACTTTTTGCAAGTTTATGGTCTGGATGACTTTCTAAACCAGGGTAAAAAACGTTCACGACTGAAGGATGTTTTTCCAACCAAATGGCAAGTGCAGTGGCTGCTTTTTCATGAGCTGCCATGCGCAGAGCCAACGTTTTCAAACCACGTTCCAAAAGGAAACAAGCATGAGGATCAAGCGATCCCCCAAAATTCAGCATGCGAGGCCAAATCATATCAATGACTTTACGACTACCAATCGCTGCACCTGCAATCAGGTCACTATGACCATTCAAATATTTTGAGGCAGAATGAACAACAACATCAACCCCAAGATCCAAGGCTCGATACCCAAGTGGTGTTGTGAATGTCGCATCCAAAATCAAACGCAATTTATATTTTTTTGCAATTGAGACCAATTTTTCGATGTCTACAATCTTCAACAAAGGATTGGTTGAGCTTTCAAAATAAAGGATCTGCGTTTCAGGCTTAATCGCTGCTTCGATTGCATCAAAATCACGAGGACTTGCATATGAAACAGACATGCCCAGCGAAGACAATTCTCCATTCAGGAAATTATACGTTCCGCCATACAATTCGTCAGACGCAACGATATGTGCGCCGCGATCAACCATTGCCAAGATTGTTGATGAAATCGCTGCCATACCTGAGCTGAAAACCAACGCAGATTCAGCACCTTCAAGTGCAGCTAGTTTTTCTTGCACAGCCCATTGTGAAGGATTGCCATAACGAGAATAGATAAAACGATCCCTAGCATGACCTTCTTCAAAAGATTTATACTGATCTTCACCAAGAAGGAATGTGCTACCTTGATAAATAGGTGTGCCAACAACACCTGTCGCCATATCATCTTTTGTACCGGCATGAACGGCAATTGTTGAAAATGATTTTTCAGTCCATGATTTCGAGGTGCCATGAAAAGGTCCAGCTTGACGCGAACGTTTAAGGTCAGAAACCCAGTTCACTTTAGTTTCGTCAAGAGAGCTTTTACCCTTTTCGTCACCCCTAATGTTATTATCTTTTTGCACGGGCTTATCCATTGTTATTTTAACTGTACAGCTACCTACGCACAGGCCGTGCCAGAAAATAATTAATGAATAAAATCATATAGTTATGCAGTTTTACATATGGTCAAATGTATTTTTGTAATAAATACGTTACGCTTATATTCGTGTTTTCTAACGATAAACGTTTAAAACCCTTGCGTTTTACCAAATGTAATAAAAAGATTACTTGTAATAAAATAGTTACAATATGATAATAAATGATCCAAATTTGTATATATTCTATCTATAAATTAGTCGAAGTATGAATTTTTAGCATCTTTAACTGTTATAAAGTAAGATTAAGTGGCATCGAAATGCATTTACACCATATCAATCACCGTACAACCGAGCTAAACCAGTAAGTCATAAGAATATCATCCGACGATTTTTAATATAAATGTGACCAGGCCCTTAAATATTGGATGAGAACCAAGTTCTGCGCCATTACATTATAGGTACTGGACCATCAGCCCCATGAAGTTTGAAATGAAGGCTATATGACAGAGCAAAGTTCTCTCCATTTTAGTGCAACGGGTCCAGTCAATGGATTGGTTGGAATGGGATAGTCCCATTCTTTGCATGCGACTTCATACACATGCCTTGCAAGAGCAAGGTTACGTCTTACCGTTGAAGGTGCAACGTCACTTAACCTCGTATCCCTAAAGGTCACAAAGTCCCTGCTCCTGATGTTGTTCAGAGTTTTGTTTACGAAGGCGAAAGATTTGAATATGTTGAAGGTATAATGATCGCTTGATGCTGACTTCTTTGCAGGGCTGACCTCCGCTTCATAGCGTACCATCAGATCTTTGAACGTCACCTTGGACAGAGATGCCATATCAAGTGGTGTGACTGCACAGTCGATCTTACCTTCGATTTCTCTCGCCCATATCAACGCATCAGATTTCTTTATGAAGCACTTACTTTGCGGCTTGTTCCCTGTACGTCTGACGACCGCTTGCCATTTTGTTCCTCGTTTTCTCATTGTAGCCATGTTCATCTCCGTGTGACCAAATTGTGACCAAAGAGACAAAAGAGATAATTCGAAAGACCGTTCGAGGTTCTCGCGCTTCCATTAGAACATCATGGTATAGCGCACAAAAAAAGACCCCAATATAACATTGGAGTCCTTTCGTTGTTGGTAGCTGGAGCGGGACTTGAACCTGCGACAACGGCATTATGAATGCCGCGCTCTAACCAACTGAGCTACCCAGCCACAACGGCGCTTGAGCGCCGAAGTTGGGGGTTTTTACGGCAGCATTGCCAAAGTGTCAAGCACCAAAAGCCCCCCTCCTTATATTTTTTTTAAAGCCCCCTGAAACTGTTCATCACAAAGGTGCTTTTAGGCGACTTTTTTGCGTTCAATCCAACCACCACCCAACATGCGTTCACCTTCATAAAAGACGCAAGCTTGTCCGGGGGCAATGCCTTCATAACCTTCTTTTAATTTCACAAGAGCGCGACCTTTTCCATCGGGAAAAACCATCGCAGCCTGTGGCGGTTGCGCAGAACGCACCTTGACCACCATCTCTCGACCTTCAACAGGTAAAGGCGTGAAACCAAGCCAATTTACATCGGCTATAAATATTTCATGTTGCAGCAAGGCTTCACGAGGGCCAACAACCACTTGTTTTTTATTGGCATCTAAACGAATGACATATAAAGGATCTGGCCATGCGATGCCAAGTCCACGTCTTTGTCCTACCGTATATTTGATGATCCCATCATGTTTACCCACAACTTGTCCATCCACATGCACGATTTCGCCTGCGTCTAAAGCCCCTGGGCGCAATCGTTCAACCACATCGACGTATTTACCATCAGGTACGAAGCAGATGTCTTGGCTGTCGCCTTTGGCCGCCACAGACAGTTTATATTTCACTGCCAATGCCCGTGTTTCATCTTTTGACATGCCGCCCAGTGGAAAGCGCACATAATCTGCTTGATCTTGTGTCATTGAAAACATGAAATAGCTTTGATCGCGCGTATGATCTGATCCACGCAATAAAATTGCGCCTTCGTCTTTTAATTCCCATTGAACATAATGCCCTGTGACCAATGCATCTCCGCCTAAATCTTTGGCCGTTTCCAAAAGGTCGCGAAATTTAACGCTCTCATTACATTTAACACAAGGGATTGGTGTCTCACCCTGTACATAGGTATCTGCAAAATAATCCATCACATCGCGTTTAAATACTTTTTCATAATCAAGTACGTAATGTGGAATACCAATTTGATCTGCCACACGGCGCGCATCATGGATGTCGCGGCCTGCGCAACAGGTATTCGGACGGCTGATCGCTTCGCCATGATCATACAGCTGTAAAGTCACACCAACAACGTCATAGCCCTCATCTTTAAGCATTGCGGCGGTGACAGAACTATCAACCCCACCTGACATCGCAACGATGACACGGGTATCTTCTGGTTTTTTATCTATAAATAATGAATTCATGAGTTAAGTCTTAAATATTTTGTTGTTATCACTATCAGGGTTTAGCATTTCGAGTGTCTTTGATTTAAATTCACGCCTATAAACAACCAAGACTACAAAAAGAGTAGCGCCGGCAAAAATCCAAGGGTGCAAAAACCAAGCAAGAGCAGCTAAGCCAAAGTAATAAGCCCGCATCCCTCGGTTAAATGTTTGAACCGCTAAGGCATTCACCTTTGCGGCCCGTTCTGCAATTCTTTGTCCTTCGACAGTGTCGGCTTGATCAGGCGATGGGAAAGCCCCCATAACAATGATCATGTAATTAAATTGGCGCAGCGCCCATGCAAACTTAAAGAAAGCATAAACAAACACCAATGCCAAAGTCAGCAGCTTCAATTCCCACATCACTTTAGATGTTTTCGCCACATAAATTAATTCTTTGGTTAAGTCTTGAACTTCATCCAAACCACCAAAGATCGCGACAATCCCCCCTATAATAAAAATAGAGGTTGAAGCAAACAATGAAATCGAGCGTATCAACGTTGCAAGCAGTGCCGCATCGCCAACACGCACTTCACGACGCAATGATTGTTGCATCCATTTCAGCCGGTATTGATACATCACCGTCATTAAACTGACACGATCGTCGCTAAATCGATCAGCATAAAACGTATAACCGCTCCAAGCAGCAATGAACCAAACTAAAGCAGCAGCATCAAGCAATGTCACGCCATGCATATATTCTGCCTCCATTTCCTCGGCCTAATCTCGCTCTTCAAGCCAAGCCATCTGAATGGCTTCAAGAATTTTTTCATTGCTTTTGGCGGGGTCATCTTCAAAACCATCGAGTTTTTGAACCCATTGCCATAAATCGGTAAAACGTACTTTCAAGATATCTATATCGGGATGCGCATCTTCTAATTCAATGGCAATATCATAAATATCAGTCCACCGTAATCCCATAATGCGCTCTCCTTAAAGTAACGACTTAGCCAATATTGCGGGTTTCAGATGGCACATGAACTTTCAAGCCATCCAATTCATCAGAAATAATAATCTGACAGCCCAAACGTGATGTTTGCTGAAGACCGAATGCAAGATCAAGCATATCTTCTTCTTCTTCTTCAGGTTCTGAAAGTTTGTCAAACCATTCTTCTGAAACGACAACGTGGCATGTTGAACAAGCGAGTGAACCTTCACAGGCGCCTTCAAGGTCAATATCGTTTTTATGAGCGATTTCTAGAACCGACAAACCATTTGGCGCTTCGACTTCTTTTTCAGTACCATCAGGATTTACAAAAGTCATTTTAGGCATTATTTTCTTCTCTCTATCTACAGTTTATCAAGCTTGTAAGCGTTTTATCGGTTTTAGACGATAAATCAAGCATCAATCGCGTTTTCCAACTTTTGAATGGCAACCCCACTTAAGGCTTCTTCCATTCCTTTATCCATACGGCGCTGCGCAAAAACTTGCGTTGCACGGTCTAAATCTTCGACCAAAGCATTAATCACATGACGGTCATCACCTAAAATTGACTCATCTAAACCATTCAAAATCACATCAATATGGGCTCGTTCATCTTCAACTAATAACGTACCATCAATGTGTAGAGCTGAATAGACAGCTTCCATAACACGTCTAGCTTCAACACGCGCTTCTGTTAAAAGCCGAATTTCCATATCATCTTTTGCGTTTACCATGCTATCGCGCAACATGGTCGCCATTTCATCATCCGTTAGACCATACGAAGGCTTCACGGCAACTTCTTGACTTATCCCCGTTGTGAGTTCTTCTGCACCCACGGTCAATAAACCATCGGCATCAACGCTGAATGTTACACGAATACGTGCGGCACCTGCCGTCATTGGGGGAATGCCCCGTAATTCAAATCGCGCCAAAGATCTATTTTGGTCAACCATTTCACGTTCACCCTGAACCACATGAATGGCCATTGCAGATTGGCCATCTTGGAATGTTGTGAATTCTTGAGCTTTTGCAACGGGTAAGGCGGTATTGCGTTGAATGACTTTTTCAACAATCCCACCCATGGTTTCAATACCCAAACTTAAGGGCGTTACATCTAATAACAAATTATCAGAACCGACCGTCAAGGCTTCGGCCTGTAATGCAGCACCAACCGATACGACTTCATCAGGGTTTATATCTGATAAAGGCGTTTGTTCAAAAAATTCTCCCACCCTTTTGCGCACGAGCGGCACACGGGTTGATCCCCCAACCAGCACAATGCCCTTAACGTCATCAGGAAACATGTCTGCATCTTCAAGAACATTACGACAAATTTCAATTGTACGCTCAACTAAAGGCGCGGCGAGCGTTTCGAACTGTGCGCGTGTAATTTTATGTGACGATGATTTGCCATTAAATTCTAGAACAAAATCACCTTCATCATTTTCACTTATGCATTCTTTTGCCATACGTCCGGTAACAAGGGCAATTTTCACATCATCCGTTGTTAAAGTTTCAACACCATATTTTTCGCGACGTTCGCTTAAAAAATGTTCGAGAATCACATGGTCGAAATCATCCCCACCTAAGGCAGCATCTCCGCCCGTGGCTTTAACTTGGAAAACACCTTTTTCCATGCGCAGCAGGGAAATATCAAATGTACCACCGCCTAAATCATAAACCGCATATAGACCTTCTGCATCTTTATCTAGGCCATATGCCAAGGCAGCTGCCGTTGGTTCGTTCACCAAACGCAGAACTTCTAGGCCTGCCAAACGCGCAGCATCTTTTGTCGCTGTGCGCGCTGCGTCATCGAAATAAGCAGGAACAGTGATCACTGCACGTTCAATTTTCTGTTTGAGTTGGTCTTCTGACCTTTCTTTCAAAGCACGTAAGATGTCGGCAGAAATTTCCACAGGCGTGAGCTCACGACCAGAAATTTTAACCCGAACCATTCCCTCGCCTTCAACAACTTCAAAAGGCAAAGTACCCGATATGGTTTTCACATCTTGCAGCCCTCGCCCCATCAGGCGTTTAACAGATGAGATCACCGATTCAGGGCGCATTAATAATAACTGTTTTGCCAATTGGCCCACAATGGCAGAACCATCTGGTGCATAGGCAACAACAGAAGGGACCAAACCTTCACCCGTTTCATCGCGCAAAACTTCTGGTTTACCATCTTGGCTTACAGCCACCACCGAATTGGTCGTGCCTAAGTCAATACCAATTGCCAAAGTCGCATCTTCAGCATGCGGGATTGGCGTTTCGCCAGGTTCGTGGATTTGCAACAAAACAGCTTCAGTCATATCAATCAAACTTCTTTTAAATTTCTAGCGGCTGGCCGTAACAAGGCGCGCTTTATGATGACGGGTTTCTTCTAATAATTTTGTAAGATACTTCAGGCGTAACGCGAGTTTACGTGCACCATCCAAATCAGATTGGGCAAAAGCCCCTGAAATCAACTTCACACAATCGCGCATATCACGACGTGCCTTATCATTGACCTTATTCACCACATCAATACTTGTTGCTTCCATCAAGGATTCACGTGTTTCCATTGCTTCCATCAGCAAGACCGGGTCATTCACCGTATGATCATGGCTGATCCCGTCCTCACCACTGACTTGCAATAAATAATCAGCACGCAATAAAGAGTCTTTTAAAACATCAAAGGCCTCATTCAAACTGACGGCCTGTTGTTGAGACAAAGATTTTTCTTTCGCCGTTTTATTGGCAAACCGATCAGGGTGGAGATGACGTTGAAGTTCAAAATAAGTTTGCTCTAACTCATTCACATCAATATCATAAGCTTGGCCAACCCCAAGACGCACAAAGTGATTTGCATGCCCAGGCGGTTGCACCGCATGACAGGTTTCACAAAATAAATCAGTGTCATTCACAGGTCCTTTACAAGACCAGCAGGAGTGCAACTGATGTTTATTTTCAACCCGATTAGAAGATAATGCGTCCATAATATTATTTATAATCTTGCCTTAAACGTGGAATGATTCGCCGCAACCGCAACGACCTTTTTCATTCGGATTTGTAAAGACAAAACCGGAAGCCATTTGATCTTCTACAAAGTCCATTTCAGTACCAAAGATGAACATTGTTGCCTTAGGGTCGATCATAATGAACACATCATCAGCCGCGCTAAAGCTTTCGTCAAACTCATTCACGGCATCCGCAAATTCAAGAGTATAAGACAAGCCAGAACATCCTTTGGTGCGAACACCAATACGAATGCCAACACTTGGCTTTCCCCGACTGTCCAGCAAATTGCGGATACGATCAAGGGCTGCTTCTGTAACGCTTATGGGGGCGGGTCTTTCGCTCACGGTCTTAACACTCCAAAATTCAAATATCAGATGGATGAAAGCCTCTCAGTTAAGAAGCTTTCACACCTTTTACTTAGCCATGCTTTGTTTTGTAATCACTGATTGCCGCTTTGATCGCGTCTTCAGCCAAGACAGAGCAATGAATTTTCACAGGAGGTAAAGCCAATTCTTCAGCGATGTCCGTGTTTTTAATCTCAGCCGCTTCATCTAAAGTTTTACCTTTAACCCATTCCGTTACGAGTGAGCTTGACGCAATGGCAGAACCACAGCCGAATGTTTTGAACTTCGCATCTTCAATGATGCCTTCGCCATTTACTTTAATTTGTAAACGCATGACATCACCACAAGCAGGGGCACCAACAAGGCCTGTACCTACTTCTGATGCTTCATTATCCATTGTCCCAACGTTGCGTGGGTTTTCATAGTGCTCAACAACTTTTTCGCTATATGACATTTTCTTCTCCTAAACACCACTTCAAAGGTGGCCGTCATTGATAATTATTAATGTTCAGCCCATTTAATGGACTTAATATCAATACCTTGTTGAGCCATTTCAAACAGAGGGCTCATCTCACGCAGGCGCTTAACTTCTTTAATGATACGATCTGTTGCAAAATCGACTTCTTCTTTTGTGGTGAAGCGACCAATGCCAAGACGCAAAGATGTATGGGCGAGTTCTTCTTCAACACCGAGTGCTCTTAATACATAAGATGGTTCTAAAGACGCAGAAGTACAAGCAGAACCACTTGAAACTGCCAAATCTTTAATGCCCATCATCAGGCCTTCACCCTCAACAAAAGCAAAGCTGACGTTCAAGTTACCTGAGATACGTTTTTCTTCATCACCATTTAAGAATACTTCAGGCAATTCATCTTGGAAACGTTTCCACATATGAGATTGCAACCCATGCAGGCGTTCAGATTCTGATGCCATTTCTTTTTGTGCAATTTCACATGCCTTACCTAGACCTACACATAATGCAGGGGACAAAGTACCAGAACGCATTCCACGTTCTTGTCCACCACCATTGATTTGTGCAATCACACGCACGCGGGGGCGTCTGCGTACATACAAGGCACCCACACCCATTGGACCATAGATTTTGTGACCTGAAATCGACATCAAATCGATGTTCATTTCTTCAACGTCTAATTCAATTTTACCAACAGCTTGTGCAGCATCCGTATGGAAGAATGTTTTATTTGCACGACAAATCGCACCAATTTCTTTCAAAGGTTGGATCACACCGATTTCATTATTCACGGCCATAATTGAAACCAAAACAGTTTTATCTGTCATGGCTGCTTTCAATTCGTCCAAATCAATCAAACCATTTTCATGGACCGCTAAATAGGTCACATCGAAACCGTCTTGTTCAAGATGGCGTGCTGTATCAAGTACACATTTATGTTCTGTCACACAGGTAATGATGTGATTGCGTTTCGATTTATAAAACTCCCCCACACCTTTAAGTGCGAGATTGTTAGATTCTGTCGCACCAGAAGTGAAGACAATTTCCTTCGGGTTAGCCCCGATGATATCTGCAACTTGTTTACGTCCGTTCTCAACAGCTTCTTCCGCATCCCAGCCAAAAGCATGGTTACGAGAATGCGGGTTACCAAATTTCTGTGTGAAATAGGGCAACATTTCTTCTACGACACGTGGGTCCGTTGGTGTTGTCGCCTGATAATCCAAGTAAACTGGATTTTCCTGTGAATTCACGCCCATCTGGACATTCCTTTTCTTCTTCTCTGGGTTTTCTTGCATAACGGCAAGCATACTTACTTAATTTATAATCAAATAACGCGATTTATGCGGCATCTGACTTCTTCGAATTTTTTTCCTGCACACGCGCAACCAATTTGGCATAGGCCTGTACAAACATCTCAATATCTTCTTCACAACTGTCCCACCCCAATGACACCCGAATGGCGTTATTGGCATATTCTTCACCCACACCCATCGCTTCAAGAACGTGGGAAGCTTTGACTTTGCCAGAAGAACAGGCCGAACCAGCACTGATCATAATTCCGGCTAAATCCAATGCCATGACTTGTCGTTCGCTCATTAAACCCTCAAGGGCAAAACAACTCGTATTCGGCAAGCGCGCAACATCTTCACCAAAAATAACAATCTCATCACTTAAGCCTTTAATTTGCGTCTCTAACATATCGCGCAAGGACTTGATGCGATTAAAGTCCGTTTTCTCTTTAGATGCCGCACCAAAACCAACGATACCAATCAAATTTTCTGTGCCTCCACGCAAAGAACGTTCTTGTCCTCCACCCGAAATAAGCGCCTGCAATTTAATTGATGGACGCTTCACCAAAGCACCAATGCCTTGTGGTCCACCCATTTTATGTGCAGATAGACTGATCAAATCACAGCCTAATGCTTGCATATCAAATTCAATTTTTCCTATCGCTTGTACTGCATCACAATGCACGATTGCTGCAAACCGATGTGCAATCTCAACAATTTCTGCAACAGGCTGAATAACCCCTGTTTCATTATTGGCCGCCATAACACTGACCAAAGTTGAGCGCGGATCATCCTTTAAGCGCGTTTCCAAATCTTCAAGCAAGACAAGACCATTTTCATCAACATCAATAATTTCCACATTTTTTGATGCATTTAAAATAGCTGCATGTTCGACGGCAGAAACCAAAATCCGCTCACACCCACTGCCTTTAATCGCCAGTGTATCGGCTTCTGTCCCACCACTGGTGAAAAACACCCAGTCAGAACGCACATTCACCAATGCTGCCACGTTATCACGTGCATCTTCCATAAGACTGCGCGCTTTGCGGCCCATTCCATGGACAGAAGAGGGATTCCCCACACATTTAAGTGCACCCACTATTGCTTGTGTCGCAGCGGGCAAAATTGGTGCCGTTGCATTATAATCCATGTAAGCGATTTTGTTCATATCATCCTCAAAAGTCAGCGCCTATTCAGCGGCAGATACTTTTTCTTGTACGGGGGCTATAAACAAACCACTGGTTCCTAATAACCGTTTTTCAACGATATCGTCTAAAGAAACAGAATTCAGATATAAATAAATTTGGTTGCTCAATTCAGACCACAAGTCATGGGTTAAGCATCGACTGTTATTTTCGCGACAACCGTTAGGATTTCCCGGTATACAGCGTGTCGCTGAAATCGGTTCATCCACAGATAAAATAATATCTGACACACGGATTTCACAACAGGCACGAGATAATAAATAGCCCCCGCCCGGTCCGCGTACACTTTTAACGAGGTCACCTTTGCGCAATTTACCAAACAACTGCTCTAGATAAGACAATGATATTTCTTGACGGTCCGCAATATCGGCTAATGAAATAGGTACACCTTTGGCGTTACTGGCCAAATCTACCATCGCCATTACTGCGTAACGACCTTTTGTACTTAGTTTCACAATCCCACTCCTTTAACGTCCGCCAGAAACGACATCTAATTTCGTGTCATTCTGGGTATCATCGTTAATTGTTTCATCTTCTAATTCTTCAACACGCCCCTTAAGGGCATTGATTTCAGCACGTAACGTTTCAATTGTGCGAACAACCGGATCAACCATACCGCCTGTTGTGCCATAGGCGCAAAATTCAGTATCTTCATCTTTTTTACGGCGTAAAACGACTTTCGCAGGCACCCCCACCATGGTCACACCCGGTGGTACATCTTCTAAAACAACCGCATTGGCACCAACACGCGAACCTGCGCCAATGATATGCGGTCCTAAAATTTGCGCACCGGCACCGACGATGACAAAATCTTCTAAGGTTGGATGACGTTTACCTTGCGATAAAGATGTCCCGCCCAGCGTCACACCTTGATATAGTGTCACATCATCACCAATTTCAGCAGTTTCACCCACAACAACACCTGTGCCATGATCAATAAAGAAACGGCGACCGACTGTTGCGCCGGGGTGAATTTCCACGCCCGATATAATTTTTGCAAAATGCGATAAAACGCGACCCAACAATCGCCATTCGCGAATCCATAACGCATGAGCGATACGGTAAAAAATAACCGCATGTAAACCGGGATAACACAGCACCACTTCCAACCGAGATTTGGCGGCAGGGTCACGTACTATATAAGAATCGATATCTTCTTTTAATCTTTTGAACACAATGAACCACGTTTTGCTAGTATATCTGTATGTTTTGCGCTATGAGAAGCAACAACAACCTGACGATTAAAGCTGCAATCTCCGAGCTACTTACTTGGGAATATAGAATGCCCGACCAAAACAGTCAAGTATGGTTTGGCGGTTTTTATGTATTTTTTAGCAAGTAACCATTTGCGGTAGTCGGATTAATTTAGTATCAATTTTACAATTTAGGATTCGCCTTAGTAAGATGCCTGAAGTCATATTTAATGGACCCGAAGGTCGCCTCGAAGGGCGCTACCATCACAGCACCGACCCTAGCGCCCCTATCGCGCTATTGCTCCACCCGCATCCTGAACAAGGCGGCACCATGAACAATAAGGTGACCTACACCATGTTCAAGACTTTTAAAGAACGCGGATTTTCTGTTCTGCGCTTTAATTTTCGTGGCGTTGGTCGTTCTCAAGGCATTTTCGACAGTGGCCTTGGTGAATTAAGCGATGCGGCCTCTGCCTTAGATTGGATGCAGACCCATAACCCGAATGCCCGTATTTCTTGGGTTGCTGGTTTTTCTTTTGGCGCTTGGATTGGCATGCAATTGATGATGCGCAGACCTGAAGTCAACGGCTTCATTTCAATCGCGCCACCCGCTAATCTTTATGATTTCTCATTCCTTGCACCTTGTCCTGCATCTGGACTCATTGTACATGGCGATGCAGATGATGTTGTGCCAGAAGAATCAGTTCAAAAATTTGTTGATAAACTGAATTCACAGAAAAATATCGATGTTGATTACCAACGTGTCAGCGGTGCTGCACATTATTTCAACAACGACAATGAAGCAGAGATCATAAAAGACCTTACAGGAACTTATCTTGATCGACGTATTGCAGAATTATTAGCTGCTGAATAACGTTTGCTCGCTACACTAAAGGCCCCTTAAGTTTTGGCGCGATTATATTGCCCACCACTTAGGGGGCTTTTGATTCCAGTTGTTCCCGGAAATGTAATGGGCAGACCACGCGCTGAACGTGCTGCCAAATACGCAAAGGCTTGCGCTTCTATTGCGTCACCATTCCAACCAACATCTTCCGCGCTTAAAATTGCACCATACAGGTAAGCACCAAACGCGCTCATCATCGACTTATTCAACCGCCCGCCGCCACAGACCACCCATATTTGCGCCCGTTCGGGAAATTGATCTTGCGCACAGATCACTGAGGCCACAGTAAAAGCCGTTAATGTTGCGGCGCCATCTTCAATAGACAG
>Ga0105358_10000881_pt1 | contig 15625 bp, 17 predicted proteins | sample GOMGulsemesocosm_5_FD_83509 | JGI IMG/M metagenome (GOLD analysis project Ga0105358, IMG submission 83509) | Methane-oxidizing microbial communities from mesocosms in the Gulf of Mexico - GOM15C Gulf of Mexico | ecosystem: Environmental > Aquatic > Marine > Cold seeps | place: Gulf of Mexico... | reverse complement strand
TTAGCTTATCAGCAAATTTATCAGGTTAGAGTAGGGCAAAGTGGTTCGTTATTTGATGAATTGGTTACTATGGATATAGTCAATTAGCTTATGACTATATGGTATGATTAAAGAATAATTTCAGAAGGGTGATCAAATGAATAAATTATCGACACTTTATCCTGCCCATATTGCAGAGTTACAAGTTAGAACTCGAAATGTGTTAAAAAGAGAAAACTTACAAGGTGTAGTCATTCACTCAGGTCAAGAAATGAGAATATTTCTTGATGATATGAGCTACCCATTTAAAGTGAATCCACATTTTAAACATTGGTTGCCCTTAGTGGATGTAGCTAATTCATGGCTAATACTTAATGGTACTGATAAGCCCACCCTAGTTTATTATCAACCTGTTGATTTTTGGCATAAAGTTATTGAGTTAACTGATGATAACTATTGGAGTGACCATTTTAATGTTGAAATACTTCGTAAAGCGAGTGATGTCGATAAGTTATTACCCTATGACAAAAAAGACTTTGCTTATATCGGCGCACATACAGAAGTAGCTACAGCGCTCGGATTCGATAATATTAATCCAGAATCGTTGCTAAATTATTTACATTTTCATCGTGGTTATAAAACGGATTATGAGCAGGAATGTATACGGCTGTCTAATAGAATTGCTGTAGCAGGCCATAAAATGGCAAAAGAGGCTTTTTATCAAGGTGCTTCAGAATACGATATTCAGCAAACCTATTTGAAAGCAACTCAGCATACAGAAACTGAAACACCCTACGGCAATATAGTTGCTTTAAATAAAAATACTTCTATTTTGCATTATACGGCGTTAGAGCGAGGTGTTCCGCAAGCACATCGTTCATTTTTAATAGATGCCGGTGCAAACTATCATGGCTATGCATCTGATATTACTCGTACATATTCATTTAAACGCGATAAATTTTCTGAACTGATTTCACGTATGGATCAATTGATGCTTAATGCTGTAGATGGTTTAAAGCCGGGGATTAGCTATGTTGATCTCCACATTAAAACGTATCGTGATATTGGAAATGTCTTACAAGAGTTTGATTTTATCAATGTTGATGCAGACGTTGCTGCTGAGTCGGGTATTATATCTACCTTCTTCCCGCATGGGCTTGGACATCATTTAGGGTTACAAACACACGATGTTGGTGGATTTATGGCGGATGAACGTGGTACCCATATAGATAGCCCTCAACAACACCCCTTTTTAAGAACATCACGTATTGTTGAAAGTAATCAGGTGTTCACTATAGAACCCGGTTTATACTTTATTGATTCATTATTAGCGGATCTAAAAAACTCAAAACATAGTGAAATGATTAATTGGGATAAAGTTGATAACATGCGTCCTTTTGGTGGTATTCGCATAGAGGACAATATTATTGTTCATCAGTCACATAATGAAAACATGACTCGCGAATTTGAACAGAGCTAAACAATCATAGTGTCAACACCATATCCTATTGCGGCTAATGAAGTTATCGAAGAAACTATCGTTAGTCGTAGCCGTTTTATTTGTCATTTAAGCCCCTGTACTTCAACAGCTGAAGCTCGATTATTTGTTAAAGCCTTACAAAAACTTCATCCGCAAGCTTCACATCATTGTTATGCCTATTTGTCAGGTCGAGCAGAAGATTGTCAAGCTTATGGATTTTCAGATGATGGTGAACCTTCGGGTACTGCAGGACGACCAATGCTAGTCTCGTTGCAAGGAGCAAATATTGGAGAAGTGTGTGCTGTTGTAGTACGTTATTTTGGCGGCACAAAACTAGGTACTGGCGGCTTACAACGGGCGTATGGTGCTAGTGTTCGACAAGCATTAACCTTATTGCAAACTAAACTCAAAATACCTATGGTGCACAAAACGTTAGCGTGTCAATATACACAGGTAAATGATGTTCTGCACTTACTTGAACAGGTTGGTGGTGAGGTTATAAGTCAAGATTTTACCGATAACGTTTTTTTATTTTTGTCTTTGCCCGAAGAGCAAGTTGAAAATATTCATCAACAATTACAAACATTGTCAGCTGGAAAGTTGAAATTAAAAAATGCTACATCTGCTTAAGATAACTGGAATGGTTTTCAGTACTTTTTGTTAGAGAAAAAAAGATAAAATAATAACGTGCAATATAAAAATATAATTCGAATATTAGGCTTATTAGTTACTATTTTGAGTGTAACTATGCTGCCGCCTGCTTTTATCTCTCTTCTTTATCGAGATGGTGGTGGTGTTTCTTTCTTAATGGCTTTTGTCTTTTGTTTAGTTGTTGGTATTTTATCTTGGTATCCCAATAGAAACTTTAAAGGAGATTTACGCCCTCGAGAAGGTTTCTTAATTGTTGTTTTATTCTGGATTGTATTAGCGAGTTTCTCCGCTATACCATTACTTTTACTTAATAATCCCAACCTATCTGTTGCGGATGCATTTTTTGAGTCTTTCTCTGGGCTCACCACCACAGGTGCAACAATACTTACTAAAATAGACGGTCTTCCACATGCTTTATTGTTTTATCGTCAGCAACTGCAGTGGCTTGGTGGCATGGGGATTATTGTACTTGCTGTAGCTGTGTTGCCAATGCTTGGTGTTGGTGGCATGCAATTGTATCGAGCAGAAACCCCGGGTCCGGTTAAAGATTCTAAAATGACCCCTCGCATTGCCGATACAGCTAAACATCTTTGGTATATATATCTTGGTTTAACAATAGCATGTACTTTATCGTATTGGTTGGCAGGCATGTCATTTTTTGATGCAATATGTCATGCTTTTTCAACGATCGCTATTGGTGGCTTTTCTACACATGATTTGAGTATGGGCTATTTTAATAGTCCCCTAATAAATTTTGTTTGTGTGATATTCCTACTTATTGCTGGCGTTAATTTTGCGCTTCACTTTGCTGTGCTCCATAGTCGCTCACTAAAAAATTACTTTTATGATCCTGAATTTAAAGTGTTTCTATCAATACAATTAGTGATCACCTTGATATGTTTTACCGTTCTTTTATCAACAGGTACTTTTTCTGATGGCTTTGAAGCCTTTAATCATGCCTTATTTCAGTCAGTTTCAATAAGTACTACTGCCGGCTTTGCAACAACATCGTTCTCAGAATGGCCAACGTTGTTGCCAATTTTACTCATTTTTTCTAGTTTCATTGGTGGCTGTGCAGGTAGCACGGGTGGAGGAATGAAAGTTGTTCGGGTTTTACTATTGTATCTACAAGGATTAAGAGAACTTAATAAGTTAGTTCACCCGCGGGCAATATTTAGTATTAAATTAGGTAATAAAGCGTTACCCAATCGAGTTGTTGAGGCCATTTGGGGCTTCTTTTCAGCATATGCTGCCGTATTTGTTGTTTGTATGTTGTTATTACTTGCTGCTGGCATGGATGATATTTCAGCGTTTACAGCTGTTGCTGCATGTTTAAATAATCTAGGTCCTGGACTGGGTGAGGTTGCGGCAAACTTCTCTAATATTAATGATTTTAGTAAATGGGTATTAATTGTCGCGATGTTGTTTGGTCGACTAGAAATATTCACCTTATTAGTTTTATTCACACCCGCCTTTTGGCGCTCTTAATTTCTTATCATTGATTATTTCATAATCTAAAAAAAGCTTAATGCATCAAGTTGAAATAATGTTTCAACATCTGAAATGTAGCGCTTATTCACTAAAAAGATAATGACATGATCATTGGTGAGTATTTTGGTATTTGAATGGGCAATAATAACTTCTTCGTTACGAACAATAGCGCCGATGCTGACGCCTGGTGGTAGTTTAATTTGTAGAATGGTACGACCTACAACTTTTGATGATTTCTCATCACCTTGTGCTGCTATTTCAATCGCTTCAGCGGCGCCGCCACGTAAGCTATAAACGTTGTCAATATTACCTTTTCTGACATGGGTTAATAACGCTGAAATTGTCGCGTGTTGCGGCGATACGGCTATATCTATGTTACTACCGTGTACTAAATCTATATAAGCGCTACGTTGAATAAGCACCATAGCTTTACGAACACCAAGGCGTTTTGCTAGTAACGAAGACATAATGTTGGCTTCATCGTCATTAGTTACAGCAATAAATACGTCGAAATGATCAATATGTTCTTCAATTAATAATTCTTGATCAGATGAATCACCAGTAAATACTAAAGTATCGTTCAATTCTTCAGCTAAATGTTCAGCACGTTTGGCTGAATGCTCGATCAGCTTAACCTCATGATTTTTTTCAAGTATTTTTGCGAGGCCAGCGCCAATGTTACCACCCCCAGCGATCATTATACGTTTATAGGGTTGTTCCAGTTTTTGCAGTTCATTCATTACTGCACGAATATGGATGCTGGCGGCAATAAAAAACACCTCGTCGTCAGCTTCAATAATTGTTGTGCCTAATGGACGAATAGGTTTGCCATTACGGTAAATGGCGGCAACACGGGTATCAATATTAGGAATATGTTCTTTTAACGTTGATAAAGCGTGACCAACCAACAAACCACCATAATAAGCTTTTACGGCAACTAAACTGACTTTTCCTTTAGCAAATTCTAGTACTTGCAGAGCACCGGGGTAGTCAATAAGGCGCGCTATATCCCTAGTAACCAATTGTTCAGGCGCGATAACATGGTCAACAGGGATATTTTTATTTTGAAATAGTTTATCTTGGTATTTGAGTATTTTTGCTGAACGGATACGAGCTATTTTAGTGGTAGTATGAAAAAGAGAATAACAAATTTGACAGGCAATCATATTGGTTGCATCGTCACTCGTTACGGCAATAACGAGGTCCGCATCTTCAATGCCAGCTTGAATTAAAACTTCAGGATGAGAACCGTGACCAACCACTACTTGCAAGTCCATCTTATCTTGCAACTCTCTTAAAGTTTCACTGTTGGTATCTACCAGTGTTATTTCATTCTCTTCTCTAACTAAATTTTCAGCTAAAGTTCCACCTACTTGTCCTGCACCAATGATAACTATTTTCATTTTATATTTCTTTTTTTACCAATTTAGCGTAGTAAAAACCATCCATTGAATGTTCGTTTGGTAATATTTGCCAGCCAATGTCGGTTTTATCTTCCGTAATAGATATTAATAAAGCATCGTTATTATTTTCAATAAAGTGCTGAACTTGTTTACTATTTTCTTCAGATAAGATACTGCAAGTTGCATAAAGCAAAGTACCACCCGGTTTCAGTAAAGACCATATGTTTTTGAGTATTTTTTCTTGCAGTAATATTAATTGCTCAATGTCACTGGCTTTGCGTAACCATTTAATATCGGGGTGTCGTCGAATAACACCTGTTCCTGAACAAGGTGCATCAAGTAGTATTCGATCAAATAGTTGACCATCCCACCATTCATTTGTTGCAGCATCAGCGGTTACTATTTGTGCCGTTAGCTTTAAGCGAGATAAGTTATCTTGCACACGTATTAAACGGTTTTCATCAACATCGAGAGCTAACATACTTTCGATTTGAGGAGTAAGCTCTAACACATGACACGTTTTTCCGCCGGGCGCAGCACAGCAATCCAAAACCTTATCATTTGGCTGACAATCTAATAGTTTTGCTGCTTGTTGCGCAGCACCGTCTTGAATTGATACATGACCTTCCGCAAAGTTAGGTAATTTACTCACATCAACTGCTTGTTTTAATTTAATGGCCTTGGAAAAAGGGTCAATATATTCATGTTGAATATCCACTTCATCTAACAATGCAATGTATTGTTCAGCAGTATGATGTTGTTGATTCACTCGTAGCCACATTGGCGGTTTATCTTGATTGGCTACCAGTATGTTTTGCCATTGCTCTGGATAAGCTATTTTTATTTTTTTTATAAACCAACTGGGATGGTTAAATTTAATGGCATCAGGTAATTTATCATGTTCACTGCTATTTTCATTTTGACGTTCAATTGTTCGTTGGTAGTTTCGTAATACGCCATTAATAAGACCCTTTAAATGGCTGTTCTTAAGAGGCTTAGTTGCTGCAACGGTTTCACTTACTGCTGCATGATCGGGAATACGGGTATATTTTATTTGATATAAGCCAACTAACATCAAAAAATGAAAAACACGTTGTTTACCTGTTAATGGCTTTTGTATTAGTTGTTGAACTTCGTATTCAAGTTCAGGTAAATAACGTATTACGCCATAACAAATTTCTTGCAATAAACCTTTATCTTTACCTTCCACTTTTTCTTGCTGTTTTGGTAATTCATCACCGAGACTGCGGCCTTTATCTATTACGGCATATATACACTTTGCGGCTAATGCTCTAATGTTTGTTGCCATTATTTATTTTGCTCTAAATTAGTATCTGTACCGTTAATTGACTGCCCAATAACAAACCAGCTGGCACGAGCATTTAATATATCGGCAGCAGGCAGGGCTTTCTTCCCAGGTATTTGCAGTACTTCAATACGCAGCGCGTTTTTACCAGTAGCCACTACAATGCCTTGTTTATCTGCAGAGATAATTGTACCGGGTTGTTGATTATCATTAACTTCAATAACACGCGCTTGCCATATTCTAATACGATGTTCTTTGTCGTTTTCATTCTCGTGATAAGTGAATTGAGCAACAGGCCAAGGATTATAAGCGCGAATTTTTCGATGCAAAATAGTAGCGTCTTGTTGCCAGCTAAGCTCTGCTTCGGCTTTGTCCAATTTTTGGGCGTAACTTGAAAGCTCATTTTTCTGAGGTTCTCGTCGATATTGTCCTACTGCCATTTGACTGAGGGTATCAAGTAAGGCAATAGGGCCAAGTTCGGCAAGTTTTTCATAAAGTGACGCACTGGTATCTTTTTCGGTAACTTTACAGTGAGCCTTCAAAATCATATCGCCGGTATCAAGGCCTTTATCCATTTGCATAATGGTGATGCCAGTTTCCAAATCTCCAGCTTCAAGAGAACGTTGAATTGGAGCGGCACCTCGCCATTTAGGCAGTAATGAGCCATGTACATTGATACAACCTAAACGTGGTGCATCAAGTATGATTTGTGGTAATAATAATCCATAGGCAACCACAACCATGACATCAGCATTATAATCAGCGAGTATTTGTTGATCTGCTTGCTCTTTAAAGTTGGTAGGTTGTTCAACGGTTAAATTATGTTGTAGTGCTAATGTTTTGGTTGCACATGCGGTAAGCTTTTTACCTCGACCTGCAGGTTTATCTGGAGGACAATATACTGCGACGATATTATTTTTAGAGTTAATTAATGCTTGCAAGTGTTGAGCTGCAAAATCAGGTGTACCAGCAAAGAGTATATTAAGAGGCTGTGGCAAAGCTTTTTCCTATGGTAACGGTATGTTTAGTTATTGGTTTTTTCTAAGCGCGCTTCTTTTTCTAGCTTTATTTTTATTCTTTGGCGTTTTAAAGGCGAAAGATAATCTACAAAAAGTATGCCTTTTAGATGATCTAGTTCATGTTGAATACATATACCTAATAGCTCATCACCATCTAAAGTGAATTCATCGCCGTTTATATCAAGCGCTTTTACGGTAATTTTGCTGTGTCGGTCGACTTTTGCATAACAGCCGGGAACAGATAAACAACCTTCTTCATTTATCAATGTGTCATCACTTTTTTTGATAATTTCTGGATTGATCAAAACATAAGGTTGTTCTCTATTTTCAGAAACATCAATAACGACAATTTGTTGATGAATATTTACTTGAGTTGCAGCAAGACCAACACCATTTTCGTCATACATGGTTTCAAACATATCATTAATAATGTTCCTTACATCATCATTCACTTTCTTTACAGCAAGTGCTTTGGTTCTTAATCTTTCATCGGGAAATCGTAAAACAGTTAAAATAGTCATAATTTTTTCAAAAGAATTCGCGAAATTACGCATTGAGTGTTATGTTTCAATTTTAGCCATTAATTTAAATTAATAATAGTGGTTTAAGATAAATGCGTAATTTATACGTGAAAATAGGCGGCTTTCCATGCTAAAAAAGTTTTTAATACTCATTATGAGCCTTATTTTTTCGACAACTCTGTTGGCTGAAGTGCTGACATTAAAGAACAATGCACCTAAATCATATGTTGTAAAAAAAGGAGATACTCTTTGGGATATTTCAGGTGTGTTTCTAAAAGAGCCTTGGTTATGGCCAAAGTTATGGCGTATTAATCCACAAATTGCTAATCCTCACTTGATCTACCCCGGCGAGGAACTACATTTGGTTTTTGATGAGCAAGGTAATCCAATGCTGGTTAAAGGTAAGCCTGCATTAAAATGGTCACCTAAAGTTCGTACTCAATTGAAAGATCAAACACCAGTAAAAACATTACCACTTGATGTTATTGCACCTTACATTAAATACGACACTGTTCTTTCAGGAGAGGTGATTGATACATTACCTTATGTTGTTGGTAATGATGAAGGTTACAAATCAAGTGTTGATGGCTTCAAGGTTTATATTAATGGCGATGTTAACGTAGGGCAAAGTTACGCCCTCTATCAAAAGTCAGAAGAAATACTTGATCCTCTTACACAAGAAAGTCTTGGTTTCTATGGTCGCTTAGTTGCTACAGGTAAGGGATTACGGTCTGGTAACCCTCAATTAAATGAGCCTGCGACACTTTATATTGAAGAAGCTAAACAAGAAATTCGTTCAGGTAGTTTTATTTTACCTGTCAATGAGGGGCAACTATTACCTTCATTTTTTACAATGCAAGCAGCAACAACCTCTAAACAAGCGGCAATTGTTAAAACATCAAGTGGTGTACGGGAATTTGGTAAATTGGAAGTTGTTATGATAAACATAGGGGCTATAGATGCGATTAATCAGGGCGACGTATTGTCTGTTGAACGTAAAAGTCCGGGTGTTGTTGAAACTGGCAATGGTCCCGTTTATACCAGTGATGCTTCGCGCTGGGATCGATTAGCCAATAGCCAAAACTCTGACTACATAATGCCTAGTGAAACTGTCGGTAATATTATGGTTTTTAAGGTACATGAAAAAGTGAGTATGGCGCTCGTTTTACACTCAAATAAACCACTAAGGTTAAAAGATATTATCACCGCACCCTAGGTAGTGCTCAGTACTTAAAGCTAGCCTATTCTTAAGGAGGAGATAAGTGGCTGACAACAATATGGTGAGTATTAGCTCACCACGCTCATCTATTCACTATTGGTTAGCTTTAAAGCTAGTTCCAAGGTTAGCAATTCACAAAAAACTCAGATTAGTAAAGGCTGTGGGTTTACCCCAGCTATTTTCATTATCTGCTAATGATCTTATTGCTTATAAACTTTCGCAAAAACAACAAAAATCTATTACATCACCAGATTGGTTGAAAGTAGAGAAAATTATAAGTTTAAGCTTAGCGTGTCAAAGTGAAATCATTGGCTTTGATGATGAACATTACCCTGATTTATTAAAAGAAATCTATGACCCACCGTTAGTGTTATTTGTTAAAGGCAACATTAAATTATTGGGGCGATATCAAATAGCGATTGTGGGTAGCCGAAATTCAAGTGCATCAGGCCGAGATAATGCTTTTCAATTTGCTCATCAGCTTGTCCAACATGATTTTATTATCACTAGTGGTTTAGCGTTAGGTATTGATGCAGCAGCACATAAAGGAACACTTAATGGGCAGGGAGGAACAATTGCTGTGGTCGCTACGGGGTTAGATAGTGTTTATCCGGCAAGACATAAAACATTAGCGAAAGATATTGTTACTCACAATGGTCTTCTTATTAGTGAATTTATTCCGGGAACACTTCCTAAAGCCGGTCATTTTCCTAAGCGTAATCGTATTATTAGTGGTTTAAGTCTTGGTGTGCTAATTGTAGAGGCAACAATTAAAAGTGGCTCCTTAATTACTGCTCGTTGTGCAATGGAACAGAATAGGGAGGTTTTTGCCATTCCTAGTACGATTAAAAATCCGCAAGCGCGGGGTTGTCATTGGTTAATTAAACAAGGAGCTAAATTAGTTGAGGAAATTGCCGATATAGTAGAAGAAATAAATATTCCAATGAAATCTAGTCTAAACTTAAATAGAAACAACAACAAAGAAGGCGATACGGAAGAAAATCAAAATCAAGACTTGTTTAACGATTCATTGTTAGCTAGTGTGGGATATGAAATCACCCCTGTAGATATTGTGGTTTCCCGGAGTAAACTACCCACAGACGTAGTATTAACCCGGCTAACAATGCTTGAGCTTAGAGGTCTGGTATCTGCAGTGCCAGGTGGTTATCTCAGAGTAAACTAAATTGACTATTTATTTCAAAAATAAATTTTATTAGTGAATTTAGTCTTAATGTAAGGGGCTGGTTATGTTTGATATATTGATGTATCTATTTGAAAATTATATTCATAGTGAAGCCGAAGTTATGGTTGATCACGATGTATTAACTGATGAATTAACACGTGCAGGTTTTCACCAAGATGAAATTTATAAAGCACTTACTTGGTTAGAAAAATTGGCTGCTCTGCAAGACAGTGAAGCTTATCCTTATTTAACACGTACTGTTAGCCGTTCTATTCGTATTTATACTCAAGAAGAAATGCAATTACTTGATGTTGAATGTCGTGGCTTTTTAATGTTCTTAGAACAAGTTAATGTACTAGATTTTTCTACTCGAGAAATGGTTGTAGACCGTGTGATGGAACTCGATACTCAACACTTCTCTATTGATGATCTTAAATGGGTTGTTTTGATGGTATTGTTTAATGTGCCGGGTAAAGAAAATGCTTACTCACAAATGGAAGATCTTATTTTTGATGAGCAGGAAGGACCGTTACATTAGTAAACGTTGTTTATAATTTCTTCTGCACACAACTTCTCTATTATGACATAATACGTTTAACATTCTAAAATGTACGTATTATGTCAAATTCTGATAAACCTCTATTTTCTCACCATGAACATGCTTTAGAAAAAGCTTATGAAGTGTGTCCTGAATGTGGCTGCGAACTTACTATTAAAAATGGTAGGTTAGGTGCTTTCTTAGGTTGTTCAGCATACCCTACATGTGAATATACAAGACCAGTTGTTGAGCATGAACGTATTGAAGAGAAAGTACTTGCGGGCACACATTGTCCGCTATGTTCAAGTCCCCTAGCGGTCAAGCAGGGTCGCTATGGTATGTTTATTGGTTGTTCTAATTATCCACAATGCCACCATATTGAGGAAACTCACCATCATGAAAATGCAGATGTATTATGTCCGAAGTGTGAAAAAGGTGAGTTACAAGAAAAAATGAATAGATACGGTAAAACGTTTTATTCTTGTCAAGATTATCCAAAATGTAAGTACGTCGTAAATTACCCACCTATCTCCGAAAAATGTCCTCAATGTCAATGGTCTATCTTAGTTAAGCGAAAAATGGCCAGTGGTGATGTCATAATATGTCCAGAAAAGAAATGCACCTATAAACGTAAAGCGGTATAATCTTTTTAATTTTTTACATAAATTTAAGAGAGACATCATGTCATCAACATTTGTTGCTATTTTAATGGGTTCTGATTCTGACTTACCAGTAATGCAAGCCACTATTGATATTTTAAAAAAGTTTGATATTACTCACGAAGTTCGTGTGAGATCAGCACATCGTACACCTGAAGCTGCCAAAGCATATGTTAAAGATGCAGAAGAACGTGGTTGTAAAGTCTTTATTTGTGCGGCAGGTTTGGCTGCTCATTTAGCGGGTGCAGTTGCTGGTATGACTACTCGACCAGTGATCGGCGTACCTGTTGATAATGGACCTTTGCAAGGCCATGATGCTTTATTATCTACGGTAATGATGCCCGGTGGAATACCTGTTGCCACAGTTGCTATTGGTAAAGCTGGTGCTAAAAACGCGGGTTATTTGGCCGCACAAATTTTAGGTGTAGCAGATCAATCAATTGCTGATAAAGTAAAAGAAGAACGTGCAGCTAATGCTGTTGCTTTGCTTGCAAAAGATGAAGCAATGCAAGCGAAATTAACATAATATCTCTGTAATTCAATATTTATAAATTATGAAAGGATTAACACCTCAAGATATATTTTGCCAAGGAGGGGTTTTTGCCTATCCTACCGAAGCTGTATTTGGCTTAGGGTGTGATCCTGATAACGATAATGCCATTCAAAAGTTATTGTCTATTAAGCAAAGATCAGCTGAAAAAGGTTTGATTCTTTTGGCTGGAGATTATTCCCAGCTTTTACCTTATATAGACGAAGAAGTACTTCCAGAAAATATACGGTTAAAATACTCTTTGGACTGGCCTGTTGGTGTCACCTTTATTTATCCAGCAAAAAATAAATTATCTACATTGTTAACGGGGAAATTTAATTCAATAGCAGTACGGATAACGACTCAACCTGATGTTGTCGCTTTATGTAAGCAAGTAAATATGCCTATAGTTTCTACTAGTGCTAACTTATCCGGTAAATCACCCGTAATGCTATGGCAAGACATTGATCCTCTTTTAGTTAAACAATTAGATTTAGTCATTAAAGGTCAAACATTAAACTATAGCCAACCCTCTAAAATAATAGATGTTTTAACAGGAAATGTAATTCGCTCATGAGTCAGGTAAATATTGATAAAGTCATTAATTTCTTAAAGTCATTACAAAATAAAATTTGTCAGGAATTAGAAATAGCGGACGGTAGTGGTGTCTTTATTGAAGACAATTGGACGCGGGCAGAAGGTGGAGGTGGTCGTACTCGTGTAATCTCTAATGGGGCGATAATAGAACAAGGCGGCGTTAATTTTTCTGTTGTTTCGGGTGATAAACTCCCACCATCTGCATCCGCACACCGTCCAGAATTAGCCGGTCGAACTTGGCGTGCGTGTGGTGTTTCGTTAGTTATACATCCAAAAAGTCCTCATATACCCACATCACATGCTAATGTCCGGTTTTTTATTGCCGAGAAAGAGGGTGAAGAACCGGTATGGTGGTTTGGTGGTGGCTTTGATTTAACTCCTTTTTATCCTATCGATGAAGATGTTATTCACTGGCATCAAACAGCAGCAGACTTATGTAAGCCATTTGGTGATAACGTTTATAGCGAATATAAGAAATGGTGTGATGAATATTTTTATTTAAAACACCGAGATGAAACTCGGGGTGTTGGTGGTTTGTTTTTTGATGATTTAAATCAGTGGGATTTTGAAACCTGTTTAGATTATATTAAAGCGGTTGGGCAGGGTTTCATTGATGCCTATGTACCTATTATGAATCGTCGAAAGAATGATGAATATTCAGAACAACAACGACAATTTCAGTTATATCGTCGCGGTCGTTATGTCGAATTTAACTTAGTGTTTGATCGAGGTACATTGTTTGGTTTACAGTCAGGCGGAAGAACCGAATCCATATTAATGTCAATGCCACCATTAGCGCGTTGGGAATATAACTATCAGCCAGACGAAAATAGTGAAGAAGCAAAACTTAAAGATTATCTAACCCCTAAAGATTGGTTATCTAAAGTTTAAACAAATTTTTAATTCAATAATTTGTTGCTATATAACGTCCAATTTTGTGATGTTAATCACATGTGTAGACGTGTTCTTAATAAATATAAGTCCTTCTCGATAAATTTCGTGATATTGCTTATAAAAAGTTGAGTTAGATCAAATGCTCTACGAAAGTGTAGGTATATCATCAAACCATTAAATAACCCCAAAAAAATAAAGGGAATATCTTATGGTTAAAAATATACTTACTTCTTCTGTTCTTAGTGTTCTTATGCTTTCCCCGGTAGTTTTAGCAAATCAAGCGGGTGATATTGTTGTTCGTGGTGGAATTACATCGGTTGTACCTGATGCAGGGAAAGCGCCTATTTTATTGGGCGGTGCAGAATCAACAATGACCCTAATGGTTGATGATAATACGCAGTTAGGATTAAACTGTGTTTATTTTTATGATAGTAACTGGGCATTTGAGCTTTTAGCAGCAACTCCTTTTACGCACGACGTAACTATCCAAGATAAAAATTCGGTATTGGATGTCGATGGCGCTCTTTTAGGTAAAGTAACGCAGTTGCCACCAACCTTAAGTGCTTTGTATTATTTTAATACGGATTCAAAGTTTAAGCCTTACGTGGGTTTAGGCGTCAACTATACAATTTTCTTTGACGAAAAATTTGAGCCTGCACCAAAAAGTTTGGGCTTAACGGATCTACAGTTAGAAGGTTCATTTGGGTTATCAGCTCAAATAGGTGCTGATTATCATATAACCGATAAATGGCATATTAATGCTTCAGTTCGCTATATTGATATTAAATCTGATGCAACATTTGATGTTGGCGGACAAAATATTGGTAAAGCAAAAATAGACGTTAATCCCATGGTTTATTCGCTTATGCTTGGTTATAAGTTCTAATGTAACTATAGCATAGACAGTTAAGCAGTAACTTATCTTATAAAGTTACTGCTTTTTTATTTTAATCTTGATTTGCATCGTATAGGCTATGAACAAATTCCATTCCTAATTTTATCTCATGGATCAATACCGCGTTTTTGGTAACCCAATTAAACAATCTCGTTCTCCTTATATTCATCAAACTTTTGCTAAAAGTACTGATCAACAACTTTCATATCAAAGTGAGCTAGTAGAAATAAGTGCTTTCTCTGAAATAATTGGTCAATTTTCTCAAGCCGGAGGAAAGGGCGCAAATATTACAGTACCTTTTAAAGAGCAGGCATTGCTCTTATGTGATCAGCTTAGTGAACGAGCAAGGTTAGCTGGGGCTGTAAACACCCTAAGCTTTGTTGAAGACAAAATTTTAGGTGACAACACCGATGGTTTGGGCTTGGTTCAAGATTTATTACGTCATAATATTGTATTAAATAATAGTCGGATATTGTTACTTGGTGCAGGTGGGGCAGCTAAAGGTGTCATTTTACCTTTACTTGAACAGCAACCTAAGTTGATAGTCATCGCTAATAGAACAATAAGTAAAGCTGAGGATTTATGTACGCATTTTTCTTTAAATGAAAAGTGCGAAAAATTAAGTGCTTGTGGCTATGAAGAAATAAAACATCAAGAATTTGATCTTATAATTAATGCTACTTCAGCGAGTTTAAGTGGTAGTGTACCGCCCATTTCAAAAAATCTTGTTAAAGTTAAAACTGTTTGTTATGACATGGTGTATGGCAAAGAGCTAACCCCGTTTTTAAGTTGGTCAAAAGGTTTGGGCGCGGAGCAACTTATAGATGGTTTAGGTATGCTTGTTGGGCAAGCTGCAGAAAGCTTTGCTATATGGCGTGGAATAAAGCCAGAAGTTGAAACAGTGATTGATAACTTAAGAATTGCTTTAACTAAGGAATAAAATGAATCAAGCAATACTTTTTAATGATGATTTAAGCTTTGATAAAAAAGAAGGTGCTTGGTGTATTACGGCACAAGTAACTGGCCAAGCAATTACAATTTACTTTCATTCAATACAGTTAAAACAGCTAAGCATCATAGATAACTGTACCAAATTTGATCTTGAGGAAGTTGCTGAGCTCTGGTTTGAAAAAAATGAACTAGAAAGCAATATTATTCATATAGAAATGTAACAGCATTATAGGCTTATTTATCTTGCTCAATGTAATCATTTTTTAATTCAACATAATTAAGGGCAGACTGCTTAAGAAAGTTAGCTTCT
>Ga0105358_10000876_pt1 | contig 15699 bp, 12 predicted proteins | sample GOMGulsemesocosm_5_FD_83509 | JGI IMG/M metagenome (GOLD analysis project Ga0105358, IMG submission 83509) | Methane-oxidizing microbial communities from mesocosms in the Gulf of Mexico - GOM15C Gulf of Mexico | ecosystem: Environmental > Aquatic > Marine > Cold seeps | place: Gulf of Mexico... | reverse complement strand
TAGGCGAAGCCTAATTAACCTAAAGTCCAAGGCTTAAGTGTTATTCACTTGATTCGACCGCTCCCTGGAATCTCCCCTGCTGTTATATTGGTAGACGATAGTGCTGCTATCAAATATAGCTGTTGTTCATTTACGCCAGCAGAGACACACTAATATAGGTTTTATTGGAGCCGACATCAGCTTGTCTTCAGGAAAACAACGCTTTAATTCCTATACCAAAGCAATGTATGAATCTGGGCTGGCTATCAATGAGGAGCAATGATTACCCAAACCCCTGCTTTCGATATGGGCCACAAAGCGTCACTTAAGTGAAGCGCAGATATTTCAGTAAGCGTCATGATTTACCCCAGTGTGGAAATATCTAATGGTGCCTTGAATACCTGCTTAAATGCAAAAGTGGAGTTTCCTTGGCAAATGGCGTGGTCGACTATGGATATCCTTCTTATTACCAGTGGATAGGCGACGCTATATCAACCATTAAACTTGCCGTCGATCAACTAGCGACAAAAACAGCGCAATTTCTAGCTCACAATCTAACGGGTGGCAAACCCGTTAGATTGTGAGCCCTGTGCAAAACTTATCATCAGCAACTGCTCGTCAAATAGATAGTTTCACCGCTACCAACACCTATTCATGTCAGCGATCTCGGTCTATTATTTTGCAACATCTCAATTGCTTTCAACTTGATATGCAAGCTAGTCATGCAATCAACTCACTACATTGACTGAATTAAATTTGAGCCACTTCTTGTTTCTTCACATCCAACGCCGCTAAAACCATATCCGCGGCTTTTTCAGCAATCATAATAGTCGGTGCATTGGTGTTGGAACTCACCACTCTTGGCATGACTGATGAGTCAATCACCCGCAAACCAGCAAGCCCAATCACTTTAAGATCCGGCCCAACAACGCTGCGCTCATCCGTGATTGCGCCCATCTTACAGGCGCCTACCGGATGGTAATCCGTTTTCGAATGCTTTCTTGCATAAGCCATAATTTGCTCATCTGTTTTACATTCAATTCCCGGCATAGATTCTTGTTTTATAAATGATTTAAATACTGGCTGAGCCATGATCTCACGTGCCAGTTTAAAACCTTCCACAGACATTTCTCTATCGTATTGTTCCGCCCAATAATTGGGGTCGATCAGCGGCGCAGCTAACGGATCAGAGGAAGCTAAACGTACTGTTCCGCGACTTTTTGGTCTCAGAACCGCCGAATTCAAAGTGACACCGTTGCGAATCTTTTTTAAACCGTGCTCTAGACCCGATCCCGGTAAAAAGTGGAATTGAATATCCGGTGAGCGCGCCTCGCTATCAGCATACCAGAACCCCCCACCATCGCAGAGGTTAGAGGCGACCGGGCCTGAGTTAAACATTAAGTACTCAAGACCTGCCCAGGCATTCATATGCAGTGGTTTGTAGCGATCAAAACTATAATCATCACTGCACTCGCTCACCACAAAAACATCCATATGGTCTTGAAAATTTTCGCCGACACTTGGCAGGTCATGTACGGCTTTAATACCCAGTGCTTGCAGTTGATCGGCTGGTCCTATACCCGATAACTGGAGTAGTTTTGGTGAACCAACAGCACCAGAGGAAACTAATACTTCTTGATCAGCCAATGCTTGCTGTATTTTAGATGAGCCGCGCAAGACATACTCAACCCCAACCGCTCGCCCACGCTCTACGATCACTTTAGTCACTGTCGCTTTGGTGATAACGGTTAAGTTATCTCGGCCAAGGACTGGTTTTAAATAAACCACCGCCGCGCTACTGCGCTTGCCATCGCGGTTAGTCACTTGGTAATAACCAAAGCCCGCTTGATTGTCACCGTTAAAATCCGAGGAGTAGGGAAAGCCCGCCTGTTGCGCTGCCTGGACAAAAGTACTGGTTAGCTTGTGTGGCACTGGGTCAGATACTTTGAGCGGCCCATCGACACCGTGGTATTGATTGCACAAGCGATTGTTGTTTTCCGCTTTAACAAAGTAAGGCAGTACATCCTTAAAAGACCAACCCTCACAGCCTTCTTCATTCGCCCACTCATCATAATCAAGCGGGTGGCCACGGGTGTATACTTGCGCGTTAATCGAGCTACCGCCGCCAAGTACTCGCCCCTGCGGATACCAAACTTCGCGATTGTCTAAATGTTTTTGCGCTACGGTTGAATAGCCCCAAGTAGCCGCTGTACCGGTGAGTTTAGCAAAACCAGCCGGCATATGGATGAGCGGATTTCGATCGGGGTTACCCGCCTCTAATAACAGTACTTTAATCGCGGGGTTTGCAGACAGTCTGTTAGCTAAAACACAACCTGCTGGGCCCGCACCGGTAATAATATAATCGTACATTGTGACTCACCTGTTCACTGTAGTTGGTGATAGAGTTTGGGACACTTACAAGCTGTTGATGGACAAACCACCATCGAGTTCTAAGGTACTGCCTGTGGCAAATTTCATAGTGCCTTGCGCAAAAGGTAATAATGCTTGAGCAATGTCCTTAGGTACTCCCCAGCGCTTGGCAGGTACTAACCCTTCACTGATGCGTTTATCATATTTTCCACTGACCTTTTCAGTCATAGCGGTTTTGATAATGCCGGGACGCAACTCAAAAACACCGATATTTTCCTCTGCTAAGCGCAGTGCAAAGGCATTGGTCATCATGGCTAACGCCGCTTTACTCATGCAATAATCCGCACGATCAGGAGATGCCATCAAAGCACTGACCGATGAAATGGAGATAATGCTGCGATAGTGAGACGATGGATTAATACACATCCAACGGGCTACTTGCTGGCTTAAAAAGAAACTGCCACGCAAATTAACGGACATCACGGTATCAAAAGAGGCCACGCTCATCTCCAGTAAATCACCGCGATGCAAAGTGCCTATGCCGGCATTATTAACAAGGCAATCAAGGCCATTGCCCCAGCTCACTACTTTGTCTATTAATTGTGCATGACTCTCTATATCTGCTAGATCACTGGGGATATATATGGCTTTAGCCCCCAGGCTTGCACATTGCTCGATTATCTCTTGGCACTCATCCGACTTATTACGTGCCGTGAATGCGATGTTAAAACCGTTGCTGGCTAATTCATACACCACTGCCAGCCCAATACCTTGGCGCCCACCTGTGACTAAGGCGACAGGGCGAGAATGACTACTCATGTAAATTTCTCCGTTGCTTTTATATGTTCTGCGACACGCAGTGCTTGCGCCGCTATTGTGAGTGCTGGGTTAACTGCCGCTGAGTTGGGTAAAAAAGAAGCGTCAACCACAAACAAATTACACTGATCAAAACTTCGACAATAACTATCTAAAGGAGCCTTTAAAGGATCATCTCCCATGCGCACCGTGCCGCATTGATGGGAGGGAACACTACTATCAAAAGGTTTACTCAAAGTGATTAAAGCGCCGCTGGCACGCGCCATTTTTTTTGCCGCCTGCAACAGTGCACGATGCGCTTGATAATTACTGCGCTTGTAACTCAGCCGAATAATGCCATCATCATCGAGGGTTACGCGGCTATTTGCATCGGGTAGATCTTCGCTCATCACGTACCAATCTACGCTGTGATTGGCTAGCCAATTTAATACCGCTTTTGGTACCCAGCGAAAATGGCGCGGTAATCCAGCTTGTAAAATACTGCCATTTAATTTGCCTAATAGCTGGATATTACCCAAGGGCTCGCTGCCTTGTTTTTCGCCAAAATATAAATCATTGATGGCGATGGTTTTTTGATAGACAGACCGGTTGCGTTTAAAAGGATTAATCGCCAGTAAAGCGCTGCAATTATGATTCATAAAATTGCGACCTACCTGATCTGAGCTATTCGCCAAACCATTGGGGAAACGTGCACATTTTGAGGCCAGTAATAGCGCGGCACTGTTAATCGCCCCTGCACTTAAAATAACGATACTGGCAGCAACGCTATGCACTACTCCCTCGTGCTCAAAAGTAACGCTTTGAATGTGTTTTCCACATTCACTTGCATTCAAGCGAGTGACTTTTGCAGCGCTGACTAACTGTACATTGTCAGATTGAAGCGCTGGGTTAAGGGCGGCGGCTTGCGCATCCATTTTTCCGCTATCAGTATCGGGAAAGCCATCCCAAGGTGTGGCAGAGCGCGCTAACCAGCGCCTAATATCCACCGCCAAAGGCAGACTAAACGGGTGATAACCTTTATCTAGCAACCTTTGGCGTATATGGGCGATATGCGGCTCATCAGGGACCGGCGGTTCCACAAAACCACGCTCGCCAGATGGATCACAGCTATCTTCTCCCACGGTACCGCGCACTTGATAAAGGGTTTCAGCACGCTGATAAAAAGGCGCCAGTTCTTGGTAACTAAATGGCCAGGCAGGCGAAGTACCTGCCGTAAGTTCAATACGTTGAAAGTCTCGCTCGCGATAGCGAAGCATTACCGCACCAAAAAACTTGGAGTTGCCACCCAGATAATAATAATTACCGGGGGAGAACAACTCGCCATCTGCATTGCGCCAGCGCTCACCACTCTTAAAGCTCTGCTTGACAAACACTTCGTCAGCATCGCGTGCCGCGCTTGTGTCAGGTAGTTGCTCACCACGTTCAAGCAGTAATATACGCGCACCACTACCAGCTAGTGCATTGAGTATGGTTGCCCCTCCAATGCCACTACCGATAATGACAATGTCATAGTGCGCTGCTATCTTTTCCATCCACTGCCTCCCTTTACTCGCTACTCTTAACCCGTAACCCGTAACCCGTAACTGTTTTTAGTTATTGAATTCGCTTACCGGTTTTGCCATCAAAGGCTAAATTTCTAGAAACATCAAAAGCGAAGCGCGACGCCTGCCCGGCTTCTGCACCACAGCGACTGCGCATTCTGGCGACGACTTCACGCCCACCTAGCTTGGTCACTACAAACATATCTGCACCGGTTGGCTCAGTCACTTCAACCTTTAAGTCTGCTTCGTGTATTTCTCCTTCACTGCGATTGGCACTGTTTGGATCTGTGACCGTTTCAGGGCGTAAACCTAATGTGACCTTACCACCCAGGTACTCTGCTACTGCCGCCTGATCTCTTCCTACTGGTAATAACAATGGTCTATCGGCATCAACAGTGGCCACTTCAAAATGCAACTTATCTTCGACTTTACAGACATTGGCCTCAATTAAGTTCATTGAAGGTGAGCCCATAAAACCTGCCACAAAGGTATTCACCGGGTTATCGTAAATCTCTTGCGGGGTACCAAATTGCTGTACTATGCCACCGTTCATTACCGCAATTTTAGTTGCCAGTGTCATCGCTTCGATTTGATCGTGAGTAACATAGACAATAGTGGCGCCTAGACGCTGGTGTAACTGCTTAATCTCAGTACGCATATCTACACGTAGTTTTGCATCTAAGTTTGATAGCGGCTCATCAAACAAAAATACGCGCGGATCACGCACCAAGGCACGCCCCATGGCTACACGCTGGCGTTGACCGCCTGATAGCTGTGAAGGTTTGCGATCTAGCAGCTGCTCCATTTGCAGCATTTTTGCGACTTTTTGCACCGCTTGCTCGCGCTCTTCTTTAGGCACTTTGCGCATCTCTAACCCAAAGCTGATGTTCTTAGCAACACTCATGTTCGGATACAGCGCGTAAGATTGAAAAACCATTGCAATATCACGCTTGGATGGGTGCACACCGTTCATTGATTTACCATCAATTGAGATCTCGCCACCACTGATTTCATCCAAACCTGCGATCATATTTAACAGCGTTGACTTACCGCACCCCGATGGCCCCACCAGCACTAGAAAATCCCCTTTATTGATTTCTATGTTGATGCGTTTTAGTACTTCTACGTCAAAGTAATGCTTGTTGACGTTTTCGATATTCAAAAAGCTCATAATTGTTACCCTTTTACAGATCCTGCCATTAAGCCGCGCACAAAATAACGACCCGCTACTACATAGACCAACAGAGTTGGTAGTGCTGCAGTAATCGCAGCAGCCATATGCACGTTGTATTCTTTAACTCCGGTGGAGCTATTCACTAAGTTGTTTAAAGCGACGGTGATCGGCGCGGTGTCCCCAGAGGAAAAAGAGGCGCCAAACAAGAAGTCGTTCCAAATATTGGTAAACTGCCAAATGATGGTAACCACGATGATAGGTCCGGAATTTGGCAGCAAAATGCGCCTAAATATAGTAAAAAACCCTGCACCATCCATCACCGATGCACGAATAAGTTCATCGGGGAATGCCTCGTAAAAGTTGCGAAAGAACAAAGTAGTAAAGCCTAATCCATAGATGACATGCACTAACACCAACCCTGAGGTGGTGTTGGCAAGCCCCATCCATCCCAGTACTTGTGACATAGGCAACAAGACAATCTGAAAGGGAATAAAACAGGCGAATAACATCAACCCAAATACCCACTGATGACCTCTAAAGCGCCATTTAGTCAGTACATAACCATTAAATGCACCCAGTAGCGTGCCTATTGCAACCGCGGGGACAGTAATTTTTAAGCTGTTCCAAAAATAGCCACTGATGCCATTACAATCTAAACCTAAACAAGCACTGCCCCAGGCTTTTGCCCAAGGCTCAAAAGTCATTTGATCAGGCAGGGCCATCATGTTGCCCATGCGTATTTCATCCAGAGACTTTAAAGACGTCACCACCATGACAAACAATGGGGCTAAGTAGGTCACTGCAACGATTATCAATACCGTATAGATGAGTACTCGCCAAACTAGTGCTGAACGCAATGCGTTATCTTGAGAGCTATGACTCATAGCTGAACTCCTGCAAATGGTGCACTTTTGTCTAGAGCACTCACTAGTGCCTGTGTATTTAACGTTGTATTAATGCTCATTTACGGCCCCCTTTAATTTGTGAGTAAATGTAAGGCACCATGATGGTGACAATAATCATCAACATAAACACCGCGCTACTGGCACCTACGCCAATTTGATTACGGGTAAACGAGTAGGAGTACATAAAGGTGGCAGGTAGTGAGGTCGCATTACCAGGACCGCCCCCGGTCAACGCTATGACTAAATCAAAACTCTTAATTGCCAAGTGCAGCAATACTACAAAAGCACTCATAAATACCGGCCCTAACTGCGGGATGATAATACGTGTATATATTTTCCAAGCGGGAGCACCATCGATTTGCGCAGCCTTTAAAATTTCGTTATCTATACCGCGAAGACCGGCTAAGAACATCGCCATCACGAAGCCTGAGGCCTGCCATACACCGGCGATAACCACCGTATAAATGGCCATGTCTGAATTGATTAACCAGTCGAATTTAAAGTCTTCAAAGCCCCATTCATGCATGGTGCGCTCTAGACCTAGCCCCGGGTTTAAAAACCATTTCCAAGCGGTACCTGTCACAATAAAACTCAGCGCCATTGGGTAGAGGTATAAGGTTCTCAGCCCTCCTTCCATGCGAATCTTTTGATCGAGTAATATAGCCAGTGCCAGGCCGATGACAATGCACAGCCCTATGTACAAAAACGAGAATATGAACAAATTTTCCAGCGATGTCTGCCAGGTTAAGGTATTCCATAAGCGGCTCCACTGTTCTAAGCCTACCCATGTGTAATTGGGCAGCATCTTGGATGCGCTAAAAGAGAGGTAAACTGTCCACAAAATAAAGCCGTAGACAAAAAGTAAGATCACTGTAAACGAGGGTGCCAACACTAGCTTGGGCAGCTGCTGTTGCAACCAGCCAATAGTTTTATCAGAACGACTCTCCCTCACTTCTACAGTGGGATTGCGGTCTAAGGTTTGTTGCATTGCTCTGTCCTAAATCAGGCCTGAATCTAGGACACTAAGTGTGTCAATGTAAAAAAGTAACAGTAGAGTTTCAAAACAGACACCCGCTTACAAAAGTAGACTCGGTCGTTTAAAAGCTTTGCTGGTAATCCACACTGCTGACAGCAACTTAGCATTAAAGATTCAGGGTATAACAGCAGCTTACCCTAAGAAGCGTAAACTGCTAAAGAGGCGAAACTTAGATTGCGTTTTTAACCGATGCCGCTAACTGCTTCACCGCTTCGCTCGATGACATGTCACCGTTGAAGTGCGCAGTAATCACATCGTAAAAGGCATTCTTAACAGCCGCTGGTGATGCGTGGCCATGTGCCATGCTGCCAACTAAGGTGTTGTTAGCACCAGCTTCTTTTAAATCAGCCATGGCTTTTTTACCACAGTTATCAAAAGCTGCATCTGAAATATCAGTACGTGCAGGTGCCGATCCTTTCACTGTGTTAAAGGCAATTTGGAATTCAGGAGACATAATGGCTGATGCCATTTTTATTTGTGCATCACGGCGATTTTCATCCACTTTGAACATCGCAAATTGGTCGGCATTAAAAGTGACTGTGCCTTGAGTGCCAGGAGTTCTAAAGCAAACAAAGTCTTTGCCTGGTACTTTACCAGCGTTTAAAAATTCGCCTTTCGCCCAGTCGCCCATCATCTGGAAAGCGGCTTCGCCGTTTATTACCATGGAAGAGGCTAAGTTCCAGTCGCGACCTGAGAAGTTATCATCTACTAAAGTGCGCAATTGACGCATACGATCAAAAGCTAGCTGCATAGTTTTAGAGGTCAATGCCTTTTCATCTAGCTCAACCACAGCTTTGCGGTAAAATTCGATACCACCAGTGGCCATTAATACGCCATCAAACACGGTCGCATCCTGCCAAGCTTGACCACCGTGTGCCAATGGCGTTACACCTGCCGCCTTGACTTTTTCCATGGCTTGAATGAACTCGTCCCAGTTGCCTGGCACTGCAACACCCACTTTGTCCAGAACCGCTTTGTTGCCCCAAACCCAGTTAGTTGAGTGTACATTGACAGGAGCGGCGTTCCACTGACCATTGCTTTTAGAAAATCTCTTGAGTGCCTCTGGTACTACTGCATCCCAATTACCCGCTGCTGCCACAGCATTGAGGTTCGCAGTGACGCCTTGATCACCCCAATCCAAAATATCAAAACCCATCATCTGGGCTGCTGTAGGTGCATTACCCGACATCACTCTTGAGCGTAAAACGGTCATAGCACTACTGCCACCGCCGCCAGCTACCGGCATATCTTTCCAAGTAATGTCTTGATTTTTTAATGTATCTCGCAACGTGCCTAAAGCTTGGGCTTCGCCACCTGAAGTCCACCAGTGTAAAACTTCAACTTCCGCTGCTTGCGCAACAGATGCACTGACGGCCGCTGTTAACAGCAAACTAGTGAATGTTTTTTTAATAGTTATTTTTACAGTCATCTTGAGATTCCTTTATTTTTTGTTTTAGGTGGCTGACCACCTGCTGGTTGGGTTTTCTAATTCCTTTAGTTTTATTCAAATAAATTTACGCATTTTTGGGTAGCCACCAGCCGGTGCGCTCGCCAATGTGCATTTGGATGGTTTTTTGCTCGGTGAATTCATCTAACGCCGCACGCCCTAACTCACGTCCCTGACCACTTTGCTTGTAGCCGCCAAAAGGCAGCTCCGGATAACCGCTCATCCAACCGTTGATCCACACTGTGCCTGCTTTCACAGACCTAGCAACTTTCAAGCAGTTATCGATATTGGCGCTCCACACCCCTGCCGACAGCCCATAAAAACAATCATTAGCGATTGAAACCGCTTCATCTAAGTCGCTAAATGTCAGTACTGATAACACTGGTCCAAAGACTTCTTCACGGGCGATCTGCATGTCACGTGTCACGTTTGAAACGATGGTCGGCTGCATATACAAACCTGAATGTTCAACAACGCAGCCGCCTAAGCTAATCTGCGCGCCTTCTGCAACAGCGACTTGCAGATAGGTTTGAATAACGTTTAAATGCGCATCTGAGACAATCGCCCCTACTTTGGTCTCTTTACACAGAGGGTCGCCAAAAGGTACTTTCGCCGCGCGCTCTGCTACTGCTTTTTGAAAATCAGCAGCGATAGATTCGTGTACTAAAATTCTAGAACCGCTATTGCAGCACTCGCCCGCATTGAAGAAGGTGCCAAAGACCACCGCATCGACTGCAGCTTCCCAATCACAATCAGGAAAAATGATCTGTGGATTTTTACCACCAAGTTCCAGTGACACTTTCTTTAAACTCTGTGCAGCCACTGCCGTTAACTGCTTACCCACAGCGGAAGACCCGGTAAACGTCACCATGTCGACATCTTCATGAGAGGTCATCAATGCTCCAACATCGTGGCCTTCACCGACTAAAATGTTGACCACGCCAGCAGGCACGTCCGCTTCTACTAAAATCTTTGCCAGCATGACGCTCGTGCCAGAGGTAAGCTCACTCGGTTTAACTACTGCGGTGCACCCTGCGGCCAACGCAAAGGGCAGTTTTTGACTGAGAATCAAAAATGGGAAGTTCCAAGGCGTGATAATACTGACGACACCGATAGGCTCTCGCACTACCATGGCCAGCATGTCTGAGCCTAAGTTATTAAAGCTATCACCGTGTAATGAACGCGCACACACCGCTGCATAACGCCAAAGATCCACCGCCCATTCAATTTCATCCATTGCCTGAGAGATGGGTTTGCCCGACTCAAGGACTTCTTGTAGAGCAAATTGTTGTTGATTTTGCATGACCAAATCGGCAATTTTATTGAGGATAGCCGCGCGCTGCGCGCCTGAGTATTGTGACCACTCACCTTTATCAAATGCTTGTCTTGCCGCACTGATGGCATCTTGTGTATCTGCAACAGTGGCTTTGCAAAAATCACTGACAACTTTGCGATAAGCTGGGCTAGTACGGGTAATACGCCCACCATCACTTGCCTCGCGCCAATCACCGTTAATAAACAACTGACCTTTAAACGGCTGTTCTGGAACACTGTGTTCGCGACTGCGTTCTACCCATGTCATTGTTTCGCTAGAAGTACTATTCATTTGTTCGCCCATTTTCTTATTCCCCTGTAAATTCTGCTTGGCGTTTTTCAAAAAAGGCGTTCACCCCTTCCTTTGCATCAAGACTTAATGCACTGAGCCCGCTGGCCATTGCCTCTATAGTGAGCGCACTGTTCTCGCCACTATTGGCCGCAATCATCTGCTTGGATAATTGCACTGAAATAGGTGCTCTTGCGGCAATTGCTACTGCCATAGCGCGCGCTTTGTTTAAAGCCTCGCCCTTCGCACACACTGCGTTCACTAACCCTAGTTGCAGAGCCCGCTCGCTGTGGATTTGCGCACCAGTGAAAACTAATTCTTTGATTAAACTGATATTGATTAATTTATTAAGACGCGCTGAGCCAGACCAGCCCGGGCAAGTGGCAATGCCTGTTTCAGGCAGTGCGAAGCAAGCATTATTTTGTGCAATACGTAAATCTGCCGCCATCGCCAATTCAAAGCCACCGCCGAGCGCCGGCCCTTGGATCGCGGCTATCACCGGCTGTCTTAGCCCAGCGAGCGCATCAAATACACGATGGCCGCGTTTAACCCAGCTGCGCCACATATCCATTGGCTGGTATTGTGCCCACGCCTTTATATCCGCCCCGACACAAAAGGCTCGCTCACCTGCGGTGTGCAAAATTACCACCCTGATCACTGGATTTTCGTCAAGCTGTAAAATAATCTGGTATAAATCCTCTAACATCTCAACACTCAATGCGTTGAGCTTAGTGGGTCTATCGATCAAGATTTCAGCGATAAAACCATCGCAGCTGAGCTGTACACTACTGTTTTCCATTACCTGCCCCCCTTAGCTGATAAGTCCAAACCAAAAGGTCGATCACAAAACAATGCCTTATCCATGATCTTTAAGTCATCTGCCACATTTAACGCAAAACCCGCCTGTGCGAGTACATCGCGTTCAATATCGATGCCGGGTGCAATTTCAATCACTTCAAGCCCTGCTGCGGTGAGTTGCATCACGCAGCGCTCTGTCACATAAAGTACTTGCTGACTATTCTCAACGCCTTTGGCACCCGAAAAAGTGACGTGCTCTACTTCATCGACCAGTTTTTGAAACTTGCCTTCCTTCAGTACACGAATCTCGCCATTTTCAAGACTGTACTGTGCGCCCGCGGTGAAAAACCCGCTAAAGACTATCTTTTTAGCGTTTGCAGTAATATCCACAAACCCTCCGCAACCCGCTGTTAAGTATGGTTTTTTAGCCAACTTAGAGACGTTCACGTTGCCTTTTTTATCGATTTCCATAAACGATAAGAAACTTTGATCGAAGCCGCCGCCTTGGAAGTAAGTAAACTGTTGCGGGCTCGGTAAAATACTATCGGCATTGGCTGCACAACCGAATTCAAAACCAAGTAGTGGCACACCGCCAACGGGGCCCTGTTCTAATACCCAAGTCACTTTATCGCGCTGGCCTTCCTCTAATAAGATGCGCGGAACATTCGCTGATATACCAAAACCTAAGTTAATAGCCTGACCTTCCACCAGCTCTTGAGACACTCTTCTGGCAATCATCTTTTCCGCACTAAAGCTCGCTTGGCTAAAGCTGTCATCAGGACGTTTAATTTCCCCGCAAATCGCGGCATCTTGTTGGGTTTTAGTGGTTTGCATCTGGTCTGGGTCAACCACTATGTAGTCGACCAAGTTATTGGGAATGTGGACTTGATAAGTACTCAAGCTGCTTGCTCGCACTATGCGTTTAACTTGCGCAATGACAATGCCGCCGTTGTTTCGCACACTTAACGCTTGCTCCAAGCCACCTAAATATGCGCCTTCATGTTCAAACGACAAGTTGCCTTTTTCATCACTGGATGTGGCGCGAATAATGGCGATATTTGCAATAATGGCAGGAAAGAACAGATACTCATCCCCTTCAAATTCAACTTGGCGAACTATCGGTTGCTCAGCTGCCAATGCGTTCATCGCACAGCCTTGACGCCTGGGATCAACAAAGGTATCCATACCGATTTTAGTCAGTACCCCCGGGCGTTTCGCTGCAGCCTCACGATGCATATCAAACAAGATGCCGCTGGGTACGTTATAGGCCGGTATTTCATTGTCAGAGACCAGTCTCCAGATATTGGGCATCGGCAAACTAGAGGGACCACTTGGATATGAGCCTGCAATAATTTTTGCCAGCAAACCTGCTTTGGCAATATGATCAACGCCCTTAATGCCATACATATCACCAGCAGCTATTGGGTGTACGCTGGTAATGGCTTTAGGAGAGCCGCTATTATCAAAACGCTCACCAATCGCCGCTAACATCCGATCAGGACAGCCCAAGCCACTTGAGGAAGAAACAGTGATGGTATCGCCATCGGCAATCAAAGAGGCGGCGTGTGCAAAAGATACAACTTTAGACATAGTGGTTTTCTCGATAAATATCAGTTATTTCAAAACTATCAAGTAACATTTAAAACTCGGGGTACTCAACATTGATACGCACGCCTGCAACAGCAGAGCGCGATACTGCTAAAGCAATAGCGAGCGATTTAACCCCATCTTCACCGGTCACCGCGGGTGTACCTGCGCCTTTTATTGCCGCGCCAAATTTTTCCAACGAGTGCTGGTAAAGGTTGTGCGGTGTAACGGGAATTGCCTCCCGCCCCTGTTCTGTGACCAGCTCAATTTCACCAACGCTCTGTTGAGTCATTATGTCTTTGGCAAAAATACTGCCTTTAGTGCCATGCACTTCTAGACCAGTACCTGCATAGGGCACAACAAACGATTCATGAGATTGCACTAGCGCACCACTTGGCATACGCATCATCACCATAGCGCCATCTTCAATGGATTGGCCCATGCCTGCATGCTGTTGGTATGCCATGACATCGATCGGATCTTCGCCTAACAAGTAGCGCACGGTATCCGCATCGTGAACCACGATATCCAAAATAACGCCGCCCCCCGCTTGTGGTTTATTAATCCGCCAGGTCTGTAAATTCTCGGGTAAGTGCACGGCATGGAAAATACGCATTGCCACCACATCACCGATAACTCCGCTGGCAATTTGATGGCGAATCGCTTGATGAGTCGCCGCGTTGCGCAAGTGATGATTAGTCCCCATCACCACGCCCGCCTGGGCACAAGCCGCGACCATCTGCTCTGCATCTTCAATATTAAGGGCCAGTGGTTTTTCACAAAGTACATGCTTGCCGGCAGCCGCTGCGTCAAGCACTTGTTGGTAATGTAATTCATTGGTGGTAGAGATATAGACAGCATCGACTTTAGGATCAGCTAATAAATCGTCAATATTTTGATAGGCTCGCGCTATAGAGTTTTCTGCCGCAAAGGCAAGACCGCGCTCTTTATTACTACTCATCAGCGCGACTACTTGCTGATCATCTTGTGCATTCACTGCTCCAACCATCCACTGTTTTGCGATGGTACTGGCACCGATAAATCCCCAGCCTAAACTCATTCTTTTTCTCCATTATTCAAAAAACCACCACTTAATTTTATCAATTATTTTTTTGGAACGTTGCAATTGGAACGTTGTAATTATTCACAATAGTCACTGATATAGTCAAGCCTTTTTTCAAAGTGCTATTTATATAACTGCAAAATCTGCTAACTATAGCCCGGCAACAGACTCTATAAAAATCCAGCAAATACATCTTAACAGCGTATAAAACCTAGCAAAAAAACTGTATCTTATGAGTCGCGGAGCTGGGCATTAAATACCGAAGCCGTACAAAAAATAAATATTCAGCCGGAGGTTGAGAGTCGGTTTAAGCGCTTTTTCGACATTGCATACACCAGCACAATCAGGTAAGTTTAAATAAAAACGTTCCAACTATATTCGCTAACCTGTATATCAGAGGCAGCATATTGAGCAATCTAATAGAACCACATGATTCAGCTGAAGCTGACAAAGCGATAGATTTTGGCATCATAGATTGCCACATGCATTTAATAGGGCCGCAACAGCAATTCCCTTTCTCACAAGGTCACCAAGATAAATTCAGTCACTGCAGCGCCAGCCAATATCTATCCCAAGCTAAACCCTTAGGCATCAGCCATTGTGTTATCACCCAAACCCCTTTTTATGGGGTCGATAACAGCAACCTATTGCACGCACTAGCGCAGATGGGAGAAAAAACACGTGGCATTGCAGTGGTCAATGAGCACTTATCAGACGCTAGCGCTGAGCAACTACAACAAGCGGGCGTGGTCGGCGCAAATTTTTATCTTTTTGACAATGGCGAGTTAGATTGGCGCTGTGTAGCACCCACTAATGCGCGCATACAAGCGCTAAATTGGCAGACCCAATTACAGTTCAACGGGCGTGAGATAGCAGACCGGTATCAAGACCTCAAAGCATTACAAGGCAAAGTAGTGATTGATCATATCGGTAAATTTCAACCGAGCGTGGCGATCAACGACCCCAGTTTTAAAGCATTGTGTCACTTACTAGACACGGGGCGGTTTTATGTCAAACTGAGTGCCCCCTACGAATCTAGTGATTGCGTCTCGCCTTATACGCAAGATGCAGGAAAGCTCGCAGCTTACCTTATTGCACATTATCCAGATTGCTTAATTTGGGGAAGTAACTGGCCGCACTTAGGCCTACAAAACGCCAGTGAATGGCCTGACCCGCAAGCGTGGTTAGCATGCCTAGAGCACTGGGGTGCATCGGCGGCTGTGAGGGAGAAAATTTTCACTTATAATGCCAAAGCACTATTTAACTTCGAATAAAAAATAAGGGAATATATGATTAATCACATAGTGTTGCTTAAAATTAGCATGCCTAGAGCACTGGGGTACATTGACGGCTGTTAGGGAGAAAATTTTCACTTATAAT
>Ga0105358_10000873_pt1 | contig 15732 bp, 12 predicted proteins | sample GOMGulsemesocosm_5_FD_83509 | JGI IMG/M metagenome (GOLD analysis project Ga0105358, IMG submission 83509) | Methane-oxidizing microbial communities from mesocosms in the Gulf of Mexico - GOM15C Gulf of Mexico | ecosystem: Environmental > Aquatic > Marine > Cold seeps | place: Gulf of Mexico... | reverse complement strand
TGGCGGTATTACACCTGCGAGTCAAACGGTTACCCATGGCGCAACGACAACGTTGACGGTCACGCCAGAAACGGGTTACAGCATTGCCAGTGTTACCGGTTGTGCAGGAACGTTAGTGGGGAATAGCTTTACCACCAGCGCCATTACTGCCGCGTGTAGTGTTACGGCAAGCTTTATAAAAGATAACAATATTCCCATAGCCCATGCACAAACGATTATTATGGACGAAAATACCGCGAAAGGAATTGTGTTAACGTCCTCTGACCTAGACAATGACACAGTCAGCTATCTTCTGGTCACGCAACCAACAAATGGTGTGCTTACCGGTACTAGCGCCTCGTTAACCTATACGCCGAATACAGATTATATTGGTAGTGATAGCTTTACGTTTAAGGTGAATGATGGCCTGCTCGATTCAAATGTTGCTCAAATTAACATCACGGTTAATAAAGTCAATAATATTCCAGTTGCGAATGATGATGACATAACCATTGTTGAAAATAGTCAAAATAATATCATTAACGTTTTAAGTAATGATGTTGATCATGATGATGATGTACTCACAATTAGTGCCGTTTCAGCGATATATGGTGTTGTCACTGTAGAATCTAATGGCTCTTTACGTTACACCCCGAAAACCGGCAGTATTGAACTGGATACCATTACTTATACCATCAGTGATGGTAATGGCGGAAGTGCTACGGCAATTGTTGTGGTTAATGTTCAACAGAATGTGAATTTACCGCCTGTTGCAGTTGATGATGAGTTTACCTTGGCTTCTTTAGATCCTATATCATTAGAGGTACTGGGTAATGATTATGATCCTGAAAGCGAAACTATTACGTTAGTGGGCGTACAAACTAACGTGGGTAGTGCAACAATTAGCGGTGGTTATATTATTTTTACGCCAGAACCGGGTGTTAGTGGTTCTATTAGCCTGACTTATATGATTCAAGATAGTGCACAAAACACAGCGACAGCGTCGGTAAATCTTATTGTTAACTCAGATACAGCACCAACTATTACAGCACCACAGGATTTATGTGGTGAGTTTTCAGTTAATGCCGATGCACTTTATACGCGAGTGGATTTAGGCGAAGCATCCGCCGTTGATCGCTTTGGCAATGTATTACCCGTCTCTTTAATTAATGGGCAACCGTTATATCCGCCAGGTTTGAATGAAGCTTCTTGGCAAACAACTGATGACGAAGGCAATATTGCAATAGCGAAACAACGTGTTTGTGTGATGCCGCTTGTCTCTATTGAAAAAGATCAAACATTATTAGAAGGTGAAGTTGCCTCTATTGGTATTTATCTTAATGGTGAGTCACCTATCTATCCAGTAACTATTTTGTATGAAGTATTAGGCCATGAAAATGACCATACCTTAGTGTCAGGTGAAGTGACTATTGAATCAGGTACTGAAGTGTTTTTATCGTTTGAACTATTAATGGATAATATTGCTGAAGCGAATGAGAGTGTTCAAGTTATTTTATCTGACACACTGAATTTAGGTGCTAAAAGCCAGCATACTTTCATTATAACCGAAGGAAATATTGCACCCCAAATTAGCTTAATCGTCAAGCAATCTGCACAAGTCCGAATGATGGTAAACCAAACGGGTGGTATGGTTTCAATATTCAGTTCAATTAGTGACCCTAATACAACTGACACATTTGAATACAGTTGGGTATCAAGAGAAAGTATAGAGAATACCTCGAATAATGAGAGTGAATTTATTTTTGATCCAAGTAGACTTAATGCAGGTATTTATAAGTTTGAACTGTCAGTGACAGATAATGGTACTCCACAATTATCTGACCGAGAAGTTATTTACATCGAGGTTGTTGCCGCACTCCCTATTTTAACAAATGATGATAGTGATGGTGATTTAATACCTGATATTGTTGAAGGTTACCAAGATCTAGATCAAGATGGCATTTTAGATTATCTTGACCGTATTGATGAATGTAATGTATTACAAGAAGAATCTACTGCTTATGGTGTGTATTTAATTGAAGGACAATCAGGTGTCTGTTTACGCCGAGGTGATTTAACCATAGGTGGGCAAACAGGGGGAGCGCAAATCACAACGAGTGATATAACCAAGGTAGACGATGATATTTTAATCGAAGATCCTGATGCCATTAATATTGGTGGCGTTTTTGATTACATCGCTTATGGTTTACCTGATGCAGGAGAGTCATTCGCTATTGTTATGCCACAGCGTAAACCGATACCAGTGAATGCAGTTTATCGTAAGTTTAGACCGACTACAGGTGAATGGGGCTTCTTTATTGAAAATGAACGTAATAATTTATGGTCAACACAGGGCGAACCTGGGTACTGCCCACCGCCAAATAGTGAAGATTCGAATGAAAATGTGTGGTCTTTAGGCTTAATTGAAGGGTATTGGTGTGTACAGCAAATTATTGAAGATGGTGGCGTTAATGATGATGATGGTGTGGCAAATGCAACTATCGTTGATCCTGGCGGTGTTAGTGTCATGAGAACAAGTAACCACTTGCCAGTAGCCCCTGATGATACTGCTGAAGTAACAATTAATACGGATACAATGATTGACGTACTTGCTAATGATACTGATGAAGATGGTGATGTCTTATCTATAAGCTCAGCAACCGCCAGTATTGGTACTGTGAGTATTGTTGATGAGCAATTATTTTACCAACCAGCACTTAATTACAACGGTGATATCAATATTCATTATGGTATTAGTGATGGTAACGGTGGTACTGATTATGCGGTGGTTGTTATTACTGTATTGAATAATAATGTGCCAGTAGTTTTGGATGAAAGTAGTCAGATAAACCAAGGTGAAAGTGTAACGATAAATTTGCTTAATAATGACAGTGATCCAGAAGGTGATACGTTAACCTTAATAAATGTTGATAATAGCTTTGTACACTTTACTGATAATGGACAGGCTACTTTCACCCCGAGTGAGGGTTTTTCAGGCAATATTGTTATTAATTACACTATTCAAGACAGTGTTGGCAATCTTGCTATAGGAATATGGCAAATACAAGTCATTGAAGTTATTCAGGTTACAGCGAAAAGTGTCGGTGGAGGGAGTATGTATTTGTTGCTTTTACTACTTTTAGCTAGTGTGTATATTCGTCAAAGGTGTGTTAAATAAAATGAATAAAAGTACTCGAATGATTAAAAAAGCTATCGTAAGTTTGTGTGTTTTTACCGCAACAGCACACGCTCAAACACAAACATGTGAGAGTGATATTAAAGCTGAAGAGCAAACATATCATTACCAAGCGTGTGATAATCAAGTGGGTTGGTTTATTGGTGGTCAGTTAGGTTATGCGGTTACCGATGTTAGCCAAAAAGACATCAATTATTTTTATCAGCAGTCAGAACTTGAAGCGAGCAGTATTAATGTAGATGATGCGGATACTTCTACCAGTGTGTTTGTCGGGTATCAATTTAATACGCACTGGGCACTTGAAGCCGCTTATATTGATTTGGGCGAACGTGAGGTTTCCTTTACAGGGGCAACAACCGATCGTGATGCTTTTTACGACAACGCAGAGCATGTTTATCCTCAATCAGCAGACGGACTATCATTCGCCATTGTTGGTTCTTGGCCTTTTATGGATAACTTTAAATTATCAGGTAAGTTAGGTTATTGGCATTGGAAAGGTGATTATACGACCTTTGAAAATAGTAGTACCGTTGGTGACGATAGCGTTAATGGCAATGATTTATGGCTAGGTGCAGAGCTTAATTATCGCTTAAGTGAAAGAACACAACTTTATGTAAGTGCGCAGCGTTTTCGTTTGGAGAGGGACAATAATAATGCTTACAGTTTAGGTATACGTTATTACTTTGGTGATGAAGGTAAGAAAAAACCAGTGAAATCAGAGCCGATAGTTGTCTTGCCGCTTGATAGCGATAAAGATGGTGTTCTCGACTTAAATGATAGTTGCCCTGATAGTAATATTGCACACCAAGTCGATACTAAAGGGTGTGTGATAATGGCAGAACAGTTATTTGAATTCTCTTTAACGGTATATTTTGCGAATAATTCTTCTGATATATCAAGTGAATATCAAGAGAAAATTAAAGCCTTATCAACTTTTATTACTGAACATAATGTTGAGCATTTAAAAGTGTATGGACATACTTCAGCGCCAGGGTCTAAAGCTTTTAATTTAGTACTATCACAGCAACGGGCAGAATCGGTTAGTAAAACGTTAGTAGAGCAGTTTGGTATTGACAGCCAAGTTGTTGAGCCGATTGGTCTAGGCGAAACGAAATTACTCGACTCAGCGAATACAGAGAAAGCCCATGCCTTAAATCGACGAATAGAATTAAGTATAGTTGAACGATTAATGCAGCCATTATTAAAACCTGTATTAACGCCAGATGATGTTAATACCAATGGAAATAAATTAGTGATCAGATATTAATGAGTGTAAATTTTAAAGAACAAGGCGCTTGATTGTATAATAGCGAGCTATTACGATTGAAAGCAACGAAGTTATTGGAATATTTAGTCCATTGAGAATGAACACAATATTAATTACCATTGGTAAAATACAGAGTGTTAAGCTTAGACCGCAGAATATTCAGGGCAATTGCATTAAAAATACTTGATGCAATGAATAGACAGCAGCTCAACTCAAGTACTTATTAGGCATAGGCGGAGTACGCAAAGGCTTTATTTTCCAGTTTAGTTGGGTAAAAACCCCCGTCTTACAGACGACTATGTTTTGACCTGATCTTGATTTTTGAACTTGAGAGGACTCTAGTCCTCATCTTTGAACATCACCTTCTTCAGAGGGGGGTTGTTTAAATGAGTTTTGAAGAAAGTTTCATTTATTTTGCCTTATTTTGTTGTTACGACAATAAGGCAAAAAGCTTGCCTTTTAGCGGCTTGATCTCAAAAAAATCGTCAAACCGTTAAAAGTAAACTTAACTATTAATAACTTTCGTTATGTACACTTAATACTGCTCGACCTGATGGATCTGCATTATTTTGGAAGCTTTCATCCCAGGCTAATGCTTCTTCGGTACTACAAGCAACGGACTTACCACCAATAACACAATCAGCAGCGGTAGCTAAGGGGTATTTCTCTTCAAAAACAGAACGGTAGTAATAACCTTCTTTGCTATCAGGTGTATTTACCGGGAACCTAATGTGAGCATTTTTAAGTTGTTGATCAGTAACAAGTGCTTCAACATGAGCTTTTAAGCCATCAATCCACGAGTAGCCAACACCGTCTGAAAACTGCTCCTTTTGACGCCATAATATCTCTTTTGGTAAGTAACCTTCAAAAGATGAACGTAAAATTGCTTTTTCCATTTTTCCGTTGCCACACATTTTATCTTCAGGGTTGATGCGCATGGCAACATCCATAAAGTGTTTATCTAAAAATGGTACGCGTGCTTCTATACCCCACGCTGACATTGATTTATTTGCACGTAAGCAATCAAATTTATGTAAACGGTCTAGCTTACGGTTTAACTCTTCATGAAACTCTTGTGCATTAGGCGCTTTATGGAAGTATAAATAACCACCAAATATTTCATCAGCACCTTCACCAGAAAGTACCATTTTAATACCCATGGCTTTAATCTTACGTGCCATCAAATACATAGGTGTAGAAGCACGAATAGTGGTTACATCATAAGTTTCTAAATGATAAATCACTTCTTTTAATGCATCAATACCTTCTTGCTCGGTAAAAATTACACTGTGATGAATTGTGCCAATGTTATCAGCAACCGTTTGTGCAGCAATTAAATCAGGCGAGCCAGCTAAACCACAAGCAAATGAATGAACTTTTGGCCACCAAGCTTCTGACAGATCGTTTTCTTCAATTCGACGAGCAGCAAACTTTTGCGTAATAGCCGAAATTAACGATGAATCTAAGCCGCCTGACAATAATACCCCGTAAGGTACATCGGTCATTAAATGACTTTTTACCGACTCTTCTAATGCTTCTCGAATTTTTGTTTTACTGGTGGTGTTATCTTTAATCGCCGCATAATCTTGCCAGTTACGTTTGTAATAACATTGTAATTCACCAACACGGCTGTCTAAAATGTGGCCGGGAGGAAATTCACTCACTGTTTTACAAATAGGCATAAGTGCTTTCATTTCTGAGGCAACATAAAAGTTACCGTCGCTATCATAACCAGTGTAAAGTGGAATGATACCCATATGATCGCGGGCTATTAAATAAGAATTATCTGTTTCGTTATAAATAATAAAAGCAAACATGCCTTGTAGTTTATCAATAAAATCAACACCAAATTCTTTATATAACGGCAGTATAACTTCACAGTCAGAAGCTGTTTTGAAGTCAAAATCTACGTTGAGATCAGCTTCTAAAGCTTTGTGGTTATATATTTCACCGTTAACGGCAAGTACGTGGGTTTTGTTTTCGTTATATAGCGGTTGAGCGCCATGCTCAGTATCAACAATAGATAAACGTTCATGTACTAATATTGCATTGTCACCACTGTATATGCCTGACCAATCAGGTCCACGGTGGCGTAATAGGTGAGAACATTCTAAAGCGGTTGGACGAAGTGCTTTTGCACCTGTTTTTATGTCTAGTATACCAAAGATCGAACACATTGAAGCGCTACTCCTTTAATTAATAGTAAGTTAAATTGTGAGCTTTCTTGTTAGTAATTAGTGTAACAACACTAATTACTAAATGTTACTCTGCCAGTTCTGCTATAAAAATCAACTATAATATTATTTTTATTGAAATAATAGATAATTCAGCCTTTAAACTGTTTACTCCAAGTACTTATTAAATAGTAATAAGTAAAAATAAGAAATTGCCAAAACGTGAAAACTTAATAACTCTTAAGTGTGCGTTAAGAAAGTATAGTTAATCTAGATTGTAATTAAAGATTCAGTCAATTACTCGTTATATTAGGTGCTATTTTGCAACATTTATTAAAACAGTTATCATTTTTTGTTTTTTCACTCTTTATCATCATTATTTTCTCAAATAATGCCTATGCTCAGGAAAAAGCACAGGAAAAAATCGAACACGAAAAAATTAGTAGCCAAGTAGCCCTAGTGCAGGAACTAGATAAACATAAAGGAGAGGTGGTTTATTTAGATTTTTGGGCTTCATGGTGTGGGCCTTGTCGAAAATCTTTTCCTTGGATGAACAAAATAGAATTAGAATATAAAAAGCAAGGCTTTAGCGTTATTAGCGTTAATTTAGATACGGATAAAGACTTAGCAACTAAATTTCTTAATGAAATGCCAGCTTCTTTTCCTGTCATTTATGATCCAAAAGGAAAAATAGCCAAACACTTTAAAATACAAGGTATGCCAAGCAGTATGCTTATAGGTAGAGATGGTAAAATAAAGTTTCGTCATACTGGTTTTTTTACAAAAAAAATATCGCTATATCAGCTTGAAATACAGCAGTTACTCGCTATTAAATAAGGTTAGTTATTATGAAAAAAAATATCAAATTAGTTCTATTTATTCCATTAATTATTGGTGCAACTGGTTGTGCGAATTTGGGGGTTGAGCCTTGGGAACGTGATCTATTAGCAAAAGATGAAATGTCGTTAAATGCTTCTCCAATTGATGTAGCGCTTGATGACCATATTTATTTTAGTAAAGAAGCGTCAAGTGGTGGAAAGGGATTTGGCGGTGGTGGATGTGGCTGTAATTAATCTATAGCAGTTTAGAGTTGAACCACCGATAAACAACACGTTAAAAGACAATACATTATGAAAACTAAAACTAAAACTAAAACTGAAAAAACTAATATTAAAGCGGCGTTAACGCTTGCTACAGCCGCTTTACTGGGAACAAGTAACTTAGCGCAAGCAAATACAGTGTCAACTGATAGCGCACAAGAGAGCACATGGGAGTTTGACAGTGCTTTTTTATTTTACAGCGAAGTAGACCGTGTGAGTGCAGGCGAAGCTATTTTTAATGCGAAAAAAACATTTGCTAACGATGAAATACTCAACTTGAAATTAACCGTTGATGCGCTAACTGGAGCGTCAGCTAGTGGTGCAGTAGCGCAGCCTGAAGTACAAACATTTACCCGACCATCGGGTAAAGGGCAATATGATATTGCAGCAGGCGAGGTTCCACTTGATGATACTTTTCAAGATACTCGCGTTCAGCTTAATGCTCAATGGACTCAACCAATAGCACCCAATTATACCGCTAGTGGTGGCGTGCATATTTCTAAAGAGTATGATTATTTATCATTGGGAATCAATGGTAATTTAGCCTTTGATTTTGATCGTAAAAACTCAACCTTCTCAGCAGGCTTTAGTTTTTTTCAAGATACATTTACCCCTGAAGGAGGCATTCCTAAACCGTTTAGTTCTATGCTAATAGGCGACAGCAGCTCACCTACGTGGGATAACGATTTTACTGAAACACGTATTGGCTCTGAAGATACTAAAACCACTATCGATATTTTATTAGGTTTTACCCAAGTAATTAACCGTAGAATGATCACGCAATTTAATTATTCTTACTCAATGGTAGATGGTTATTTAACAGACCCTTTTAAAATTATATCGGTAGTAAATGGTAGCACTGGACTTACCCAAGATAATATTTATGAATCTCGACCAGATTCTCGTGTTAAACAAAGTATTTATGCGCAATCACTTTATCACTTTGATAGTACGGTACTTGATGTGTCTTATCGTTATATGTGGGATGACTGGGAAATCACTTCTCATACACTCGACACTCGCTTTAGAATACCTTTAGGAGATTCGTTTGGCACTGAAAGTTACATACAACCACACTTTAGATTTTATCAACAAAGTGCAGCTGAGTTTTATCAACCGTTCTTAATTGATGGTGATGCTTTGCCTACCTATGCCAGTGCCGATTATCGCATCGGTGAAATGACTACGTTTACGGTAGGCTTAAAATATGGTTTGTTAGTTAATAATGGTCATGACTTATCTTTTAGGTTGGAATATTATCGCCAAACACCAACAGACGCAGGCTTTGATGAGCCTGGCGCACTTCAAGAAGTAGACCTTTACCCAACTATTGATGCTATTATTGCTCAAATTACTTATTCTTTCTAATGAGAATTGTTTGAATAAAGACAGAACTATACGGCTAGCAAAAAGCAAAGGCAGCTATGGTATTACGTTTAATGCCATGGCAAGTCCTTGTGAAGTGATAATACAATCAACAGATAAGCAATTGGCAGCTAAATTAGGTGACATTATTGCTACTGAGGTTTGGCGCATTGAAGATAAATATAGCCGTTATAATCAACGTAGTGTTTGTAGTGTTATTAATAACAATGCAGGACATTGCGTTGCTATTGATGAAGAAACCTATTTATTACTAAACTTTGCAGAGCAATGTTATCAATTAAGTGATGGTTTGTTTGATATTAGCTCAGGTGTTCTGAGAAAAACTTGGTCTTTTCAAGGAGTTCAAAGCAGTCAAGGTGATAATGATAACTTCCCAACCGAGGCGCAAGTTAAGCAAAATTTAATGTCTGTTGGCTGGAGAAAAATTGACTTTGATCAAAACCAAATTCGTTTAGCAAACGGGATGGAAATTGATTTTGGTGGAATAGGTAAAGAGTACGCAGTTGATCGCGCTGTTATTCTTGCCAAGCAATTAACCAACAGCCCCGTATTAGTTAATTTAGGTGGTGATTTGGCGGTAACGAGTTCTCGTTTACATAATGAACCTTGGCAAGTAGCCATTGAACATCCCGACACAGACAGCAACCTTACTGATATGATTATTTCATTAAAAATGGGTGCGCTTGCCACCAGTGGTGATGCACGTCGGTTTCTTATTCATGATGGAAAACGATATAGTCATATTTTGAATGCGAAAACAGGTTGGCCTATTAATGAAGCACCGCGTTCTATTACGGTGGTTGCTCCACAATGTATTCAAGCTGGTATACTAGCAACTCTCGCACTACTTCAGGGTACTCAGGCAGAACAGTTTTTAGAAGATCAAGAAATTAAATTTTGGGCTCGAAGGTAAAGTATTGATATGAGAAGACTAAGCTTGAAGGTAAACAATTAGATGAGAATATTATTAGTTGAAGATGACTTACCGTTGGCTAAAGCTTTACAGCGAACATTACAAGCTGAAGGCTTTGTTGTTAATCATGTTAACCAAGGAACACTAGCGTTAAGCGCTTTATCTACACCTGACCAAGATATGGTTATTCTTGACTTAGGTTTGCCTGATATAGATGGGCTTGACGTGTTAAAGCAACTACGTAATAAAAAATCATCACTACCTGTCATCATTTTAACCGCAAGAGACTCAACTGAAAGTAAAGTTAAAGGCCTTGATTATGGTGCAGATGATTATCTAGTTAAACCTTTCGACATACAAGAGTTAATGGCTAGGTTACGTGTTATTGAGCGCCGTTTAGGTACCGCTAATTCCTCACTTATTTGTGTGGGGCAAGTTAAGTTAGATACGTTTTCTCATAAGGTTTTTGTCAATAAAACTGGAAGTGATACGAGTACAAATTCTCCCAATACCAACACTAATACCAACACAAATACCAACACTAATATTAATCCAGAAATTGAAATACACTTTTCTAAAAAAGAATTTATGGTTTTAAAAGCCTTAATAGAAAATGCAGGACGCATATTATCTCGAGAGCAAATCGAGTCAAAACTGTATCATTGGGGAGAAGAAGTACTGAGTAATGCGGTAGAGGTTCATATTCATAAATTAAGAAAAAGCTTACCTGATAAGTTCATTCAAAATGTACGTGGTGTTGGCTACATCATTAATAATACGCATTAAGTTATGAGTAGCAAGTAATGAGTATTCGCCGCTACTTAGTGTTAACACTATTTTCGGTATTAACCTTAATAACCTTTATTGCTGCGATTCAAGGTTATAAAGTCAGTATGTCGCGGGCTGAAAAACAGTTTGATCAACAGTTATTAGATATTGCTAATACTTTGCTTGCTGTTCAAACCACTAAAGAACAAACCACGCACGTAGCTCAGCAGAGTAGCTTTGCTTTTCAGGTTTGGAAAAATAATAAACTAGTTATTAAAAGCAATAATGCTCCCGATCAACTAATAATCACCCCAACGCCAGTGCTGTCTTTTAATAAGCCTTACACCAAACCCTATAAAGATACATATGAAAATGCACAGACAATTTCTGATAGGTACTCTAAGAAACTTTCCCAGAATCAATTTAGCTATTTCTCTGAAGTAAACTTTTTAGATAAGCGATGGCGAGTTATTGCTTTATCTAATGAAAGCTCAGCACAAAACATCCCCCCAATTAATATTATTGTAGCTCAACCACTGCAAACGCAGTTTGCCTTAGCACAGGAACTAATTTTAGCTGCAGTAACGCCTATGATTATTGCGATAGTCATATTATCCTTTTTAATTTATTTAATTATCACCCAAGGATTAAAACCTTTACATCAACTGAGAACCGAGCTTGGTAAACGAAATACTAATGATTTTAGCCCGCTTAACATACAAGTGAATAATACTGAGTTGGCGGATATTGTTATTACATTAAATCAGCTTTTTTCCCGTTTAGACGGCGCATTTCAGCGAGAACGACACTTTGCAGAAGATGCTGCACATGAGTTAAAAACACCTTTAAGTGTATTAAAAATAAATGTACACAATATCACTCAAGATTTTTCGGCGCGATTATCTTCAATTACACCTTCAATTACACCTTTAAATTTACCTTTAGATAATGTACTTGTTACAGCGAATGATATTCGTCACTTTGATTCTGTAAAAGAATTAACCCATAGTGTTGATAGAATGGGCCATGTGATCGATCAAATTTTAAACTTGAACCGTACTAACACGGCACAAATTGTCCAAGACAGTATGCGCTTCAACTTGAATTTATTATTGAAGCAAGTTATTGCTGAGCTTTATAGCGACATATTGGAAAAAGAACAAACTATTGAGTTAGACAGTGATGAATTTTATTTATGCGCACATGAGTTTTCAGTTCATTTGTTAGCGGTTAATTTAATTTCCAACGCGAATAAATACACGCCTGTAGGTGGAAGTATTATCGTTACGGTTAAATTAATTAATGAAAACAAAGTTGATAGGCAAATAGTGCTCAGTGTTGAAGATTCTGGTGTAGGTATAGACCCTAAAGAATATCCACGGATTTTTGATCGGTTTTATCGAATCGGTGGGGATCAACATAAATCAAGTGCTTTAGGTTGTGGCTTAGGCTTAACCATTGTTAAGCATATCGCCGACGTGCATGGTGCAAAAATCGTATTATCTCCTTCGTCCTTACTTCAAGGGTTAAAGATTGATGTGTCTTTTAAAGATAACAAAGAAGAACAGGAATAGGGAGATGATTAAAAATCACCTTAAAGGCTGCTCAGTTTTTTTACTTATTAATTTACTTTTTTTATTTAGTTTTATTGTTGAAGCAAAAAGAACTGAATATCATTTAGCGTTAAAAAAACATCTATTTTATCCTGCTAAAATAATCATTCCAGCGAATAAAAAAGTTAAGTTAGTTATTCATAATCACGATAAGAGTGTAGAAAAATTTGATAGTTTCGATCTTAATAGAGAAAAAGTTATTTTTCCTATGCAAAAATCCATCATTTTTATCGGGCCCCTGTCTGTGGGTGAATATCATTTTTTTGGTGAATATCATCCTAATAATACACGAGGAAAAATTGTTGTTGTCGAAATAAAGAGTAATCAAGCTATTTCATCTAACGCATTAAATCAAAAACAAGGGAGTCTGCATGTTAATTAATACAGTACTTTTGTTTTTACAAAGCGCATTACCTATGTTTATTATCATTTCATTGTTGTTATTACGTTTTACGAGTGCATCAAAAAGTCTTTTTACTTATAAAAATATTTTTATTATTAGTAGCTTAGCTATTGCTTTTGTCTTTTTATTGAATCAATACATGGAAAGAATATCGCAACTTTTCGATGGTAAAGGCACCGAGCTCATTTTTTCATTAGGCCTTATTCTCATTTATTTTTGTAGCGCATTCTTATTTTTATTGAATAATGAAAATCGTTTTATCAACGTTAAAAAGATCTTAGCTTTAGTCATATTTTTATTAGTTTTCTCTCTTAACGGTTCGTACTTTATTTTGTATTTAACCAGTTACTGGACGCAATCATTGCCGTTTGAGTCATTATTCATTGGCATCATTTTAGCCGTTGGTATCTGTATTAGTTTTGCTATTTTATTTTATTTTTTATTACAGTACAGTGACGCCCATATTCATATTAAAACCTCTTGCTATTTTTTACTGTTTTTTGCTCTCGGTCAGTTAATGCAATCAATTGCCCTCTTGCAACAAGTGGATATTTTACCTTTAAATGATAGCCTATGGAATAGCACCAATTTTATCGCTGAAAACACTGAACTTGGTCAATTACTTCGAGTTTTACTTGGTTATGAAACAACGCCATCAGTTATGCAACTCATTATCTATTTGACGGCCTTTATTGTTCCCATATTTATTAGTAAAAGCCAATATTTTGCTTGGTTAGCTTATGGAGAAAAATCATGAAAGCTATAATGCTTTTTAAGCAACCTTATTGGTTTATACTCGCCAGTTTTATTAGCCTTATGCTCAGTTATACTTCCACGGTACACGCCGACGGAGTTGTTGTGGATAAAGTTTACCACCCTTATGTTTTACCCAATGAGCGAGAAGTTGAATGGCGTTTATTTTCACGTAAAGATAGCGAAAATAACAAACTAGCTCAACGTTTTGCTTATGGTCAGTCGTTAACGGATACCGTAATGTTAGAACTATACTTAGTCGGTGAACGTGATATTGATGGCGACTTTAGTTTGACTGCCTATGAGCTTGAAGCACGATGGATGTTAACTGAACAGGGAGAATATTGGGCTGATTGGGGGTTGTTATTTGAAATAGAAAAAAATCAGAGCCAAAATAATTGGGAAGTTACTTCCGGTGTCCTAGTAGAAAAAGAATTTGGTAGAACAAGCCTTACTTTTAATGGGTTTTTTATTTATGAGTGGGGTAATACTATCGTTAGTGAAATTGAAACAGAGTTTCGGTTACAATATCGCTACCGTTACCTTGAACAATTTCAACCTGCTATTGAGTTATATTCAGGCGAAAACTATCTAGGTGTAGGGCCCGCTTTTATGGGGCTTCAGCGCTTTGCTGAGCAAAAACAGTTAAAATGGGAGATTGGTTTTATTACCGGTTTAGATAGCCGAAGTAAAGGCCATGTCTTACGTGTGGCTATTGAATATGAGTTCTAGAAATAATACAAGATAAGAAATTAAACGATAAGCTGGCTATACTATTTTACTTCGAAAATAAAAAAATTATTCTTTCAATTAATGCCTCGCCTATAAGCCTTTTAATTCTTGCTGTACCGTGCATCTTGAAATGGTTTTGGGTATATAACATTCAAATACCTTTATTAGTCGATTGACTTGTGTGAAGTTTTCACGCATCTTAACTTTAGTTTAAATATTAATAAGTTATAAAAATGAAAAAATTAAAAAATGAAGCAGAGTTACTTAAGAAAGCCTTAGCTATTGGTGAAAAATATGCAGTAAATCGTGGTTATAAAAATTTTTCAGCGACTAATTCGGCTAAAGATAAGGTCGAAAGCCTTTATCGTTTATTAGTGAATGATAAATTAATTCAGCCGCTTGCCTTAGAAAGTGAAGATCAACCACATATGAAGCACAAGCTAGCATTATGGATTGTTAAACAATTACCAGAAGGTCATGTGTTACTAAAATAACAGTCGGTGCTTAAAGTTGAGCTAGGTGCTTAGGCGAGTTACAGAATATTTTTAGTATCGTTCATTCCTTCAAACCTCCACTTGTTTAGCATCAGTAGCGGCGTTACAGTCGCTATTTAAACGAATAACAATGTTAGCTTTAAGCTAAATTAACTTATCAGCCTTTTGATGAATGATCTGCTTCATCAGTAAAACCAAGTGTTGAGAGTAAATTGCCAAGCAAGCTGCTGGCGCCAAACCTAAAGTGCTCTGTTGTAGCCCAATGAGTACCTAAGATATTTTTGGCTAAGATTAAATAAATTAAAGCATCTTCTATATTTTTTACGCCTCCAGCGACTTTAAAGCCGGTATCTACATGCGCATTATTTGTTGATTTTATTACCTCTAGCATTATTTTAGCTGCGGCTGGTGTGGCATTTTCCTCCACTTTTCCTGTTGAGGTTTTAATAAAATCAGCACCACCACGAATAGCAACCTCACTGGCAAGTTTAATTAATTTAGGGGTTTTTAATTCACCCGCTTCAATGATGACTTTAAGTAGTACCTTTTTAGGACAAACCTGTTTACACGCTTCAATTAACTCTAAACCAACATGAATATTACCGGCAATAAGTGCCTTATAGGGAAACACTACATCGACTTCATCGGCGCCATACGCAATAGCAGCTTTAGTTTCAGCTACAGCAATAGCAATATCATCGTTACCATGAGGGAAATTAGTCACCGTGGCTATTTTTATCTGGAGCGTGCCTTGTTGTGAAAGTATTTTTTTAGCTAAAGGAATAAAGCGCGGAAAAATACAAATGGCCGCGGTATTTCCACCTTGAGATTTAGCTTGTCGGCACAATTTAACAATGTCTTGTGGTGTTTCTTGATCTGTTAAACTGGTTAAATCAATTAAATTTATTGCTGATCTAGCCGCTTGTTTTTTAATTTCTTTGTGAGTAGTCATAT
>Ga0105358_10000871_pt1 | contig 15752 bp, 20 predicted proteins | sample GOMGulsemesocosm_5_FD_83509 | JGI IMG/M metagenome (GOLD analysis project Ga0105358, IMG submission 83509) | Methane-oxidizing microbial communities from mesocosms in the Gulf of Mexico - GOM15C Gulf of Mexico | ecosystem: Environmental > Aquatic > Marine > Cold seeps | place: Gulf of Mexico... | reverse complement strand
TAAATTGTTGCATATTGTTATTATTTACTTTTGAATGACTACTTTGGTAGATATTTGTCGGTAGTGCTACTTTACTGAATAATGCGCTTAAATAGTAGAATAAATAAGGTAAAGAACACGAATAAAGTCATGTTTGATTAAATTATTTAGACAATTGAGCTAAAGCAAAATCTATAAAACACCTTACTTTTTTGGCAACATATTTACGGTGAGGGTAAATAGCAAAAAGGCCGAATTCTAAGGTGGTGTATTCGGGTAGGATTGGTACTAATCTGCCATCGTTTATTGCATCTTCAACAATAAAATCTGGTGTCATAGCAATGCCGCCACCAGCAATAGCGATTTCTCGCACTGCTTGTGGACTATTTACCGCAACAATTGACTGCACATTAATTGTTTCTGCTTGCCCTTGGGGAGAGATGATCGGCCATTGTTTACCAATTCTAAAATTACTGTCAATAATGCAGTTATGCGCAGCAACTTGTTGAGGCGTATCAGGTAAGCCATATTGTTGTATGTAGCTTGGCGAGGCAGATAAAATCAACGGAAATGTTTTTAAATGTCTTGCTATCATGCTTGAGTCAGCAACGCCGCCTATACGTAAGCGCACATCAATACCTTCTTCAAGCATATCAATCGCGCCATTTGTTAATACCAATTCAATTTTTAAGTCGGGATATAAGCGTAAAAACTCTGGTAGTAAAGGGGCTAATATCATCTCACCAAAGGTGACGGGTGCACTGACTCTCAATAAACCTTGTGGCTTAGTTTGCTCTCCCGTGACCTTATCAATTAATGCGTTATATTGCTCTAGCAAAACAACAGACTCTTGATAATAGCGCCGACCAGCATCGGTTAAAGCGAGTTGTCGTGTGGTGCGATTAAAAAGTCGAATACCTAAACTACTCTCCACTTCACCAACGTATTTGCTGACTAAAGCTTTTGATATACCAAGCCTTTCACTTGCCGCGGTAAAAGAACTGGTTTCCACAACGGCCACTACAGTTTTTAGACCATCTAAAGTATCCATAATTATCTCCGTGTTAAGTTTTTAGTCAACATTACATTGTCAACGCTGTGTTGACAATCATTCAATGTAAGCCTTGTTTATCAATACGGTGTTGGGGTAGATAATAGCTTCATCAATTAGCAAGCAGGTTTATACAAGCCTGAGTAAGGGGACAAATGTCAAAAGTAGAAATTTATACTAGGCCCGGCTGTGGTTATTGCACTCATGCCAAGCGGCTATTAACAAGTAAAGAATTAGACTTTATTGAATACGATGTTTATGAAAACCCAAAATATATTAAACAGTTACAGATAAGAACAAGCGGTAGAACTTACCCGCAAATATTTATAGAAAATGTATCAGTAGGTGGATTTACTGAATTACTAGCAAAAGAGCAACAGGGTTTGTTAGCAAATCCCATAATTAACTAATTTATATCGATAATTTATAGGAAAAAATCATGAAAAAATTTATTAAATACAATTCAAAAAGTAATGCAAAAAGCAATCAATTTACTCGCTATTTAATGGCCGCAGCAACAGGTGCATTAATGTTTGGCTTTGCGGGTATAACTGAAGTAGCAGCGGCACAAACGTTACATAAAAACATTAAAGTACAAAACCAAGATATATTTTACCGCGAAGCAGGTAGTGAGCATAAAGAAACAATTGTGTTATTACATGGTTTTCCAACTTCGTCACATATGTATCGTGACTTAATCCCTAAACTGTCAGAAAAATATCATGTTATTGCCCCTGACTATCCGGGATTTGGTAACAGCTCTATGCCAGCACTTAGTGAATTTGAATACAGTTTTGATAACTTGGCTAACATTACTGATGCTTTTTTAGAAAAAGTAGGCGCAGAGGAATATACCATGTATGTCATGGATTACGGCGCACCTATCGGTTTTAGAATTGCTGCTGAGCATCCTGAACGGGTTCAAGGGCTTATTATTCAAAATGGCAATGCTTACGATGAAGGTTTACGTGATTTTTGGCAGCCAATTAAAGCCTACTGGCAAGATAAGACCCCCGAGAATGCCAAAGTACTCAAAGATAACCTGCTAACAATTGGTGCAACCGAGTGGCAATACACTAATGGCACTCGCAATAAAGCCGCGATTAGCCCTGATAACTGGATAGTTGACCAAGCGAAATTAGATCGCCCAGGTAATAAAGAAATTCAGCTAGAGCTTTTTTATTCTTACGGCACTAATCCAGCACTTTACCCCGAATGGCAAGAGTACTTTAGAGAGCATCAACCACCAACATTATTAATGTGGGGTAAAGGTGACTATATTTTTCCTGAAGAAGGTGCACATCCATATAAACGTGATTTAAAAAATATTGATTTTAATATTTTAGATACAGGTCACTTTGCCTTAGAGGAAGATGGTGATGTTATTGCAAAGCATATTCTACGGTTTATGGATAACAATCAGGATATCGAATAAACCTGTAGTTTTTGAGACGTTGCCTGACGGTATATAGCGTTAGGACAGAGTGCTTAACAAATTGTTAAAACGTAAATAGTACAGACATACATAAGATTTACCCCATTTGCGTTGTTATCACTCTCCCATTAGGTAACAGCGCTTTTTTATTTAATTTTGATCCTGTAAGGCAGCAATTATCTAAATGGTTTCAATCTTTAGACGTTTAGTTGCCTTTGTTATCAGGTGATTATTTATTATAGCTTCAACCTATATCCGAACGGATGTGACTGAACTTTTAAACAACTCTAACATTAAGAGGAATATTTCATGACAAAATCACCAGCAACTACCCTAGCGCTTTATCATTACGACAGCTGTCCTTTTTGTGCGAAAACTCGTAGAAGCATCGATGAACTGAATGTAGATGTGGAATTACGTAATATTCAATTACATCATCAGCACCGGATAGAACTACAACAAGGTGGTCATAAAACACAGGTACCTTGTTTGCGTATTGATGACGCAAGCGGTGAAACTCAGTGGCTATACGAGTCTGATGACATCATTTATTATTTAGCCCAACATCAAAATGAGTTATTTAACCTTGCGCTAACGGCATAATTTGAACAGGACTTATCAAATGAAAGCAACAAAGGTAATAAAAGCAATGAAATTTAAAAATGTTGATGTAGCTATTATTGGTGCCGGTACTGCAGGTATGGGAGCTTATCGCGCGGCGCTAAAGCATACTGATAATGTTTTATTGATTGAAGGTGGCTCATACGGAACCACCTGTGCACGCGTTGGCTGTATGCCAAGCAAGTTATTAATTGCCGCCGGTGATGCTGCCTATCATGCAAGTCAAACTGAGTTGTTTGGTATTAGTGTCGATAAAGTCAATATTGATGGTAAAGCGGTATTGAAACGAGTACAAACCGAGCGTGATCGTTTTGTCGGTTTTGTACTTGAGTCTGTCGATAACTTTAAAGAAGAGCATAAAACTCGTGGTTTTGCCAAGTTTCAAGATGAACATACCTTACTGATAGACGATCATACTCAAGTCATTGCTAAGCGTATTGTCATAGCAACAGGTTCTAGACCAGACTTTCCTCAATTGCTGGCTACAGCGGGGAGTCGTTTATTAACCAATGATAGCTTATTTGAACTCAACGACTTACCAACATCTATCGCCGTATTTGGCCCAGGAGTTATTGGCTTAGAGTTAGGGCAAGCATTAAATCGCTTAGGCGTAGTCGTAAAAGTGTTTGGTCGTAGTGGCTCAGTGGCTAACTTGCATGATGAAGAAATGAGACGTTATGCTGAAAACACTTTTAATGAAGAGTTCTACTTCGATGCTAAAGCAGAAGTTATCAGCACTATAGAAAAAGTAAACGGTGTTGAAGTGCAATACCTCGATAAGGAAGGGCAGCCCGTTACTGAATTATTTCAGTATGTGTTAGCCGCAACAGGGCGTAAAGCCAATGTTGATAAACTAGCCTTGGAAAATACCAGTATTATACTAGACGAAAAGCACAGCCCGATATTTGATGAATTAACCTTGCAAACGTCAGTAGATCATATCTTTGTTGCCGGTGATGCAAATAATACGCTAACGTTATTACATGAAGCTGTTGATGATGGCAAAGTTGCTGGTAATAATGCCGGCAGTTATCCTATTATTGCCGATGGACAAAGACGAGCACCGTTATCTGTGGTATTTACTGAGCCGCAAGTCGCTAGTGTCGGTTTAAATTTAATGCAAATAAAGCTCTTATATAGCGACCAACATGAAAGCAATTATGTGACAGGACAAGTGAGCTTTGAAGGTCAAGGGCGAAGTCGCGTTATGGGAAAAAACAAAGGGTTGCTTAAAGTTTATGCGGTTCAACACTCAGGCGAATTTTTAGGTGCTGAAATGTTTGGTCCTGCTGCTGAGCATATTGGTCACTTACTCGCATGGGCTAGACAACAGCAGATGACGATTCAACAAATGCTCACTATGCCTTTTTATCATCCTGTTATTGAAGAAGGTTTACGAACGGCATTAAGAAATACTTCACGACAATTAAATTTAGATGAAGGTGATATGGATGAGTTTATCATGGTCAATAACAACGATATAAAACTGGTGGTCTAAAAATATGAATATGTATCTTAAAGCATTGGGTGTCGCTATTATCGTAGGTAGTATTTTATTATGCATCAATCAATTTGATGCACTATTTGGCCAATCTGAAATACGGTTAATACCGGCACTGTTAACTTATTGTGTGCCATTTGTAGTTTTTATTCTGGGTAATAGACAGGGTCTTAAAACAAAAAATAAAGGTGAGTAAATGTTAAACATGAACTTTGAGAAAAAAGTTGTTATTGAAACTCATCAACAACCTTGGGTTGCTAGCCCTCGTGCTGGCGTATGGCGAAAACCTTTAGCCAGAGAAGAAGCTGAAAGAGGTCATGCAACTAGCTTAGTTAAGTTTGAAGCAGGCGCTAGCTTTAGTGAACACGATCATCCTTTAGGTGAAGAGATACTCGTTTTATCAGGAACATTTTCTGATCAAAGCGGTGATTATCACGCCGGTACTTACTTTCGTAATCCTGAAGGTTTTACTCATGCTCCTTTTAGTAAAGAAGGCTGCGTGTTGTTAGTAAAGTTACACCAATTTAAACACGGTGATGATGAGCATGTGGTTACTGATACCAAAAAAACTCCGTGGTCGTTAGGGCTGGGTGGTTTATCGGTAATGCCGCTACACAGCTACCAAGGAGAGTCGACCGCGTTAGTTAAATGGCCTAAAGGTGAGCGCTTTCAACTGCATCGTCACTTTGGCGGCGAAGAAGTATTTGTTATCAAAGGAGAGTTCATCGATGAACATGGCCGTTATCCTCAAGGTACTTGGCTTCGAAGTCCCCACCTAAGTGAACATTGCCCGTATGTAGAGCAAGAAACAATTATATTGGTGAAAGTAGGGCACTTATAAAGTGTAAGATGATAAAGCAGAATTATGAGCATGCTAATTTAACTCAAGATGATATTACGGTTTACTTTTAACGAATGCTATTCGCTGTAAAGTTTATTAGGCAAGCAGATATTAACTTTAATTATCGGCTAAGTTAATAGGTAATGTCATTTTAAAAGAGGTAGTATTATGTTGAGAAGCCTCACAAATAATATTGCCCTCCATTAATTGCACAATTAAATTATAAACAACACTCAAACCTAAACCTACATTACGACCACCCATTTTTGAGGTATAAAAGGGATTGAAAATCTTAGTAACCATTTCTTCAGTAATGCCCTTACCGTTATCTTGATAAGTTATTTCTACATAGTCTTTTACATCATCAACATTTACAGAGATATCAATGATGGGGTCTTTTGTTCAGTAAAAGCATGATCTATTGAGTTGCTAATTAGATGCCCAATTACTTTTCTTAATGCGGTAGGGTAGCCAACAAGGAAAACTTCATCACCATGAACTGTAATAACCAATTTATCATCGTTTATATTTAATAATGAAATTTCGCTTTCTTGAGATAGTAGCTGAAGAACATTGAATCGCTCTTTTTTATCATCACCAAACTGGGTTGAAAGTAGTTTAAAGTGATTCACTAATTCGGCGACGTTATTCATGTTATTGAGCGCTAAAAAACTTCCTTTTTCCAACTCTTGAACAAAGTTCGTAAAGGTTGATTTTTTCAACTTATCTTTTTTGAGCAACACAGAAAAACCTTTAACAGTGTCATCAACATGAGATATAGCCGTTATGCTAATGCCTAATGGAGTGTTGATTTTGTGGGCAATACCTGAAACTAATATGGTCATAGCAGACATTTTTTCTGACTCGATGAGCTTTTTTGCGTAATTTTTAGGTCGTCTAATGTAATGGATAAACTATGATTTATTAATTGAATTTTTTTGCGTTTTTGATGAAGTAACTACAGGGCCAATATGGCCTTTACATACCTTACATGCCTACCATAGAGAAAAACCAATCCATTTAACAAGGTTTCATCAGTTGGTTTGTAATAACTTTAATAACTTACTTTAATCCTAATCTTTACTCAATATCTTCACCATCGATTTGTTTTTGCAGTTTTTCTAATTCAGTCAAAATTGAAATAAACTTTGTGCCGAACTCTGTGACTTGATACTCAACTCTTGGTGGAATTTCATTAAAAGAATTTCTTTGTAAAATACCAAATTCAATGTTTTTCTTGAGACAAGAGTTGAGCACTTTTGTACTTAATCCCTCAACACTTTTGACCATTTTTCCAGGTCTATAAATACCATTGTTGATTAAATGGTAAACGGTAATAGACCATTTACAGCCAATAATTGTTTCTACCATACGTGCTGTTTTAGCTGGGGCGGATTTTCTTGAAAATATTTTATTGTTGTTAATCATAAAGATGTACCGAAAAGTTCCTGCCTTACCAAATTGTGCTTACTGTTCAATGTGATTTAATCCGCTTAACATTATCACATCTGCTCAATACTGAGTTGATAAATTATTTAGATATTTTATAGAGAGAAGACAAAATGAACTTTAAAAAAACAGGTGCAGCGCTAATTATTGGTGGCTCAAGTGGAATGGGTTTAGCAACTGCAAAACAGTTAGCTAAGCAGGGAATTGAAGTTGTTATTGTTGGCCGCAATGAAGATAAACTTAATTTATCTGTTAAACAAATAAGTGAACACGGAAAAGTACAAGCAATTAAAGCAGATCTTTACACAAAAGAGGGCATTAAAACGATTACCGACTTTGTTGACGCAGCTGAAAGTAGAATTGGCTATTTGGTCAATGCTGCCGGTTATTTTTCTCCTAAAGCGTTTGTTGAGCACAATGATTCAGATTACGATACTTATATGGAGTTAAACAAAGCAACCTTTATCATATCCCAAGCAGTGGCAAAAAATATGATGCAAAACGGCGGAGGAAATATCGTTAATATTGGATCAATGTGGGCAAAGCAAGCCATTAAGGCGACTCCTTCTTCGGCTTATTCTATGGCGAAAGCAGGGCTACATTCTTTAACTCAGCATATGGCAATGGAGTTGGCTGAATTTGATATTAGGGTTAACGCGGTTTCACCTGCGGTTGTTAAGACTCCTATTTATCATTCCTTTATTAATCCTGATGAATTAGATGATGCATTGTCAGGTTTTAATGATTTTCACCCGGTTGGCAGAATAGGCTCACCTGACGATGTTGCTAATGCCATTGTATTTTTGTTATCAAATGAAAGCGATTGGGTGACCGGAGCAATTTGGGATGTTGATGGTGGTGTTATCGCCGGAAGAAATTAATCAATAATAGCATGTGAAGTAAGGCTTATTATGTTGCTAATTTATTACTGCAATGACTATTACTATTTTTTTAATTTTGATAGCCATTCTTTTGGTGATATACCTATTTTTTTCCTGAAAACTCTCGCGAAGGCAGAGCCATGTTCATAGCCTACTTTATTCGCTACTAAGCTAACCGGAAGATCTTTTACTAATAGCCCTTGCGCCAGGGCTATCCGTAAATCGGTTAAATAATCATTGGGCGATTGGCCCACGGTACTTTTAAATAATGCTGCAAATTTAGCGCGTGACATAAAGGCTTTATCTGCCATTGAGTCAACCGTCCAAGGCTCATCAGGTTTGTCTTGAATCGCTACCATTACTTTAGATAATTGTGGATGGGCCATTCCTGCTAACATCCCCTGAACAACGAGCCCTTCTTTCAGAATATGTCGTAAAATTTGCACTAAAAAAATATCGCCGAGTTTATTCACGATAATTTGTTGGCCAACTTGTGAGGTAAAAGCTTCTTTAAATAACCAATGTGCGGTAGTACCTAAGGGATCGTTTTCTTCAATATCCAAACAAATTAATTTAGGCAAGGCATTAACTAATGCGCTCCCGCTACCTGAATGAAAGTCGATATCTGCACACACTAATTCTGCTTGCGTTGATTCACTGGCAATAACTTGATGTTTACTTGGTCCGGGAATAAAAATAACGGATGGTTTATCTAACGTCACTTTATGACCTTCTTCACAAACCAAGGTTAATACACCTGATTTAAGTAAATGTATGTGACCTTTTTTACTATTCACGCCGCCTAAACTTTGAATACCACATAAGTTACCGCTGAAAAATACGTTCGCATTAAAAGATAAATTTTGCAGGATTTGACTTATTTGATCCATAAATAGCCCTTTTAGACGATTGGTTTCAAGTTAAAGATAGATAGCAGCATTTGTTGTCATTAGCCTTGCTAAAGTTCATCACATGGCGAAGGGCAGTATATACAAACTTTCTTATGCCTACACAGTATAAACGAAACTATTCATGCATAACAAAATCTTATGCACCTATTACCCAACAAAGCCTTTAGGAGCTTTTCATGAAAATTATAAACTTAATAAAATCTGTTACCGTCGCTGCAACGTTCGTTGTTAGTAGTTTGAGTTTTGCTGCAGATATTGATGTTAATGCAAACGCTAATGACCTTGCTATTCATGGCTATGACGCTGTTTCATACTTTACTGACAGTAAAGCATCGAAGGGAAATCATAAATACACGGCAACTTATAAAAGTGCCATTTATCAATTTAGCAATGAAGAAAACCGCGAGATTTTTCAAGACAACCCTGAAAAGTATGCACCACAGTATGGTGGCTTTTGTGCCATGGGTGTGGCGCTAAATAAAAAGCTAGATACCGACCCAACGGCATGGAAAATAGTTGACGGTAAACTTTATTTAAACCTGAACAAAGCCGTGCAGAAAAAGTGGTTATCTGATGTACCAACATATTTAAATACCGCAAACCGAGTATGGTCAGGAATTCAAGGGCTTTCTATTGCTCAGTTAGACTCTGAATAATTTAGTTACATTTTTTGATTCATTAATTAGAAATGAAATGAAAGAGAAAGAAAAGGCGCAAGGTCTTAATTGATTCAAATATGAGCAAGCCAGCGTACTGAGTTATTTTAGTACGCCAAGTAAGACTAATACATACCAAACTAAATAGAGGTTTACATTATGAACAAAAAACAATTATTAGCTAGCGCAGCACTTGCTGTAACCATCGCCACAACAGTAGCAGCACCAGCACATGCTGGTGGTAAAGAGAAATGTTATGGCGTTGCTATGGCAGGTCAAAATGATTGTGCTAACTTAGCAGGAACTCATTCATGTGCGGGACAGTCAGCGGTGGATAACGACTCTGGCGAATGGAAGCTTGTCGCTAAAGGCACTTGTGAAGATCTTGGTGGTTTATTAAAAGCAGATGCAAAAAAGAAATTTAAAGCAGAAAGATCATAGTAATAGCTATCGATGCTTTGTTGCTAAATCGATTTGAAATTTTTGATATTAAAATTCTAGCCATGGATGGCAGAGATATCCCATTTACTTACTCAGTTTATTAAATTAGGAAATACCATGACAACGTTAACTCAGCGTTTTATAGCGCCATACTATCAAGCCAGTAATTTGCTTAATTATTTACAGCCATTAGCATTACTTGCCGCAAGGTTATATGTTGCTTGGGTATTTTTTGCTGCGGGTCTTACTAAATTAAGAGATTGGGATACTACTTTATTTTTATTCGAAGAGGAATATAGTGTTCCTGTTATTCCTTTTGAATTAGCCGCTTATTTAGGTACAGCGGGAGAGATAATATTACCTATTATATTAGTCTTAGGGCTCGCGAGTCGCTTTGGCGCATTAGGCTTAAGTTTTGTTAATATTATTGCTGTTATTAGCTTGGTAGAAATTGCTCCCGCAGCACTTTATGCGCATGTTATTTGGGGGGTATTGTTAATGCAAGTCGTTGTATTTGGTGGCGGAAAATTATCAGTAGATCATCTATTTAAAAAGAGGTTACCTACTGATAGCATTTGAAGTAATGAATAGATCATTCAGCGAGAGTTAAAAGGTGTAATATTCGCTTGTGATGTTTGAGCGGCAAGTTATTAATACGACAACTTATACCAATACCAATAAATATATGATCATTCTAAATGGCCTAAACCTCCAATAACATCGTTGCTTTCAATCCCAATAGCCAGCTATTGCTCAATCAAGCGCCTTGTTCTTGAAAATTTATCCTCATTAATATTTGATCACTAACTTACTGGTATTACCGATGTAATTACTTACCGCTCGACTATGCGCTTATAAAAAATTGCCATTACCATCAATAGCATTGATACGTAATGTATCAGGATTCGTATCACTTGCAGCAGGTATCCATTTACTCATACATTCGCTGTCTTCAACACAAGGATCTGTTAGCACTTCAAGAAAAGCCAACAACTCTTCAACCTCAGTATCAGTTAAATTAATATCTTCAATGCTAGCAATACCATCGGCTCTATTGACCACAAGTTTATCAATAGCTCGCTGAGTATTAATTACCATATCAACCGCTTGAATATTAGGATCTAATTGAGAGAAGTCATAATCAGTTAACTCTTTTTGAGGGTTTAAATGAGTAAGAATTGCTTGCTGAAGTGTTGCTGAACCTCCAGCATGTCCCCATGGACCAGTCGCAGTAACATTAAGTAGCGACGGTGTTCTAAATGCATACTTGTCTTTTTCGTCGCGCGTTTCACGGAATCGACCAAAGTCTTCAGTGCCATAATCACCATCACCTTTACCTCGACCTACTTGAGCCATACCAATGACATGAAAACTCTCATCGGTGAAAAAATCACCTGAGTGACAAGAACTACAGTTTGCTCCTCCATCTTGACTAGTGTTAAAGAATAGTTTTGCACCACGTTTTGCAGCATCACTAATTGCAGAATCATCACCTTGTACATATTTTTTCCAAGGTGTTTCGACAAATACCTGCGAGCTTTCATACTCGCCAATGGCATTAACAATATTATCAAAGGTAATTAATTCTTCTGCTGTACCATCTGGTGCAGAAAAGGCTTCTTTAAACTCGGTTAGCCAGTGATTTACAATTAACATTCCACCTAAAGGGTTACCATAATCACCTAAACGTTGTGCTAAATTTTCTCTAACTTCGGCATTATTTGTACCGTTAAAGGTGCTGAAATTTTTCATCTCTTCTTTTGATGTGACCGGAAATCTGGCCTGAGCCACTACTAAATTTACCCCTGAATCACTATCAATTTCTCCAAAAGGAACGTCGGGTGTGCGAATTCCTAAACTGTCATTACCGCCCATTTTAGGCGTTTTCCCTAAGCTTTCAACTCGACCATCATGGAACATGAAATTATCCCATAAAGCGATATTAAAGGTTGTAGGTGCGTTTCTAGGCACTGCGGGACCGCCATCAAAATGCTCGCCACTTACACTATGAGTTCGACCAGGTCCTAACAAATCAGGAACTTCGGCATCAACACCGATAGGTAAAGCAAGATCATCACCACCACCTAGCATAGGGTGATGGCAGGTAACACAGGCGGAATCGAGATCGCCACCTAAACTTTTAGTAAAGAAGAGTTTCATACCTAACTGAGCTTTTGGATCTTCGATATCAGGTAATGTTCTTCCCGTACTAGGATCTCCTGTCAGGTTTTGTGAAATAATGATTGCTCTAACATCTGCGTCTAGGCTCGATTCTACTGGGTCAACAGGATCGTTATCATTACAACCGGCTAAAAATATTGATAGAACTAGAAACAAAGAGCTTTTTTTTAGGGATGTTTTTTTTAAAATAGAGTTATTATTAAACTTAAATTTTTGTGAGTGATTCACATACATGTTGATTTTCTGCCTTCTATGAGTGCTTCGTAATTAATTTGCGATTAAAAATTTACAAAAATATACTCGTTAATGAAAATTAAACAAGGGTATTCTCTTAAATATTTTTAATTAACCAATTTAGTTGCTTATAAACCTACAGAATATTTTATAAAAGACTTCAACTTATTCTAGTCTAAGCAAATATAGGTTGATGTTTATGCGATAAATAGAACACTTACGGATGATAAAAAATGATTATTAAGTGACTACTTTTGTTGTGGAGATTCACATACACTGATAACTTTATGGTATGACTATGTACTAGAATATCAAAGGCAACTACAGGTTTTAGAGTTGTTTGTAATTCAGAGGGTTGTATAAATTTGACCATAGATATTATTAAAGTGATTAAGTTAACTCTAGTTTTTGTCGTTTTAACTAGTTGGCAATTAATCTTTATACCAATGTCCTTGGCATCAGTTGAAGGTATTGAAGAACCGATAAAAATTGGTAGTTATTTGACCCCCGGCATAATTAAAGAGGATGGAACAGGCATATTTAATAAATTGAATAAAGCCATATTCATGGAGATGAATGCAAATGCTGAATTGACTCTTTCATCTTTGAATAGGGTCAGACAAAGTGTCAAAAATGGTACGTTAGATGTTTATTTTCCTGAGTTATGGGAGAATTTACCTGGGGAAAAGCATCAATATGTAGTTTCAAGGCCAATTTTTTATAAACGTATAATATTGTTCACGCTAAAAAGCTCAGGATTAACTGAACTCTTATATTTTGAAAATGAACTTATCGCTGGGGTTCAAGGGTTTTCTTACGGAAAAGAAATAATATCTAATCCATATTTAAACCTCATCTTTCAAGAAAATGACACCACTAATATTAAATTATTATTGAATGAACGTGTTGGCGCTGTTTTGGGTGGTTATCCAGGAACAGTGATAGCGGTTAAAGAGATTGATGTGGCCAATGAAATCCATTACGACTTGGATAAGCCAGTAGCGATTCTAGAAAGCTTTTATGTTTGTAATAATGACTCTGATGGCGTGAAGCTGTGCAATTCTATCAATAAAGCTATTGAGTCTTTATTGCGTAAAGGTATCTTAGAATTAAATGCAGAAACTGGGTTTAGTCGGTTTAATTCAACAGAGTACAACTAGTAGACTTGGAACAAAAAGCGATCAAAAAATGTTCCTGTTAGTTACGGTTACTTATGACAAAAATGTGTCAGAAGTTAGCTTTACAAGTTTAATCTTAATGTTAGTGATTAAATTAAGAGTAATAGTTTTGTTTTAATTTTTTGATATTATTAATTATTTACTCATTTGATGTCGTAATTCATGTGTCACCCAATCAACAAAATAGCGTACGCGAGTTGACATCAATTTTGCGTGTGAATAAACAATATTCACATCAAGTGGTGGCGGCTCAAATTCTGCTAGTACAGTCAGTAATTCTCCTTTTTCAAGCTCTTGTTCTACTTGATAAGAGAGAAACATGCCTAAACCTAGGCTCTCTTTAACCACGTTTAATGCTGAGGTGATGTTGTTACAGCTAAGAGGTCCTTTAACTGGGATTGAATGAATTTTATCACCTTGGTGTAGATGCCAATTATTGCCATGGCTTAAGCCAGTAAAAAGTATACACGGCACGTTGGTCAGATCTTTTGGTTGTTTAATAGCATTAATTTTATTTAAAAAAGTGGGAGTTGCACAAATCACTCTGCTGACACTACCTACTTTTTTCGCGATCATATTTGAGTCACTTAACGAGCCAATACGAATGGCAACATCAATGCCTTGTTCTACTAAATTGATATTTTGATCTGATAGTACTAACTCTATGGTTACTTGCTTGTGCTTTTGTAAAAACTTTGCGATCAGTGGAGCTACATAAGTTGAGCCATACATTACTGATGCAGTTACTTTCAATTTACCGCTAGGTGCTTGTTGATTTGCACTTATTTCTAATTCTGACTGTTCTATTTCATATTGAATTGTTCGACAACGCTGAAGGTAGCGTTTGCCTTCTTCAGTGATGGCTATTTTTCGTGTGGTTCTGTTTATCAGCCTAATTTTTAGATGTTCTTCTAACGCTGCCAAGGTACGCACTACGGTGGGCAATGAAGTATTTAATTCATTGGCCGCCTTGGTCAAGCTACCACTGTCGATGATCTGCATAAATACTTGCATGGCAGTCAGTTTATTCACCTTATTACTCCACTTTATGAAACTATGATGTTCATATTAGTCTATTTATTTCACTAAACAAAATAATGATAATGACTTTTAGATTCAACGGAGCAACAGCTCAACATTAACAGTAATTTAAATAACCAATCTTTTAGGAGAGTCACAATGAAAGCAGCAATTTTAGTTTTATCAGATCCAAACCACGGCCAAGAAGAAGCACTAGGTCGTGTCTTTAATGCATTAGCAACCGCCTTTGATTATCAGCAAAGTGGCGCAGAGGTAAAAGTTCTTTTTAATGGTACGGGCACACGATGGATAGCCGAGTTAGCGAAACCTGAAAATCCTGTTCATGCATTATTTGAAGCAGTGAAAGACAATATTGCGGGTGTATCTTGTGGTTGTGCTGACGTATTTGGCTCAGCTGAAGACGTTGAAGCATCAGGTTTTGATTACTTAACTGAGAATGAGGTACCAGGAACTCGTGGTTTACCTAGTGTTCATAAGTTAGCTACGCAAGGTTATGCTATTTTAACGTTTTAAGTTAGGTGCTATCGAGCAGTTTACTGCGTACTAAGTAAGGCTCTTTACCTAAAGAGTCTTATTAATACTAAATGATTAATAAGTAGAGTTATTACAATGAATAAACAATCACTTTTTCACCAAGGCGAGTTAGCAATACAACAACGTGCTGATGAATCGGCCATTGCTCAACGTAATAGCGTGGTAGTTAAAAAGCATATTATTAAAGGTGCGCTGCCTTTTGTTGCTCAACAAGTGATGACAGTAATCAGTAGTACAGATGAAAACAAGCAAATATGGACATCAGTGTTGCTAGGGCAGCATGGCTTTATTCGTGCGCTAGATGATCAACATTTAGTCATTAACCGACAACAAATGATCTTACAACCGGCAGATCCATTATGGCGAAACATTGAGAAAAACTCGCAAGTTGGCTTAGTGATTATCGAACTAAGTACCCGTCGTCGTCTGAGGGTAAACGGTAATATTAGCCGATTAGACGATGGTCAGTATCAAGTTACTATTGCTCAGGCCTATCCTAATTGCCCTAAATACATACAACGCAGACAACCATCACTATCAAATGATGTGCTTACCTATAAAACGCCTGAGCCTGAGCTTGGTACTGCATTAACGCCAACGCAAGTTGAGTTGATTTCAACCTCAGACAGCTTCTTTGTTGGCTCTGGTGTTGATAATCACCATAATGATGCCTCATACCGAGGTGGAGAACCTGGTTTTGTTACCGTTATCAATAAACATGAATTGCTGATCCCTGATTATCAAGGCAATAGCATGTTTAATACCCTAGGAAACTTTCAGGCAAACCCGAATGCCGGTTTGGTGTTTATTGACTTTAC
>Ga0105358_10000869_pt1 | contig 15774 bp, 13 predicted proteins | sample GOMGulsemesocosm_5_FD_83509 | JGI IMG/M metagenome (GOLD analysis project Ga0105358, IMG submission 83509) | Methane-oxidizing microbial communities from mesocosms in the Gulf of Mexico - GOM15C Gulf of Mexico | ecosystem: Environmental > Aquatic > Marine > Cold seeps | place: Gulf of Mexico... | reverse complement strand
TGTTTAAATTATTAATGGACGTTTGCGGCGTGGATTATCCAAAACGCGAAGAACGTTTTGATGTGGTTTATAACATGCTGAGCCTCGTACATAATCTACGTATTCGTGTTAAAATCACAACCGACGAAGATACTGCCGTCCCTAGTGTTACCAGTATTTTCAGCACGGCCGATTGGTTTGAACGCGAAATCTGGGATCTGTATGGGGTTTATTTTGATGAACATCCTGATTTGCGTCGAATTATGACAGATTACGGTTTTGAAGGTCATCCTTTGCGTAAAGATTTCCCGCTTACGGGCTATGTTGAATTACGCTATGACGATGAACAAAAACGTGTTGTTTACGAACCCGTAAAACTTACTCAAGACATGCGTAATTTTGACTTCCTATCACCGTGGGAAGGTCTGCAAGGCATTCTTCCGGGTGATGAAAAAGCGGAGGGCAATACATAATGTCTGAAAATTACATCAAAAACTACAATCTTAACTTCGGTCCTCAGCATCCAGCAGCACACGGTGTGCTTCGCTTGGTTTTGGAACTTGATGGTGAAGTTGTGGTTCGTGCTGACCCTCATATCGGGTTATTGCATCGGGGGACTGAAAAGCTCCTTGAACATAAAACATATCTGCAAGGTACGCCTTATTTCGATCGTCTCGATTACGTTGCGCCACAGAACCAAGAACATGCATTCTGTTTGGCTATCGAGAAATTAACAGAAATGGACGTTCCTAAACGTGCGCAATATATCCGCGTATTGTTTGCAGAAATCGGTCGTATTCAAAATCACATCATGAACATCGGGTCTTACGCGATGGATGTGGGCGCGATGACACCGTTCTTATGGTTGTTCGAAGAACGTGAAGTTCTATATGAATTTTGCGAACGCGCCTGTGGTGCACGTATGCATATGAACTATTTCCGTCCCGGTGGTGTCGCAGCTGACATTCCCGCTGGTTTAACGGATGATGTCCGAGCATGGGTTGAACGTTTTCCAAAAATCATTAGTGATACGGAAACATTGTTGACTGAAAACAGAATTTTTCGTCAACGTACAGTCGGTATTGGCGAAATCTCCTTAGAAGACGCATTAGATTGGGGCTTTACAGGTCCGAATTTGCGCGGAAACGGTTTGGCTTGGGATTTACGTAAATCACAACCTTACGATTCTTATGAAGAATTCGATTTCGACATCCCTGTTGGTAAAGGTAAAAACGACTGTTTTACCCGTTATCAACTTCGTATGATGGAAATGCGCGAAACATTGAAAATCATTACACAAGCCTGTGATAAACTAGATGCTTGTATTGGTGATCCTATCAAATGTGTCGACAATAAATACAGCCCACCCAAACGTGGTGAAATGAAGTCTTCTATGGAAGCCCTTATTCATCACTTCAAACTTTTCACAGAAGGTTTCAAGGTTCCCGCTGGGGAAACTTATACTGCTGTTGAAGCACCAAAGGGTGAATTTGCTGTCTATTTGGTGGCCGATGGTACAAATAAACCGTACCGTTGCCACATTCGCGCGCCAGGGTTTGCTCATTTGCAAGCTCTGCATTTCTTATCTAAAGGGCATATGCTGGCCGACGTTGTCGCCAACATTGGTTCCCTAGATATCGTTTTTGGTGAGATTGATCGATGAGTAGCCATAATAACGTAGAACAACCGGACACTTTCGAGTTTACTCCGGAAAATCTGGAAATAGCAAAGTCACACTTAGCTAAATATCCAGAAGAGAAGAAGCAAAGCGCTTGTATGCCCCTGCTTGATTTGGCTCAACGCCAATACGGTTGGTTGCCAAGGGTTGCTATGGATGTCGTCGCTGACATGCTTGGTATGGCATCTATACGGGTATATGAAGTTGCGACCTTCTACACCATGTTTAATAAAGAGCCTGTGGGAAAACATCACGTACAGGTTTGCACCAACATTTCTTGCTGGTTGCGCGGATCAGACGATATCGTCCAAGCCGTCCAAGAAGCAGCCGAAATCAACACAGGTGAAACATCAACAGATGGTTTAATCACTTTGTGGGAAGTCGAATGTTTGGGTGCTTGTTCAAATGCGCCAATGATGCAAATCAATGACGATTTTTATGAAGATCTAAGCAGCGACAATGCCAAGCAAATCATTATGGATTTGCGTCAAGGTATTGAACCTAAAACAGGTCCTCAAAGCGATCGTACAGGCGCTGAACCTCTTGGTGGACTGACCAGTTTGACGGGGGATGCATAATGCTGAGTGATAAGGATCGCATTTTCACGAATATCTACGGCTTAAAAGATAAAAGCCTCAAAGGTGCACAATCTCGGGGTTCTTGGGATGGCACGAAAGGTATCCTTGAAAAAGGAAAAGAATGGATCATCGATGAAATGAAGGCTTCTGGTCTTCGTGGACGAGGCGGTGCAGGATTTTCAACAGGTATTAAATGGAGCTTTATGCCCAAAGAAGTGGGTGATCGCCCACATTATTTGGTTATTAATGCTGATGAAGGCGAGCCCGGCACCTGTAAGGACCGTGAGATCATGCGTAATGATCCACAACTTCTTATTGAAGGCGCGCTGATGGCTTCTTTCGCCATGCAATCACATGCTTGTTACCTTTATATTCGTGGTGAGTTCATTCGTGAAGCAGAAGCCTTGCAAAAAGCAGTGGACGAAGCTTACAAAGCGAAATTAATCGGTAAGAACAACATTCATGGTTGGGATTTTGATTTTTATATCCATCGTGGGGCAGGGGCTTACATCTGTGGTGAAGAAACTGCATTGATTGAAAGTCTTGAAGGTAAAAAAGGCCAACCGCGTTTGAAACCTCCGTTCCCTGCGGGGTCTGGCCTTTATGGCTGTCCCACAACAGTGAACAATGTAGAATCAATTGCGGTTGCACCTGATATCTTAAAACGTGGTGCATCATGGTTTGCTGGCATTGGCCGTGCAAATAATACAGGTACCAAGGTTTATGCCATTTCCGGTCATGTGAACAATCCATGTGTTGTTGAAGATGCAATGGGCATTACGCTCAAAGAACTTCTTGAAAAACACTGTGGTGGCGTTCAAGGCGGTTGGGATAACTTGATGGCTGTCATTCCGGGCGGATCATCTGTTCCGGTTATGACCAAAACAATGTGTGACGAAGCGATTATGGATTTTGATGGTCTTCGTGAACATGGTTCTGGTTTGGGAACAGCCGCTGTCATCGTGATGAAAAAAGATACGGATATCATTAAAGCGATTTCTCGCCTTTCTGATTTCTACACTCACGAAAGCTGTGGTCAGTGTACGCCTTGTCGCGAAGGTACTGGTTGGCTGTCTCGTATGATGAAGCGCATGGTTATAGGTAATGCTACAGTCGAAGAAATTGATCTTCTTGAAGAGGTTACTCGTCAAATCGAAGGTCATACTATTTGTGCGCTTGGTGATGCAGCAGCTTGGCCCGTTCAAGGTCTCATTCGCCACTTCCGTCCAGAAATGGAAGCCCGTATTGCAGCCTTTCACGCTGCAAAAAACGCAGCAGCTTAGGAGAGATTAAACATGCCCAAGCTGACAATTAACGGTAACGAAGTCGAAGTCGAAAACGGCCTTACAGTGCTACAAGCCTGTGAAGAGATCGGTCTCGAAATTCCTCGTTTTTGTTACCATGAGCGTCTATCCATCGCAGGTAACTGTCGTATGTGCCTGGTTGAGATGGAACGCGCACCAAAACTTATCGCTTCATGCGCTATGCCAGTTGGTGAAGGAATGGTCATTCATACGGATAATGAAAAAGTCCGTAATGCACGTAAAAACGTGATGGAAATGCTCCTGATCAATCATCCTCTAGATTGCCCTGTTTGTGATCAAGGTGGTGAATGTGACCTTCAAGATCAGGCAATGGCCTATGGTCATGATCGTGGTCGCTTTAAAGAAGAAAAACGTGTTCTGGGTGATAAAGACTTTGGTCCGATTATCCGTCCCTTTATGACACGTTGTATTCACTGTACACGTTGTGTGCGCTTTACTGAAGAAGTTGCAGGCACATCTGATCTGGGTGGAACCTTCCGTGGGGATCACACAGAAATTGGCACCTATATTCAAAGTGCCATTCAAACAGAACTGTCAGGTAACTTGGTTGATTTATGCCCCGTTGGCGCATTAACCAGTAAACCTTACACCTATACAGCGCGCCCTTGGGAATTGAAAAAGACTGAAAGTGTTGATGTGTTTGATGCCGTTGGTACAAACATTCGCCTTGATAGTCGTCAAAACGAAGTTCTGCGGGTTCTTCCTCGCCTTAATGAAGAAGTAAACGAAGAATGGCTGGCTGATAAAAGCCGTTACGCAATTGACGGTTTGACAGTTCAACGTCTGGATCGCCCTTACATCCGCAAAAATGGTAAATTAACTTCAGCCTCATGGGACGAAGCATTTGCAGCGATTGCAGATAAATTAAAAGGTTTGGACGGATCAAAATTTGCAGCTCTTGCAGGTGACATGGTCGATGCAGAATCGATGTTTGCACTTAAAGGCATTGCAGATAGCCTTGGTTCAAAAAATATAGATTGTCGCCAAGATGGTGCTGCGGTTGATCCAACTGTTCGTGCAAGTTATTTGTTCAACACAACGATTGCTGGAATTGATGAAACGGACGCTTGTCTCATCATTGGTTCAAACACCCGTTGGGAAGCACCTTTGATCAATGCGCGCCTTCGTAAGCGTTCATTACAAGGTGGTTTCAAAGCAGCTGTTGTTGGTCCACAGTTTGATTTAACTTTTGCCAATGAATACCTCGGTGAAACAGCTGATATCCTCAGCAAAATCGCTTCTGGTAAACATGCTTTTTCAAAAGTGCTTAAATCAGCCAAAAAACCAATGCTCATCATCGGAATGGGCGCATTAGCGCGCGAAGATGGTGCTGCGATTTTGGCAACAGCAAAAGCAATTGCTGACAAATTCGGTCTTGTTACAGATGAATGGAACGGGTTTAACGTTCTGCATACTGCGGCAGCCCGTGTTGGTGGTTTAGAATTAGGCTTTACTCCTTCAAAAGGTGGCCGTGATACGCAAGCCATTTTGGATGGGGCTGCAAGTGGTGATGTTAAAGTTGTCTACCTTCTTGGGGCTGATGAAATTGATACATCTAAACTTGATAAAGCATTTGTTATCTATCAAGGCCATAACGGGGATGCGGGGGCTCAAGCCGCCGACGTTATCTTACCCGGTTCAGCCTTTACAGAAAAAGACGGCTCTTACGTTAATACTGAAGGGCGTTTGCAATATGGTTACAAAGCTGTATTTGCCCCCGGTGAAGCGAAAGAAGATTGGTCCATCTTACGTGCTTTGTCAGATGTTATAGGTAAAACATTACCTTACAACGATTTGACGACCTTGCGCGCTGAAATGGCCAAAGTCAGCTCGACTTTTGCAAATCTCGACGAGATTCAAAGTGCTTCGTGGGAAGACTTTGGAACTTCAGGCGATATCAGTGCAACTGCACTAACATCACCTGTCTCGAATTATTATATGACGGATCCGGTAAGTCGTGTGTCTAAGACCATGGCGGAATGCACCGAGGTCCTGATCAACCCACAACAAAGGACTGGTACCAATGGCTGAGTTCTGGGACGGCTACCTCTGGCCGACGATCTGGACTGTCATTAAGATCGTAGCTATCGTTGTGCCAATTTTGCTTTCAGTAGCATATCTTACATTGGCAGAGCGTAAAGTTATCGGCTCAATGCACATGCGACGCGGCCCTAACGTTGTTGGACCTTTTGGTCTTTTACAACCCATGGCCGATGGTCTAAAACTTTTCTTGAAGGAAATCATCATTCCGTCAGGTGCCAGCCGTGGGGTCTTTATTATTGCCCCCATCATGACCCTGACTTTGGCGTTGATCGCTTGGGCGGTTATTCCTTTCAGTGAAACCCTTGTGTTATCCGATCTTAATGTCGGTATCTTGTATTTATTTGCCGTATCTGGCTTGGGTGTCTATGGCATCTTAATGGCTGGTTGGGCATCTAACTCAAAGTATGCATTCTTGGGCGCGCTTCGTTGTGCGGCACAAATGGTATCTTATGAAGTCTCTATGGGCTTTATCATTATTACCGTGCTGTTATGCGTTGGATCCTTGAATTTGAATGACATTGTCGAAGCGCAGCGTGGAATGTGGTTTATCATTCCTTTGTTCCCAATGGGTGTGATGTTCTTCATCTCAACCGTTGCGGAAACAAACCGTCACCCGTTCGATCTGCCAGAAGCAGAAGCCGAATTGGTGGGTGGTTATAACGTTGAGTATGGCGGCATGGCCTTTGCATTATTCTTCCTTGGAGAATATGCAAACATGATCATGATGTCTGCACTGACAACTATTTTGTTCTTAGGCGGATGGTTACCTCCGTTTGAATTTTTAAGCTTTATCCCCGGTCCGGTTTGGTTGATCGCCAAGATCTGTTTCTTGTTGTTCATCTTCATCTGGCTGCGTGCAGCTTATCCACGTTATCGTTATGACCAATTAATGCGCTTGGGCTGGAAAGTATTCCTTCCTTTGTCTTTGGTCGGTGTTGTCGCAACTGCTGGTGTTTTGGTCTTTTTTGACCTTGCCCCCGTGATCCAATAAGGAGGACGTATAATGAGTATTTTAGATCGTACCGCACGCGCGTTCTTCTTAACGGAACTGCTTCAAGGTTTGGCCATTACTTTTCGTTATATGTTTAAACAAAAAGTAACGTTGAACTACCCATTTGAAAAAGGCCCGCTGAGCCCACGTTTTCGTGGTGAACATGCATTGCGCCGTTATCCAGATGGTGAAGAACGTTGCATCGCTTGTAAATTGTGTGAAGCAATTTGCCCAGCACAAGCCATCACCATCGAAGTGCAAGCTTGTGATGATGGTGCACGTCGCACATCACGTTATGACATCGACATGACCAAATGTATCTACTGTGGTTTCTGCGAAGAAGCCTGTCCCGTGGATGCGATTGTCGAAGGTCCTAATTTCGAATACGCCACTGAAACGCGCGAAGAACTTATGTATGACAAAAGTAAACTTCTCGCCAACGGTGATCGTTGGGAAACTGAACTCGCAGCCCGCATCTCCCTTGATGCGCCATATCGCTGATTAGGGGTTGGGGAAAGTATAATGATGTTATTTATAAATTACCTGAATAGCCGGAATGCCGGTCAGGGGGTCGCATGATAGTCCAAGGTTTGGCTTTCTATCTTTTCGCTGCAATGACTGTTGGGTCTGCTGTGATGGTTATCACCGCTAAAAACCCTGTTCATTCAGTCTTGTTCCTCGTTCTTGCCTTTTTCAACACGGGTGGACTTTTTGTTCTGCTTGGTGCTGAATTCTTGGCAATGTTATTGATCGTGGTCTATGTCGGCGCGGTTGCCGTCTTGTTTATGTTTGTTGTCATGATGTTAGATATCAACTTTGTTGAACTACGTGAGGGCTTCTTACAATATATGCCACTGGGCGCTTCAATCGGATTGGTTTTGTTGGCGGAACTCGCTGTCGTTCTCGGCGGTTGGCATTTCGCACCAGAAGCAGCAAAATCGCTTGCTTCACCCATTCCCGCTATTGAAAGCGTGACCAATACACATGCCATTGGCCAGATTCTTTATACAGATTATATCTATCTGTTCCAAGCCGCCGGTTTGGTACTTTTGGTTGGTATGATCGGGGCTATTGTTCTTACGCATCGCAAACGTCCAGGCGTTCGCCGTCAGGTTATTAACGATCAAATTGGTCTTAAGACTGAAGATGTGGCTGAATTCAAAAAAGTCGAAACCGGGAGGGGCGTGTAATGCTTGAGGTCGGACTCGGACATTATCTGAGCGTTGCAGCAATTCTATTTACAATGGGTGTTTTTGGCATTTTCTTAAACCGGAAAAATGTCATTGTGATCCTTATGTCTGTAGAATTGATCTTGCTTGCGGTCAATATCAACTTGGTATCTTTTTCAGCTCACCTCGGTGACATGGTTGGCCAAGTATTCTCGATTTTCGTACTGACTGTTGCTGCTGCAGAAGCGGCCATTGGTCTTGCGATCCTTGTTGTATTCTTCCGTAACCGTGGTTCTATCGCGGTCGAAGATATTAATGCGATGAAGGGGTAGGGACAGTATGTATACAACCGCTATTTTCCTGCCACTCGTTGGCTTTTTAATCGCTGGTGCAATGGCGTTATTCACGCCAGAAGACGAAGCAAAGCGAAAAGCGAACGACCGCTTGGCACAGATTGTGACCTGTGGTGGTCTCTTGATCTCTGCCGCATTATCAATCGCAATTTTCTTTGACGTTGGCCTTGATGGCAACGCCAAAACTGTACATCTTTTCACCTGGATACAATCTGGTATCTTCGATGTGTCATGGGCATTGCGTTTTGATACGCTGACTGCCGTCATGATGATCGTTGTAACAGGCGTATCTTCGATGGTGCATGTATATTCATGTGGCTATATGTCTCATGATCCAAACATTCCAAGGTTTATGGCTTACCTTAGCCTCTTTACCTTTTGCATGTTGATGCTGATCACAGCAAACAACTTGCTGCAACTGTTCTTCGGTTGGGAAGGCGTTGGTCTTGCTTCATATTTGTTGATTGGCTTTTGGTACCATAAACCATCTGCAAATGCGGCTGCAATCAAGGCGTTCTTGGTTAACCGTGTTGGTGATTTTGGTTTCTCTTTAGGTATCTTTGCAACATTCTTGTTGTTCGGTACGGCTGATTTTGACACCATATTTGCAGCAGTTCCAGCAATGGCAGACACAACGATGAACCTGTTTGGCGCTGAATTCCACGCCATGACAATCATCTGTTTGTTATTGTTCGTTGGTGCAATGGGTAAGTCAGCGCAATTGGGCCTTCACACATGGTTGCCTGATGCGATGGAAGGCCCGACACCTGTGTCTGCCTTGATCCATGCCGCAACAATGGTTACAGCTGGCGTCTTCATGGTCGCGCGTTTGTCTCCTATGTTTGAATATTCAGAAACAGCCCTTGCGGTTGTAACTATTGTCGGCGCATCCACTGCATTCTTTGCAGCAACAATTGGCTGTGTTCAAAATGATATCAAACGGGTAATTGCATATTCAACATGTTCTCAGTTGGGTTATATGTTCTTTGCTTGTGGCGTTTCAGCTTATTCTGCTGGCGTTTTCCACCTTATGACACATGGCTTCTTTAAAGCTTTGTTGTTCTTGGGTGCCGGTTCTGTCATTCACGCCATGTCTGATGAACAAGATATGCGCAAAATGGGCGGTACTTGGAAGAAGATTAAACTTACCTATATATTGATGTGGATTGGTAGTTGGGCCCTTGTTGGTCTGCCACCATTTGCTGGATATTTCTCTAAAGATATTGTTATTGAAGCAGCATACGGTGCCCATACAGCAGTTGGTAATTTTGCCTTCTGGATGGGAATTGGCGCAGCCTTCATGACAGCCTTTTATTCATGGCGTTTGATCATCATGACATTCCACGGTAAACCTCGTGCGAATGACACGGTTATGGCTCACGTTCACGAAAGCCCACCCATCATGACCATACCTCTGCTTGTCTTAGCAACAGGTGCAATTTTTGCTGGTTATCTTGGTTATGAAAATTTCGTTGGCGCAAATGCAACAGAATTTTGGAATAATGCGATCTTAATCCTACCTACACATCTTGCTCTTGAAAATGCGCATCATGTTCCAAGTTGGGTTATTGCATCTCCACTGGTTGTAACTGTTCTGGGTATTGTGCTTGCGTATGTACTTTATATGTTCATGCCCAGTATTCCGGGCAAATTGGCAACGACTTTCTCTGGTCTTTATAAATTCTTGCTTAACAAATGGTACTGGGACGAACTTTACGACTTTATTTTCGTACGTCCTGCGTTCTATCTGGGCCGCGGAATGTGGAAAGGCGGCGATGAACAATTGATTGATGCTGTTGGGCCAGATGGCGCAGCACGCGCAACTCAAGCCATCGCAGGCAAAGTATCACGACTACAAACCGGTTATCTCTACCACTATGCGTTCGTCATGTTGGCAGGGGTTGCTATCCTAGTAACCTGGTATCTCTTTACGAAAGGTTGAAGGTAAGATGAGCAATATACCTCTTCTGTCAGTTATCACCTTCTTGCCTCTCGTAGGCGTTGCTATGCTCCTATTATTGGTGCGTGGTGAAAAAAGTGATAGCAACAGTTCGAAACAAATCGCGCTATTGACTTCAGGTGCAACGTTCTTGATCTCGTTAATGGTCTGGTTCGGCTTTGACAACACGACTGCTGATTTTCAATTTGTTGAAAAAGCAGAATGGTTACCAGGTGTTGGCGTAAGTTATCATATGGGTATCGACGGCATTTCTATGCTGTTTGTGCTTCTATCAACTTTGTTAACACCCATTTGTATCCTATCTGCATGGGATGCAATCAAGGTACGCGTAAAAGAATATATGATCGCCTTCCTCATCTTGGAAACAATGATGATCGGTATGTTCTGTGCACTTGATATGATGTTGTTCTACATCTTCTTCGAAGGTGTGCTTATCCCGATGTTTATCATCATCGGTGTATGGGGCGGACCAAATCGTATTTATGCAGCGTTCAAACTGTTCTTATATACATTACTTGGTTCTGTATTGATGTTGGTTGCTATGATGGCCATGTATTGGGATGCGGGTTCGTTCGATATTCCAACCTTAATGGCGCATAACTTCCCTGCACAAATGCAAACTTGGATTTGGTTGGCGTTCTTTGCTTCTTTTGCTGTGAAAGTTCCCATGTGGCCCGTTCATACATGGTTGCCAGATGCACACGTACAAGCACCAACAGCAGGTTCCGTTATTTTGGCGGGCGTGTTGTTGAAAATGGGAGGCTACGGGTTCTTGCGTTTCTCTCTTCCCATGATGCCACTTGCGAGTGCTGATTTTACGCCCTTGATCTATACTTTATCGATCATTGCCATAATCTACACATCACTTGTCGCACTTGTTCAAGAAGATATGAAAAAGCTGATCGCTTATTCATCTATCGCGCATATGGGTTTTGTCACCATCGGTGCCTTTACAGGTAATATTCAAGGCATTGAAGGTTCAATCTTCACCATGTTAAGTCACGGTGTCGTTTCAGCTGCCCTTTTCTTGATTGTTGGTGTCATTTATGACCGTATCCATACACGTGATATCGCAGCATACGGCGGTCTGGTTGAACGGATGCCAAAATATGCCTTGATCTTCATGTTGTTTATGATGGCCTCTGTTGGCTTACCAGGCACGTCTGGTTTTGTCGGAGAAATTTTGGTTCTTGTGGGTGTTTTCCAGGTTGATCAATGGGTTGCAGCACTTGCAGCCACGGGTGCGATCTTAGGTGCAGCATATTCGCTTTATCTATATCGCCGGATCGTCTTTGGTACATTAACCAAAGAAAACCTCAAATCCATCATGGATATGAACCGTCGTGAAGTCTTAATCTTCGCTCCGTTGATCGCTCTAACTTTGTTTGCAGGTGTATATCCGCAACCATTCTTAGACGTGATGCATGCGTCTGTTGAGAATCTTGTTAACAACTACCAAGCTGCATTGGCTGCGTCTGACGCCGTTAATGTTGCTGGCCAGTAGGAGTGGCAATTATGAGTGAGCTTCCAAATCTCACCCCTGCCTTACCAGAATTATTCATGGCTGTTGTTGCTATGACCCTGTTGATGGTCGGTGTCTTTATGAAGGCAAACGGCAATACTGTTGCCCGTTTTGTCAATTACCTTGCAACCGGGTCTATGGTTTTGGCCCTGTTGCTGGTAACAGCATTCAGCACAACTGAAGGAACAACCTTTAACGGTATGTTCGCTACAGGGACATTCAGTGCTTTTTCTAAGGTCTTGATCTTAGGGGCCAGTGCCCTAACATTATTGATGTCGCGCGATTTCTTTGAACGCACGAGCACCAACCGTTTTGAATATAGCGTCCTTGTTGTTCTTGCCACACTTGGCATGATGATGATGGTTTCTGCAAATGATCTCATGGCGCTTTATATGGGACTAGAACTTCAATCTTTGTCTTTGTACGTGATGGCATCTATCTTGCGTAATGACTTGCGCTCGACAGAAGCGGGCTTGAAATATTTCGTGCTCGGTGCATTGGCCTCTGGCATGTTGCTTTATGGTTCAAGCTTGGTTTACGGTTTTGCCGGAACAACTAATTTTGATGTCATGGCAGATGTCTTTGCACATCAAGGCGGCGTACATGGTCCAAGCACGGGATTGATCATCGGTGTCGTTTTTGTCATGGTGGGTCTTTGCTTTAAAATTTCAGCCGTTCCCTTTCATATGTGGACACCTGATGTTTATGAAGGTGCCCCAACACCCGTAACAGCATTCTTTGCAACAGCGCCAAAAGTTGCTGCATTGTCTTTGTTTGTTTCTGTGATGGTTGGCGCTTTTGGTGACCTTGCTGCACAATGGCAACAAATCGTCATTGTCATCGCTGTTCTTTCAATGGCACTGGGTGCATTTGCAGCCGTGGCACAAAATAACATCAAACGCCTGATGGCTTATTCATCGATCGGTAACGTTGGTTACATGCTTGTCGGCTTGGCTGTCGGGGGTGCGGTTGTTGGTGGTCCTGAACTTCAGCAAAATGGTATTGAAAGCATGTTGGTTTATTTGACCATCTATGTTGTCATGACCCTTGGTACATTTGGTTGCATCCTTGCGATGAAACGTGGTGGGATCAATGTTGAAAAAATCAGCGACCTTGCTGGCCTTTCAAAAACAAACCCCTTAATGGCTGCTGCTTTAGCGATCTTTATGTTCTCTATGGCTGGCATTCCTCCATTGGCAGGTTTCTTTGGCAAATTATATGTCTTCCTCGCCGCTGTGGAAGCTGAACTTTATGCCTTGGCTGTTATTGGTGTGCTGACTTCTGTTGTTGGGTGTTTCTATTACATTCGTTTAATCAAAGTCATGTATTTTGATGATGCAGAAGAAGACTTAGACCGCAAAGTTGGCGTTGAAATTGGTAGCGTTGTTGCAGCCGCAGCAATCGTCATCCTATGTTTCTTTGTCTATCCTAGCTTTATTACAGATGGGGCTTCTGCTGCGGCAGCTAGCTTGTTTGCTGGATAATGGTAGCGATAAATACCAACAATATTAAAACGCCGTCAGCTTTTCAGCTGGCGGCTTTTGATTGTCTTGATAGTACCAATGATGAATTACGCAGACGCGCCGAAAAAGGCTGTGCGACCAACACAGTCGTTTGGGCATTAGAACAAACAAAGGGCAGGGGCCGCAGAGGCCGTAACTGGGTTTCAACACCGGGCAACCTTTTTTGTTCCATCCTACAAAAACCAACGGTTTCTATTGCACAATGTGCCAAGGCAAGCTTTGTTATCTCCCTTGCCATACATGGGGCTGTCAGTGAAGCTGTTTCACAAAGTGATTGTAAGGTCGAATGTAAATGGCCCAATGACGTTTTGATTGATGGTCAAAAAGTTTCAGGGATATTACTTGAATCCCAAGCAAAATCATTCATCAAAGGTCAGCCATCAAGTCTTGATTGGCTCATCATTGGAATCGGTATAAACTTGGCTCATTCTCCCGACAACACGCCGTATCCGAGTGGTTATGTGAATTCATACCGAAAAGTTCCCCTTGAACCAAAAGACATGTTAGAAATCTTGCTTCGCCATTTTCAAATATGGTTTGAAGCTTGGGAAACTGCGGGTTTTGGCCCGATACGAGACGCATGGTTACAACGTGCCAAAGGCTTGGGCCAAGAAATTATCGTAAATTTAGAGGCCGAACAAATTAAAGGAACGTTTGAAAGCCTTGACCAAGACGGCGCACTTGTCCTACGAACCACCCACGAGCAACGTCTAATAAGTGCAGGCGATGTGTTTTTTCCCACAGGTTGAGGGGCTTTATGCTTTTAGCAATTGATTCTGGAAATACAAACACTGTTTTCTCTGTCTTTGATGAAAATGGTCGTGTCCTCGGTGAATGGCGCAGTTCGACAGACACGAACCGCACAGCCGATGAATTTGCAGTTTGGCTCTCTCAATTGATGAGCTTTGAAGATATCAAACACACCGATATTCACCATGCCATCATCGCGACTGTGGTGCCTGCCATGTTGTTTGGCCTTAAAACCCTCTGCCGCAAGTATTTCAAATGTAACCCCTTAGTTGTTGGCGATAAAAACGTAGACCTTGGTCTTAGTATTTTTTTAGACCGTCCAGAAGAAGTCGGTGCAGATCGACTGGTTAACGCCATTGCAGCCCATGAAAAATATGAGGGTGCTTTGATCGTTATTGATTTTGGTACAGCCACGACGTTTGATGTTATAGATAAAGATGGTAATTATTGCGGTGGTGCCATTGCCCCTGGCATTAACTTATCATTAGAAGCCCTTCACATGGCAGCCGCGAAGTTACCGCGCATTGCAATTGATCGACCTGAAAAAGTCATCGGTAAAGGCACAGTAACCGCCATGCAATCCGGTATTTTCTGGGGATATATCGGCATGATTGAAGGCCTAGCCAAGCGTATAAAAGATGAATTCGGTTCTGACATGACTGTCATTGCCACAGGTGGGCTTGCAACATTATTTGCTGAGTCTACTGATGTTATTCAACATACTGATTCCGATATGACCCTTCGGGGCCTCCTAGCCATTTACAAAAGAAACCAAATTTTATGAGTAAGCCTAAAACCAAAGAAGAACTTGTCTTTATCCCCCTCGGTGGGGCTGGTGAAATTGGCATGAACCTGAATGTCTATGGCTATGGTAAGCCAGAACAAGAAGATTGGATCATTGTCGATTACGGGATTACTTTTGGCGATGATACAACACCCGGCATTGATGTCATTTTACCTGACCCATCGTTTATTGCAGAGCGCAAAGACAAACTGTTGGCTATGGTCATCACTCATGCACATGAAGACCATATCGGTGCCATTCCTTATATGTGGGAACGTGTACAATGTCCCATATATTGTACGCCCTTTACAGCAACTTTGGTGCGTGGCAAATTAAAAGAAGCTGGCCTTAGCAAAAAAGCTAAAGTTATTGAAATCCCATTGGGTGGACGATTCCAAATCGGTCCCTTTGATATTGAATATATTACCTTTACTCATTCGATCTTAGAACCCAATGCACTTGCCATTCGCACGCCCGTTGGTACCGTTGTTCATACTGGTGATTGGAAGTTGGACCCCGGGCCAGTCTTGGGTGAAACGACTGATACGGACAGCTTAAACCGCCTTGGTAAAGAGGGCGTCTTGGCGATGGTTTGCGATTCAACCAATGTCTTTTCCAAGGGCACAACTGGTTCTGAAGAAACCTTAGAAGCAAGCCTGTCTGAACTCATTTCCAGATATAATGGCAAGGGCAAAGTTTGCGTCACCTGTTTTGCATCCAACCTTGCGCGTCTTCATACAATTGCGACTGTCGCCAAAGCTAATGGCCGACAAATTGTTGTTTCTGGTCGATCGTTTGCTAAAATGATGGAAGCAGCCCATGCCAATGGTTATATGCTTGATACACCTGATTTCTTAGATGAAAAAGAAGCACGCAACATTCCTGATGATGAATTGTTAGTCATCTGTACTGGCAGTCAGGGCGAACCTCGTGCAGCGCTTGCGCGCATAGCTGCCGGTCAACATAGTAATATTTCATTGGGTGCTGGTGATGTGGTTATTTTCTCATCACGGGTTATTCCGGGCAATGAACGTTCCATATTTCGTATGCAAAACGAACTTGCGCGTAAGGGAATTGAGATTGTCACCTCTCATGATCATTTTGTGCATGTTTCCGGCC
>Ga0105358_10000868_pt1 | contig 15776 bp, 13 predicted proteins | sample GOMGulsemesocosm_5_FD_83509 | JGI IMG/M metagenome (GOLD analysis project Ga0105358, IMG submission 83509) | Methane-oxidizing microbial communities from mesocosms in the Gulf of Mexico - GOM15C Gulf of Mexico | ecosystem: Environmental > Aquatic > Marine > Cold seeps | place: Gulf of Mexico... | reverse complement strand
TTTTGGGGCATCGACGTATTGAATCTTCAATACCACTAACAGACCATCCAACGCCTATTAAACTATTTCGGCCAGCGCTGTTATAATTAAGAGACAAGTTTGGGGCCATCCCAGCAGTGCCGGCCGGAACTTTCAGTGGAACTGAATATTGCGCATTTCCCGATGCACTAACATTTGCATTCCCCACCAACGAGCCATAGTACAAACCGCCAAGGTTCGATTCCAAACCAGAAGGCGGTAAAGATAAACCCGGAGGTAAGGCAGTTTGCGTAGCAAAGGTATTAAACGACAAGCAACAGAAAGATAACAATGACAAGATGGCAGCGCGGGAGGCGTAACGCATAACATTTCCTTGTATTACGTTAAATTATTTTTCCGCGACACTAGCAACTCTAAATAATAAATACAAACAAAAAACATTTCTTAGAAATCTTCAACATAAAATTTATTGTAACTAACAATTACAACACTATTGTCTATCCAATTTTTTTCGCCTAACGTTTATTTAGTATCTTGTTTGGCCTGACAAAATAAATAATAGACACCAGTACAGTTTGATAAAATCTTCTCGTAGCTTACTCATCACCACTGCACTTGTTATCTATAACTAACATTTCACATACATTAATCTTCAGGTTTTTTGAGCATCACAACCTCACCACCAAAACCACCATATCAATACAGCGCATTCCATTCTCGTAAATTGGCTTAGGATAACTCGCAAAAAAATCTTTAATAACGTGGTCGATTCTAAATCCGCATTTTTGATAGAGTGCCAGCTGGCTTAAGCTTGAATTTCCGGTGCCGACTGATATTGTCGTCGCCTCTAATAAGCGCGCTTCTTCTATAATCCGGGCGATCAACAGCTTGGCCAAGCCTTGACCTTGATGGCTTTTGGCAACGGCAATATTTTTCAGTTCGGTCGCTCGGCCATTAATACATAATACGGCCACGGCGACAAACGCGCCGGCATCTCGAATAATAAAAACGCTGGCATCTTTTAGGTAGAGTTTAATTCCGGCAGGGTCGGGGTCGGCCGTTGTCAGCAATGGCATCAGAGCTTTTGGCTCGCCAGCGTATTTTTCGATGATAAGGCTTTGCTCACTCATGTCATGTAATCTCAAACAATGGCCGTGGTTAGTCGTCGCAAAGGATAATTTAAAAACCAAAATTCGAAGCTAGTTTCGAACCCTAATTTCAATGCCTAGCTTCAAAAGCGAATAATCAAACAATATTTCCAGCACTCAGAAAATGGCTAGCAATGACAGCTTTAGTTTTTCTTAGGCGAAACTGATTCGAGTAATTTTTTAGTGTGCAGTAATAATTTTCTGTCGCCGACCAGCCCGTGGCCTGGGACTACAAATTTCATAGTCGGGAATTTATTCATAACCTTGTCCAAACTCGTGGGCCAATCTTCTATCGAGCCATCTGCAGTATTACCAAGAGTTTTGGCCTCGGCGCCTTTAACCAAGCAACCGCCAAACAGTATTTTCTCATCAGCTAACCACACCACCACGTTATCAAGGCTGTGCCCGGCGCCTGGGTAAAAAACTTTGATCTTGCCGTCTAACAAGGAAAACTCTTTGCCCTTAAACTCAACAATAGCTTTTGCTTCGTTTAATGACTCAAGCAGTTCATTGGTTAAACTTGAGGCCACCGTCTTAACACCCAAGGTATTGAAATACTCAATGCCCGATGCGGTGTCTTCGTGAAAGTGGGTCGACAGGCTGGCCTTAATTTTTAAGCCTGAGTCTTTGGCCCATTGCTGCAAGTTTACGGAGTCTTGCTTTAACCACGGGGTATCGATGATGTAGGCATCTTTACCATCAACAACAATCAGGCCGTTTGCAGGGTATAAGCCTACACCTTCGAGCTCAGCATAAGAGGTGTGCACATAGACACCCTCTGCGATTTCTTTGATTTCCATCTTGCCGTCATATTTGTCGGCATAGGCCGACACAGAACAACAGGCGGCCAATAACAAAGACAGGGGCATCAGTAGAGACTTAGGCGAAAGCTTAGGTAAAGACACAGCTAATAAGTTCAGGGGCTTCAAGGTCATTTATTTACTCGATATTGTTTATTCACATTAATTAGGTCTAATAATACGTTCAAGTCTCGCGGTTTCAAATAACTAACGGGCAGGGGTTAGCAAAGGCGGGGATGGCTTCATTAAAAGGTTCGGCATTAATCAGTATTTGACTTCATCACCATTTCGGGAAACAATGTTTCCCTCAGATTCGAAGAACAAACCATAATAGATAAAATACCCGACACGTGAGAGTGATAAGCATGTTTGATTTTTTAATGTACTTTGCCCTAGCCATCGCCATTTTCTTAACGATTGGCGAAACCCTGGTTTTAGTAAAGACCGATAAGTACTGGCCCTTATCCGTGGACGATTACCTAGTCTGCGCCGCCCTGGCTTACAGCGCATTAACCCTCGACGCCTTTGCCAGCCAATTAATTATGTTGATCAGCTGGGCCTTTATGGCGGGTAATCTCTATGCCATGTTGTTCACTCGTATGGACCCTAATGGCGGCACGCGAGAGCGTTTGCAGGCGCTTGCCATTCTTTTGGGCGCAGCCTTAGTTGGTGTAGTCTGCACTTTCTCTTTGCTCACTCAAAGCATGGCCCAAAGCCTAGCGCTTGGCGTTTAATCGGAGGTTTCCTATGTCATTATTAAGCGAACAACAAATCCAACATTACCGCGAGCAAGGCTACGTTAGCCCAGTCGATATCCTTAGTCCGGCCGAGGCTCTCAACTTGCGTAGCGAACTGGAAGCCATGGAAGAATTACAGGGCCACCCTATGGATCGGGTGCAGTGTAATAAAACCTATTTATTGTACGACTGGGCCGACTCATTGGTGCATCACCCCAAGATCCTAGACGCTGCTGAAGAGCTGATTGGCCCCGATATTCTTTGTTATATGACCAATCTATTTACCAAAGAGGCTGGCAGTAAGAGCTATGTTTCAATGCACCAAGACGCCGCGTACTGGGGTGTCGATGCCGATGATGTAGTAACGGCGTGGATAGCCCTAAGCCCCGCAAAGGCCGAATCGGGTGTTATGAAGGTGGAGCCGGGTAGCCATAAGGTCGACCTCCCGCAGGTTAATACCTACGCCAAGGACAATTTACTCAGCCGCGGGCAAGAAATACCCGTCAGCAACCTCAACCCAGACAACCATGTGTATATGGAGCTAGAACCTGGGCAGATGTCTTTGCACAATTTTCGACTGGTGCATGGCTCCGATGCGAACACCAGTGACGACCGCCGCATTGGCCTTGCCATACGGTACGTGGCTGCAACCGCCAAGAAGATCGGTAAACCAGAATCGGCACTGTTGGTGCGGGGCAAACACTCTGGTGAGTTTCTGTTAGAGAAGCGCACCCGTGGTATGAGCAAGCCTGCGCGTACTGTCGAGCACATTCGAGCCTTACGTCGCCAGCTGCATAATATTTTTGAACCCTCAAGTGATGCCGGAGCCGGTGAACGTATTCGCCTGGGGCTCACAAAAACGATTGCTATTGGGCTCAGTTTTGTCAAAGAGTGGGGGGCCAAGTTATAAGCCACAAGGTCGCCGAGGTTTGTTTTACCTAAAAATTATGCCGTCGAGGCTAGGCCTAGTGGTTCTTTTATCTCGGTTTTTTTGCCGGTAAATCGGAGAAACAACTCCTGATGCGCCACCAAAGAGCACTTATCTTGGCGGGTGGCGTAGTCGTTGATCCATTGGCTTAACATCGAAAAGTTTTTATCTTGAGATGCCTTGCTTGAATATTTATGCGGCTCCCAGGGCCTCGCTTGGGCGTTTTCAAGACAGGCCTGAATCGGTAGATTGAGAAAGATTAACTCGTTCGCGTCCTCTTCCAACAACTCCAACAAATCGGCGTAACAGCCCTCAATAACCCAACCTTGATGAAGGTCTACAAACTCGGTGATCAAGGCCATCGATTCGTCCATCGGCATACGCTTTGGCGGCAGCTGTGGTAGCCACGCGATGGTATCTAGGTCTAAATAGCCCAAACCCTCGCTACTGGCTAAATAGTTCGCCAGCGTTGACTTCCCAGAACCTGAATTTCCAGTAATTAATACTTTTCTCACAGTATCCTCGACTTCAGTGTTGAAAGCGGCGGGAGTATAACGGGTTTTATATGAAGGTTTTGTGTACTCATACTCAATAGCCCGATTAAAGCGCCGACTTTGATAGATCGTTGCTTAGTCATAACTTAAACACGATGATTTAAATGACCCCACAACTAAAAGATATGACTGCTCACAGCTCTGTGTTTACAACGATAGACGCTATTTTTTGAAATCCAAGTTATTTTATCCGCACGGTAAAAATAGCTTTAAATTTACAGTTAATACTGCGATGCAAGCACGCTATACTCATTCAATAAATTTGATCTAACAATAAAACCATAAGAAGAATAAGAGATAAAGTTTTCGTGAAGCCACTAAACGAAGTCGAATTAAATCACTATCAGTCATTAAATAACCATATAGATTACGATTGCCTTGAGTCGTTATTTTATCTTGGTCGGTACCGTCGGGTATTAAACATTCCGATGAACCGCATGATGGAGAACGCTCTAGACTGGGAGCACCTGCCATTTTTGCACCATTCGTCTTTTAGCGATTTAAAAGCGATAAACTTTGGCAGTTGGGGTTGGCGAGCCCAAGCAGAGCTGCCGCCAGCGGGCTCTAATAACACTCAGGTTTTGCAGTTGTTACTCGATGAGCAAAAACACTATTGGGCGACGACGGTATTAGACGGCTTTGCCGCAGGCGTGCAGGTCCATACTCAGGCCAATACCTTAAACGCTGATTCAGATGCGCCTAAAATAGAAGTGCTCGTCGACTTTTATTTTCCGGCTGCAATTAATAACGATACCGAAAAGGCTAATCTTTTGGCTTATATGCAAGATCAGTACGCACTTTTATACGATGAAGATTTTGACATGATGGCTGCCCGTCAAAATGCCTTACAAGAAAAAAGTAGCTATGCGATAGAAGGCAATAAAATTCATAGCTCTTTGGACCTTGGCCCATTAAAGAACTTAGCACTGCCTTACAGTTTTAATCTCGGCGGGCAAGCGTTTTGTTTGCGCGATGTGGCAGGTGAGCTTGTCGTTCATTCCGCGACATGCCCACACTTACTGGGGCCGTTAGATGGGGATTGTTTAGAGGGTGACACACTGGTTTGCCCATGGCATGGTTATCAATTTGATGTACATAGCGGCGGCTGCCTAAATAAACCGTCATTAAAGCTTCGGACAAAAGCGACATTGTTTCACGACAACGTAAGTGATGTGGTTAATGTACGCTTACTCATGTGAAACCAATTTTCTGCAGAAGTTTTAAGCCGTATTAAGAATCAAACGCTGCGTTTATATTTCGCGATAATTTTATCCAGCTGATTTGCAAACTCTTGTTTTTCTCTCGGTCCTAGCGGTGGCGGCCCGCCACTTTGAACGCCGCTGGCGCGCATTGTGTCCATAAAGTCACGCATATTTAGCCGCCCACCAATATTACCCTTGGTATACAGCTCGCCTCGGGAGCTCAAGGCTTGAGCATCTTTTTCAATCACTTCAGCTGCCAAAGGGATATCGGAGGTAATGACTAGGTCGCCGGCAGTGCAGCGTTTTACAATCTCATCATCAGCGACATCAAAGCCCGAAGCGACTTGTACGCTCTTTAGGTATTTGGATGGCGGGACGGGTATGCGCTGGTTGGCCACAAACGTGGTTTGTATTTGGGCTCGATTCGCGGCCCTAAATATCATCTCTTTGACTGCAACCGGGCAGGCATCTGCATCAACCCATATATTCATGTTTTCAACTCTCCTCAACTGAACGCCTAGTGTAGGGGTTGGAGAGTCGAATCCAAAATACTATTTTTTTGATGGGTGAAAAAACAGCAGCGATGTAAAGCTCGATCGAGCCCGACTAGTAATTAAGCCTAAGTCCCTAAACCTAAGCGCCTAAACCTAGGCGCTTCGCTTTTGGCTCAAGGCGAAAAATAGCAAGGCCGCGATAGACAAGGTGCAAGATAGCAGAGAGATAGGCGGCATGAATCCATACCATGCCTGGGGGGAGAACCACTTGCCCCACATGGGTAACAAGTGAGCAGTGAGCAGTGCTGAACAAAGAACTTTTAACAGCAAGTTTTCCCCCAGCGATTGCAAACGATAAAAGCAATACAGCGACAAAACGCCAAACAGAATGGTTAACTCACCTTTTAGGTTCAACAAGCCCTGCTCAAAGAACTTTCCATAATAAGCCGGGGACAACAGCGCCAAAGACAATACCACATGCAACAAAACACAATGCCAAGCCCAGCGCCCAAACTGCAGAGACAAAACGCGGTTTGAGCTTTCAGGTACAGCCTTCGAGCGAAACAAGGTCAATGCCGATAAAAATAACAACGCTGCGCTCGCAAAGCTAAGCCCTTTATTACCCACAAATGCTGGTAGCTGCTCGATAGCTACCTCACCAAATACAATGTAACGAAATATTGCATAAATTACACAAATGGCAACAACACTGCTGGGTAATAAAAAGGACATCATTAATTTTATTCCGCTACTTCAAAGGCTAGTAATACATTGCCAGGTAACTGACCAAACATACTGTACCCGGAGTTTATAAATAACATGCCGTCACCAATCACTGGGCCATCGACATCGATAGCGCCGCCATGGCCTTTCAAACCATTGACGGTTTTAAAGGGCACTGCGGTATCGGTTTTCCATAACACCTTACCGTCGTCCATATCATAGGCACGTAATTTCCCATCCAAGCCTGCCGCAAAAACTAGACCAGGAACCGCAGTTGGAGCCGCTGACAAACCATAATACCAAGAGCAAGCGTAACGATCTTCGAGATTACGTTTTTTACCGCTTCTTACCTGCGCCAAACCAATCAATGGGGCAAACTGCATATCGAACTTACAGTCTCGGCTAACGGGCATAGACCAGTTCAAGCTGCCGTCTTTTAAATTCAAAGCATATAAACCAGGCTTAGGAATATAACCAGGTATTTCTCGCTCAGGATCGGCGAGAGGTACGAAGACTTTTTCATTCGCAACCACCATGCCCCAATGTATGCCACCGTTAGTAGTACCCATGCTCAGACGCTTACGCCAAAACAGCTTGCCGTCTTCAGGGCTCAAGGCAAACACTTCACCTGATTTTTGGCCGGCTAGCAATACTGGCTTGCCGTCGGGCATCTTGCTCAAAATAATAGAGGCACCAAAATCAAAATCTGGGCCGGCATCTTTCGGGCAAGCTTCACCACCACTTAAACAAGCCGAGTTCCAAATGTCACCCGCTAAGGCTTGAAATTTCCATTTTAATTTACCAGTTTTCAAATCCAAGGCAACAACAGAATCGCTGGTGTCTGTGGCAGGCTCCGACATATTTTCGCCAGTGCCAAAGTACATAACACCCCGTTGCTTATCGATAGTTGGCGTTGTCCACACTACTGCCCCAGATGGCCCCCACATTTGGGCTCCATTGCTCAGCTTCTTAGTTGGCTTGGCATGTTCGGTGGCATGCCATACCCATTGCTCTTCACCGGTGTTAGCGTTTAAAGACAACACCGCACCGTGGGAGCGACAACATGGGTAACCTGGTATTCCAGCTGCCGCAACTTCATAAGACGATAGCGGAACAACAAGTTGCTCGCCATTAAACGCGGGGCTACCGGTGACGATAGAGGTCGGGAATATTCCGACATTTTTCTTCCACAGTATTTTTCCATCCTTGGCGCGCATAGCGTAAACATTGGCCAGTTCATCAGCGAAGAACAAGGCTGATTGATCTTTACCCTGGGGATCTGTTACATGGCCAAGCACTATACTTGAGCGTACGCCGCTGGCGGTTTGCTGCTGCCATTTTACGCAGGCTGTTTTGGGGTCGAGCGCCAACACATGCCCGCTCTTACTACCCACAAAAAGCGCGTCCTCGGTATACACTGGCTGGCTGCGCATATCGTTTACTTTTTGAAAGCCAAAGGCCCATTTCAACTTTAGTTTACCGACATTGCCTTTATTGATACCCGCTAATTCTTTGCTCTGTAAGCGATTATTGAAGCCACCTATTCCCCAGTTCGCAGAATATACCTTGGTGTTCTCTACGATATCTTGAGGGAAGCCTTTGCAACGCGCGGCTTCCAACCAGGTATTGTCCTCAACACCACCACCGGATACATATTCTGCAATCCAGCTTTTCTGATCTTTACTTAAGCCCGCTGATTGAGGCTGCATACGACCAATTTCTAATGTCATTAATATGTGACTTTTACTCAGTCGTTTTAAATCTTCGACCTTAGGTGCTTTATCGACACCCATATCATGACAAGCAGCACAGGTTTTTTTGTAGAGTGCCTCGCCCTTTTGCATATTGGTCATTTCTGCAGCATGACTACCACTAAACATTAAGCCTGCAGCTAAAGCGAACCCTAGCGTTTGTATTTTTTGTTTTATCATTATCTGGCTTCCACTTTGTTTTTATTTTCTATTTCTATTTTTTTTCGGGCAGGGCATAGGCAATTAAATAATCGCCGGTGCCGCGAGAAAACATCTTGTGTCCTCCGGCGGCGATAACGACATATTGCTTACCATCAATTTCGTAACTCATTGGTGCGGTAGCAGCATCGACGGGTAATGTCGCCGTCCAAAGCTTTTTACCGGTCAGGGTATCGAATGCTCTAAAACGTCGATCCATGGTAGCGGCGATAAACGTTAAGCCGCCGGCCGTCATCATCGCTCCGCCAAGGTTTGGGGTACCCAGTTCAATTTCAAAGGGCACCGGGAATGGTGCCATCTCATGAATAGAGCCTAGAGCCGACTCCCACAACACCTCACCTTTGCTCATATCAATGCCCACTAACTTACCCCATGGCGGAGCAGTACAGGGCGCGCCAATTGGAGAGGTCACTGTGTCGGTGGCGACAATATAAGGCGAATCTTTCATGGTCACGCGCATCTCTTTACCATGCGCAACCAAGTGATCCTTACCCTTTTCGCTGCCGATAGGAATCAACCGTCCTTCGAAAGGTGCGGTATTGAGGTTAACGACTAAAATATTTTTATCGGGCCAAAAAACGCCGCCACCCCAGTTAGCACCACCTAAGCTGCCGGGAAACATAAAGGTTTTATTTTCACTCAGTGGTGTAAATAAACCTTCGGAATGTAATCCCGCTAAACGTTTACGACAGGCATTTTTATCAAACCATAACAAACCGAATGCATCATCTTCGGGAGTTTTGGACACTTTAATTAACGGCCGAGGTTTAACCGGAAATGGCTGGGTCGGGGAGGCGTGCTCACCAACAATCATACTTTTAGGCACAGGGCGTTCTTGCACCTCAAAAATAGGCTCGCCGGTATCACGATCAAACGTAAACACCAGACCTTGTTTGGTTACTTGTATAACCACAGCCTTTTTTTGGCCCTCATGCATTAGATCAACCAGCATTGGCGCTGCAGGCGTGTCATAGTCCCACAAATCGTGATGCACCAATTGCTGATGCCAAACGACTTTACCGGTGCTGCCCTTAAGCGCTACGACCGAGTTTGAATAAAGGTTATCACCTTTGCGCAAGCCTCCAAAAAAATCTGGTGATGCGCTGCCGGTTGGCACAAAAACAAGATCTCTCGCGGTATCAACTGTCAAAGGTGCCCAGGCATTAGCGCCCCCCGCAAACGACTGAGGTGTTTTACCTTCAGCCTTCGGCCACGTTGCTGCAGCCGGGTCTTCGTTGTTATTGGGAATGGGATCGAACTGCCACAACTTTTTCCCGTCTCGTACATCATAAGCTTGTACGCTACCTTGGGGGGCGTGGCTAAAAGCAAAATCAACAACAGCCGAACCTACTACAATGGCATCATTGATTATCACCGCCGGCGAAGAGCTGTTCACAAAGTCAGCTTTATAACCCGCAGCCTTATCGTATAGCTTCACTTCACCTTGCTCGCCAAACTCAGGGCAAATCTTTCCGCCTTTAGCATCAACGGCAATCAAACGGCGATCGTGGGTGGCGACATATAAGCGCTGACCGCAAAACTTTTGACGCTGTTCTATATTACTATCTTGCCAAAAAGTTACCGCTCGACAACGTATCGGTCGCTTTCCTTGTAAATCGATCTTCGGGTCGTAATCCCAACGCTGCTCTCCAGTCGTTGGGTCAAGTGCAATAATCCGATTAAACGGTGTACAAAAAGCCAAATGCCCACCGGCTTCTGGCGGCAACAATATCGGCGTCACCTGGGTCGAAGTTCGGCTCATCTGGTTTGCCAAATTCTTGCTATCGCCGGTGCGAAACGTCCATGTTTCTTCTAGGTCTTCGACATTACTTAAATTGATCTGATTAAGCTGGCTAAAGCCACTGGCTCCTGCGTCGCCACGATAATGCCCCCAGCTCGGAGCCTGTTTGGTCGCTATTTTTTCATCGGCTTTAACGTCCCCTGCGGCTATGGAGCCCGCAAGAGTTACCGAGCTGGCCGTAGCCAGCAGTGAAAGACCGAGAAATATATTTTTGGCTTTAATCATTGGATACTCATTTTTGTATTTGTTTTTGCTTTTTTAAAACAACTATAGACATCCAATTTTTATTTCTCAGGACCTAATTGACCCGAAACGGTTAGAGTTCCAAGGCCTTTAAACGCCGCTGTAAATTCCAAGACAAAGCCTAGTTCAGCTTCAGAACTCATGTAGCTAGCCGTGCGACCAGGGCCGCCGTTATCGGATTGCATTTGCAGCCCAAGCTTAGCGTCTTGCTGATAAAACTGACTTAAGTCATCGTGTTGAGGTAAACGTCCTAGGCTTAAATGATGTGCGCCCTGGCCTTTGGAACGTAAGTAATCTCGATGTGGGGTAGGACCCGCAACAGACTGTAGAAGCTCTATCTGCAAGTCTTTCCACTGACCATAACCAATATTCACATGGCTGTAGGCGTCGCCGTGCACGCCATGATAAGAACCGTTGCTCGTTGCTGGCGGCTTGAAATCAACAAACAACCACGGCGCTAGGCCGATGTAATGACGCCAGTTTTTTGCGGTTACCATCGCATCTGCGACAACCACGCCGAGCTGGGTAATACGGCTGTCTTTTAACAAAGGCGTTAACTTGTCATTTTTGCTCAGGGTTAACTCTCCCCAGCTGCTTTTGTCTTGCTCAGGGCTATCTTTACCTTGCTCAAGGCTATCTTTACCTCGCTCAGGGCTGTTCATTTGCAACTTAAAGTTAACACCCAGTTTGTCCCAGCTATTAATCCACTTGGCCTGGCTTGGTTTGTTAAAACCTGGAGCATGGCTGATATCTGCTTTAGCTTGGGCAAACACGGCGAACTCTTTGAGGCGAGGCATGGTTTCTAGAATCTTGCTATCCACCCCCAAGTGAAATAAACCTGCACCGTGAGTCGATAAATAACGAGAGAATGCAGAATCGCCGTAGAGTGGTTGGATTAACTCGATGGTTTTATTTTTAAACTGCCCACGAGCAATTCGAATAGCCGCCGCAGCCGATGAGCCGTCTGAGTTTTCGACATCCATATCCGTGAAGCGCCAATGATTTATATTCAATAAATCATTGTAGTGCCGCGCTGCAAGGTTAACGTCTTCGACAACAACGCCTATACTGTCAACACCAACCATCTCCAGCGGCGAGCTCTTAGACTGACCAGTGGATGATGGTTTCTCTGCCTGCACCATCACCGGCGTTAACAAAACACTGCTGGCCAGAAGAATGTAAGCCGTCAGCTGTTTTGTAATCTTTCCAACAGCACGGATTTTACTCAATAGACTAAATTTCATATACCTTCCTTCCAAATCATATTCATTGATATTCTGTTTGAATAAATATTGATGATTATTTCACGACTTCTGTTTTCGTGGCTTTTTGCTCAACACCAGCGTCTAGCTGTAGTCGTATCAAGGTCGGTTGTGCACCTTCGATTTGCCAGCTTGGGAAATGTGAGTTCGAGGTATAGATAGAACCGTCTTCGGCAATTTCGATATCACGGGTAAAGGTACGCTTGCGAGGCATTGGATAAACCATCCAGGTTTCTTTATCGATATCAAAGCTGAAAATACTGTCGGACTGATTGCCGTTAACCCAGACTATACCGTTCTCGCGATCTACGTTTAATGAATATGGCAATTCATTCAGCACGGGTAAGTCAAACAAGGTGAAGGCTTTCTTTTTAGGATCATACTTTGCAAGTTGTGAATCTTGGAACGCCACAATCCAAAGATTGTTATCGGCATCAACTCGTAAACGACGAGGGCCCTTAAAGGGCGTCTTCACCATAGACACTTCATCCGTCTCTGGATCTATGTAACCAATATCATCACCGTACAAACGAGCAAACCAAATCTTTCCGTCTGGCGCCACATCAATACCGTATGGCATAGGGACGCCTGTCGACTCACGATCCACTTGTGGTGTTGGACGATCTTTGGCATCAAAACTGAAAATCAACGGCAGTGATTTAATAATCATCCATTCTTTAAAGCTACGCGCGGGGAGGTCGTATATTTTAAATTCTTTCTTGTTACGGTCCCACATTCCCACCTGGGAAGACACCGCCAAGGTAAACCATATGCGACCCTTGTTATCGGCCCGGATAGTATGGGGATAGTAACCGTCGTCCATCTTGTGAGTGATAAACTCTTTACTCACCGGATCAAACTCAATAAGTGCTTGCTGCATAGAGGGCGTAATGAAGATATGACCATCGTCTGGGGATACGGCAAAAGAATGCACCCCCATATAGTTATACAACTTCGGGAACATGGCGCCAAAACGGTTACCTAAGATGCCGCCCAGCTTGGCGTCTTTCTCATGTGGGACAACGTAAACGGTATACTCGCCAGTCTCGGGGTTTACCTCATAAATACGGTCTTGTAAGTTATCCCCCAAATACACCATGCCATTGGGGTGAACAATAAAGTCATGCATCTGTGAGAAGCTATCGCCGATAGGGTACTCAGTAATCTGTGCCCCCGCTAAATCTGCATCCCAAGCTCTTGGTTCTGCAATCTTGTCGGCGTTTTCACGCAGCTTTTTATACTGGCGATGTAACATTCCTGCCAGGTTAACTTTGTCTTCGTTGGCAACTCGGGCTCCGTAGCCACCCATACGATTTATAATTTCTAACCACTGCTCAGGGCTGCGCTCGGCACGCATAAATGCTGAACCCTGTTGATGGCAAAAAGCACAGTTGAGTTGAAAATGTTTCTTCAGCTCAATATCACCCTCAAAGTCCATGGCGTCGACCCATACATTACTAGGCTTATCCATCGCCAACTCAGTGGGGTCGGTCATCTTTTCCATGACCAAATTCAGCTCGGCATCGGCATCAGCACCACTGACCATTTGGTCTTTGTAACCGGGCTTACGGATACGATAGCTCACCTTGGCGCCTGCACTTAAGTCTTGCTTAAAGAGAGTTTGGCCTTGGGCGTCGGTAAAACGATTGTGCTCAAGGGCTAGCTGGTTTTTGACACCATGGGGGCTATAACCATTGTCACTCAAATCTTGCTTTGGCTTGTCATCGATAAAACGACTCACCATGACCGTAGCCACGGGTTTTTTATCGGTATCCAGAATGGTGATCTTGGGTTCGGCCCAACTTGGTGCAGATAAGCTAAAACTGGCAATTACTAGGCTAATACAGCTATAAACACGCATAAAACGCTCCGTTTATTATTGTGAATGCTCAATCGGCATTTTCAGCTAGATTATCAAGGTGCCAACACCAACGCTTGACACTTAAACACTTAAGCTTGACATTTAAACACGAGAAAACAACAATATAGCCATGACATCAAACAACCAATTTGCCCTACAGGTTCGCGGTAGCAACCTGTTTGGTTTCGACCAAGTGGTGCAAGATCTGGGCGGAGATTACCGAAAACTCTTTGCCGAGGTTGGCCTCAGCACTGAATTGCTCGCCAAGCCCAACGATCTGCTTGCCTTTACCGACTTCAATCGTCTACTCAACCTTGCTGCCCAAGAACTGCAATGCCCCAGCATTGGTATCCTTTGCGCACAGGCACATCGCAATGCGCCGTTCGATACTTTTTTGCAGCTAATGAAACGCAGCCCGAATTTGGCCGCCGCCAATGAGATATCCAACCAGTATCGAAATATAGAGTCTGAGGTGACTTTTTGGCGAATGGTGACGGAGGGGAAATACGCGGTGGTCTACCGTTTTAATGAAACGCCCTTTCAGTTTGATATTCGCCAACACCGTATGTTTACCGTGACTCGCGCTTTTATCCTGGGGCAGATGCTTTTACAGGAACAATGGCGCCCCCGCAGTATTAGCTTTGGCTTTGCCAAGCCTGGTCCCGCTAACTATCAGCAACTCTTGGGGGTGCCGGTATATTTTGATCAAGAAATCGACAGCTATTGTTTCCCAGCAGAAGATTTATACAAGCCCCTGCCCAGCTCCGATGAAGACCTGCTGATTATTTTGCAGGCCCACGCTGACGAGCTCAAAAACAAATTCCAGTTTGGCGAAAGCATGGTTTCGGTAACCCGTAAACTGATACAACAAAGCCTAGCCGGTGGTAACGCAAAATTGGATTTCATTGCCGAACTACTGCAGCTGCAGCCTCGTACATTGCAGCGCCAATTGCTGGCAGAGGGCATAAGCTTTAAGCAGCTGCTGAACCAAACCCGGCACGACATCGCCGACGGTTTTTTAAGCCAGTCGAGTATTCCACTGACGACCATCGCTGAAATATTAGGCTATAGCGAGCTAAGTGCGTTCTCAAGGGCCTTTAAGCGCTATACTGGCAAAGCTCCTGAGCAATGGCGCAAGCAGGCCATCGAGCCCTAATATTATATTTTGTATTCCCCCAGCTGAAAGATTTGAACGATGAGCAACGATACATTTATACCGCTAACCCCGACCGCCATATTGCAGAGCCTGCAAAGCGACGCAGTACCGCTTGATCAACTCTATGGTTTGATTCGCCATTGGCGCCACCGCCATCACAATCAAATGCTGCAAGATATAAAAGACGCTTATCTTTGCTTCAGCCCCGATCGCGATACGATTCAAGCTATAAAGTATACCGACACTGAAAAGCAACAACGTAAAGCCTTGCTGGTCCGTCAACTCAGCGACATGCTAACAAGCGCCAATTACCAAGCGCTAGACCAGCGGCAGCTCGAAGAAATCCTCAATCAACAATCACCCTATGGCTTGGAGCTTAAAGTTGATTTGGCGGAGTACGAGGATGTATTGCTATTTGCCCGGGGCGAGACCGAGCAAAGCTTGGAGTATCGAAGCTGGAAAGACCTGTATCTAAAAAAGCGCCAGCAGAAGCTCGAAGCTTTTAAGCGCTTGTTTATTTTAGTGAAGCTAAAAGAGGAAACCCAACGTATAAAAGAAATCATGGCTGCTGACGGCGTCAGCGAGAAAAACGCGGCCAAAAAACTTAAAAAGTATCGTGCTGCCCTGCCCGAGGCGATGGACTTTAATCAGATCTATTTAAAAGTCTTTAAGAACGTCGCCAAGCTCGACATGGAAATGCTGTTCCCCACCACACGCATCGGCTTAAAATCGAGCGACAAAATTAAGCTCGGCATCACCGCTGGCGGCGGCACAGGTGCCAGCCTGTTTGCCACTGCCACAAAATTAGCGGCCGCGGCCAACCCCATGACCGCCGTCGGCGCATTGGGCGGCCTCGCGGCGGTGATCTTTCGGCAGGTCAGCAAGGTCATCAGCCAGCGTAATAAATACATGATGCTG
>Ga0105358_10000865_pt1 | contig 15817 bp, 14 predicted proteins | sample GOMGulsemesocosm_5_FD_83509 | JGI IMG/M metagenome (GOLD analysis project Ga0105358, IMG submission 83509) | Methane-oxidizing microbial communities from mesocosms in the Gulf of Mexico - GOM15C Gulf of Mexico | ecosystem: Environmental > Aquatic > Marine > Cold seeps | place: Gulf of Mexico... | reverse complement strand
TCTAGAGAATTGGTATAACCATGCAAGTCCGAAAAGATTTTAGTGATCGTTCTAAATTTACCACTTCTTGTTGCATGCCTTAATCCGTTTAAATAACTATCTCTATGAACGGTGGGCACAATAATTTTTATTTCTTCCGCACTCACTAATTCTGCATTCATCATAATTCTGGCTAACCGGCCATTGCCATCATCAAAGGGGTGACATTCAGAGACTAAAAATTGCATGAAAATAGCCCTTGCCAGACCCTTTGGCAAACTTTGATAAATTGGAAATGCTTGTGCAAATGTTCCTTCCACTTGCTCTGGTGATACAAAAACAGTATCTCCTGCCTTATTCGCTTTTACTTTTAACTGCCCTGGTCTTTTTTCAGGACGGGCATCCATAATCAAACTGTGCCTTTGTATCAACAATTCTAATAATTCACTGGCGCTAGTCGGTACAGTAGTCATTTCGGTGTAGTCTTGAACAACATCAAATACAGCTGAGATATCATGACTGTCTTGATGACGGTTATATATTTCATTTTTCTCAAAAACGATTTGCTCTGCTTCTTCTATTTCAAATTCTGTACCCTCAATATAGTTAGAAAAGTAGCTTTCAAAAAATGACAGGTTTCTCCAACTAGATGAGTTGTATTGGTAAGGTCTTGATACAAAGTCACATTGAAGTAAGTACTTAGATAAATTTTCAAATATTTGGAGTCTATTCAAATCAAAAGGTTCTTTTTTTGCTACCGATATAGCCCTTTTTGAAGACAATGATTCAATTGGCTGAGTAGATAAAATTGCACCTATTACCCTTTCTAGTAACTGAAATTCCTTTTCCATGTTGAGTACTGAACAATGTGCGCGTGCTTCATCACGAATGCGGTTAAGCTCTTTTTCTCCATAGCGTTCAAGGAGACGACATAACTCTTGTTCAACCCAGTCTTTACCAAGCGCCTTGGGAGCAGCCACATCTTTATGGCTAATTTGTAGATTTTCTAAGAGGTAACGTGTTGGTGAACTTCTAAATGAATTAGGTTGGAAAGGCTCCTTTAAATGTTCAACATCGCCTGGTAGCACTTCTATTGTTAATAAATCACTGATCTGTACTTTCTTACGTATTTTTACTGGCGCAGTTATGTAAATCACCTTATTTTCAGGCAATAACGATACTGCTGTTGCATGTGACACAACAGCCGATGGGTATAAATATTCTACAATTTGATACCACTTATTTTGCAGTAGCTTAGGTACTGCTTCCCATGCAACATCCGTATAGATACCTTGCCGTATTCTTTTGAGCTCACCTTTGCCTACAGCTTTTGAAAACTGTTTTGCCTCAGCCGTATCTTTAGCAAATATTAAATGAGTCATATGGGTGCCTATGAATTACTAGATATAAACAACATTTTAAGCGAATAAATGGATATAAACAATGCATGACAGTGAAATACTTAATATAAAATCATTTCTGATGAATTACTCAATATAAAAGCATATCTGATGCAATTAAAATATCGAAATAAAACAACGCTCTCACCTTTAAATTCACATAGTACAGCGGTGTTTTCAATAAGTACTTTCCATCTAAAGATTAGCTTTAAAAGTGCTATTTAATTATTGCTATATTATGTAACCAATTGAAATTAAATCAAATATTTACTTATCAATTTTATAAAAACTCACTATAACTTGATAGAAGCGCAAATTATTTCGTTAAATAATTAATGTGTTTATTCTGTTAAGAAGTCAAATAACCCGAAGTGTTAAATTGCATCCAAAAGTGATCCACTTGACTCACCACTTTTATCGAAAATTAGGCAGTTTCAGGTGATATTGGTAAAATGGCGGACTTGAACTGAAACAGCTCAACCCCTTGTTTTATATGGCTCTAATAGCTATTCTAGATATGTTATAAAACACTCTAGAACATTATTCGATATTCTGGATCTGCTCACGCATCTGCTCAATTAAAACCTTAAGCTCAACTGCGCTTGAAGTCACATCTGTGTTAATTGATTTTGATCCAAGAGTATTGGCTTCACGGTTAAACTCTTGCATCATAAAGTCTAGACGGCGACCTTGCGCTCCACCCTTTTTGAGGATTTTTTTAGTTTCACTGACATGGCTATTTAACCTGTCTAATTCTTCTGCAACATCCATCTTTTGCGCTAACAATACAAGCTCTTGTTCAACACGAGTGGAGTCTAAATCAATGCTAGCGTCGGTAAATTTGTCAACAATGCGCTTGCGTTGCCATTCAATAACTTCTGGCATAAATGCTTGCACTTTATCTGCTTCGATGCTGATAGCATTTAAACGTTGCTCTAACATTACTTTTAAGTTTTCACCTTCACTAGCGCGAGCACTAATAAACTCTTTAAGTGCCACATCAAAACCAACAAGTAATTCAGTTTGAATAGCACTCATATCTTCTTCTGCAGCTTCCATTACACCCGGCCAACGCATTACGTCTAAAGGGTTCACCTGACTATTTAGGGTTTGCTCATTTACCCAGTTGGCATGCTGAATCAGATTCAAAGCTAATTTTTCATTGATAGCTAAGTCACTTTTTGCGCTTGAATTCGAGTTGAAGCGTAAATTACACTCGACTTTTCCACGATTTAATTGCTTGCGAAAACGCTCCCTTAAAACTGGCTCGATACCTCGAAACTGTTCTGGCAAGCGAAAATAAGTTTCTAAAAACCGTTGGTTAACACTTCGAATTTCCCAAACCGCGTTACCCCAATCCCCCTTTACTTCAAAACGAGCAAATGCTGTCATGCTGTGGATCATAATAAATACTCCAAAAAATCAATTACTGTGATTATACCCAAGCAAGCTATAAATGCGAAGTTCTATACAAATTCCACCCACTTTCATGTAGAAATATAACATTCCAAATTAAAAGTATAAGGATAAATAATTATTCTTTGCGTTATGGTTAATAAATAGCATCTGCAAATAATGGTTGAGAAGATGAAGAGCGTGCAGACGATGTTAATGCCATATTTGCAGACAAAAATATCGATGGTATTTTTTGTATTCGTGGCGGTTATGGTACACCAAGAATGTTACCCTTATTAGATTATGGTCTAATCAAAAGAAATCCTAAAGCTCTCATTGGTTATAGCGACATTACCGCTTGACTCAATGCTATCACTGCTCGAACAGGTTTAATTACTTTTTACGGACCTATAGTCAGACAGAAATTATCGGCAATTTACGCCATCTTACACCTGAATATAGTTTTCGCAGTAAATATGCATACAGTAATTTAATGTATATTGCCGCAGGTGAAATTGTAGCCACTGTTGGCGGTATGTCATGGGAAGATTTTGTCGCAAAGCGCATATTCAAACCACTAGATATGAATTGTTTTGCTGGCAATATACCCAAAGATAAAATGAACAATATTGCTCCCCCACGGCGAACGAAATAATAAATATTATAAAATCCCTCGTAATGGCATTTTTGGTAAAGCCACAGTATCTGCTGCTTTACCCTACTTAAATGGTTTATTCTTTTGGCCTGAGCGTTTCAATAATTTTTGCATTAACCCAGTAGATATCTATATTCCCCTTGTCACCTATGCTTCTATTAAAAAGTATGTACTTACCATCTGGGGTGACACTTGCATAAAAATCATCTTTTTCGGAATTGATTTTGTCTCCCATATTGATAGCTATTCCCCATGAGCCATCCTGTTGCTTGTAACTAATATAAAAATCAGATCCACCAAAGCCTTCTTCCCTCTCACTATCCCAAATCAGGTAACTTTCGTCTGGCGCAATAAAGGGGTGGGCAGTGTATTTTCCAGTGTTAACTATTGGCCCCATTTTTTTAGGTACTTGGCGTTTGCCGTTCTTAAGTGTAGATATGCGGATTATGTCCTTGCTTTTATAATCGTCAAAAACATAAGTTCCCTTGGCCGATGCCGACAAACGCATAATGCCCCAGTCTTTGCGATCAAACATCGCGCCAAGACTTTTACGTTCTGACCAGCCATCGCCAAGGCGATCTTTATACCCTTTTGCCATATGCATACGCTTACCGTCAGGCGAGAAGACTATTTCACCAGTCCGCGGGAATTCTATGTATTGCTTCCAGATATTATTTTCTTGCCGGTAGCCGATAACAGTTGGTTGGAATTTTTTATCCTTGGAATTTATGTATTCGCTACGATCTAATGTGAAATAGAACTCTTTCATGCCAGGGGCAAACACGCCCTCAAGCTCCCACCCACTTTTAGATATGATACCCGGCGCAAACGGTTCCGCCATCATGCCCGGTGGCGTTTGTCCCATATAAGGGCCTTCCAGTTTTAGCTGTGTATCTAGGCTGTAACTTTTGCTACTCATCATCACAGTACAAAACAGCAGAGTTTTAAAAATATAAATAGGTTTCATGATTTATCCTTTTTTCTTAATAAGTTCGCTAACCAAGTCACACCGAGTACGCCAGTTAGAGGAAACGCTGTCTGATGGCTCCCATCAACTATTACATCCTTGAGATTTAAGCTCTCATCATTTCTAGATTTCAACAAAGTAGTGAATCCCTTTATATGTACACCTAATTTCTGCTCCAATGTGCCATATGAAATGAAAACGTTAGCGTTTAGACCGTTACCCTTTAAAGCAGTATGGGAGCCAAGTTCAGAAAGAAGAGGAATATCGCGCCAAAGAGATGGACTACCAAGAATATAGTTTTTAAAAGTATTAGGCTGTGTCATTAAGGTGTAGACACCAAATAAGCCACCAGCAGAATAGCCAAAATATGTGCGTCTCTCAGTATCGGTACGGTAGGTTGCTTCTATCGACTTAATGACATCATTGCGAATAAAATCCAAATGATTACTGGCCTGCCCCATTTTATATTTAGCTTGGCGCTCTGGATCACTTGATTTACTGATTGAATAATCTCGAAATCTACTGACATGTGCTCCATGCGCTCTCTTTAAATCTTCGTTGATGTCTTTCTGCCAGGAAATACCAACTAGAATAACTTCTTCCATCAGAGATGCCGTGGCTGCAGATAACATTTCGATATGCCAGACTGCATCAGTAAAATAAATGACAGGATATTTTTTATCACTATTTTTCTCATAGCCTTCAGGTAATTTAATATATAATTCATATTGTTTGTTGGATTGAGTATCCTGAATAGGTATTACTTCTGTTCTAGCCATTTCAAATGGTTTTGGTTCACTTGCCTTAGCACTTATTATAGGTAGCAAAAACAAAAAGACTAAAATGAAGCTCTTCTTAATATTCATTAATTAACGTGACTCTTTTAAATAAAATGGATGAGTAGAATTTAAACGAACTGAAATTGAAATACTTGACGTTATGATGATTTTTAGATGACGTCTTGTTGATGCTAAAAAACTATCTTGTTATCAAATGATTAAATGATTTGGTTTTGATGAATTCAGGAGTGGTGCTAAGATAATTTACCTTGTTTATATTCGCTTTTGAGCTCTCTTTTATCCTTAATAGGAGTTATTTAGCAAACATCAGATTTATTTTTCTTCCTTTTTAAGTTAAAAATCAGACAAAGCTTCCTTGCCAGTGCGAACTTGCGAAAAAACGAGTTAATATAATAACGCTAACTTATGTCTTAGCGGCAGTTAACCAATTTTCTTTTATATGATCAGCCACGCGAAAGGCATTGGCATAGATTGTAAAGGTATATGGAACACTGCCCCCTGTTGGCATGAATGAACCATCGGTTACATATAAATTATCCACTTCATGTGCTTGGCAATTTTTATTTAATACTGATGTTTTAGGATCATTTCCAAAACGACAACCACCCGCCATTAAATTAGTTGCAGGATAACCACTCACAGATGAATCGATATTTTTAGCCCCAAGAGCTACTAATAATTTTTCAGCTTTGTCAGCTAAGTAAGCACCTACTTCTAAGTCATGATTATGATAACCAATACGAACTTTGGCGACCGGATCGCCCCATTGATCAGTGACTTCATCATCTAAAGACACAAAGCAATCATCGGTGGGTAACCAATCATTAAAGACTTCAAAACGTAGAGTTTTATACGAAGTGAATTCTTGTTTCATACTTTGCTTTAGGTCTTCACCCCAAAGTAATTTATCATTGCCTTGTTCATCACTACCCCACTGAGTACCTCGCGCTCTAGAAATAGGGTTTTGGTGGAACAAAAAGTCGATAGTGCCACCTTTCGCTTTACCTTTTTTACTGGCTCCCGAAAAAGCTTCATCGTCAATTTTATACCAGTCTTGCAAAGCTCGATTAACAAAAGGACCAACAACTTTCAATTCATTAATTTGCTTGTCAGTTAACTCGTCAAATAAAAAATCACCACTGCCTGTGCCGCCACCACTAAAGAGCAAATTTTTACCTACTTGGCCATTATTATTAGCTAAACCATCAGGAAATTTCTCACCTTTGGATGCTAATAACAAACGTGATGTTTCAACTGCCTGACAAGCAACTACATACGTTTTTGCACTAACACTTTGCTCACGCCCTGCACTATCATAATAATGAACACCGGTTATTTTCCCTTCACTATCACTGGCTATTTTATGCACTTTACTATTAGGTTTAATGGTTAAATTTCCCGTGGCAACTGCATGATTAAGCAACGCAGCTCTACCACTGCCTTTAGCGCCTGAAGAACAACCATAACTACTACAATATCCAGAGTATTCACAGCTACGTCGTCCCATTGCCGGCTGAGATAATACCGCTCTTGGAACGGGGATAGCATGGTACCCAATATCTTTAGCGGCTTTATCTATCCATGACGACATAGGTACTTCTGCAATAGGCGGGTAAGGAAAATCTGAAGATCTCGGCTCTTGATGAGGGTGTTCAACCACTCGCCCTGATACTCCAACTTCACGCTCTACCATGGCGTAATAAGGCTCTAATTCTTCATAACTTATTGGCCAGTCAGCAATGTTAGCACCTTTAATTGCGCCAAATTCTGTTTTTAAGCGAAAGTCTACTGGCTTTAACCGATGAAAATAACCACTCATAAAATTGGAAGAACCACCAACTACTGTGCCATTCCACCATGTCCAGCCCGAGTCGCTCGTTTTTTCTCCTTGCCAAAAACTATTACCGTCTTCATCTTGATATTCTTCTTCAATGACATGCTGTTCATTTTCAAGCTTTGGGTTGTATGCATCATGAATACTAATAGCTAATTCATCTTTGAAGAATTCTTTTTCAGTGAGCCATGGACCCTTTTCTAAAACTAAAACTTTAGCGCCTGCTTTGGCCAAGGTATAAGCAACTGGAGAAGCGCCAGCACCACTACCAACGATGCAGATATCATAACTTGTATTTTTCATGCTTTACTTGTTCTCTTAACTGACGGCTTATTTATTGACTGATTCTTAGCGAAGTTCTGATCGTTTTCTTTTAAATGAATTTCTCGAAAAGCAATTTCGTTTTTTACGCGAGCGCGCTGTGGCAGTTCAAAATACCTTTGCCCTTTATCCGGTAAGGGAAAACCTGCTTGATGATCTAACCATTGCCAACCAATACCGCCCGGATTTCCGCCATAAGCTGGAGGTGCTAGCATGGCTTCAAACAAATATGCTAATAGGGTGGTTAACCAATTTTCACCTGCGCGGGAGTTACTTATTCCTCTAAGCATCAATTCTTTTTCATCAAAGGATAAATCTACAAAAGGTTTGCCTTGCTCACTTTGTGCAAAACCATTTAACCAACCCACACCTTTAAGGATAAACTCTTTTTCATCTGAATCGGTGGGTTGCACCGTCATTACTTGGTGTAAATAAGCTAAGGCCTTGATGTCTTTAGCACTAGGGCCGACTTTTTCAGGTGAAGATGACTTAGGCAATAAGTGTGATAATGTTGCATCAAGGGTTTTCCAAGGATCTGTTTTCACTAATTTAGCTAAGTTTTTTTGATCTTTTAAAGTCAACGATAATGCGGGTAATGCCATACCTGAACTAATACCGATAGCGCTAGCACCTGCTGCCGATTTTAAAAAGCGGCGCCGTGATAATTTAGTTGCATCGTCCTTTTCTTTTTCCTTCTCCATGAACCAAAATGGTGTCTGATAGTTTTTATCAAAAAATGATTTCAAGTGAGTGTTCCTATAATTTCTGTTCTACGGGCTGGCTTTGCCATTCATTTAAAAATGCCAACCAGTAATCTTTTGAATAGCCACCATTGTTTTGCAACTCTGCTGTATCTTTTGACAATAACATTTTACCACTTGCCGTAGAGACATACATATGAGGGTAGCCTAGCACTGGCGGTAGTGACTTCATAAAATCAGCATTCTCATTGTAGTCACTAACACTTACTTTAAGTAATACATACTTATTATGTAATGCTTGATAAACCTTGGGATTTTTTAATAGAAAAGCATCCATTTTATGACACCAAGTACACCAGTTACCACCAATTTCAATTAGTACATTGCGATTCGTCTTTTTCGCTAATGCTAATGCTGCGTTTGCATCTGCAAAGGGGTCTCGTTGATCATCATACACTTTACTGTACTCGGGCAATTCGAATGTTTTATGACTATTTTCTGATTTTGCTTCGGCGTCACCAGCAGTAAAACAAAATAAACAAGCACTTAATACGGAAACTAAAACTGACTTCATTCTTTTTCTCACTACAATTAAAAACGACCTACCGACAAGATGACCTTTATTGTCTTAACTATATTTCAAAATACTTGTAACGTCACCATGTCAAAACAGTCAATGAAGCATTATAATGCAGACAATTATTTTTTAGTCTTTACAAAAAGGGTCACACCATGCGTCCAAGCGGCAGAACATTAGGACAAATTCGTCCAGTAACCATCACTCGTCAATTTACCACACATGCAGAAGGCTCAGTGTTAATTGAATTTGGTGATACCAAAGTGATTTGTACTGCGTCTGTAGAAGAAGGTGTACCTCGTTTTTTAAAAGGGCAAGGTAAAGGCTGGGTAACTGCAGAATACGGTATGTTGCCACGTTCAACTCATACTCGCATGCGCAGAGAAGCTGCATCAGGCAAGCAAAGCGGTCGTACGTTAGAGATTTCACGTTTAATTGCTCGAGCTTTACGTGCTGCCGTTGATCTAAAAGCTTTAGGTGAAAATACAATTTCTGTAGATTGTGATGTTATTCAAGCTGATGGCGGAACGCGTACGGCTTCAATTACAGGTGCTTGTGTGGCATTAGTTGATGCACTTAACTATATGCGCGCTAAAGATATAATAAAAACAAATCCACTTAAACACATGATTGCGGCAATTTCTGTTGGAATTTATAAAGGCGAACCTGTTGCTGACTTAGATTACGCAGAAGACTCGAATGCAGAAACTGACATGAATGTAGTAATGACTGACACAGGTAAATTAATTGAAGTACAAGGTACAGCCGAAGAAGCACCATTTAGCTTTGAAGAAATGCAGGAAATGATGCAGTTATCTAAAGATGCTATCAATGAATTATTCGACCACCAAAAAGCTGCATTAAGCTAGAAAATACTTTAGCAAAGAAATTTTGGAGACATAAATGAAAGATTATCAACGTGAGTTTATTGAGTTTGCTTTATCAAAACAAGTATTACGTTTTGGCGAATTCACTTTAAAATCGGGTCGAACTAGCCCTTATTTTTTCAATGCTGGCTTATTTAAAACAGGTGGTGACCTAGCGCGTTTGGGCCGCTTCTATGCTGCAGCATTAGTTGATGCTGACATTGAATTTGATCTCGTGTTTGGCCCTGCTTATAAAGGTATTCCTATTGCTACAACTACCACGGTAGCGTTATTTGATCACCACAATCTGGATGTACCTTATTGCTTCAATCGTAAAGAGGCCAAAACTCATGGGGAAGGTGGCAGCTTAGTTGGTGCAGATCTAAACGGCAAGGTTATGCTTGTGGATGATGTAATTACCGCTGGCACAGCTATTCGTGAATCAATGGAAATTATTAAAGCCCATAAAGCAGAGCTTTCAGGGGTATTAATTGCATTAGATCGCCAAGAAAAAGGCCAAGGGGAGTTGTCTGCTATTCAAGAAGTTGAGCGTGACTTTGGCACTCATGTCATTTCAATTGTAACTTTAGCTGATGTAGTAACATTTCTAAATGAAAAGCTTGAAGATAAGCAAAGTGACCAATCTGAGCTAGCAACTAGCTTGGCGAGTATTAACCAATATCGCCAAGATTATGGTATTTAGATAATCAAGTGTAACTTCATAGACAATGCAGGAGATGTTGTCCTGCCTCGACAAAGCAATTTTTTGTCGAGCCTTTCTACGTTCAATCGCTCTACAAATGATTAATACTTTGTTGATACTGTTTTCTTGAGCCAAGTATATAGACATGTTTAGTTATTCTGATTAAGTAATAAATACAATAAAGCCTGCAATTTTGCAGGCTTTATTTTTTCTGAATAGCTTTTAAAAGATTAAGCGGTTAATTCAAACTGAAATGACGGAGGTTTTTCATGTGCTTGAGTTATGCCTGAATAGAAACTCTCAATTCTTAATGCCCGCTGAACAACTTCCACAGATTGACTCGGTGCTATTTTGTCTTGGTCATCAAGTGTTTTGTTAATTAGCACATCAAATGCTTGAGAAGAAACTGCTTGGTTATCTTCTTCTGAACTTTTAGCTACTGAAGACCCTTCGTGTGCTTGAATTGCACTTTGTGCTTTATTCTCATTTAACTCATTACCTAGCTCTGCTAACAATTCTGACTGTGCTTGCAATATCATCTGCGTTGCTGTACTTGCAACTCGTGTGTCTTGTATCGATGGATGAACTGGCGCTAATGCCGCAGCATGTACTTTCTGCATTTTTGCAATCGTTGCTCTGGGATCTCCTTTAACGGATGATAAATCAACAGAAACTTCGCCTCCAACCGCATATCTTTTGCCATCAGGACCTTGTTCATAAGAAAAGTTTGGTGGTCCCGTAAAAGAGCCCCCCACTGCAGCATGGGCAGCTTCATGCGCCCGCACTTCTTGATCTCTGCTTTTTAGCTGGCTAATAACTCGTTCTTGCTCTAATTCTTGAGCACGAGTTTGTTCTTTTGAGGCTATAGAGTCAGCTCTTTCTTCAGTTGCTTCTGCTGAATTTTGCGGTTTATTATTGCCGTTTTGTTCTTGATCTTTTTCTTCTTGATTCTGCTCTGAAATACTAGTATTTGCTAATTCGGCTTGTTCGCTGATACTAGCAAAATCAATATTGGCATTATTTTGAGCTGGTGTTTTACTACGCTCTCGTTCTGAAGCGACACCTTTTTCTGCGGCTGACTGGCTAGTAGGTGCCGGTTGGGTAATAATTTCTCTTTGATTATTTTCTCGACGCAAGCTTTCAGTATGCGGATTAAGCACAGTAGGTGTTGATAAGTTAGGTACTTGCGGCGTAATATTCATAACTAAATCAAGCTCGGCAGTTTACGCCGTAACATCAAGTAGAGTACCTAAACTATCATCAGCTGTTTTGATCACCTCTGTTGCTGCTTTTGCTTGATGTTCGGCAACTTTTAGGTCAACGATTGATTGATTTAAATCAGGTACTGTTTGTTCGTTGCTTTCAGGTGCCTGGTTTACAACATCAGCCTCTTGAGCTGCAGTTGTTCCTGCTACAATATCTGCCGCCGCTTGATCTGCCGCTTGCGTAGCTTGTTGAAGGCCTTGTACACCTGAATTAAATGCTGATTGTATTTCCATCAGACTCTCCTCACTTAATTGTATCCTTATTGGTTAATTATTAACCAATAAGGTCAAAAAGTAAAGGTAAATAAATTTAACTAAAGCCAGCATTAACCTTTGTTATAAGCCAGTTTGAGAGTATTTGTTTAAAATCATCTGCATGAGAAATAAATGGTGCATGAGAGGCTTGCTTGAATATATGTTGATCGCTATTTCGAGCAAGCATAGTAATCTGGTCAATAACAGCTTTAGGCACTAAACTATCCGCATCACCATACAAGCGTAAAAACGGTTGTGAAATGTCTTGCAACCGCTGTCTATAGTCACTCTGTTCTAACAGCTTTAGCGATTGATTTAACGTGTTTTTATTCGCCATTTCATGCTGAAATACAAGTTGTGATATTTGTTTGATATCTTGACGGATATGTGGACTTCCCATCGCTTGAATTCTTAAAAAGCCACTGATCGTTTTTTTAGTATCAACTTTTAACTGCTGATAAAAGGCTTCAAGTACTTTCAATTTTAAGCCTGGCCAAGATTCTGAGTCAATGTCGTTTTGTTTTGCTTCCTCTTCAAGAAAACGTGGTGAACTTGACACGGTTATTAAGGCCATGACTTTATCGGGATGAGATAATGCCATTTCAGTGGCGACCAAGCCCCCCAATGACCAACCTAAATAAATTGCGGGTTGCGTTACGCTGTTACTAATATATTTACAAATATTAGCCAAAGAATACAAACTGAGCTCTTTGTCTACATTTAGACCAAAACCAGGTAAATCTATAGTGATAATATAAAAAACATCTGTAAACTCAACGGGTAAGCTATCAATAAATGGCTGCCACACAGCAGAATTCAACCCCCAACCATGAAGCATAACTAATGGGGTTTTTTGACTTTCCTTTAAACTTTCTAATTCAGGATAAGTGGAAATACGTAGAGTTTCTGCCATTATAATATCTTAAGGGAATAAATTAATTCTATTTTACAAAATGGATGATAACAATGGAATGGCAAACAGAGATTCAAGCTTTGTTTAAGGAAATATTACGTTCACTCAGTCAGTGTGATTTGTGTGGTAATAATTTATGCTGCAATAACATTCACTCACAAACCTTAATTTGTCCATCGTGTTTGGATGATCTTCCACTTTTTAATCAAGATATTATACAGGGAGACTTACTAAACTGGCCTGCAATAAATAAGGCTTTACCCAAAATATATTTCGACCATTTATTTTGCCTTTCACCTTATTTAGCACCATTTACTCAATGGCTGCCACAGTTAAAATATCAAGGTCGCTTTGAGTTGGCATCATTATTTGCTCGTTTACTTGCACAGCAATGGCAAAATTCAGTCCTACAATCATCATCTATAGACCTTATTTTAAGTGTGCCTCTACATATTAGTAAGTGGCAAATTCGGGGTTATAATCAGGCCCATCTAATTGCAAAGCCTATCGCTAAACTTTTACAACTACCTTATGATGAAAATATATTAATTCGAACAAAAAAAAACAAAAGCCAAGTTGGACAAACAGGTAGCCAACGACGTGATAATTTAGCAAAAACTTTTATGCTCTCGAAGAACTTACCCAGTAATACCAAACACATTATTTTGATTGATGATGTATTAACAACAGGGAGTACCGCTAGTGAAATAAGTAAACTATTAAAAAAATCCGGTGCTACCAAGATAACTGTATTAACTATTTGCCTGACATTACCTAAAAGCTAATTTTTAACTGGCGCACTAAATGTTTTGGCAAAAAACAAACTATTAGCTAATAGTTTTGCACTACCTAACCAATAACCGCGAAATGCCAATACATCTGAAGTAGCAATCACTCTTCCTTTATCATAATTATGGGCAACAATAGCTGCATTATGGGCTAAACGATTCACTAAGTTTTTATCAGTATAGCCACTTAATAGTGGCGCAGCTTTATATTTTGCTATCGTGATAAAAGGTTGCTGTCCAACATCCATTATTAACGTGCTGTTTCGAAACAAAGGTAAGCTTTTTTCTGTATAACCAAAAGCCAAAGGATGTGAGGTATCCAGATTCGTAGCAAAAATAGCTCCCGCAATACGTTTTCTAGCATTGAGTGTCTCTTTGTCTTGATAGTTTAGTTGCTCGCTATCAAATAATTGGTCTATTTGCTTTTTACTGACAAAATCAACAGACAAAATTTCTTGTTTTGCTAACCACTTTGCCGCGCGTTTTTGGGCGAAAACAACACCGCCTTGTTTAATCCACGATTTTAGCTGACTAATGTTGTTATCTGATAAAGTTTTATAATCACCATTAACTAAAATTAGGTGACTATAATTAAATAAATCTATACTAGTTAAACGAGAGTGTTCAACAATACTCACAGGTATTTGTAATGTTTCATCTAGATAATAACGAATTTCTCCTGCTTCATATTGAGAAATTCCTTTACCACCTAAAAGTAGCACTTTAGGCTGTTTTAACGGTCGAAATGAGTTGCTGCCAAAGTCTATCCCTTGACTTGTTAAACCACTATTAATGGTCACTAATTCAATATTGGTTTTACTTGCTAACTCGGCTAAATTATCTCGCCAGTTTTGAGATGACTGAATACCAGCAGGTATAATAATAGTGCCACTAGCAAAAACACGCTTATTTCCCTTAATATTGCTGGTAAAGCGACCAGTGGCTACCTTAGCCTTAATTTTTTTGCTCAACAGCTGGTTTAATAATTTTGGCGCTAAAGCATGATGCCATTCAAACACAAAGGCATAATCAGTATCGCTAGGATTAATTTTACTCGTCTGGATAATATCTTTTTTCGACCATGGCTTATCCGCCAACTTTAATCCCCACGTACTATCAAGTGCTTGAAAATTGATATTCATTGCCAATGGCATTGTCCAACCCGATACATCGTAAAAAGTGTTATCAAAAAAGTCCGTTTCTTGATTAAATAACGCTTGCACTAGTCGATATTGCACTTGCTCTAACGGAACATAATAACTCGTTGCTTTTGCATATTTTTTCCCTTTAAAACTAAAGTCTTCATTCAAAGGATAGATGTTAATTTGGTGCTGGGTTAATTTATCAAGAAAGGTATTTAAGCGATAACTATCTTTTGTTTCGCTTACTAAATAACCGTCAAACTTTTCTCGTTGCGCTTGTTTAACAGCCTGTTTATAGAAGTCTTTTCGATAACTCTTAAGTGCTTTACGGTTTTGCCAAGCGCCTTCAATCGTTGAGAGCGACGTTAGGACATGATTTTGAATACCGTATTCAAAGGTTAATAAACCATTAATTGTATCTTGCTGCATGCCGCGAGCAGTTGCTTGTTCAAATAGAATGCCAATGCTGCCATTAATATCAGGATAAGTTGAACCTTTCCCGTAATAAAAATCATCAAAATTTTCTTCGCTATAATATAGGCGTTGTGCTTTGTCTAATGCTTTAGCGTGAAATGTTGCCAATTCTTTAGTTAAGTTCACATTTTGTTTGGGTGTTAATGGATGTGTTCTACTGGCAATACCCGGTTGAAAAAAGTAACTGCTGTTAGCGCCCATTTCATGATAATCACCTAATACGTGCGGTTGATATTGATGAAAGTACTTCAATCTATGGCGGCTTTCTTGCTGAGTTAATAATAGCCAATCTCGATTTAGATCAAACCAAAAATGATTAGTTCGACCACTGACCCAGTTTTGATGATGCTCAACATGCTGCGCATCACTATTATCGGCTGATCCACGAAAGGTGCTCACCCAATTCACAAATCTGTCCATTCCATCTGGATTAATGCTAGGTTCAAGTACAATAATGGTTTCATTTAGCATTGCTTCAATGCTTTTTTCTTCGCTGGCCGCTAAATAATAGGCAACCACCATCGCAGCATTTGCACCACTGATTTCATCACCATGAACACTATACCCTAGCCAAATGACTAATGGCCCTTCTTGAGGATTATTATCGGTAGCCGAAATATGTCGCTTGGCAAGAATATTGTCTAAATTGGCTAAATTTTCAGAACTTGAAATAGTAACTAGAAATTGCTCTCGTTGCTGAGCTGTTCTGCCAATTGAAGTCAATTCGATGCGCTTTGAGTTTTGCGCTAAAGTTTTAAAATATTGTTTTAATTGATCATGTC
>Ga0105358_10000864_pt1 | contig 15821 bp, 16 predicted proteins | sample GOMGulsemesocosm_5_FD_83509 | JGI IMG/M metagenome (GOLD analysis project Ga0105358, IMG submission 83509) | Methane-oxidizing microbial communities from mesocosms in the Gulf of Mexico - GOM15C Gulf of Mexico | ecosystem: Environmental > Aquatic > Marine > Cold seeps | place: Gulf of Mexico... | reverse complement strand
CGAAGATCTCATTAATAATGGTGACTTTCCATTTGAGAAAAAGATCATTATGTAAAAATATTGTCAGACCACCGAATACAGCAATTAAGCCGAAAAATATCCAGTTTCGGGTAGGCACTTTTTCTTTTTTTATCATGTAATACAAAATCTGCATAGCAGAAGTCGCAATTAATGAGCCTGTAGCCCAATAGATGTCAGAAAATTTATTTACTACAAAAAAAATAATTAATGGGATGTACTCTAAAACAGCATGCATACTTAACCTTAATTGCTACAGTTGGAAATATTTTGTATTGGGTATAAACCAGTATCAATGAGGCTAATTTTAACGAAACTTACGGGACTTTAATAGTAAAAAGCTAAGTAATAATTTATAACATGAAAATTACTAGGACTTTTCAATGATCTTTGTCAAACTAAGGGGTGTTGTCGTTTGTACTATTCTTCTGGACAAGGTACTTTACCTGCAAGTAAATTTATAGGATTTAAGTTAATTAACATGTCAACAAATGAGATTTTTTATCAAGAACAAAACAATGAAGTATCATTGTTCAATTATGCCTTCGAACATCAATTACCTGTTTTAATAAAAGGCCCAACAGGGTGCGGTAAAACACGTTTTATCACCCATATGGCTCAAAAATTAAATAAACCTCTATACACAGTTGCCTGTCATGATGATTTAACTGCAGCAGACTTAGTTGGCCGTCACTTAATTGGTCCACAAGGAACTTATTGGCAAGATGGCCCATTAACTAAAGCCGTTAGAGAAGGGGGAATTTGTTATCTAGATGAAGTCGTTGAAGCGCGTAAAGATACTACCGTTGTTTTGCATCCGCTGGCTGATGACAGACGCGTTCTCCCCTTAGAGCGTACAGGTGAATTACTTGAAGCAGCACCTGGCTTTATGTTAGTCGTTTCTTATAATCCAGGTTATCAAAACTTATTAAAGGGCATGAAACCAAGCACCCGACAACGTTTTGTTGCTTTACGTTTTGATTACCCTAGTGCTGAAATTGAACAACAAATATTAATAAAAGAAGCGGGTGCAGAGCCGCATCTCGCTTTTAAATTAGTTGAACTAGCAGGGGCGTTACGTAAGCTGGAACAAAATGATTTAGACGAAGTTGCTTCAACGCGATTACTTATTTATGCAGCCCGCATGATTGGCTCAGGCGTAAATGTATTAGATGTGTGTCGTTGTTGTTTGGCAGAGCCATTGTCTGATGATCCACAAACGGTAAACGCATTAATGGATGTTGCCAAAATTTACTTTGATGAGTAACTAGTTGGATAAATTAGTGAATAACTCAATAGTTAGCGAAACAGCGCTAGAAAAACATCGACTACCTGGCGATTTAGCTATGTGGTTTTTTATTTTAGCTGAGTTAACCGTATTTGCCATTTTATTTATTGGCTTTGCAGTAGCTGAGCAATTAAACGCAGAGATGTTCATTGAAGGGAAAGCTAAATTACATCAAATAGCCGGCTTAATGAATACCTTAACATTGATCACGAGTAGTTTTTTTGTTGCGTTAGCACTCAATGCAATGCACACAGGTGATGGTAAAAAATCAGCAAAACTACTCGTTGTTGCTAAACTTGTTGCAAGTATTTATATTGTAGTAAAGCTATGGGAGTATCTGTCATTATTTGAACAAGATATTGATATTGAAACGAATACTTTTTTTACGCTGTATTTTTTGATCACCTTTTTTCACTTAATGCATATTTTGTTAGGTATGGTTATTCTTACTTTTATAGCCGTGAAAGCGAATAAAAATGAATATAACGCTAGCAATATATCAGGGTTTGAATCAGGTGCTAGTTATTGGCATATGGTCGATATGCTTTGGATAATACTCTTCCCGCTAATTTATGTGATTTAACCCCTATGCAAACACTTTATTCAAATAATAAAAACACGTTAAGCTGGCTATGGTTAATGATTTTAACGATTATTTCTTCATTCATTGGTTTAGTCATTAATAATAAAGCCTTGTTAATTGGTGCTGTTTTATTTATTGTATTTTTAAAGGGACAGCAAATAATTGATACTTTTATGGAACTTGCTCAAGCGCCTAAATTTTGGCGACGATTATTGTTAGGCTATGTTACGGTACTCCCCATCATTATTTGCTTAATTTATGTACTTTAATCATTCCCTAATCCATTTCATTTCAATTATACTCATTCCATTTCACTATGTATGATTGAGCTGAAACGAGCAGTTCCAAGTGGACCGGGTATATTTAACTTGAGTAGGTAAATGAAGATGAAATCTAATCAACAAAATAAACTAGCTATTATCTATCAATCACTTTACCTTTCAAATTTACTGTTAGTTCCCGCAATTAGTTTTATGGTGCTTGTTTATTACCTATACCACGATAAGACTCTGTCAAATTTCAACCGAATTCACTTAATTAGGAGTATTCAAATTTCAACGCTAGCTGGATTAATGCTTGGGTTAGCACCAATTTTTTATATTTTATATTCAGATGAATTTGATTTGTCCGTTATGGTTAGTATTTTTTATTTTGTCACGTTACATTCGGGTTTTGTGTTATTAGGAATGTTTAACTTAGCCCGTGCAATGTCTAAAAAACTTCCACTATTTTAATCTGAATATTTTTCTACACTAATTTTTATAACCTTGTTGACCCAAATCACACAACAACTCCTTGTATTTGATACACTCATACTATTATTTATTAGTTAAATGGTTTGGTTATGGAAGAGTGGGTTGGTGGCCTGTGGCATAAATACATTACGCGTAAGGCTAACCCTGAGTTTGATGATGCTCGTGTATCTTTTGATGACGTTCATAAATCGGTGGGCATAATTTTTAGAGCGTTAGGGGGCGATGCTATCAAACGTGTTGAAGCCGCGACAGGACGAGAGTATTTGAGTCGTAAAAGCTTATTACAAAAAATTTCTGGTGACAGCCAACTCATTAGCCTGGCTTGGCAAGATGAAGAAAGTTTACGTTTGCCTGAATCACTCGCCATTTTTGAAGAAAAAACACTTAATTATGATCTCTATATTTGGTTAGCTGTATTGGCTGCTCAGCATGATGGATGTTTTACTCATTGGGCACAAGACAACCAAGCATTGGTGATTAATGTCTTGGATAAATTTCCCGCATTGCGTGGTCGGTATCAACGATTAGCAAACGCTTTTGTTGCCAGTAGGCCAGCCATAGAAAGCCTTCCTCAATCAGAAAAAGAAATGGAGCAAGCGATTGTTAATGCCATTTTAAAGCCAGGATCGGTGATTGAATTTCCACTGGTAAACTTTGCGCCTAAACCTGTGTATTTATGGTTATATCCATCGTCGTCTGCTGATGAGTTAATAATGCCAGAATATCAAGAGGTTGATGAGGAAAAAGAGATAGAAAATCAAGAAAACAAATCAATAAAAAAAGCAAAAACAAGTCGTAAAAAAGCTGAACGTACTGATGCGCCAGATGAAAAGCAAGGCATGATGATTTTTAGATTAGAAAGCTTATTTTCGTGGAGTGAATTTTCTAAATTAGATCGTGGTTGTGATGATAGCGACGATGATAAAGATTCTTCTAAAACAGTGGATGATCTTGATAAAATTACCCTAGCAAAAGAACAAGAACAACAAAAAAGTGCTCAAATAAAAATTGACCTTGATTTGCCATCTGCATCAGAAGACGATATTCCATTAGGTGAAGGGCTCAAACTACCTGAATGGGATTATAAAAAAAACACATTAGTAGCCGATCGCTGTTTACTACAACCCATGTTACCTAAAGGGGCAAGCGCAAAAAAATTACCCATCAGGTTACAAAAATTAGCGAAAACAATTCAAGCACAATTTGAACAACTTCGCAGTGTTCGATATTGGTTAAAGGCAGAGCCGCAAGGTGAAGAGTTAGATTTAAGCGCATGGTTAGACTTTCATATTGAAAGTAAAATTTCGCCAACGCCTCAAAAGGGATTATATAAGTCATTTAGAGGGAATAATCGCGATTTATCTTGTTTACTCTTAGCTGATTTGTCTATGTCTACTGATGCACACCTTAACGATAATGTAAGAGTGATAGATGTAGTGCAAGATAGCATGTTACTTTTTGGTGAAGCGCTACAATCGGTAGGTGATAGTTTTGCTATGTATGGTTTTTCATCAGTAAAGCGCCATCATATCCGCTTTACTATGTTGAAAAATTTTAATGAACGATATGATGATCAAATACGAGGCCGTATTCAAGCTATTAAACCTGGATTTTATACGCGTATGGGCGCGGCTATTCGTCAAGCAACAAAGGTAATTAACGAACAAAAAAGTAGTGAGAAATTACTACTAATTATTACTGATGGTAAGCCTAATGATATTGATCATTATGAAGGACGTTTTGGTATAGAAGATACTCGCCAGGCACTAATTGAAGCTAAAAGATTAGGAATAAAGCCTTTTTGTATTACCATTGATACTGATGCACAAGACTATTTACCTTATTTATTTGGCAGTGATGGTTTTACGGTGATTCTTAGACCTGAACAACTACCCATACGTTTACCACAATTATATCATCAACTAACTACTCAATAGAGACTTTAATAATGAATCAGAATAGTAAAAAGTGTCTTTATTGTGAAGTTGAAAATGATCGTAACAATGAAAATTGCAGTCATTGTGGTATGACCCTTCCATCTAAACATCCTAATGACAAACAAACTACCATTAGTTTATTCGTTAAAGTATTTTGGGGGATAGTATTATTTTGTGTGATTATGATGATTTACCTACCAAGATAAAGTGGAACCTGAGCTATATTAATTTAAAAGTGAGAATAATATGACCAATCAATTTATTAAATCAAAAGCTGCCATTGCATGGGGGCCCAATCAGCCATTATCTGTAGAAGAGGTTGATGTCATGCTTCCTCGTAAAGGTGAAGTATTGATAAAAGTTGTTGCCTCGGGTGTTTGCCATACGGATGCCTTTACTTTATCGGGTGAGGATCCAGAAGGAATATTTCCTGTGATTTTGGGGCACGAAGGTGGTGGTATTGTTGAGCAAATAGGAGAAGGTGTTACCAGTGTGCAAATTGGTGATCATGTTATCCCTTTATATACACCAGAGTGTGGCGAATGTAAGTTTTGTTTATCGGGGAAAACCAATCTTTGTCAAAAAATTCGTGAAACTCAAGGTAAAGGCTTAATGCCAGATGGCACCACGCGTTTTTATAAAGATGGCCAACCTATCTTCCATTATATGGGTTGCTCAACCTTCGCTGAATACACAGTATTACCTGAAATTTCGCTAGCAAAGGTTAATAAATCAGCACCATTAGAAGAAGTTTGTTTACTCGGTTGTGGCGTTACTACAGGCATTGGCGCGGTAATGAACACAGCAAAAGTTGAAGAGGGTGCTACAGTAGCAATTTTTGGTTTAGGTGGTATTGGCCTTTCAGCTGTTATCGGCGCAACTATGGCAAAAGCGAGCCGTATTGTTGCTATTGATATTAATGAAAGTAAATTCGATCTAGCAAAAAAATTAGGTGCAACTGATTTTATTAATCCGAAAGACTATGACAAACCTATTCAAGACGTTATTGTTGAAATGACGGATGGTGGCGTTGATTACTCCTTTGAATGTATTGGTAATGTTAACTTGATGCGCTCTGCTTTAGAGTGTTGTCATAAAGGCTGGGGCGAATCAATTATTATTGGTGTTGCCGGCGCAGGACAAGAAATATCAACCCGCCCATTTCAACTTGTAACGGGCCGTGTATGGCGTGGCTCTGCATTTGGTGGTGTAAAAGGTCGTTCTGAGTTACCCGATTATGTCGAACGTTATTTACAAGGTGAATTTAAACTAAGTGACTTTATAACTCATACCATGGGACTAGAAGATATTAATGAAGCATTTAAATTAATGCACGAAGGTAAAAGTATCCGCAGTGTCATTCACTTTGATAAGTAATCATTAACCTTGTTGTTCCTCAAGCTCGTTGTCCCTAGAGACAAAGCAGTGGGACAGCACTTTGGGACTTAATATGACAATTAAAAATGTAAGTATAAATAAAGTTTTTGGTGGTTGGCACAAACAATACAATCATTACGCTAAAACAGTAAACTGCGACATGCGTTTTGCTATTTACATACCACCTCAAGCATCAAATGATAATAAAGTACCCGTTTTATATTGGTTGTCGGGTTTAACATGCACCGATGAAAATTTCATGCAAAAGGCGGGAGCACTACGCATTGCAGCTGAATTAGGTATCGCTATTGTTGCACCAGATACGAGCCCCCGTGGGGTTGATGTTGCTGATGATGACGGATACGACTTGGGGCAAGGTGCAGGTTTTTACGTTAATGCCACGCAAGCACCATGGAATCGTCATTACCAAATGTATGACTATGTGGTTAACGAACTACCAGATCTGATTGAAGCGACTTTTCCTGTTTCAGGTTTACGCTCAGTTGCGGGACATTCTATGGGTGGACATGGCGCATTAACTATTGCTTTACGAAACCCTGAACGTTATAGATCAATGTCAGCATTTAGTCCAATCTGCAACCCGATGAATTGTCCTTGGGGACAAAAAGCGTTTACGGCTTATTTAGGTAAAGATAAATCTTATTGGATTCAACATGATGCTAGTGAGTTAATAAAACAAGCAGTACATTTTGTTCCAGGTAAAGTTGATCAAGGCCTTGCTGATGATTTTTTACGTGAACAATTAAAACCAGAAATGTTAACAGCTGCGGCCAAAAAAAATAATTACCCTTTAGCGTTAGATCTTCATGAAGGTTATGATCATAGTTACTATTTTATCGCGAGCTTCATTGAAGAGCATTTACGTTTTCATGCAAATCACCTGAGCAACTAAAAGTTGAACTGCATAAGTTGTTCACTAAGGAGTTCATTAATACCGCCCTCTTCGTAATGTTTTGTGTGGTTTTAAGTACGGGGTAAAAAATGAGCGCAATATTTTAATGGTAAGTACTTAAGGTAAGTGTTCAAGGTAAAAAATAAAGGTAAATATTTATGGTAGATGATAATTACAAAGGCAAACTCAGTGACGCGGCTTTTAAAGTATGTCGTTTAGCCGCAACAGAGCAGCCCTTTTCCGGGAAGTACAATGATCATTTTCATACAGGTACTTATCTATGTGCTTGTTGTAACACGCCCCTTTTTGAGAGTGAAAGTAAGTTTGATTCTGGCTGTGGATGGCCTAGCTTTTTTTCGGCCATAGCGGGAAATACTGCATACATTGAAGATGTAACGCACCAGATGGTACGAATAGAAATTCAATGCAAACTTTGTCAATCTCACCTTGGTCATGTGTTTGATGATGGACCTAAACCTACGGGAAAAAGATATTGCGTCAACTCGTTAAGTTTAACTTTTCAAGAAAAATAGTGGTTGAATACCCAGCTAAATATTTAGGTGCTTAATATTTAGGTGCCTTAAATTTACCACTTTTAATTTTAGCTAGTGTATTACTGGCCACTTTATCTAAAAAGTCCCCATCTAATGAATAAGCACTTTGGTATTGAATTAACTGCTGCTTAATTTGTTTATTTTGTTTTGTTGTCACTAAATGATAAATTTTTAGCCAAATATAGGCTTGTTTAGGTTTGTTTTTATTGATAAAAATTGTTACTAATGACTCAAAAACTTCAGGAATTATTTTTTCATTTGGTTGATGTAATTCAAGTGAATGAAATAATAACCGTAAGGTTTTATTTTTGTTCTTTTTTACATAGTAAGTTGCTAACTGAAATTGAGAAGTAGAGTTTTCTAAAGCGGCACTACCTTCTAATTTTAAAAATTGTTCTAAAGCGTTTTTATTTAGCTCCCTTGACCAATGATAATAAAGCAGGTGAGGGTGTTTAGAATCAAGCGTTTGATCTGATAACTCAGCTAACTTTGCTCTGGCTTTAAGCCAGTTATCTTTTCTCATGGTAGTTTTTTCTTTCAATTTGATATGCTGGATCTGCGAGGCCAACCCCATACAATCGACGTAACCTTCATAAGCAATTAATAAGTTATATTTTTGTGAATCTTTATTTATGGTTTTCAAATCTATGCGTGCTAAAGTAACTTCAATTCGTTCTCTTTTACACCAACTATCTTGGCCAAATTCCTGACAAATTTGTGGGTTTTCTTTACACAAATTAGCTAAATTTTTGCTGCTATCACAACTTGATAACAGTAAGAGTAAGAAAAAGAGGGAATGTAATTTCATTTAATGTCACTTTTGTTGTTGCTAATAGATATTAGTTTATGATGAAATAATTTCGTAACCTCTAGCGAAATTTTACATCTTGCATTACAATATGCGCAAAATAATTTTCTACTATAGTCTAGTTCTGATCTGTAAGAAACTAACTTATGTAAATGCTCATTTAATTGATTGAAATAAAAGGTTTAACTAATGTCGCTTCATCTAGAGAAAGAATACCAAAAAAGTTGGCAAGTACGCCAGACTTTCGCTGAAAATATGCAACCAATTATAGGTCAACTATTTAGAAACCAAGGTGTTGAAATATCAATTTATGGTCGCCCTTTATTAAATGCATCCCCTATTGATATTATTAAAGCACATAAAACAGTTGCTTTACATGAAGAAAATAAACTCCGTTTACGCAAAAGTTTTCCTTTTATTGAAGCCTTAAGCAAAATGACATTAGCGCCAGCACGGATTGATATAGGAAAATTAGCTTATCGTTACATATTTCAAGAACAACCTAATGATTTGTCAATTGAACAATATTTAGAAAAAGAATTAATATCAATAGCAACAAAAAATAATGATCCAAAAAGTCAAGATGTAGTTTTATATGGTTTCGGTCGTATTGGCCGTTTATTAGCGCGCCTATTAATAGAGCAAACGGGCCCAAATGCGCAACTTAACTTACGCGCTATTGTTTTACGTCCGGCTAAGAATGGCGATGATTTAGAAAAACGTGCGAGTTTATTACGCCGTGATTCTGTACATGGAGCCTTTAATGGTAGTATTACTATTGATAAAGAAAATAATGTTATCAAAGCCAATGGCGCTTTTATTAAAGTTATTTACGCTAAAACGCCATCAGAAGTTGATTATACCAAATACGGTATTAATAATGCCTTAGTTGTTGATAACACAGGTATTTGGAGTGATGAAGACGGTTTAGGACAACATTTACAATCTAAAGGTGTTGCTAAAGTATTATTAACAGCACCTGCTAAAGGCGATATTAAAAATATCGTTTATGGTGTTAACCATGACATGATTTTAGCAGACGATAAAATTATTTCTGCAGCCAGTTGTACTACTAATGCAATTACGCCAGTATTAAAAGCACTTAATGACGAATATGGCATTCGTAATGGGCATGTAGAAACTATCCACTCTTATACCAATGATCAAAACCTAATTGATAACTACCATCCAGCACCACGCCGCGGCCGTAGCGCACCATTAAATATGGTTATTAGTACCACGGGTGCTGCCAAAGCAGTTGCTAAAGCACTACCAGAACTAAAAGGCTTGTTAACGGGTAATGCTATACGCGTACCTACACCAAATGTTTCAATGGCTATCATGAACTTAAACTTGAAAAAAGCCACAGATAAAGATTCGCTTAATGATTATTTAAGAAACATTTCATTAAAATCAGAGCTACAAAATCAAGTAGATTATACTGCTTCAAGTGAAATCGTTTCTACCGATCTTGTTGGTTCTCGCTATGCAGGTGTGGTTGACTCACAAGCCACTATTGTTGACGGTGAGCGCGCTGTTTTATACGTATGGTATGATAATGAATTTGGTTATAGCTGTCAGGTTGTTCGTGTTATGTCAGAAATGGCAGGTATCACAGTACCAACGTTACCATTGAAATAATAATTAGCGTTTAACGGTTTATACCGAAGTACTTTAAGATGTAGGATTGTGCGAGATTTCTCTGTAGTCCTGAAACACACATTTTTAAGTGGCTTAGATATATAAAACAGTTAATATTGATTGTAAAAAGGCGCTAACCTGTCAAGGTTAGCGCCTTTTTTACTGTTTGATAGTTTTAAATAAATAATGAAGTGCTCGGACTGAAATTCAAATTACTTGTTGGGTTATAGTATCTACATAAAGGGTATAAATAAGGTATTACAAACGCATTATATAATTAACAGTTGATTCTAAGTCATCTACCTTGGCATGTTTGGTAAAACTATTAAGCATAACTATTTATTCAAAGTAGCGGCTTCTGAAATAGAACCTTTAACAAGGTTAACAACATCTTCATAACTATTTGTTGCAACTTCAAAAACGTTTTGTGCAGAAGCTGAAACCTTTGTTTGAAGTTGATTAGTATAATATTTTTGATCATCGATCACTTTAGTAATATCAGTTTGCGTTGATAGCGTTTTTATTTGTGCCGCAATCTCCCAACTAATCGCAGTAAGAAATTTTTTTTGTAGATTTATTAATTGCTCAAAAGATTTTGTATTGATCTCTATCAGGCTATTGAATGGCTTTATAGCAGTTGTGAATTGGTCTGGTATTGTTGTAAACATAATAAAGCTTCCTTTATCCTTTGGTAATATTGAATACTGCGGTGCAGCAATTAATTAAAACAAGTATAAAGTGATAAAATATTGGCGTCAATATTTTTATGTTACTAAGGACATCAGGGGTAGTAAATGATAATGGTGCCTATAGAGCAGGATGAATTAAGCGTGATATGAAGGTAATAATGAAAAAAAATCAACAAGCACCACAACATGCAAATGAATGCATACTTTATTTATTACGCCACGGTGAAATAGCAACACCGGGTATTTTAGCGGGAAAAACTGATGTTACGCTGTCAGAGGTTGGACGGAAACAGTTATCACAGGCGACTGATTCACTAATAAATATTAGTCGCTGTATAAGTTCGCCTTTAATACGTTGTCATGAATGGGCAAGCCAATATTGTCTACAACAAAATATACAACTCGAAGTCGACAGTAAATTGCGAGAGATGGATTTTGGTGACTGGGATGGTAAAAGTTATCAGGCATTATGGAAAATGGAGGCGCAGTCAGCCACTAGCGTAATTGGCGATTTTTGGGAAAATCCTTGGCAGCATCAACCACCAAATGGTGAAACAATGGAGAGTTTTGTTAGCCGTGTGGACAACTGGTGGCAAGAATTTTTTGCTGACAGTAAGTTGCAAAGTCGCTTACAAAATACACTTGTGTTTACCCATGCTGGGGTGATCAAACATTTACTTGCCAGAATTCTACACCTACCTATTCCTGGCACTATACATATGGCCTCAATTGACGTGCCGTATGCGAGTGTAATCAAAATATCCTTATATCGCGATGAAAACGGAAAAGTTTGGTCAAAGCTTATATTATAGGTAATTCTAAATGAAACGATGAATTATTTACGGCAGATCCATCTGCTAATTAACACAATATAATTTTTGTCACTTAAAAAGATAAATAACGCTTGCTATTTCTGCTGAGCCGTTGATAATCGCGTCCTGTATAAAAGCCATTAATATTTAATGTTATTGTACTAAAAGTACAATATTTGGGAATGTGGTGAAAAACCACAACTGTGCCCGCAACTGTAAGTCAATGAATAACATGCGCTTAATTTGAGCTGTTTTTTGATATTGATAAGTCAGGATACCCATTAAAAGATTAATCAACTATATCAATTCGAGCGGGTTACTCGAACACTGTATATTCATTCGTTTGTTATATAACGTTACGTTAACAACAATAGAATCGACTGTGCGCTGTTTGACCGTTTAATAAATAAGCGAGTAAACATTGAGCCAAGGTCTGCAAATTTCTAAATCAGCATTATTAACCGTAGAACAGCTTAGTTGGTGCACTGATGGTAATCTGATCCTCGATGATATTAGTTTCACCGTTGAGCAAGGCAGTTTTACCGGTATCTTAGGGCCTAATGGTGCTGGAAAATCAAGTTTATTACGCTGTTTATATCGCTTTGTTAAACCTGAGCAAGGTATTGTGAGTTTTGAGTGTGATGATATTTGGCAGCTAAATGCCAATGATTATGCTAAAAATGTTGCGGTTGTGTTGCAAGAAACCCCCTCTCATTTTAATTTAACCGTACATGATGTCGTTGCCTTAGGGTTAATTCCCCATAAAGGAATATTTGCACGGGCAAATAAATCAGATGATGAAAAAATTGTAAAAGCTTTAGCACTAGTTGGGTTGGGGCATAAAACGCTGCAAAACTTTGAACATTTATCGGGGGGAGAAAAACAACGGGCATTAATTGCACGTGCCATTGTACAATCACCCCGTTTATTGATTATGGATGAACCAACAAGTCATCTGGATGTACGCTATCAAATTCAAATAATGGAGCTAGCAAAGTCGCTCGGCATCACTGTTATCGCTTCATTTCATGATCTCAACCTTGCCAGTGCTATGTGTGATAATTTAATGGTATTAAATGAAGGTAAGCTGGTTTGTCAAGGAACACCTAAAGCAGTGCTTACTAAAGAAATGTTATCCGATGTTTTTGGCGTTTGCGCCCATATTAGTGAACATCATCAGCATAAAGTTCCACACATTTCATATTACTATGGTTATATTAACGATGAGCATGACCATGTTTAAAGCCGATACTGTGAAAAATGATTCCTTGAAAGCAGAGACAATGAAAAAGAATACTAATGCCAACAATTCTTTAACTGTTCATTCTTTAGCAACTCAGACTAAAATAAATAAGCGCCAAGCTTTTCAAGCTCAGCACAGTCAACAAGCTCAAACTCAACAAAACAATGGTGCATGGTTAGCAGCAAAACATATTAATCAATCGGCGGTAACCGTAGTTGCTGTTTTTATGTGCTTTGTTAGCCTTTTTTGTGCGTTATCGTTTGGTGCAGCAGATATATCTTTTGCTGATGTTTGGCACAGTGTTTGGCCAACTGCAGCAGATAAAGAGCTTGGTTTTATTCAACGTATTATCTGGGAATTACGTATGCCACGAGCCCTATTAGCATTACTTGCGGGCTCAGGTTTAGCAATTTCAGGACTTATTCTACAAACTGTCACACGTAATCCATTAGCTGATCCCTACTTGTTTGGTATTTCATCGGGCGCTTCGTTAGGTGTTGTAATTCTTATTACTTTTACTGGCGGCATCTTTACTGTAATGACGCCTATTGCTGCTTTTGCTGGCAGTTTAGTTGCTATGATAATGTTAATGCTAATTGCTGGGCGTAGGCAAAGCCAACAGGTTGAGTCTATGTTGCTAGCGGGGGTTGCCTTATCTTTTTTGTTTAGCTCCTTTACCAGCTTATTGCTCTATCATACTGATCCACAAGCGATCACTGCAGTGCTGTTTTGGACCATGGGGAGCTTTTCGCGTGCGCAGTGGGAAAACCTTCTATTTCCAACCGTCGTTATAACAGCCTGTATTACTTTTATGTTGGCTTATCGACGCCAATTAAATGCGATGTTATTAGGCGATGAAAGTGCGACGACATTGGGAATTAAAGTGAATCGTTTCCGCCTTATTATGTTGCTATTAAGTTCGTTGATCACTGCTACGCTAGTTTCTATGTGTGGTGGTATTGGTTTTGTCGGTTTAATGATTCCGCATATTGTTCGATTTTTCATCTCCCAAGGGACTATTTTTGGTATTTTGCTTACGGCGCTTGTTGGCGGAATCTTTATGATCTGGGTTGATATATTATCGCGTACTATTTTAGAAAACCAAGAGTTACCAGTGGGGGTTATTACTGCAGCAACAGGCAGTATATTTTTCATTACTTTGCTTTATTTTAGAAAAAATAGGCCGAATTAATACATATGTCTAAAATAAATACGACTGAGATAAAGATGACTTTTACTATTCAAGAAGTTAGTAAGAAATTTGATGAACAAATTCAAGCTAAGATTGACGGTAAAACCAAGCCGCTAGGTGCACTAGGACAGCTAGAAACCATGGCTAAAAGTTTAGCACGAGTACAGGCTATGGTGACTAATAAAGTGACTTCTTTAACTATCAATAATCCCAGTCTTATTATATTTGCGGGTGATCATGGTGTCGCCGCAGAAGGTGTTTCAATCGCACCAAGTGAAGTTACTGGGCAAATGGTTGCAAACTTTGCTACGGGCGGCGCAGCCATTAATGTTTTTTGTCGTCAATTAGGTTGGCAATTAAGTATTGTTGATGCGGGCATTTTAACTGAGCCAGCTGCACAGCTAAAGGTGATTAACCAGAGGTTAGGATATATAACTCAACCGTTACATAAAGTACCAGCAATGACATTAGCAACCGTTGAGCAGGGTTTTGCAATGGCGAAGGACTTGATCAAGCAAACGAAAGAAAATGGCTGTAACTTAGTCGCTTTTGGTGAAATGGGCATTGGCAATACCACATCAGCATCGGCCATTATGGCAGCAATTATGAAAATTTCTGCAGAAGAAACGGTAGGTAAAGGTACCGGTATATCTGATGATGTCGTTCTTAAAAAACAAAAAGTGGTGGAACAAGCACTTGAACTTCATCATGATAAATTAACTGATCCTCTGCAAATATTAGCGTGTTTAGGGGGGTTTGAAATAGTGCAAATCACTGGCGCCATGCTAGCTGCAGCTGAAGAAAAAATGCATATTCTGGTTGATGGCTTTATTTGTACTGCCGCAGCAATGCTCGCTATACAGTTTAACCCTGCGGTAAAAGACTATATGATTTTTGCCCATTGTTCTGGTGAGCAAGGACATCATAAAATGCTGCAATGGCTAAGTGTTGAGCCGTTATTAAACTTGGGGTTACGTTTGGGTGAAGGAACGGGAGCGGCATTGGCGTTGCCATTAATTCAAGCAGCCGCTGCCTTTTACAATGAGATGGCCAGTTTCGAACAAGCCTCAGTTATTAACGTTGCCTAGTTATTTAGTTATTTTTGCTACTAGTGCCCTGATGAAAAATAGAATATAGAAAAAAACAATATAGAAAAAATAATGATAAATTCAAGTCAAAAAGAAAACTTAAATAAAGAACACCTAAATAAACAACATTTTTATAAACAAAACTTGCATGCAGAAAAAACACTGCTGTTGTTAGCAATCAGTTTCTTTACCCGTATACCGGTACGTTTACCCGAAAAAATTACGCCTAAGCAATTAAACAAAGCTAGTCGTTATTTTGCTCTGGCTGGTTTGCTTGTCGGGTTTATTTGTTCATTAGTATATATGGTATCGGTTGAATATTTACCTAAATCAATAGCTGTTTTGATCGCAATGTCAGCCAGTTTACTAGTAACAGGTGCCTTTCACGAAGATGGCTGGGCTGATGTTTGGGATGGTTTTGGTGGTGGTTGGAGCATAGAGCAAAAACTAACTATTATGAAAGACAGTCGTTTAGGTACCTATGGTGCATCGGCTTTGTTTTTTATTTTATTACTGAAATTCCAAAGTTTAATGGCACTTGCATCACCCGTTTTTGCCCTTATTTTGGCCAATACTTTGAGCCGAGTAGTGGCAACGAGTTTAATTGCCAACATGTCCTATGTTGCTATTGACGCTACGTCGAAAGTTAAACCACTTGCTCAACACTTATCTAACCAAAGCTTGACCATATTACTGGTGACTGGGCTTTTAGTCAGCCTTTGGTCTTTATCCTTAGGTGAATGTATTTTACTGTTTGTGATCTTATTTTTATTTAGAGCATTGTTAGCTGCTTGGTTTAACCGTCAACTGGGTGGTTATACCGGCGATTGTTTAGGCGCGGCACAGCAAAGTAGTGAAATTGTTATTTATCTGAGTTTATTACTCTTTGGATATGGCGACACCATCGTTAATGCCAACATGAT